>ERZ1292633.3715-Hain-H41-02um-R1-3715-length-14646-cov-21_pt2 | contig 12443 bp, 18 predicted proteins | sample MGYA00564406_ERZ1292633 | MGnify/ENA primary metagenome ERZ1292633 (study PRJEB36523, sample SAMEA6512639) | groundwater metagenome | collected 2019-01-08 | study: AquaDiva: Metagenomics assemblies of 32 groundwater samples
TCAGCACGAACTTTTACACTTGCATGTCGTTGCAAGTTTCTTTGTGACTTTTTTAATCTTCATGGGCTCACCCCCTTCTCATATTGTTTTTTAGGTCTATGGCCATTTCCTGTATAAAAAGCATATCACATTCGAAAACAATGTCAAGGATTAAAGGGGGTTAATGTTAAACTAAAATGTTCGCTATCCTAAAGCAGATATTCCGCAAGATTAATCTTATACTTATTTGGGTCCATTGTCTTAACAATGGTTCTGAGGAAATTACCATTGGAATCTTTCTCTGTGAGGTCAACAATATAACTGTCAGCCTTCTCTCCCTTACCGTTAAGAATAACAAGCACCTTTGGCCTATCTAAAAACATGGCTTCGCTTTGATAGACAAGGCCCAGTTCTTTTGTGTCAAGCATGACAAGGGTCCCGACAGGGAAAACCCCGATCATATTAATAAAAAATTTAAAAAGAATGGGGTCAAGCTGTTTCCCCGCTCTCTCCATCATAAGGCTTAAAGCCCTGTCAGGCGACATGGGGATCCTTGAATACACTCTGGATGATGTCATGCCGTCATACTGGTCGGCAAGGCTTATAATCTTTGAATAAAAATCCAATTCAAACCGTTTCCTGGTTTTAGGATACCCTGAAAAGTCATAGTTCATATGATGCTCGAATGCAACAATAGCAGATCTCATTGACGTGGCGTCAAAGCCTCTAAGCTTCAGCAAGGCCCTCACACCCCAGAAGGGATGTTTCTTCATTATGACCCACTCATCATCGGTAAAATTCGTAGGCTTATTAAGTATCTCATTCGGTATCTCTATCTTGCCTATGTCATGAAATAATGCAACCAGGCCAAGTTCTGTCAGAATCTTTTTGCTTAACCCAAGCCTCTGTCCCAGTGCAACAGACAGTATGCTGACGTTGACCGAATGGTGATAGGTATACTCATCATAATCCTTGATAGCTGTCATGCCAAGAAGCAGCTGTTCTTCTTCGAGTATCAGGTCCACCATACCCTCTACCACCCTCTTGGCCTTTTTTATGCCTATCTTTTCTCCCGACTTTATTTTATTTATGACGCCTCTCGTATACGAAACAGCATTAAAATATGATTTCTTAACCTCTCTGCGGATATCAAATTCTCCCTCTGCTTCGTCCCTGACCTTTCTCAGCTTGCCGACACTCATACTGTGGACGCCGGCCATATCTTCCGAGAGCGTTTCAAACGGGGACTGAGAAAAAATAGATGATATAAAGGCCTTTAAAAAGGTCTGCATGTCTGCACCCTTCATAATACTTTTGAAAACAATACTCCCCAAACCTCTTTTTTTAAATTCCCTTATAAGAAAATCAAAATTCGGCAGATACTCCAGGGAATATCTTATCCTTGTTTCATTTATATAGAAAAATTCCCCGCCGAGTTCAAGCGTTAACTCCCCTTCTGATGCAATAAGGGGATTCATAAGCGCGACAAATTTATCAACTGCTGTTGTGACGGCAACATTGCCGGGATCATGGATGGCGGCAGTCCTTATGATAACTGCGAGCTGGTTTATAATATCCTTTGCGCCCGTAAAGACTTCTTCCTTACTGGCCATACTCTATCCTCTTGATTGCAGTATATGCATATTCCCTTAGAAGCTTATTTTGGGAATCTCTTATTTTGTACAGCAGCGGCAGGGCTTCCTTACAGCCCATTAACCCAAAACAATATGCTGCGCAGGCCCTGTTCTCATCATTCACTGCCCTGCCGAAAAAGGCTTTCTTTTTCAGGATCTTCATCAGGAATTCAATCACATCGTTATCTTTCCAGCGGGAAAGAACCTCATAGAATTCTTTCTTTTCATTGAAATCATTCTTGTTGAAATTTTTATCCGCCATCCTCTGCAATATTATGCTCTTGGCTGCCGCTGACCTGATATTGCCCAGCGCCCGCGCAGTAGAAGTCCTTATCTGCACCTCAGGGTCGTCAAGGCATTCCTTTAATGTCTGCAGGACTCCTGAAGTCCCAAGCTCGCCGAGCGCCTTAATTACTTCCTTCCTGACCCTGATATCACTGTGATTTACCGTCTTGATGAGATAATCCACTGCCTTTTTGTCCCCTATTTTCCCCAGAATATAAATTATATTTCTGACGACATACCACCTGGAGTCATAGAGCCCCTTTGCAAGACTCTGTATATCCTTTTTACCGAGAGCTATCAATGCATTAATGACATTCTTCCTTGCAGGAATAGTCTTAAGTTCACCTAGAATAGTTATAAACGGCTGTATTGCATTCTTGTCGAGGAACCTTACATATTCATCGAAAACCTTTTCTTCTATCTCAACCCCGCTGTCAAGAAACTCCCCAAGGAGCTTTATCTCCGCGTCAGAACCCAGGAAGGAAAAAACCAAACCAAGATATTTTTTAATATCGTCGGGAACAGATGGGCCATCGGTGACCTCTTTCGTCATTTCCATTATACGTATTACGGTTTCCAGATCCCCATGCCTTATTGAAAATTCGACCGCATCATTAAGAAAATGGACTACATCTTCATGGTCGCTTTTGCTCTCTGCCTGATACAGCATTTCAAAAATGATTATAAGAAGCTTATCCATTTTGTTATAGGCGTCTTTTTCAAGCTCCTTCACCAGTGTATGCAAATCCTTGTCTGTCAGCGGGACTATCGAGATATCCTTAACGCCTTCCTCCTTAAAGGCATCTGCATATGCCCTGGCCAGTTCGTCTGCCTCGGGCGCCTTATCCCTGGCCTCTTTTACTGCGCTGGTTTCATAATCCTCATCTTCGGCAAGGAATGATTCGTCAACAACATATCTGATATTATGAAAATCCCTCTCCCACAAAAGCGTAACAACGTCATCATCGACAACTTCCCTGTCATAATCAACCGTAAGGATTTTTAAAAACTCCTCGAGCTCTTTATGGGAAAATCCCTTTTTGAAGGTTATCTCTCTCAGTCCGTCCTTGAAGAAAAAAAGGGCGATATTATCTTCTTTTTGGGTGTTATGGTACACCTGTTCAGAATCACAGAACAACTCATTCTGTTTTATCTTAAGTTTCAGTTCATCCCTGTAATCAAAGAAACTCCTGAACTTTGCATAGGCATCTTCTATCGTCTTTTCATACATCGGGTTGGTTTCAGGATACATCCTGAAGGTCTTCTTGGCCTTGAGAAGGGCATTGACTACATCCTTTGCGGCCTTTATGTCTTCAAGCAGTTCCATACTATCTAAAAATTATCACAATTGCAAAAAGCTGTCAATTTATACAAGTATTATCCTTCGCTCCCTCGCAAAATTCCTGATTATCATTAAGGCAGAATGCAATCTCTGCAGTCTCACATTCCTTGTCCTGATTGCCACTGTATCGCTCGTGGGAAATTTTTCTCCGCGGACCATTACCTGCGCCTTCATTATCTCATGATAAAGACCCGTGAGGGACTCAATATCAATCGGTTTCAGAAACAACGGATTAACGGTTGTATAGCCGTCTGCTATATCATATGTTACAGCCTTCAGGCTCTTTCCCCTAATACTACTGACCGGCATCTTCTCCCCTCTTGCTTATCCGAAAAATAGACATAGAAAGTTGTCATTGCGAGTGAAACGAAGCAATCTCGCTTTTTGCGATGAGATTGCCACGAACCCTTCGGGTTCTCGCAATGACAGGTAATTCAAGCGTTTATAGTTCTATGTCTATTTTTCGGCTTACAAATACCCTTGATATAAGTATACCTATTTCATAAAGAATTATAATAGGGACAACCATCAGGATCTGATTAAAGGCGTCAGGCGTCGGGGTAAGGACAGCAGCAACAATAAAAGCGATTAAAATGGCATACCTTCTGTTTTTTGCAAGCGTCTTCGGAGTTACTATCCCCATGCGTGTAGAAAAAATTATGACTATGGGCAGCTCAAAAATAATCCCGAATGCAAGTATGAACTTCAGGCAGAAATCAACATACTGGCCCACGGACAGCATCGGCATTAAAACATCTCCCAATTTATAGGTAAGAAGAAATTCCATTGCGAACGGCAGGACTATAAAAAAACAGAAGGCAGCGCCCATAAGGAAAAGACCTGTTGCTGAAATAATAAACGGGAGCACATATTTTTTTTCCTTTGCCATAAGGCCCGGAGATATGAATTTCCACAGCTGGTAAAAGATTACAGGCAGGGCCGGTATCAAACCGGCAACAAACGAAACCTTCATGCTCATCCAGAAAGCCTCGGCAGGAGCTAAAAATACAAGCTTTGTACCCTGAGAAATCTTTTCATGAGAGATAATGTTTAGATAGGGATTTTTCATGGAAAATGACAGGCTGTATTTAAGAGGGAATATAATTAATTTAAAAATCTCTTCAGAATAATTAAAGGCAACCGCAAAAGCTACAAGCAGCGCGGTCAGGGATACAATAATCCTCCTTCTGAGTTCACCGAGATGCTCTGTGAGCGGCATATTCTCATCTCGTTGCGAGTCCCTTCCGACTTCCATTTACCTCACCCCTCGCCCGGTTTTGAGTTCTGCTTCTCAGGTTCGGAACCGTTCTTTAACTCGTCGCGTGTTGCTGACAACTCGCTTCCGGCTTTTGATGCCGGCTGTTCCAATTTGTAAAGTTCAGAGTCCATCTGTTCCTTTACGCCGGATACCGCCTTTTTAAGTTCTGCCAGCGTCTTTCCAAGGGTCTTCCCCAGTTCAGGAAGCCTTTTTGGGCCAAAAACCAGCAGCGCAACTATAAATATTACTATTAGTTCCTGTATGCCAATGTCAAGCATTAATCCCTTTCATCCCGGCTGTAACAGTATTCCCAAGGCCATAAGGGTTCCCCACCGCAATGACCCAGTCACCAACCCTGAGCATATCCGAATCCCCGAATGTAACTGCCGGCAGCGGTTTATCAGCCTCAACCTTAATAAGGGCAATGTCTGTCTTTGGGTCCCTGCCCTTAATCTTTGCCTTATACTCTGATTCATCCCATAAGGTCACAGTGATGTCCTCGGCATTTTCAACAACATGATTATTTGTCAGGATATAGCCGTTGCTGTCCACTATAAAACCTGAGCCGAGAGACTGCCTCCTGAGTTCTCTTTCGCCGCCCTCAAGACCCGGAAAAGGGAGATCAGGGGAAAAAGGAAAGAAATTCGGCGCCCTTTGCTTAATTATCTGCGTTGTGCTTATATTAACAACATTCCTTGCTCTCTCTTTCACGATATCCGCAAAAGATGCCGGGAACGAAGATGCAGACAGAGAAGAAACAATAATAAAATAGATTGCTGCCGTTAAGATTAAAAGTCTTGGTTTAATCATTATTTATCCTCCTCATATACCTTTTCTATCTTTTTCTTTTCTACCGGGAAGAGCGCTGTCACTGAAAGCAGCACCCTGTATTCAGGTTGTCTGTTTTTAAAATCAAAACCAGCGCCAATGGTTGTATATAAATAATCCGTAGTCATGAACCTGTATCCAAACCTGCCCTCGAGTTGATCAATCTTGTCTGAATAATGACTTTTCCTTCCGTATATCTCTCCCAGTATCCTGAAATTATGCGCAGCAGAAAAATCAAATCCTGCCGAACAACTTAGTTCATTCTTGAGTTGCCCGGATATAGGATTCTCATAAAAAATATTTGCATGGCCGCTGACAGGTCCAATCCTCTTGCTGAAAACAAGGCCTGCGCCGGTCCTGCCGTCCGTGCTGAATTCATCTTTATCACCTACGGGAACAGAGGTATTAATCACATAAGCTATGGAAGGCATATACTCGCCTTCATCAATCAACCTGTGCTTTATGCCTGCGGCCATATCCTCAAAACCGGTTTTAGTTTCCTGCCATTCGTAAACATAAGGGACCGTAGCAATAAACTCCACATGGTCTGTTATCCCGTATGCATACTGGAATATATACCTGTAAAAGTCCGGTTCTCTTGATTTCTCAGCTCCGACCCCCAAAGCGGATTTCCCCTTCTCCGGGCTGTCTGCGCTGAAGGTTGAAAAAACACCATAGGGAGCAACAGGCTGAAGGCCTTTGATATCAAAGCCGTAGGAATACCCGCTCAAAAGGGGAAAAACGAACAGAAAGAAAAAGAGTTTTTTCATCAATTGAAAATAACAGAAAAATCCCGAACTGTCAATGAAACAAATACCGACACATGGCAACAGAAGATACTTCTCATCAAAACGATCTTGAGCGCCGCATAAAATTACAGGGGTAAAAATTCGACTTCGCCAGCAAGGTCTTTTCAGAAGGTCTATATTTTTGAACGCATTGCAGGCGATGTTCTACGTCTTTATTCAGTTCGTCCTCGTGGTCGAAATAGTAGGCTAATGATGAATGAATCTGTCCCATAGTTAAATAGGGATGCTGGAAATGAAGTTCCTCGGGGCTCCAGCCATAGGCGATCTTTTCAGACACAAGCTCAACCACCTTCATTGTAGTCCCAGCAATAACAGGCGCGCCCTTTTCGTTGAGGGTGACATGCTCATATTTTGTATCAACTAAAGACATTTCCTTCGCCTCCCTGAATAAATTATACCATACCGGAAGGGAATATATTTATCACCATGCAGCATCCGAAAAATAGACATAGAACTATAAACGCTTGAATTACCTGTCATTGCGAGAACCCGAAGGGTTCGTGGCAATCTCATCGCAAAAAGCGAGATTGCTTCGTTTCACTCGCAATGACAACCTTCTATGTCTATTTTTCGACAGCATACTCAAGGGCTTCTGTAATGTCCTCTTGTTCAAGGTCAGGATAGTCCCGTAGAATTTCATCAACAGTAGCGCCGTGCGCTACCTGTCCAACAATTACGGATACAGGTATCCTCATGCCCCTTATGCATGCCCGTCCACCCATAATCTGCTGGTCAAATGTTATTCTCTTAAACATGCCTGTATTATATCACAGCGTAAAATGTCATTGCGGGCTTTTCTGCTTGCGTCAAAAAGGTTTTCAAAAAAAACCACCGCTGAAAAAGACTCCCGCAGCGCTGCCGGGCAGTTCATTTGTCTCTAAACCGGGGAATGTGCAATGATTTTTGATAAATGAATTTTGAAGGTGCGACCCCAGTTCATTGTTCAGTTCATTGTGCGACCCCAGTTCATTGTTCAAATGAAAATACCGGAATAGGCCACAAAATAGGCCACAATGCCTGAAAGCTGGAGAAGATGGTTATTTCCTTATCTCATAAACAGCAACTGCCTCAGTCCATTCAGCAGGCTCCTGCAGGGCAAGCGCCTGATAGATGTTAACAATTAGCGTATCGCTTCTGCCATCAAACTCTTTAAATATAGCCTCCTTTATCTCCTTGTCAAAAAACTCAATGCGCTTTTTGGTTGCAATAACCTTTACCCTTTCAGTAGCCCTTGTTGCCCCTGCCGGAAGAAAAGCGGCAAGACCTATGCCATGCTTATTCAACCCTGCCCCGGGGAAAACTAATTCGGTATTTGCCTTCACATAGTTATTAGTTAAGTGTCTGTTGGGTATGAGCAGCGTGACCATATCGTGCTGAAAGATGTTGAAGATGTAGATATAAGAATCCTCTGTCGGCTTTACCCTTATCTCTACATTTTCGCCTACCCTGAATACCTGCCTGTTTAAGGTTAATGAAACAGTAAACCCCTTTCTGCCTTCTATTGGAACAGGCTTGACCTTTAGCCTGAGGGTTACATTATAGACAAGGGATTGGCCTTTACCTTCTGGCGTAACAAAGCCTTCGTTCAGGACTTCTTCCGCAACAATAATGCCGCGCCTCAAAGAACTGACAATATCTTCAGCCAGCTGGTAGTTATAGACGATTGTAGAGCCTCTTATAAAAGACCCCACTGCCTCTTCAATAGCCATATCCCTTGCCTTTTGCCTCGCAAGGTCTTTTGCCTCCTGCACTGTAATGCCTTCAAGAGCAACATGCGCCTCTTTTGTCACCCAGATGCCGTCTTGTTCCTGCGTTTGCGTAAGCGCAGATGTCGCGGCAGGGATGAGACAAAGAACAAAGACTACAGCTATGGCTTTATAAACTTTCACCCTGTTTCCGCTTTAAAAAGTATAATTCACGCTAAACGAAGGCCCCTTGAATGTAACATCATCATAGGTAGTGCCATAAAATATTTGATACTTATATGCAGCCGTAAGTGTCAGGTTTTTATATGCTGCATATCCAATGCCGAGCTCTATCGAAGGTCCCGACATATTCGCTGAATCCGCCGGCTCAGTCTTGTTTATCTGTTTTACCCAATAATAGCTAAGGTTTGCAAAAGGCGTAAGACCGGTTGTGCCAAGAGGGTAGTTTGCTGTAAGTCCCAGAACGGGTCCATATATATTAACACTTAATTTCTCAGTCTTCCCGTCTGTTCTGTTGCCGCTGTTGTCCAGATAATCCTCTGTCCTTTTCATCCCCACATGCGCATATTTATAGCCAACAAAACCTCCAACCCTCGGATGAAAATAATAGCCTGCTAATCCATCAATGTCATAGCGTGAGGTAGATTCAGTTGTATGAGTGCGCGCTGTAGCGCTGGTTCTGTAAGTGAAGTCGGTTTTATAATCTGAGACCGCCTGGAGATATGTAACTCCGCCGAAATATTGCCCCTTCTTGAAACTGATTGTTGGACCAATAGACAAGACAGGGTCACTTGTACTCTTATAAAACCTGTCCCTGCCGGTGCCATATCCTGTATTAAACTGCTCGCTCCATGTGTTATACCATGTCTTTATTCCCATTGTTACCTGTAGTTCATCCTTCTCCTCCGCAAATGAAATACCCGTCATCAAAAGAAATCCCAAACCAAGCAAACAAATAATCCTTTTCATACTAATAGCCCTCCTTTTAGATTTATAATCACGGCAATGCCGTTTAATCTTTCAAAATCCAGGCGCAGGAAGTTTTGGCTCTTTTTTAAGCGGCTCCCCCTCTATAACAATCTTGGGAACCATCTGGAGATTGCTGATTAATCTTACATGGGCTTTTGCCCCAATAAGTTCCGAAGATGGATAAAGTGCCGGAACCTGCTCTACATTCTGCCGTTTTGCCTGCTTCTGCACCTTGCTGTTAAGATATTCAAAGACCTCCTTAACATCCACATTGCCGTCATTATCGGCATCTCCTTCCTGAAGGCCCTTCAGAAAGAAGTAAGTAAAGAGCCCATGGCCTACCTCAGGGTATGATGTGCTTATCTGGTTACTCTGTGTCGCTGAAAAAACAACTGCCTTACTCTGTTTTGAAAGCGGATTTTCTTCAGTTATAAGAAGCGGACGGGCGCCTTTTGCAAGCACAGACCTCCCTCCAACGCCTGAAAAACATGAATCCATTGCAACAATAATATTGTCTGTTTGGAGTTCAGAAAGACTCTGCCTTAGACTTTTTAAGGAGTATCCTGTGGTCTCAATATAAGAAGGGTCGCCATCGTATGGGACAATAAACGCCTCTCCATTTGGATTTGGAGCGCCGTGTCCTGCATAATAAATAAACACCCTGCTGCCGGCGTCTGTCTGGTTTTTAAGCCACCTTTCAATAGCTTTCTGGATGTCGGTTTTTGTGGCTTTTTCATTCGTCAGCAGGAGGACATTTTCTTTCGGATAACCCATCTGTCTTGTCAGGCTCTCATACATCACCAATGCATCATTTAAGGCATAATCCACCTTTGGGATGTCTCTATACTTTTCTATGCCGATTACAACAGCATAGGAGTTTTCCTGTAGTTTTGCAGTTTCAATAGTGGCACAGGAGCTAAACAACAAAAAGGCTAAGACTGCCGGAACAGCAAAGATAGCGTTTGCCTTCATACTCATTACCCCCTTTTTATAAAATAAAAAAGGCATGGCGCCGGAATGGCGGCCATGCCTTTTGAATGCATCAACTAAAAAGCTTAGTCTGTCTGTCTGTCTGTCTGTCTGTCTGTGCAGGTCGGAGACTCGACTCTGAGAGTTTAATGCCTGCTGAAGTTATCCCATCTGCTTAAATCTCCTTTTTTTACTGCTTGATCTTTTCGATAAAACCTTTTGCAGATTTAAAAATCGCCTTAAGTGCATCAACGTCTCGAATCAGTCCCCTGTAATAACCGGCAATATGCAATTCATCATAAAGAACATTAAACTGTTTCTGAAGTTTGCCGTTATGCACGGAAATATATTTTTTTAAGGCCTTGTCGTATTCCTCAACCTTTTTGGGAAGCTCTTTAGCGGTTATGCCTTTTTTTAACAAGCATTCGTCAACTGCCTTTAAGACGCCAAGGTATGCAATCCCGCAGGCTGATTTTACATACTTGCTGTCAGTATAAATATTATCCTCGATGGGAGACCTATTCAGAGTCTCTTTCGCATTAGCTAAATATCTTAACGGCTCTTTCATCTGTTACTCCTTTACCATCTTCTGACAACACTTTATGACAAACCGCAGTTTTTTGTCAAGGTAAAATTACCTGTGAAAGAATCACTTCTTCCTTGAAATATACACGCCGTCCCATTCAGGAGGAGGAGGCGACTGAAGGTATTCCCTGCAGCGCTCTGCATAAATCCTTGACGCCGGGTCATTATATTCCTCGGCAAGTTTGGTAAATACATCAAGGGCATTCTGAAAATTCCCGGCCCTGTATGAACTCAGCACCCCGGAAAATCTCTCCGCCAACACGGCATTCTCGTTGCGAGTCGTTCCCGACTGGTCTGTCATCAGCTCAAAGACAGCGATCATTGTGTCCGAAAAATAGACATAGAACTATAAACGCTTGAATTACCTGTCATTGCGAGAACCCGAAGGGTTCGTGGCAATCTCATCGCAAAAAGCGAGATTGCGGAGCTTGTTCCGAACGAAGTGAGGAATCTCGCTCCGAGTTTGCTTCGGCTTCGCCTCGCAACTTCACTCGCAATGACAACTTTCTATGTCTATTTTTCGGTTGTGTCTATGCGCTTTATTTCCTGCTTTTCTGTCTTTGCAGGTTTTAATGATTTTTGGGGTTTTGAAGGTTTGTCTGCCGCCTCAGGCGGCTCGCCGAGGAGAGCAGAAAAAGATAACGAGACAGCCAATAAAATGACTAACATCATAAGAATAGCTCTTAGAATAAGGTTTGTCTTTTTAAACAAGGCGCACCTCTTCAAGACGCTCAAAATGCTTTCTGTTGAGTGTGAATATCGGCATGTCATACACAATTGCCGTAGCTGCTATAAAAACGTCTTTAACTTCAAGAATGCGATTTGACTTCTTGAGAGATATATACATTTCGCCTGCTTTGACTGCAATATCATGGGTGAACGGCAAGGTTTCAAAAGCGCTCAGCGTGTTTACTATGTCTGTCTTTTTCCTCTCATCCGTCGCGCCTGCGTATAGCTCAAAAATGCTTACTGCCGATATTGAAAGTTCATAGTTATCTATACTCCTGAAGAGCGCGCTTGCGCTTTTATCGCCCTTCCTGAGATGGTCAATAACTATTGATGTGTCGGCTAAAACCTTGCGATGTTCCATTTATTAATGTCTTTCCCTATATCTTCAAAAATCAAAAGATCTTTCTTTGTCCAGACAGATACCGACAACAGTTTATCCTTAACATCTTTCTTCTGTTTTTTAGATGCGCGTTTTGCTGTCAGGAATTCAATAAAATCGTAAACTTCTCGCCTTATATCAGAAGGCAGGCTTTTAATTTTTGAGTTTATCGTGTTTTCAGCTATATTTCTCATTTTTTCACCTCTCACAATTTTAACTATTTTAACATCTTCCCTGCCTTTTCTCTTATAACCTTCTCAATATTCGGCAGTTCGCCGGGAATGATGTCCTTTATCTTTCCATCCGAGCTTATGAGGTATGTCATCGGAAGCCCTTTGACGAAGTATTTTCTGCCTACCCAGCCGTGAGGGTCGGCAAGGATTAAGGGTTTGCCAACTTTTAATGGCTCAAGAAACTCCAAAACCTTCTCCATATCCTCCTGATAACCTACGATTACGATCTTTATCTTCTTCTTCGCTAATTCATCTGCAAGAGAATTGAGTATCGGCAGTTCTCTTTTGCACGGGATACAGGTTGAGGAGAAGAAATTGAGGATTATGCCCTTGGGATTCCCTTTTTTATTTGGGCCTACTTCGTCACTTAGATGAAAAAATTCATTGTTTTTATCTCTAAGAGAAAACAAGGGCGCGTCCTGATTTACTTCTAAGGCAGAGGCAGTTGATAAAAATACAAGAACAAACAGGGCTGCTAAAATCTTACACATCTTAACCCTCCCATACTCCTGTCATTGCGAGGGCAAAGCCCATGGCAATCTCAGCGAGATTCCTCGCTTTGCTCGGAATGACAAAATGAGCGCTGATTTTGATATTGAAAAAACAATATCTAAAGAAAGCGGGAGATGTCAAGGTAAAATTACCTGTGAAAGAATCACTTTTTCCTTGAAATATACACGCCCTCCCATTCAGGAGGAGGAGGCGACTGAAGGTATTCCCTGCAGCGCTCTGCATAAA
>ERZ1292633.31-Hain-H41-02um-R1-31-length-198170-cov-19_pt3 | contig 12437 bp, 8 predicted proteins | sample MGYA00564406_ERZ1292633 | MGnify/ENA primary metagenome ERZ1292633 (study PRJEB36523, sample SAMEA6512639) | groundwater metagenome | collected 2019-01-08 | study: AquaDiva: Metagenomics assemblies of 32 groundwater samples
GCCACTCTACTTCTGCATGGAGGCCTGCTAGCATGAACCATGCGAACGTTACAGGCTCTTGTTCAACCTGTCATAACGGTACCAAGGCAACAGGCAAGCCTCCTACTCATTTTGTAACTACTGTACCGTGTGAAGAGTGTCACTCTACCGCAGGCTGGCGGCCTCTCTTAAGGTATCGTCATACAGGGGCGTATCCTGGGGACCACGGTTCAAATCTCGTCTGCCTCGCCTGCCATAAGTCAAACACCCAGATGCCCACATGGACGTACGGGACATATAAACCTGACTGCGCAGGATGCCACGCAGGAAGCTTCAAGCCGGGTGAGCATCAAAAGACGGCATCTCCAGCCGTTAACTACACGGTAAGCGAACTGAGAAACTGCGCCGGGGCGTGTCATGAGTATAACGACAGCTCGATGACTACGATCAGGCGTTCGAGGACAGGAGAACATAGAGTAACCGACGGAGGTTTTTAGAATGGGAAAAAAGACGTTCATCAAGCTCGCCGCGGCGTTCGCGGTCTGTTTTGCCTTCAGCCTGCCGTGGTGGGGTATAGCCGGGCATCTTGTCCTTGACAGGGTCGAGATCATGAATGACGCGGGGTGCGCGGAGATAGACGTAAGCTTCAATTTTCCCGTCAGGTATGTGAGGCACTTTCCGGCAGGATCAGGTAGTGACCTGAGGATACAGGTCGAGCCTATAGTGACGAGCGAGGCGGACAGATCTAATATAGCGACGCGTGAGACGATACAGCCTGATCCTGACCATCTCTCAACGCTTGAGAAGATAGTCTACGAGGGAGATGAGATCGGCGGGCCGTTCCTCTCTTTTTATTTTAATACAGATGTGGCCTTCAAGGTCGAGCAGGGGCCTGATTACAGGTCGCTGGTCATCTGGGTCGCTGACAAGCCTGTAAAAGATACGTGCTTTCAGGGGAGATAGCGGATAAAAGCGGGCTGTCAGTCCTTCTTGTTCCGGCCGGACGAACAGGCAAAAAGAGCGCGTTGGTCTTTCTATAAAAATACAGGGGTTCTCTTGTGATCTGCAATAGGCGTGGGTTTTTAAGCGGCAGGATATCTGTCTCGATCATAGCGGCAATTTTAACAGTCCTTATCTCGGTAGCGCTGCATGGTGTCTCGATCGCTGGCACAGCCAGGGCATTCAATCCGTCGGACCGCTATGTGATCAATCTCGATTCCTACGAAAGGCCGGTCGATCCATCGGTCCTTCCCGAATACGAGGTCTTCGAAAGGTATCTCCTCTATTCGACCGTCTATAAAGAAGGCGGTAAGACCTGGTACAGGCTCCGTCTCGGTTTTTTTCCTTCAAGCGATGCCGCTCAAAAAATAATCGATTCGTTGAAAGGTACGTTCCCCACTGCCTGGGTGGCGAGGGTCTCCAGAAAAGAGGTTGAGATGTCCAGGGGGTTGAGCTTTGCCCCTGCTAAACGGAGACGGGACGCGCTGACTGGCGTACCTTCTTCAGGGATTGCCGCCGTAGATGGACAGGGCCGGAAAGACGCGAAAGCGCCGGAGCCGGCGCCGGCGCAAAGACCTCTGACGCAAGAGGAACGGATGGCCCTCTTGATGGACGAGGCTGAGACGGCAATGAAAAATAACGATCTCGATCGGGCGATCCGGCTCTATGAGAATATCCTCAGCTATCCTGAGCACAGGTACTGGCAGGACGCGCAGGAGCTCCTCGGGCTCGCGAGGGAGAGGAAGGGCGAGAAAGAGAGAGCCGCGGCCGAGTACAAGGTCTATCTCGCGCTTTTCCCGAAGGGTGAGGGGGCCCAAAGGGTGCGCCAGCGCCTCGAAGTCCTTGTCACAGCGCAGGCGAAACCGATGGAGAAGCTGACCAGGGCAAAAGTGGAGAAAAAAGAGACAGAGGTCTTCGGGAGCTTTTCGCAGTTCTACTATCGGAACGAGAACCGCACTGAAGAGGCAGGCAGGACGATCTATCGCTCAGCGGTATCTAATTCCTTAGACCTTAACGTCAAGAGCAGGACTGATAAGTACGACGCAAGAGCGGCTTTAAACGGCGGATACGAGTTCAATCTTCTGAAAGACACAAAGAACGAGACACAGCTCAATCAGCTCTATCTCGATCTTTCGAGCCGCGGAAGGCAGGCGGCAGGGCGCGTAGGCCGCCAGTCTCTGAGCACAGGCGGCGTGCTCGGGCGGTTTGACGGCGCCCTCGTCAGTTATCAGGTCTTCAGGCAGGTGAGGGCCAATCTCGTCGCCGGGTATCCTGTCCAATCCGTGGTGCTCCACAGCTTCAAGGCGAACAAATACTTCTACGGCATCAACTTCGATCTCGGCACTTACGCCGGAAGCTGGGACTTTAACGCGTTCCTGATAGAGCAGATGGCAGACGGGATGCTCGACAGAAGGGCGACTGGAGGCGAGGCGAGATACTTCCGGCCGAACGGTTCTTTTTTCAGCCTTGTCGATTACGACCTTTCGTACGACGTCTTAAACACGGCGCTTGCCACCGGTACGCTGACGTTCGATAATAATACGACGATCAACCTCTCGGCTGATTACCGCAAATCCCCTGTCTTGACTACGACAAACGCGCTTCAGGGCCAGACTGCGGATTCGCTCTCAGGGCTTCGTTCTACGATGAGCGAAGACGCTGTCAGAAGCCTTGCGAGGGACAGGACAGCCATCAGTAGGACATATACCCTCGGCGTGACCAAGCCGCTCAATGAAAAGTTCCAGGTGAGCTCAGATGTGACGATGTCCAACCTCTCGGCGACCCCGGCCTCAGGCGGCATCGAGGCTGTGCATGAAACAGGCAACGAGTACTCATTCTCCGCGCAGATAGTAGGGAGCAGTCTTGTGAAGGATGGAGATACCGCGATATTAGGGCTCAGATATTCTGACGCAAGCACCTCTGATACTATTTCTTTGAGCCTCAACACAAGGTATCCGGTAGAACGCGACTTCAGGGTCAACCCCAGGCTTCGTCTCGATTACAGCAAAAGGGCCTCTAACGATTCAACGCTCTACAAGGTCGCGCCTTCTCTCAGGGTCGAATACTACTGGAAGAGGTTCTTAAGTGTTGAGTTTGAAGGCGGCGGGGAGTGGACGTACGAATGGGTGGCCGACCAGAAGAACATCATCAAGGATTACTTTATAGTCGCAGGGTACAGGCTCGATTTCTAGCCGGACAGGCGGTATATAGGGCTCTCGCAGGTTTGAGCTGTTTAACCGACGCAGGAGGTGGTATAATGTCGGGATAAAATTTTTCTTAAGGTCAAGGTGTGTAGATGGCGCTGATAAATCTGAGACGCATAACGATAGGCTTTGGAAGTCCGCTTCTTCTCGACGGGGTGGACGTGCAGATAGAGAAGGGCGAGAGGCTCTGCATAGTAGGGCGTAACGGCGCAGGCAAGTCTACCCTGATGAAGGTCTTCCTTGGCGAGATAAAGCCTGACAACGGGGAAATAACGCGGATGCCGGGGCTCAAGGTGGCGATGCTTGCCCAAGAGGTCCCGATGGACCTTCATGGGACTGTTTTTGACGTGATAACAAGCGGACTCGGAGACGTACACGGCCTGATGATGAGGTATCACGCCGCCCTGCACGCCGTGAGCGACGGGACTCAGGAGGCCATGGACGAGCTTGAGAAGGCGCATCATGAGCTTGATCTTGTTGGCGGCTGGTCTGCCACCCAGGCCGCCGAGACGATAATATCGAGGCTGAAGGTCCCTGCGGACGCTGATTTTTCAGAGCTCTCAGGAGGTTTCAAGAGAAGGGTCCTTCTCGGAAGGGCGCTTGTGGCTGAGCCTGACATACTGCTTCTTGATGAACCTACAAACCACCTTGACATAGAATCCATAGAATGGCTTGAGGATTTCCTGCTCGGCTACTCCGGCACCGTCGTCTTCGTGACGCATGACAGGATGCTCCTTCAGAGGCTCGCTACCCGCATCCTTGAGATCGACAGGGGAAAGATCAGCAGTTGGCAGTGCGATTACAAGACGTACATCGAGCGCAAGGATGCGCTCTTGAATGCCGAGGCGCAGCAGAACGCCCTTTTTGACAAGAGGCTTGCCGAGGAAGAGGTCTGGGTGCGCCAGGGCATAAAGGCACGGAGGACCCGCAACGAAGGCAGGGTCAGGGAACTCATAGAGATGAGAAAGCTTCGCGGAGAAAGGCGCGAACTCGAAGGCGGAGCCAAGCTCATATCAAGCGAGGGTGAGCTTTCAGGCAAGCTCGTCATCGAAGCGAAGAAGATCGGCTACGCTTATGAGAGCGGCCGCCAGGTTATAACCGACTTCACAACGACTATCATGAGGGGCGATAAGATCGGCATCATCGGCCCCAACGGCTCGGGAAAGACGACCCTTCTCAAGCTCCTGCTCGGAAGGCTTGAGCCGACGTCAGGCACGGTGCGCCTCGGAACTCGCCTTGAGATATCGTACTTCGACCAGCACAGGGCCGGTATAGACCCTGAAAAGACGGTCCAGGATAATATCGGCGACGGCAACGACCAGGTAATAATAGACGGCAGGCCCCGCCATATCATAGGTTATCTGCAGGACTTCCTCTTTTCTCCCGATAGGGCGCGGACTCCTGTGAAGGCGCTCTCAGGCGGCGAGAGGAACAGGCTTCTTCTGGCGAAACTCTTCACAAAGTCCTCCAACGTGCTTGTCATGGATGAACCTACCAACGACCTTGACAGCGAAACACTCGATCTTCTCGAAGAGCTGCTCCTTGAATATAAGGGGACAGTCCTGCTGGTAAGCCACGACAGAGCGTTTTTGAATAACGTGGCGACAAGCACGGTTGTATTCGAAAACGGAGGGTTGAGCGAGTACATAGGCGGATACGACGACTGGCTTCGCCAGAGGCCTAAGGAAGTCTCGCCATCATCAGGCAACAGGCTTAAGCAGGGAAGGCAGAGGAAAGAGAAGCAGGCAAAGCTCGGCTTCAACATGGAAAGAGAGTTAAAGGAGCTGCCGGGCAGGATAGAAGCCCTTGAGTCTGAACAGCTCGGTCTGCATGAGGTGATGGCCGCCGCTGACTTTTACACGCAGGGGGCGGATAAGATCGCTCTGACAAAGGCGCGTCTGGATGATCTGGAGCGTGAGCTTAAAGAGTCCTATTCCAGATGGGAGGAACTTGAGGCGTTAAGATCTAATGCCGCCTCTGTCTGACCGGCGCGCATACATGACGACGGCTCGGCTTTTTCGGGGTATATGCCGCTTCGTTGTCTCTAGGGGCGAGCCTTTAAATCATCTGCAATGACGGCCCACCTATGTAAAGAGCATGGTGATGGCCGTCTCTGTCGTTTGGCCGGAGCAGACCATCTAAAGCCGTAAACTATTTATTTACACTTAAACGCCCCAAAAGGGCCAAACTGCGGTATAATCATCACAGAGCAGTATCCCCCGTTCCCGCATCCGTATCAGACAGTTTCATCTTCTACCATCTCTCACATCATGAAAAGCACCCCGGTCGATGGACGCAGGCCTATAACCATGCAGCCGGTTTTTCCCGGCATTGCCGGAGGTCAGCCTTTGAAGGTTGCTTTTGACGCCAGGATGATAAAATACACCGGGATAGGCAGGTACATCCAGAACCTCATCGTGGGGCTCGCCAGACATAAGGGCGGTAACAGATACTCTGTCATCGTCAACAACGACGGTTACGCGCCTGCCGGAGGCGATAACATAGAATACCGGAAGACCTCAAGGGAGATACCTCCGTACTCGCTGAGAGAGCAGATACTCCTTCCCTACGAGGTCATCAAGACCGATTCCGACATGGTCCATTACCCGAGCTTCAATATGCCGTTTCTGAACCCCAAGCCGGCGGTAGTGACGATCCACGACCTTATATATCTCGATCCTGCGTCGTGCCCGAACAGGGCCGCGCACCTCTACGCCTGGTGCATGCTTCGAAGGGCCGCAGGCAGCGCAAAAAAGATCATAACCATCTCGCAGTATTCCAAAAAGGAGATAGTCAGCCGTCTCGGGGTGAGGCCTGACAAGATCGTTGTCATATACCACGGGGTAAGCCCGCTCTATAGAGTAGAGACCGACAAAGAGAGGCTCGAAGCGATAAGGAATAAATACTCTATACCTGGGCCTTACTTGCTGTACGTAGGCAACCATCAGCCGAGAAAGAACATCAGGAGGCTGTTCGACGCATTCTCGATGATGAGGCATTACGAGGATTATACGCTCGTACTTACAGGGAAGATAGACCCGAGAAGGCAGTCGCTATACAGTGAGGCTGAGAGGGGCGGGCTCAAGGGAAGGGTCCTGTTCGTAGGAGAGGTCCCGGAGATAGACCTGCCCGCCCTTTATTCCGGCGCCGCTCTGTTTGTCTTTCCATCTCTCAGCGAGGGGTTCGGACTCCCGCCTCTTGAAGCAATGGCATGCGGGGTGCCGATAGTCTCTTCTGCCGCGATGTCGATACCGGAGGTGGTAGGGGATGCCGGCATACTGATAGACGCCACGGATACCGGGGCGCTCTGCGAGGCGATGGACAGGGTGCTTTCAAGCCGTATGCTCAGGGACGATCTTGTGGCAAAGGGTCTTAAAAGAGCGGCCCGGTTCAGCTGGGACGAGGCGACCAAAAAGACGCTCAGGGTCTATGAAGAGCTGGGATGATGCCGGTCGGACCGCTGCTGAACCCCCCCCACTACAAACGCCAGGGCGCATCTCTTAACGCAAACGTCAGAAGACCGGGTGAAAAAGATGCCGGTCATATCGGCGGATAGACCAGGTAAGCTTCGCCTCTGCCTCAGGTGAGTAAAGAGACTTGGACATAGCGATCTCATATCTGCCTCTATCGACTTCATACCACTGCTTCAGGTTATACCATTCCAGGCTTGCCGCTTGACTTTGAAAGGCTCTTTTTATAACATCTCCAGGCGTCGATCAGGTTTACGGGCGCTAATAGCCGGGCGCATCTATATGGCCGAAGGTCTGCGTAAAGCGGCCCTTGACGCAGTCTTTGCCTTCCATCAAACCTAAAAGGACCGCTCGCGCGGATGGTATGATCCAATCATGAGCAGACCCGTTCAAACGCGCGCTACCTGCCTGAAGACGGCACTGGCGCTTCTTGCAGTATTTCTTCTCGGCTCTGCCATACGTTTCGTTCCGTGGTCTAACTTCATCACCCCTGAAGGGGTCTACTTCCTCGAAGGCGACAACTACGAGCACCTACATAAGATCACCGCGATAGTAAGCAACTTCCCTTGGGCGCCTCCTTACGATTATTACGTAGGGTTTCCGGTCGGCACAGGCAATATTATCTCGCCGCTCTTCGATATCACATTTGCCGCTATGATAAAGGCGGCCTTCTGGATGGCGCCTTCAAAGGAAAATATCGAGCTTATCTCTGCTGTCATGCCGCCGATTATAGGGATGCTCGCCATAATCCCTCTCTTTTTATGGTGCAGGGCGACATTCGGCAGGGGGGTTGCCCTTGCCTCTGTTTCTATACTCGCGATACTGCCTGCGCATATATTCACGACGATAGTCGCAAGGCCTGATAACGAGGTCTTGGAACCCTTCTGGATGGCCCTTCTCTTTTATTCCTACGCATCGAGCCTCGCTGCCGCAGTACCTGAGGATAACGGCAGGAGGCCGTCTCTTGTCCTGGCCTCTATTGCGACAGGCGTCGTAGCCTCGCTCGCCCTCCTTTACTGGAGGGGCGCTCTTCTCTGGTGGGGTATTATCTCAGCGCATATCCTCTTGTCCATCATAGTCTCAGGGGTCAAGGGCGATAAGGCATGGAAGGAACATTGGCTCTCAGGCCTCATCATCTTTGCGGTTACAGCCATCTTTGTCGCTATTATCTGTCTTGCCGGTGTATGGGGAATGGATTCCGGCATACGGTTTAATATCATCTCGTGGTTCCACGTGATATTTTCCGTTCTTTCAATAGCCGCCCTCAGCTCTGTTGCCCTTGTCTTTCATCTGAGGGATGAGAGAGGGTTTTCCGGAGTAAAGGCGACATCAGCAGGAGTTATACTCCTTGCCGGTTCGTTCCTGCTCTTGATCCTTGCCGCTCCGCAGTATTTCTCAGGCGTCATAGGCGGGGCGGCTGTCGTAGGCGGGGCGAATAAATGGACCTCTACCATAGCCCAGTACCAGCCGCTCTTGACAGGGCCTTCAGGGAAGTTTGACTTTAACGCAGTGAGGCTCTCCACGCTCCTCCTCTTTACCGTCCCTTTCGTGATAGCTGGGATATCGAGCCGGTTATATAAAGACCGGAGCGTGAAGACGCTCTTTTTCTCGTTCGCAGGCGTTGTCATATTTATAGCGGCCCTTGTCAACGGCAGGTACGAAAACGTACTCGCCCTGATAGTCGCCGTCTCAGGCGGATTGATATTTAAATATGTGAGGGAAAGGGTTAGAGGAGCGGCAGGCTGGCCGGTTGCCGTCGCTATCATTGCTATCATTCTTATACCTACATACCCTTTCTACCGGGATCTGTCTGCTACGGGTCCTGCGCTTATACGCGGAGACCTTGAAGAGAGCCTTTTGTGGATACGGGACCATACCCCGAAGACCGATTATTTGACAGAGCCGTGGGAGAAGCCTCAATACGGCGTTATGGCGAGATGGGAGTACGGAGGCTGGATCGAGTACATAGCCGAGAGGCCTTCTGTGGCGACCCTTTACGGGTCGGAGACGCACGGCCTGAAAGAGTCGGCTGAACTCTTCCTCTCTTCCGATGAAGGCGAGTTCCTCAAGATAATGGATGAGAATCAGGCAAGGTATCTCGTTATCTCAAAGTCTATTGGCGCTCTTCCGGAGTACGCGAAGATCATAGGGAGAGATACCGAGGGGTATCTGGTCGAGCAGAAGGATGAGACAGGGGAGGTGGTCTGGTCGACAGGCCCCAGGTTCTTCGATCTCGCTCATATAAGGCTATACTTCGCTGACGGTGTCGGCTACGAGAGTCCGATACCCTTTAAGCCTGTACCCGGAATGCGTCTTGTGCATGAGTCTGCCGGGACCTCCGACATAAGGGGCTTTTTTCAGGAGGTAAAGAACATAAAGGTGTTCGAGCGCGTCAAGGGGGCGACTGTAGTTGGGAGCATCTTTCCGGGCGCACAGGTCTTTCTTGGCGGGATAGTTACTACGGACCAGGGAAGGAAGTTTCAGGTCGTAGAGCAGGCAGTAGCTGACGTGAACGGCAGGTTTTCAATAAAGGCGTGGTATCCCTCGACAGACGGCTTTGAGGGCAAGGTGGCTGTAGTCGGGTCGTATGTGATACAGGCGGCAGGCAGACAGGCGCCTGTGAGGATAACCGAGGAAGATGTCGTTGAAGGAAAGACGATTCGGCTCAACTGAGACGCTGGCTTGAGTCCTGACGGTTGAAAGGCGGGGTTGGCAACAATGGACTTTATCTTTCATGACGGCATTTGCGAGTTCCCGGGTAATGATCCTTCGCGTGCTTACTTCGATAGTAACCGACCATCAATGCCGCTAGCAGGCCGCTAAAAAGCCTATCTGCTTCGTAACATCAAAGCCCGTCCTTGTATCTTATGTGAAAATCTATTTCATTTTTTGCCTATGGATACTGCGCATCCTGACCCTTTCATGCAGGCCGAAGAGATTTTGAGCCTATCGGCAAACCGTCAGATGACGAAGTAGGCTGCGTACGCTACCACAGCCCATGTCCCTACTGAAGCGTAAAAAAACGCCTTGAGCACGGCTCCTCTGGCAAGGACTCCGATGCCTGTAGCACACAGCACAGCGTAGGCCGGCGTTATCCCCATAGTGTAGCTCCCCTTGGCTGTAGAGAATATCGGGACCTTCAGGTACATGTATAATAGCGCCAGAAAGTATATCCCAACGAGCATCGTTGAGAATATCTCTCCGGGCCTTAAGTCTGCGTCCTCACGCCGAAGCGACGCTACAATGCCGACGATGATAGCGATTGTTGGGATTATAGCGAGCCATACGCCTGCCGTCATAAGTTCGTGGTTCCACGGCGCCTCCACTATGTCAGAGAGCGCCCCGTCGGTCCAGATCGAAGAGTAGATAGAGTCCCAGAACCCGCTTATCGATGAGTAGACGGGGTGAATAAGGGATTCCCCGAACCTGTAGAACTGCCCCGGGGTCCTGTAACCCGGAAACTGCCACCAGAGTATCTCCCTTGTGGAGTCCCAGCCGCCGATGAAGGGCCTGCCCATCAATATCCAGTTCCTGATGTAATACCAGGCTGAAACGAGACCGGCGACCCCCATGACAACGGCTACGCTTGATACAGCTTGCCTCAAGCCTCCTGTCGAATAGAACCTCCATGCGAGCATGAGGGCCAGAACAGGGACGAGGAGTATCGCAGTCACCTTTGAAAGGAGTGCGAGGCCGAGGAGTATGCCGAGCAGTACAAGCCGTTTTGCCGGTAAGACGCTATCTTTTTTAGAGACGATCCCGATGGCTGTCGTTATCGCCGCCGCTGAGAATATCCCGGCCATAGTCTCGTTCGATATGGAGTGCGACATATACAGGTTCATCGGGAGAAGGCCGCCTATGAGCGCGCCTATCATTTGCAGGTCAGTTCTATCCGGCCTGATATATCTTACTGCCCTGAATGCTGTTTCTGAAAACGCCGCGCCGCAGATAAGCGGTATTAGGATGAGGACCCTTACTGCAGATTCCTCAGCGAGGAACCCTGAGAGGATTTTATAGGGCAACGCTGAAACGATATAGTAAAGCGGAGACTGGAACATCTGCCACCCTTCGGTGGCAAGCGGTATCCTCCAGTTTTTGGCTACGTACTGTATGTATTCGATATGCGCCGCTACGTCGAAGCCGGGGAACGGGATCTTCCCGATGTTGTTTGCGATTAGTATAATCCATGCCAGTATGATCACCCATCTGATCATCGACGTTGAAGGCGCCCACTTAGTACATAGCTTGACGCCTTTTTCCCTGCCCAGGGTGAATATGAATATCACAGAGAAGACCGGCAGTATCAGATAGAGGCTTGATAAGAATGCGAGGTCGGCTCTCGGGAACAAACGGGAGATATCGGCATAACGGTACTCATCGGCCTCAGCCGCGCTTGTCCAGTCGACCTCGTCTTTGGACGCCTCCCAACTTGAGCCCGTTGCAATGTCTAGACCTTCGCTGTAGGCGAGCATGACGGCCGGGCCGTAGTTGTTTGTGACCCTCACCCCAAGTTCGTGTTCTCCAGGTGCAAGATGTCGAGCAAGGTCTATCTTGACAGGGGTCTTCCAGTCGTCTTTGGAGGCGTGAGGCTCTGCTATAAGCGTGCCGTCGATGAATACGGCGGCAAGTTTCATCGCGCGAAGCGTGAGGATCGCCTTTTCAGGCGTCCTCTCAACGCCGAACCTTACCCGGAAGCTTGTCAGCTCCTGAGCGTCTCTTCTGGTTTTTAATATTACCGGCTCGTCTATGAGTATCCACTCTGCATTGGATTCAGGCACGAGCATCGCTATCGAAGGGTCGTTTTTTATGAGCCTGTACGCGCCGAGCGCGGCAAGGACGGCGATTGAGGCGAAGCAGAGCAGGAAGATTGTTCTAAGAGGTAGTATGTTTTTATTGATGGTCATTTGCCGATGCCGATAGGGCGCATTTTAAGGCCCTCCTTTTGAATATGAAGAGCGAGCTGTTAGAAGAAGGCGCTTCGTTAAGTGCCGAAGACCGCATGCGGTGATCCTTGAAATGGCTCTGGTAATGGTTATGGTTTAAAGATGGATGATTATGCTCTACTCCAGGTTGTGCGGCGCTGTCAGCTATTGAGGTTCAAGCGATAATCCTCGATAAAAGAACGGATTTTTCATTCTAATACGACGCTTCGCATTTTTCAACCGCTTCTATTTCCGGCCTGAGTCGCTATATGTCCCTATAGCGCATCGCTTGTCTGGAGCTGAATAAGGGGTATACTCTAATAAAAGGGGGTGGGGTTATGGTAAGCAGACTTGAGGTATTTCTAAAAGAGAAGCATATACTTTATGAGACTGTCATCCATCCTGAGGCCTATACGGCGCAGGAGACGGCGGAAAGCATGCACGTGAGCGGAGACCAAATCGCCAAGACGGTGATGGTCAAGGCCGGTTGCGCATTCGTGATGGCGGTGCTTCCTGCCAGCAGGCGCCTTGACATGGCAAAGCTGAAAGAGGTCCTTGGCCAAGATGATCTCAGTATAGCCCAGGAGTCGGAGTTCAAGAGGTTTTTTCCGGATTGCGAGCCAGGTGCCGAGCCGCCGTTTGGAAACCTTTACGGCGTACGAACGCTGGTAGATGCGGCGTTTGCCGCAGACTCACACTTCTTCTTTAATGCAGGCAGCCACCATGAGGCCGCCGGGGTCGATTACAAGGACTACGAAACGGCAGTAAGGCCGAGGGTAGCTGATTTTTCAAGACGGCAGTGACCTCCGGGTGATCTTCCCCCGAAATTTCGGACACACAGTTAAACTACATTTGCCTGCTCG
>ERZ1292633.3983-Hain-H41-02um-R1-3983-length-13956-cov-14_pt1 | contig 12432 bp, 14 predicted proteins | sample MGYA00564406_ERZ1292633 | MGnify/ENA primary metagenome ERZ1292633 (study PRJEB36523, sample SAMEA6512639) | groundwater metagenome | collected 2019-01-08 | study: AquaDiva: Metagenomics assemblies of 32 groundwater samples
ATACGAAATATTTACGGCATCCGAAGGCGCTTCCCTAACCGTTTTCCCGAAAAGTTTTGAGTAAAGCATAGTAGAATCTTAAGAATAATTATAATATAAAATCTTATAAAAAAGAAGGGAGGTTAAACGTAGTAAATAGTTATTTTTTTAACGATAATATAGCCTGTCTCATCATTTCTATTCCGTATATAGCAGGTATCGCAAAAAAACCAGGTTTATCTGATAAATGTAATAAACCTATTAAACCAATAGAGATACCAGTTCCAATAGCAGCAATTGCTGTTCGTTCAACATTAGAAAATCCATTTTTTAATGGGCCGTTGAGAATTGTTTTAAGAGATGGTCTAACCTTATTTTCCATCGATTGAAGTTTACTTCTTCTTCTTGTCAAACGGAAAATGGATTTAAGGGGTCATTCGAATAATTTATTCTGTTGATACAACCTAAAATGCTATTTTTGTAGGTTATCCTCCTTCGCTAAAGCTTCGAAGGACAAGTAAGCGGTTGACAAGATAATTACTTAATGGTTTCATTGTTTTATGGTTATAAAAGATAGAAAACCTAATCGTTTAAAGAATTTTAATTATTCGTCATCGGGCTGGTATTTTGTGACGATTTGTGTTAATAAACGTGAATGTGTGTTTGGAAAAATTCAAAATAAAAAGATGGTTTTAAATCCATATGGAAAAATAATCAAAAAACGTTATTTGGATTTAATAAATCATTATTCAAATTGTTTGTTGGACGAATTTGTAATAATGCCAAATCATGTGCACGGAATAATAATTATTAAAAACGTAGAGAACGGTTTAAAACCGTTCTCTACAAAATATTCGTTATCCGAAATCATTCGTGGGTTCAAAACATTTTCATCGCGATCAATTCATGAATTAGGATTAAATTCATTTCGATGGCAAAAATCGTTTTACGACCATATCGTCCGCAATGAATATTCATTAAATAGAATTAGGCAATATATCAGAGACAATCCAAAGAATTGGGATGAAGACAGGAATAATATTAAATAATTTCATTTATTTCTAAATCCCAACTTATCCAAAACTTTGCCCAAAGTTTCCAAAGGGCCCGAAGTATAAGTATTAATGACAAGTTGATAATATTTAGGGTCGAAAAAATCGTAATTACCGTAATATTTTCTCCATTCGCGAAAGTTAGTCTCCTCTCTTTCTTTGATATATTTTTTCGCCGTCTCTACTGAGACTTTATCCCGATTGACGACTCTGTCTATTCTTAAAGCATCGTCTTTACAAACGAGAAGTACGCGCAATGTATTTTTCATTTTTTTGGCAAAAAAACCGGCCAACCAAGCCTCAATAGCATAGTGGCCGTTTTCTAGAAATTTTATAGTTCTATCATCAATCATATTATGAGTTTTTTTGTCAGCCAGACTGGCCAAAGGCTGGATATATTCTTTGGCAAAATCACGGAGAATCTGACCACCAGAGATGAAATTCCATCCACAAGGCTCAAGGTATGGTTTAAGATTATCTAAAAGAGTATTTTTTCCAGTCGAAATACCGCCCGAGATAGTGATGTTATCAAATTTTAGACTCATGGGTTTATAAATAATTTTATTTAAATAATTTAATAATATCATTAATTGTAATAAGAGCGGCTAAAGATAACAAGACTATAAATCCGATTAAATTAGTATATCTCTCTATATTTTTATTCGGTCTCTTTTTAGTAATACCTTCATACAGAACAAAGATCAGCCGGCCACCGTCCAGAGCAGGAAAAGGAAGAATATTCATAATGGCTAAATTTAAAGATAAAAGGGCCAGAAATTCAATAAAGGCATTTCTGCCGAACTTTATTGCCTGTCCGGCTAAGTTGGCGATTCCCACCGGGCCGGCGATATCAACATGAGTTTTTTGAAAAGTAATCAGTCCGAAAAGTAGTTTCCCCAGTTCCGTAGCGATTTTAAAAGTAATATTGAAAGCAACAATTAAGCCGTAATAAGGAGCGCTATACCAGGGATATTTTTTTTCGGTAAAAGAAGTTATAGCGATTCCCAAAGGTCCTTCACCTTTGGGAGGATTTTTTCGAGGAATTATTTTTGTCAAAAATGTTTTGCCGTCTCTTTTTATCTCAAGACCAATGGCCTGTCCGGCAAATTTATTAGTTTGAGAAATCAAAATCTCAGATGATGTCAAAGATACTTGGGGGAACTCTGAATTTTGAGGGATTAATTTTATAATAATGTCTTTTTCTTTTAGTCCGGCGTTTTCGGCCGGTGAATTTTTGGTTACTTTTTCAATAACAACATGATTAGTTGGAACAGGAACGCCTTGAGTAACTAAAAAAGAAAAAATAAGCCAACCTAATAAAAAATTTCCGACGACTCCTCCAAGAACGATTAAAGTTTTTTGCCAGGGTTTTTTATTGATAAACATTCTATTCCTGTTTGCTTTTTTTGTTTCACCATATTCCTCTCCGTATAATTTGACAAATCCTCCCAGCGGTAACAAATTGATACTGTACAAAGTTTCCCCTCTCTTTATGCCAAATAATTTGGGAGGCAGTCCAATTCCGAATTCCTCGACTTTAACTCCCATTTTTTTAGCCATTAAAAAATGACCAAGTTCGTGAGCAAAAACAAGAATAGTTAAAGTAAGGAGAAAAATTAAAATTATCATTTGTTAGACTTCTCTAATTTCAGTTTCTTTATTTTCTTTAATAGAGTTTATTTCTTCCATAAATTTTGTTGACCGAATGTCAATATCTTTTTCTAGGCGATATTTTTCGTCTTCACTCATTTCCTTTTTTTCAAATGCCGTTTTGATCGTTCTTCTGGCGTCATCCCGATGATTTCTGATGGTAACTTTTTTTTCCTCAATCTTTTCTCCGACTATTTTTATATATTTCTCCCTCTGTTCGGTATTAAGAGACGGAATTCTGATTATTATTTTTGATCCTTGAACGGCTGGTGTTAATCCCAAAGGAGACTTTAAAATTGATTTTTCGATATCCTGAATAATTGATGGGTCAAAAGGAATTATCAATATTGACGAAGGACCGTCGGTAGTAATGGTGGCCAGTTCTAGTAACTTGAGTTTGCTTTGACCTCCGTATGTTTCAACTGGCAGATTTTCAACAATCGAAGGTGAAGCTCGGCCGGTACGGATAGATTTAAGATCTTCTTTCAAAGAAGCAATAGTCTTGACAGCCAATTGATTGAAAGAAGAAATAATATCCATAGGGAGAAATATCAAATATCAAACTATTAAATACTCCATCTTATATATTTTATGACCTTAATATTTTCTCCAAATTTTAATATTGCCTCTTTAATCAAATCACTAATTTTTTTGGCTGGATCCCGGATATATTCCTGATCTAACAATTCCTCGTTGGTGTCAGCTCTGACCGAAGCGACCTGCATAGCCAGTTCCTGACCTAAAACCTGAAACTCTTTGTTTCCAGAAACGAAATCGGTTTCACATGCCAACTCAACAAGCGAGGCGACTTTTTTATTATGATGGACATAGGAAAAAATGGAGCCGGCCGCCGTTGTTCTCTCGGATTTATCCTTTGCTTTAATAATCCCCCATTTTTTTAATAATTTTTTTGAATCAACAAGGTCATTTTTACTTTCTTCAAGAGCTTTTTTACACAAGGAAAAAGAAATACCGGTTTCTTCGCGAAGAGTTTTAAGTTTTTTGATGTCGTACATAGCAAAATTCCAAATTCTAAATTCCAAATTCTAAACTACCATGTCATCCCCGTGAAGACGGGGATCCATTCTTGGTCTGGATTCCCTCCTTCGAGGGAATGACAGAATCACTTTTAACTTTTGACTTTTCACTTTTGACTTCGCCCGTTGCGTATGTTTCAATGATTTCTTTCAAAAAATACTCTATAGATGTGGCGGAATCGTCGTTACCGGGAATTGGGTAATTGATCGGATCGGGATTAACGTTGGTATCGGTCACGGCTACGACGGAGATCTTCATTTCACCGGCTTCTTTAACAGAATTTTTCTCCTTTTTAATATCTATGACAAAAAGTGCATCCGGTAATTTTTTAAGATTGGCAATCCCTCCGTAAAATTTTTCCAGTTTTTTCAAGTCTTTGTCTAGTTTAACCTGTTCATGTTTGACAAATTTATTCCATTCCCCTTTTTCTTTTTCCTCACGCATGGTGTTTAGTTTTTTGACGTTTTTAATAATCATTTCAAAATTGGTAAGAAGTCCAGCCGGCCACTTGGTATTAACGAAAGGAAGATTATTTTTTTGACATAATTCTTTAGTGAAATTGGAAACAATTTTTTTAGTGGAGATGACAAGGAGTATTTTTCCATTTTTTCCCAGCTCACTCACAAACTGTTTTGCTTTTTCTAGATAATCAACGGTTTTTGTCAGATCAATGATGGAAACACCGTTTTCGAAGGAATATATATATTTTTTTGTTTTTGGATGGACTCGATTAGCTTTATGGCCAAGATGGGCACCGGCGGCAAAAAGCTCTTCGACTTTTTTATCAATTTTTGTCATAAGATAGTTATTATAACAGTTATAAAGATTATAATTTGAGGGATTTTAAGAAAGATTTAAAATCTCCATTGATTTCTTCGTGTTGTAGTGCAAATTCAATAACGGTTTTCAAATATTCAAACTTGTTTCCAGTATCATAATATTTACCATTTTTAATAACAACAGTATAGATAGGAACACCTTCTTTTCTAAGCAAATTAATGGCATCGACTAACCATATTTCTCCTCCCCGACCGGGCTTAATCCTTTTCAGGGCGGAAAAAATTTCCGGTGGCAAAATATATCCGCCATGAGTAGCAATGTCAGAGGGGGCTTCGTCTATTTCCGGTTTTTCCACGATTTTATTTATTTTGTAGACATTGTTTTCAACGTGAGTCAGATCGGCTATTCCGTACCTTTTTAAATCCTCTTTGTTTTCTATTTTGACTCCGGAAATAACTACACCGCCAAGTTTTTCATAGACCTTAATCATTTGAGCCAGACGGGGTGGTTTGGCATAGATAAATTCATCTCCCCAAAGAACGGCAAAAGGTTCATCTTCAATCACCGGCTCAGCGGTCAAAACCGGAGTTCCATTACCATAGGGTCCTTTTTGGCGAATATAGATAAAATTAGCCATGTTGGAGATCCTCTGGATTTCTTCAAGTAAATGATTCTTTTTTCCTTGAAGTAAATTTTTGACTAAATCTTCAGAAGGAGCGTCAAAATGATCCTCAATTGCCCGTTTATTTGAACCGGTTATAATAATTATGTTCTCAACCTTTGAATCGATTGCCTCTTCAACGACGTATTGGATAACCGGTTTATCAACAATTGGAAGCATTTCTTTGGGCATCGCTTTTGTTTGCGGAAGAAATCTGGTGCCAAAACCGGCTGCAGGAATCACAACCTTTGTTATATGCTTCATAAAATATAATACGAAAAAATTTGCATCATTCGTATCATTATTCGAATTTAACGGAAATTTTTTGACTTAATTGAATGTTACCATTAACAAAGGCAGTCAGATTAGCTACACCGGCCGTATCAGAAGATAAAACAAAACTAGCCTTTCCTGTTTTATCTGATTCTAAAATTGATTCTTGCGAACCATTAATTAATCCTAAATCAGTCACCAGTTTTACTTGCTTTTTTTCCAAAGTTGAATTATTGGCATTTCTGACGATAACATTAACTTCGACCTTACTACCGACTTTAGCAGTTAACGGCCAGGCAAAAATCAGGGAAGCCTGTGAAGACGGTTCAGCCGCTCCGGAAGCTCGCGTGATATTGGCAATTTGTTTGTTGAACAATGTTGAGGTTATAAAAACCCCAAAAACCAAGAAAAAAACAATCATCAAAAAAACAAATTTTTTGTCCATATACGCCAAGCTTATCAGGCGAGGGGTAGTTTGTCAATAATTTTTCCGTGAATTATTTCTACAGGGAGAATTTTTCCATTTTCAATACAATCTATCTTTATCCAATTTTTATTATTTTTTGCCATAGTCAGATACATATCCTCAACTTTTTGCAGATAGTTTAAATTTTTTTCGTACTGGTCTTTTGGTTTTCCATTCAAATAAGACCTTTTGTTTTTTTTAGTAATCAACACTTGGGAAAAAATTAAAGGAACATAGAGAAAAAAAACCAGATCGGGTTTGGGAATATTAAAAACATCATATTCAAGTGTCTCGACCCATTTTAAAAAAACTTTTCTTTGCGCCGGTTTAACTTTAACAGCCTGGTAGACAGCCGAAGGGGTATAGCGATTACAGATGACAAATTTTTTATCATTGATAGCTTTCCAAAGCTGATCCTTCACTTGCCAACGGTCGGCGGCGTACGGAAAAGAAGCTAAATACGGATTAATCCGGCTAAAATGACCGAATTCTCCATTTAAGAAACGGCCGGCAAAATCTCCAAAAAAAGTCTTTCCGTATTGGGGAAAATCAAATGAAGCATGACCGATCTGTTTTTTATTTAAATAATCAAGTATCAACTGCAACTGTGTTTCTTTACCCGAACCATCAGTTCCCTCAATGACAATCAATTTACCCATATATCATAGATTAATTCTCTCTCCCGGTTTGGCTTTCTCGGAAAGAATAATTTTAGCAACTTTATCTTCTATTTCGTCACGAATCGTTCTTTCAAGATTTCTGGCGCCAAAACCTGGACTATACCCTTTTCGTGACACTTCTTCAAAAGTTCTTTCAGAGACGAACACTTTTACCTTATGAAGTTTGAAAATATCGACGCTGATCCGGTCAATTATTTTTTTTGCCAATATTTTGATTGACTGTTGGCTTAGGGGTTGAAAAGCAATCACACCGTCAAAACGGTTAAGAAACTCGGGGGAGAAGGTTTTTTGCTTTACTAATTGGTCTATAAGACTCATGGGACTTATTGGACTAATTTGAGAATACAAAAAGTCAGAACCGGCATTGGAGGTGGCGATGATAATCAGATTTTTGCAATCAACCCGCCTACCCGCTCCATCGGTAAAATAACCTTCATCAATCATTGTTAAAAAAATATTAATCAGATTTTTGTCAGCTTTTTCAATTTCATCAAGAAGCAAAACCCCATAACTTTGTTCACGAATCGCCTTGGTAAGAAAACCGGGACTACTATTATCCCCGATCAATTTGGGAATATCATATTTGGATTGAAATTCGGACATGTCGAAACGGAGAAGATATTTTTGTTGTAGAGACGGGGCATGCCCCGTCTGTACGTCTATATCATCGGAAAAAAAGACATTGGCAATGGCTTTGGCGGTTTCGGTTTTACCGACACCGGTTGGACCTAAAAATAAAAAAGAGGCCAACGGTTTTTTTCTTTTACCAATCAATAAAAAAGATCGGCGAAGGGCAGATGATAATTTGCCAACAGCTTCATCCTGTTGAATAATCCGGGAAAATAAAAGTGTCTCTAAATTAAGCAATTTTTCTTTCATTTGTTTGGTGATCGTGGTTGGAACATGGGTTTTCTCCGTGAGAATCTGATTGACAATCTCGGGGGTAACCTTGGGGCGGTTAGGGTTTTTAGGGCTATTTGAAGATACATAAACACATGCTAAATCCAAAAGATCAACCGCTTTTTCAGGAAACGGAATATAGGTCAGATAAAACTGACTTTTTTCGATTATTTCTTTAACGGTTTCAAAAGGAATAAAAATCTTATAATGTTCCTCAAATAAAAAAACAGCATCAAGAAGAATATTTTCCGCATCCTTTTCATTTACTTCATAGACTTCGACCTTATTAAAAATCCGGTTTATTTTTTCGTTGGGGAAGATATACTGTTGAAAAGCAAAAGGCGTAGTAATGCCAATAATCTGGATTAATTCGGTCTTAGCATATTTTTCAAAAGAAGTGGTCAGATTAATTCTTTCATTTTCACTGGAAATATATTTATCAAAATCATCAATAAAAAGAATAATATTATTTGCCTGGGCCGCTTCATCCAACAAATCTTCCAAAAAATTTTCCCGTTGTTTTTGATCAATAAACTCGGTTAAAATCCTTTCCATATTAAGCTTTAAGATTCTCCGATACATTAGATGAACATTAGTTTTGCCCAAGTAAATTTTTTTGGCAAAAGCATCAATAATCGTGTGTTTTCCCACTCCTTCTTCGCCAACAATAATTACATTGCTTTCAACGGATTTTGTTAAAATTTGTTCAATTTCTTTAATTTCTTTTTCCCTGTCAACAATGTTTTTGATGTGATGAAGATAGGTGGAAGTGGCCAAATCGGTCGCATACTGATCAAGAATAGGGGTATAACCAACGGCCCAATCGCGGGCCAAAGGCGGGTAAGAAAACAGATTAGGTAATTTCCACCAGTTTGTTTTTTGCAGATGTTGCTGATAATATTTTTCAAACCAGTCCTCAACCGCTTTTCTATTTTCTTCATTCATAAGATGATTTGATAAAAATTTTTCTTTTGAAAGTTTTTTTTGTTCATCGGGAGAGTTTTTAGTAAGAGATAGGAGATAAGAAATAGGAGATAGGAAAAAAAATAAAAGGACAATAAAAGGTAAGGTAATCAAAAAAACAGTTTGAAAAATAAAATAAAAAAAGATGATTGATAATCGCATAATCGCACCAATTGATCTGGAGATCAGATTAAAGGCTAATCGATTAGCCCAATCGGTAAAGGTAAAACCTACAATGGTTTTTTTAACAATTAAATTTCGCCAAGGTTGGAATAAAGTTTTTAATAAGGATAAAATAGAAAAAAAATAAGGAAGAAAAATAAATATATTAATAATAGCTTCACCAAAATTACGAAGACCACCCGAATAGTATTGCCAGAAGTTTTTTCTCATAGTTTGAGTATAACATAGAAGTAAAAATGATAAAATGTAAAAATAAAGAAGTGAATAAATCTAATAATAACAAATTAGTGGTCATTCTTTATTCAGAGGCAAAAGAAGAATATTTTGCTACTCATGAAGTATATCTTACTGAGGTCGAAGTATTTCCCCGTTCGAAGATAGTAAAAAAATATATAGAAAAATTAGGTTATAAAGTTATTCTTTTACCGGGAAATTTTGATTCAATAAAAAAATTAAATAATTTAAAACCGTTTATTGTTTTTAATTTAGTTGATTCTATTTATGGAAAAGAAGATCTTTCCCCTTTAATTCCTGCCGCTTTAGAATTGATCAAAGTTCCTTATACAGGCGCATCAGTAAACGGTCTAACTATAAATCAAAATAAATATTTGACAAAAATAATACTTAGGCAAAACTATTTAAAGGTGCCAAACTTTCAATTATTTTTTACGGAAAACGAATTAATTGATAGGAATCTTCAATTTCCATTAATTTTAAAATTAAACCAATCACATGGTAGTCTGGAAATTAACCAGGATTCAGTTGTTGAAAATGAAAAAGATTTAAGAAAAAGAATTAAATATTTAATTCTTAAATATAAACAAACAGTATTAGTTGAAGAATATATCACCGGAAAAGAAATAACCGCTTTAATGATAGATGACCATGTTGATAAATTATTTTTAGCAGAAGAAAGAATTTTTTTTAAAAAAGAAAAATACTCATTGTTTGGTTTTGAAGTCGCCTGGGGCGATGTAGAACTTTATGATGTAAAAAAATACATCTTGAATAAAAAAATAAAAACAGACATAGCAAAAGCTTTTAATATTTTAGAAATGAAAGATTATGCCAGATTTGAAATAATTATTGATAAGTATGGCAAATACTATTTTATTGATCCTAATGCTAATCCTGCCTTTGGACCGTACGGAACAGGTGAAGCTTTAGGTTATATGCTGTATGCAAATAATATCCCCTTTGAATTAATAATCAAAAAAATAATAAGAAATGTCAGAGCCAGATTTAAAAATAAATAATCTTCTTTAAATTTTCTTATAATCCCCTTGACAAATAGATAAAATTATTGATAATTTTGGTATTGAAATTAACATGAAAAAAAAAGAAAGAAGAAGAGGAAAAAAAACTCCATTCAAAAAAAGACATAAAAAAATTATTCAAAAAAAATCGAAAAAGGAGTTAGTAATTTATATTTACAATGTTGTCGAAGATGAGTGGTCTTTTTTATCGTCGATTCAACCGATTGAAAAACGTTATGAGTTGATAAATGACTGTAATCTTTCTTCAGAGTGCTATATATTTGCTAATGCCAGCGAAAGTGAATTTATATATATTTCTCCGGTTGAAATTTCCAATTCCTTCAAAAATTATTTTCAATCTTTAACCAACAATAAAAAAGTTGATATTTATGTCCCTCAAATGAAGACGGCTTTAATTTGTAAGGATCTTTATACGGACAAACAGTTGTTTGGTGAAATTATCAGTAAAGCAAAAAAATATAAAAAAGTTGCCATGTACAGTTATGCCACTTCTCCGGAATTTTTAGAGTTGAAAGAAAGAATGATTCAACTGGGGATAAATGTGGTCACTCCGGAAGCTCCGGAGATAGAAAATGCCTGGACGGTTAATTTCTTTGGTAGCAAGTCGGGTATCAGGCAGTTGGCCCAGCAAAGCGGAGCCGTCGAACCGGATTTTATTATGCCGGACGGAGTTATTTGCATCGGCAAATTAGACGCCGCCAAAATTGCCGCCAACAGGTATATCAAGGAAAAAGGTGTGGTTTTAAAAACCAATAAAGGTAGCGGCGGCCATGGAGTATTAATTTTCCGGGACGGTGAATTGCCGAAAGATTATAAGTCATGTGAAAAACGGATCTATGAACTTTTGTCTGAAGATGGTTATTGGGAAAGATTTCCTATCATTATTGAAAAATTAATTGATGTTAATTATTCCTCACCCGGAGCTTTTCCGAACATTGAATTTAAAATACACAAAAGCGGAAAGATTGAGATGCTTTATTATTGCGTGATGATGGTTACCAAAGAAGGAAAATATTATGGATTGGATATCCACGAAGATGTCATCAACGAGAGAACGGCCGCCAGAATCATCGACACCGGTTATTATATAGCCGAACAGTATGCGGAAGCCGGTTACCGGGGGCATTTTGACATCGATATGATAGCCAATAATAAGCATATTTATGTTTGTGAATCAAATACAAGAAACACAGGTGGAACCGATATCTATAAATTGGTTTATGATTTATATGGCGAAGACTTTATGTCCGATGTTTATGTATTAAACCGAAATAATTTTAAAATCAGTAATCAAGAAAATGTAAGTGTTAAAAAATTATTTGATGTTTTAAGGCCAATTCTTTATGATAAAAAAAAGAAAGAAGGATTGATTGTTTCGTCGTTGGAATATTTAAAATTTAATATTTTAATGTACACAATTTTGGGAAAAAATAAAAAAAAAGCTTATGATCTTCAGGAACAACTTTATAAATTACTTGAAGTATTCGGTCAGCCCAAGTTTTAGACTTACTTTAATATATGAATATTGCCTTTTTATATAACGTCCGTCGCCATTATCCCGATCCCAAAGATTCCAGAAGTCAGTTGGAAGCTGATTTTGATGATCCAAAAACAATTAAAGTAATGATAAGTCATTTTAAATCAATTGCCAGTAATGTATATCCGATCGAAGCTGATGAAAAAGCTTACCTTAAACTTTATCGTTTAAAAAATAAAATTGACTTAGTTTTTAATTACGCCGAAGGAATATTTGGCAAAGACCGGGAAGCACAAATCCCGGCGATGCTGGAGATGCTAAAAATTCCTTATACCGGTTCGTCACCCTTAACCTGTGCAATTGTTTTAAATAAAGTCAGGACAAAAGAGGTTTTGAAAAATTATCATGTTCCGGTATTGGACCAGTGCGTTTTTGAGAACACTGATCTAAGTAATTTTAATCTTAAGTTTCCGGTAATAGTCAAGCCGGTATCGGAAGGGTCATCGGCGGGAATTACGAAAAAAAGCGTAATTAATAATATTGCTGATTTAAAAAAGCAGGTAAATTACTTAATCAAATCGTTTAATGAACCGGCCATGGCGGAACCTTTTTTGACAGGAAGGGAATTTTCAATTGCGATGATTGGTAATCCGCCGGTTATTTTGCCGATTATTGAACCAAATCATAAGTTACTGCCAAAAAACTATCTGCCTTTTGATTCATTGGAGGTTAAGTGGTATTTTGAAGAGGAAGGACATGCCGATTATTTGGTTTGCCCGGCTGACATTTCCAATCAATTTAAAAGAAAAATAGAAAAAATCTGTCTTGCTTCATGGAAAGCCTTAAATATTTTTGACTATTGCCGGGTTGATATCAAATGCGACGATAAAAATAATCCTTATGTCTTGGAAGTTAACTCGCCCCCGGGAATGATTCCGCCGGAAGCGTCAATGGCTTCGTATTTTCCTTTAGCGGCACGAACGGCCGGGATTGATTACAAAAATCTTCTGAAAGAAATTATCGAAACTGCGTTAAAGAGATATAAAAAATAAG
>ERZ1292633.4789-Hain-H41-02um-R1-4789-length-12430-cov-6_pt1 | contig 12430 bp, 8 predicted proteins | sample MGYA00564406_ERZ1292633 | MGnify/ENA primary metagenome ERZ1292633 (study PRJEB36523, sample SAMEA6512639) | groundwater metagenome | collected 2019-01-08 | study: AquaDiva: Metagenomics assemblies of 32 groundwater samples
GGGGCTTGAGTGGCTGACCGGAAGTCGCCCCCTCACGGGGGCGTGGATTGAAACCTTTGCCATCGCATCAGGGAAAGTCTGCGCGATAGTCGCCCCCTCACGGGGGCGTGGATTGAAACGCCATATCTGACGGGCCGGGTCCACAGCATCGCGTCGCCCCCTCACGGGGGCGTGGATTGAAACCATGTTAGCCTCACTTTCACAGCACTAGAGCGCCGTCGCCCCCTCACGGGGGCGTGGATTGAAACCTAGAGGCCGTGGCGACGGCAAAGGGCAGCGTAAGTCGCCCCCTCACGGGAGCGTAATATAGCCCCCCTCAAACAATCGCCTCCAACCCCTTCCGGCTGACGATGGACAGTAGCCTGAGCGCTGGCCCGCCGGGGCGTTTGACGCCGCGCTCCCATTCGGAGACGAGGTTTTTGGACACGTTGAGATAGCGCGCGAAGACAGGCTGGGAAACGCTCTCGCTTTCGCGGATAGCCTTGATTTCAGCGGGTTGCAAAACGGGGGCGACGATCAAGCAGCCTTCGTCAAATTCGCGCATCGTCTTTTTGTCGATGGCGCCAATCTTATAGGCACCCTCCATCATATCATGGACGGCCGCCAATACCTCGCTTCTATAAATTTTCGTCGCCATCACTTAATCTCCGTCAATATTTGAATTTTCACCAGCGCGTCAATTTGATGCTGAGAAAATGCCAGATATTCCTTTGCCGCCTTCTTCAATTCCACCAACTCCAAGGCATTCAAATTCGCTTTGTCGTTTTTGGCAAATCCTGACACAAATATGGCCCGCTCGTCAGAGCGGAAAAATATCAGCGTCCGGTATCCGCCGGACTTGCCTGCACCTTCGCGGGCAACGCGCTGTTTTAGCAAGCCGCTGCCCAAATCCGCGTCGATCAGTCCCTGCTCGGCGCGGCGGATTGCATCGCAAAGGGCGTCGTCGTCGATCTTCTCTTTGCGGGCGAACTTTGCGAACCACGCGTTCTTGTATATGCGCATGATGCCGCCGCTCTCCGAATCCGAGCGGTTAAGTGTCATACAAAGCATGATATGTCAAGATCGGCGCTGCTTCTAACCCCTTGCCCTCTCACACCGTGCCATATTTGGTTTCGACCATGATCCCCGCGTCTTTCAGGAACTGGGTGGGCAATATCCCGCCGACGCAGACGATGACGGCGTCGTTGGCCAATGTCTTGGTGCCCGATGCGGTGCGCAGCGCAACACTGCTTTCGCTGATGCTTTCGACTTGTGAACTGAGCTCGACCGTTAACCGCCCCGCTGCCTGCGCATCGGCCATGCGTTCGCGATTCTTGGCGCGGGCGCGGTCAAAGGCGTCGCGGCGATAGGATAATGTAACGGTGGTTCCCGCTTCGTCGGCGATGGAGGTCGCGGCCTCAATCGCGCTGTCACCGCCGCCGACCACCAGCACGCGTTTGCCCGCATATTGCGCGGGGTCGATCATGCGATAAACGGTCTTGCTCATCTCCTCGCCCGGAACCCCCAGTTTGCGCGGGGAGCCGCGCCGACCGATGGCGAGCAGGACAAAGCGCGCGCGATATGCCCCGCGCGGCGTGGTGACGCGAAATACATCCCCCTCCCGCACCAGCGCTTCAACGCGTTCCTCTAGGTTCAGCTCTAGGTCGTTATTGTCGACAACGTCATACCAGAATTGCAGCAAATCTTCCTTGCTGACCTCGCTGAACATCACCTTGCCGTGCAGCGGCAGCTCGGCTGGCGCGGTCATCACCAGCTTGCCGCGCGGGAACTGGGCCACCGTGCCGCCCAGACTGTCTTGGTCGATAGTGATGAAATCAAGCTTGCGCTCCTTGGCACCCAGGCTGGCCGCGATGCCGGCTGGGCCAGCACCGACGATCAGCACGTCGTGCACGCCCGCTTGTTTGGGCGCAGCCTTGGCCTTTGCCGCGATATTGTCCATCGCTTGACGCCCTTGCTCGATGGCGTTGCGGATTAACCCCATGCCGCCCAGCTCGCCCGCGATATACAGGCCGGGGACATTGGTTTCGAACTTTGGGCTGACAAAGGGGATGTCAACGCCGCGCGTTGCGGTGCCGAACACCAATGATATGGCGTTGGTCGGGCATGACGCCGCGCAGGCACCGTGCCCAACACAGTGCGATGGCTCGATTAGCTTTGCCTTGCCATCGACAATGCCGAGGATGGACTTTTCCGGGCACGCTTTCACGCACGCGGCGCAGCCAAGGCAATAAGCAGGGTCGATAACGGGGTGCAGCGATGATGGCTCGCTCAAGCCCGCCTCTTTGGCGTCGTGCCATACCGACAGGCTGGCTTTGGTTTTCTGGCGACCACGCCAGATCCACCACGCCCAGATGACGAGGAGGGGAAGCCCGTAAACGAGCAGCATCAGTGATTTACCCGTAAACATCAGCATTTAACCCTAGCTTATAGTCCGTATTCGACTGCAGCCCTGTTGATTGCCGATAACTTTTCCGCCTGCGTTGCGAAGGTCCGCCGTGCGGTCGCAACATCGCGCGCCGCCGCCGCGCGATCATTCAGCACCATCCGCGACCGGATCAGGCGGACCCAGCCCTCGACATCATCGGGGCTGGCGGCAAGGCGCGCGGCCAGTCCGCCGACCATGCCATTGATCATCGCCTGTTGGTCCGACGCGGGTAGCGCGCTGGCTGCGGTCATTTGCCCGGCCGTTGGTCCAGCGCCGCTGCCTTGGACCGTTGCACTATTTGGCGCGCCTGGCATCGCGCCTGCTACAGGGGCCACCACAGCGGGCAAACGCCCAGCCACATTGACGCCAAGCCGCGCCGCCAGCCGTTCAACTCGCGTGCGCAGGTCGGCCTGCCACGGTAAATTGGCGGGCGATGCATTGGCGATGGCTATCCATTCGTCGAGCGCGGCGCGTTCCTGTCCATTTTGCGATTTATGTAGCGCGATGAAAAAACGTGCGCGCGGCTCATTGCGGTCAATCGCCAATGCCGCTTCGAACTGGCGCTTGGCGTTGGGTGAGACACTATCATTGGCGACGCTCACCATCGCCTCGCCATAGGCTGACAGCACATCGGCGCGGCCCGGCAACAGCGCGGCGGCGCGGGCATAAGCGGTTACCGCTTTATCGGGGTGGCCAGTGTTTTGGTACGACCAGCCCAATGTGCGGAACCCTTCGCCGTCATTGGGGTTGGCGGCGAGGCGCGCCTCCAGCCGGGCGACCATCGTATCGACATCATCGAGCGTCCCTGCCGGCGCCTGCATTCCCACCGATCCGGGCGATACGGCGTTGGACGACGCGGCGGTTGATGCGGCGCTGCCTATGTCATCGCCGCGCAGCGCCAGCGCGCCGACGGCGAATAGGGTCAATAGAGCCGCACCGCCCAGCAACATCTGGTTACGGGGCAATCCGCGTAGCATCTGGTATCGGCTGGAAAGATAAGATTGCGGTGCTGGGGGAGGCGCAGCATCCGGGGCATCACCATCCGGCGCGGCGTTGATGACTGGCATATCAGCCGATGTCCCATCGTGCGTAGCGGTGATTATGGTGTTGGCGGGGGTGTTGGCGGATGCCCCCTGCATCAATCGCATCGCGACAATGCCGATAGCGATTCCAGCAAGCCCGGTTAGGATGAAAGGTAACATGCGATCCCGTTCTCATTCATGAAAAATACCGCTGGGTCGCGGCTGTCGTGGTGGAATAACGTTTGCCCTTGCACGTTATTCCAACGGCTCCTTCGATTGCGCACCATCGCGGTAGTCGGGAATATAATGGCAAAAACATTTGGATGGCATGAATCAATCAACGCAAGCTGGCGTGGCGGGACCGGTCAGATCCTCATTCTCGTCGTTGTCAACCAAGTCGCTCGGGCCATGGCTGGTGGCGGCCATAGTCGTGGCTGCGCTCATCGCGGGTTGGGTGCTGCGCGGCGATGACAGCATCAATCCTGAACTGGGCATTGGCTATTGGCTGGGCATAATCGGCGGCAGCATGATGGTGCTCTTGCTGGTCTATCCCATCCGTAAACGGGTGTCGCCGCGAACCAATTGGGGGTCGATCGGCTTTTGGTTCAGGCTGCACATGCTGCTTGGGCTGGGTGGCCCGGTGCTGATCCTTTATCATTCGCGCTTTACTTGGGGCGCCCTCAACAGCGCGGTTTCGATGACGGCGATGCTGATTGTGGCGTCGAGCGGGCTTGTCGGCCGATTTTTTTATGCGCGTGTCCATCGTGGTTATTCGGGCCGCAAATTGGAGGTCCGCGCGATCCTCAAAGACATGCACGAAGAGCTGGATAGCTTGTCCGAAGGCGGGGTGACGGGGGCGTGGCTGCGCGATCAATTACACCCGTTCGAGCAACGCACCGTTGCGGCCGGGGCGTCATTTTGGGCCAGCGCGCGTTCGGTCATCGATATAGGCATTGCCACACGGCGTGAACAGCGCAGACTGCGCCGTGACATCGCCGCGATGTTTGGAGCATCGGATGTTCCCCGCAACGAATGGGCCCCGACGAAACACGACCTGTTGGCGCGGTCTTCGGCCTATTTTCTGGCGGTTCGCCGTGCCGCAGAGTTCGCCTTTTACGACAGAATGCTCAGGTTGTGGCATTTATTTCACCTCCCGCTATTCTTCATTTTGGTCCTCACCGCCATTTTGCATATCGTCGCAGTGCATATGTACTGATGCGATTTTGGGCTCGCCTGTTTTTTGCGATTGCACTGATGCTGAGCGCGCAAAGCGCCGGCACGCAAAGTGTCATGGAGAGATTGGTAACCCCGGGGCCGCTTGCTACTGCGCACGCGCGGCTCGAAGCGACTTGCAATTCTTGCCACCAATCTTTTACGCGCACCGCGCAAAACAGTCGCTGCCTCGCCTGTCATCGCGGCATCGCCAGCGATATTACGGCGCGGCAGGGGTTCCACGGTCGCTCCACCGCGCGGACACAGGAATGCCGAATTTGTCATAGCGACCATCATGGGCGCGGCTTTGCGCTGGTGCGTTTCAACCGCGCGACGTTCAACCATGCTTTGACTGATTATCCGCTGGTCGGCGGTCATGCGCGCGCAACCTGCGCCGGGTGCCATGGCACCAGCACCCATTTTCGCACCACGACGACCTCCTGCGCCAGTTGCCATAGCGATACGGAGCCACATCGCGGGCGGCTGGGCCGCAATTGCCAAAGCTGCCATAGCGTTACCGCTTGGGCGACAACGTTGCCGTTCAATCATGCCACTACCGGATTTGCATTGACCGGCGCGCACCGCACACAGCGCTGTATGACTTGCCATGTCGGACAGCGTTGGGCGGGAACGCCGACAACCTGCATATCGTGCCATGCGCGTGATGATCGGCATAATGGCACGCGCGGCACCAATTGTTCGTCGTGCCACAGCACGGCTACATGGTCGGCGGCGACGTTCAACCATGCGCGCGACGCCAATTTCCCGCTGCTGGGACAGCATGCGGCGATGGCCTGCGCGGGTTGTCACGGGGCCAATAATGCCATCCGCAATCCGGCACGGACGTGCGTTGGTTGCCATGCGCGCGATGACACGCACCACGGATCGCGCGGCACGTCCTGCGCCAATTGCCACAATCCATCGTCGTGGGCCAATACGCGGTTCGACCATAGCCAGACGGCGTTTCCGCTGCTTGGCAAGCATGCAACAACGGCTTGTGCAGGGTGCCACGGCGTCAATAATGCAACGCCAAAGCCTGAAACAAGCTGCATCGCCTGCCATGCAGAGGATGACGCGCACCATGGGCAAAATGGCCCCGAATGCGCGCGCTGTCACACCAGCCGCAATTGGGACGTCGCCAACTTCAACCATGACGAGATGACCCGTTTCCCCTTGACGGGTGCGCATCGATCGCTGGAATGCGGGGCATGCCACACGCCGCCCGCGCAGCCAACGCGCATTCCCATGACCTGTGTGTCCTGCCATGCCGAAGATGACGCGCACGCCGGGCGACTGGGCACCGACTGCGCGTCCTGCCACGGTGCGACTGCGTGGGCTGAGCAGGTCCGGTTCGACCATGCGCTGACGCGTTTTCCGTTGATTGGCAAACATGCGACTGTGCTTTGCACGGGATGTCATGTGGACAAACAATTCACATCACGCGGGATTACGTGCCAATCCTGCCACGAAGATACGCATCATGCTGGTACGCTTGGCACGCCGTCATCCTGCGCGCGCTGCCACAACAGCACCGATTGGCGGACGTGGCGGTTTGACCATGATAGTGCGACCAGTTTCCCCCTGACCGGGCGGCATCAGGGGCTGATTTGTTCGGCGTGCCACAGCCGTCCCGGTAATCCGTCGGAGGCCCCCGGCACCTGTATCGGCTGTCACCGCCGTGATGATCGGCACCGTGGCGGCTTTGGCAATGACTGTGCGCGGTGCCATGTGACGACCAGCTTCAGCGAAATATTGATGTAGTCATACTTTGTTAGGAATATTGCTGGCAGTAGGACGTTTGATGAATTGGTTGATGTTCGCGATGAATGGAAACCACGGCGCCTTGCCCCCCTGTGCCTTAACAGCTAGGGGCGGGCTGTTGTGACGATACAGCGATTGTTTTGATCCGGGCAAAGACGGATCCGGCGGCGCTCTGCTCCCCTGGTTTTGGGGGAGGAAGGGAGTTTTGTGCGGATCACGCGGTTTTTCACCGCTATCTTGGCCCTGACCATCTTTGCGATGGCCGCCATGCTTTGGGCCTCGTCCGCACATGCACAAACATCGGCGCGCACCGACCGCACCAATTTCGATCACTTCGCTACCGGATTTCCGCTGACCGGTGCGCATGTTGATGTCGATTGCACCGATTGCCATCAGGGCGGCGTGTTCGAAGGCACGCCTGCTGCCTGCGCATCGTGCCATAATAATATCCGTTCGCGCGGGATGCAGGCATCGCATATCGTGACCACGGCGGCGTGCGACACATGCCATACGACGCGGTCATGGATGGTTGACCGCTTCGACCATAGCGGCGTCACCGGGACCTGCGTTTCCTGTCACAATGGCACCACCGCTGTGGGCAAAACGCAAAGCCACCCCGCCAGTTCCAATGCTTGCGAAGATTGTCACTCAACCAGCAGCTTTGCCGGTGCGCGGTTCGACCATAGCGACATCACGGGCAATTGCGTCAGCTGCCACAATGGCACCCAGGCGGCGGGCAAGGGGCCAAATCACTTTCCGGCCAATAATGCGTGCGAAGATTGCCATCGCACCACGGGTTGGTCGCCTGCGACCTTTGTGCATACCGGCATCACCAATAATTGCTCGTCTTGTCACAATGGCACGCGGGCGGTTGGCAAGGGACCAACCCATTTTTCCACCAGCAACACCTGCGAAGAATGCCACCGAACCGCCGCTTGGAGCCCAGCAACCTTCAATCACACAGGGGCGAGCGGCACCTGCTTCAGCTGCCACAACGGCACCCGGGCCAAGGGCAAGGGGCCGACCCACCTGGCCACGCCGAACAGCTGCGAAGATTGCCACCGTAACACGGGCTGGACCCCCGCAACCTTCAATCACAGCGGCGTCACGGGCACCTGCGCGTCCTGCCACAACGGCACTCAGGCACGCGGCAAGGGGCCAACCCATTTTTCCACCAGCAACACCTGCGAAGATTGCCATCGCAACACGGGCTGGACCCCTGCGACCTTTGTCCACACGGGGATCACCAATAATTGCTCGTCTTGTCACAATGGCACGCGGGCGGTGGGCAAGGGGCCAAACCACTTTGCCACCAGCAACACCTGTGAGGATTGCCACCGGACATCGGCTTGGAGCCCTGCGACTTTCAATCACACAGGCGTGACGGGCACCTGCTTCAGCTGCCACAATGGCACCCGCGCACGCGGCAAGAGCCCGACCCACTTTACCACGTCGAACACGTGTGAAGACTGCCATCGTAATAGCGCATGGTCGCCCGCGACGTTCAATCACGCTGGCGTCACTGGAACCTGTTTCAGCTGTCACAACGGCACACGGGCGGTGGGCAAGGGGCCAAACCACCTTGCAACGTCAAACACCTGCGAAGATTGCCATCGTAATAGCGCTTGGAGCCCCGCGACCTTCAACCACAGCGGTGTCACCGCAACATGCTTCAGCTGTCACAATGGCACGCAGGCGGCGGGTAAGGGGCCAAATCACCTTGCCACCAGCAATGTGTGCGAAGATTGCCATCGCAACACTGCGTGGTCACCCGCGACCTTCAATCACACTGGCGTAACGGGCACTTGCTTCAGCTGTCACAACGGCACGCGGGCGACGGGTAAGGGGCCAAACCATCTTGCGACCAGCAACACCTGCGAGGATTGCCATCGCAACACTGCATGGAGCCCTGCGACGTTCAACCATAGCGGCGTCACCGGAACCTGCTTCAGCTGCCACAACGGGACACGAGCAACGGGCAAAGGGCCAAACCACCTTGCCACCAGCAACACCTGCGAGGATTGCCATCGCAATAGCGCTTGGAGCCCTGCGACCTTCAACCACACAGGCGTGACGGGCACCTGCTTCAGCTGCCACAATGGCACCCGCGCGACGGGCAAGGGGCCAAACCACTTTGCGACAGATAATACATGCGAAGACTGCCACCGCAACACTGCGTGGTCACCCGCGACCTTCAATCACACTGGCGTAACGGGCACTTGCTTCAGCTGCCACAACGGCACCCGCGCCACGGGCAAGGGACCGACCCACTTGCCTACCAGCAATGTGTGCGAAGATTGCCATCGTAATAGCGCTTGGTCACCCGCAACCTTCAATCACTCGGGCGTGACGGGGGCATGTGTCACCTGCCACAATGGCACCCGTGCCACGGGCAAGGGGCCAACGCATCATACGACCAATAACCTGTGCGAAGATTGCCATCGCCCGACGGCTTGGTCGCCCGCAACCTTCAATCATGCCGATGCCACGGGCACCTGCGCCAGCTGTCACAACGGATCGCGCGCGCTGGGCAAGCCCGGGACGCACATCAACTCCACTGCTCTGTGCGACAGCTGTCACGTGACCACCGCTTGGTCGAACGTGCGGATGGACCACAGCCAGGCGCTGGGCACATGCATGAGCTGCCACACGGGCAACGCCGCCACGGGTAAGCCAATCACGCATATCCCGACCAATGCCGATTGCGGTGAATGTCATCGCAACACTGCTTGGTTGCCCGCGACCTTCAACCACGCGTCGATCACCGGACAGTGCAGCAGCTGCCACAACGGCACGCGGGCCACGGGAAAGAACCCAACCCATTTCAACACCACGTCGGATTGTGTGAATTGCCATCGCACACAGGCATGGTCGCCAACGCTCAACTTCGTCCATACGTCACCGGCCTATCCCGGGACGCACGCCCGCAACCTGTCGTGCGATGATTGCCATACAAGCAACAGCCAGACGGTGCCCTATCGGTTCGCAGCCTACGCCCCCAACTGTGCCGCATGTCACGCCAGCGATTATGAGCCTGGTGAGCACAAGAAATACGGTAACACGACCTATAGCGTCGGTGAGTTGAGGGACTGCACGGGTGCCTGCCACGTTTATACTGATGCGACGATGACGGTTATCAAGACCCGCCGCAACAGTGAGCACCGAGTCAGTTCATCAAGCTTTGATTGATGTGGGCCCGTCATAAGGGGATAATAATGAAAGTTCGTCGCTATTCAGCGTCGGCCCTGCTTGCAGGGATCGCGTTGCCGATCGTCGCTTTGAATAGCGCCCCCGCATTCGCCCAGTCTGTGACCGACCGTAACCTGTCGGATGTCAGCACCCAGACGTCGGGTAGCTGCGCTGTTCTGACCGTCAATTTCAACATTCGCGTCCAAATACTCAGTTACTTTCCGCAAACCAGCGGGCGCGAATTGCGGATCAACCTTACCGCGCTCGACAATGCGGCGCGCGGCCGTGAATCGCTGCGCCCGCCACAAGGTGTTGCGGCGCTGCGCTCGATTGAGCTGGAGAGTAATGCCGGCTCCGGCGCGGTGCTCTCGCTCCACTTCACGCATGATATGGAGTTCAACGTGGCGGCGGGTGAACACCCACAAACGCTGATTATCTCGATCTCGGAGCCGGGCAGCGGCGGCTGCCAAACCACCGCTCCTTCATCCACGCCGCCTGTAACAGTGCCCCAAACTTCGCCGGAAACGGGCGCGGCAGCGACCGCTACTCCGCGCCCGGCGGTGGCCATTCCGCGTGGGCTTTATGTCGTCAATGTGGTGTCACAGCCCGCCGATGTCACCAACCTTAGCGACGCACAGCGCAGCGCGCTTGGCGATCTGGTGACCTATGAGACACAGTTTGAGCGCGATGGCCAGACGTGGCACCGGTTGCGCTCGGGCTTTTTCGTCTCGCGTGCTCAGGCTGAGGCCGCCCGCCAGCGTTTGATCGCCTTGTTCCCGGAAAGCTGGGTCGTCGCGGTGACCGCGCAGGAACGCGAACAGGGCGTTGTTTCACGGCTCACCCTGACGCTGCAGGCCGCCGCCGTCGATGCCGCGCCCGTTGCGACGGCCATCGTCGCTGCACAGCCGCTGACACCCGAACAGCAAACAGCCGTTACCACGGCCAGCGATGATGCTGAGGAGGCGCTGCGCGCGGGCGATAATGACCGCGCGATTGCGCTGTTGACGCAATTACTCACTTTTCCTGAAAACGACCTGACACCGCGCGCCCTCGAACTGCTGGCCCTGACCCGCGAACGCAAGGGACAGATGGCGCATGCCCGCGCCGAATATGACGAATATCTGCGCCGCTATCCAACCAGCGAGGGCGCGGACCGCATCCGTCAACGGCTCGCTGCGCTCGATGCGCCGGGCACGGCGGCCCCCGAAGTGCTGCGCGCTGCGTCGGGTGATGCGGCTGCGGCGCGACAGGCGTGGCGATGGGGTGCGCGCGGCAGTTTTTCGCAATTTTATTTCCGCGACCAAAGCACGACGCGCTTTGTAGATGCCTCGCGGATCGACCCGACCGCAGAGGTCGATAATTCGGTCAACCTCAATCAATTGCTCACGGCGGCAGACCTCTCGTTGACGGGCGGCAACGACCGCACACAGATATTGCTGCGCAGCTCGGGGTCTTTCACCAAAAATTTCCGCACCGGCGGGCGCGACATTACGACGCTCACCGCGCTTTATTTCGATGTGCAGGACGACCGCACCAATGTGTCGGCGCGGCTTGGCCGCCAAACGCGCAACGGCAATGGCATATTTGGCCGCTTTGATGGCGCTTTTGTCGGTGTGGGCATCCAGTCCGGCCTGCGGGTCAATCTGGCCGCCGGCTATCCGGTGGCATCGTCGCGCCAGACGCGGATTGTTACCGATCGGCGGTTCGTCGGGGTCAGCGTTGACATCGGCTCGCGCGCAGACCCGCTACAGGCGACACTCTATGGCTTTAACCAGAGCAGCCACGGCTTGATTGACCGCCGCGCGGTTGGCGCCGAACTGCGTTATCTGGTCGGGTCGTTCAACGCGTATGGCATTGTTGATTATGACGTGCATTACAACCGCCTCAACCTGGCGGTGATGACGCTCAATTACACGATGGCGGACCAGTCGGCGTTCAGCCTGACCGCCGATTACCGCCAGTCGCCACTGCTGACCACGGGCAACGCGCTTATCGGCCAGACACAGCCCGGCGGGCTTGCCGCGCTCCGGCATCTGGGTGAACTGCGGACATTCTTCACCGACCCACAGATTTACCAGATTGCGCGCGACAATACGTTGGTCTCCAAATCGCTGACGATTGCCTATTCGCGCCCCATCACCGCCAATTTACAGGGCAATCTCGATTTCTCGATGACCGACACCGGCGGCACCAACGGCACGACCTTGGTGACGCCGGACTCGTTTCCGATTGACCCGCAACCCGCCGTTGGCCGCGAATATTATTATGGCTCGCAATTGGTCGGAACCGGGCTAATTTTCAATAACGATATTTATGTGTTCAGCGGGCGCTTCTCGAACACACAGCGCTCGCACACTTACACGCTCGATTTCAATGCCCGCGTTCCGGTGACGAGTGCGCTGCGTGTCAGCCCACGGATACGCTATGGCGCGCGCAGCGACAAGTTCACCGACGCCACCTTCTCGCAGATACAGCCGACGCTGCGGATCAATTATTATCCGATGCGCGGGTCAGAGGTTGAGCTCGAACTCGGCGGCAATTTCTCGCGCCAGCGCGCAACCATCGGCACGGCGCTCACCACCACGCGCGAAACGGGCGTGCTTATCTCGCTCGGCTATCGACTTGATTTCTAAAGGGCGACACGACAAATGATTGCTGAAGCAGGCCTTGCTGCATTATGGATGGCGGCGGCGCTTGCGCTGCTGCAACTTGTGATGGGTGCCATGGCCTTGTCACCAAAATATGCGGGGCTGACGGGCGGAATGGTGCCCGTGGCGGTGGCGCAATCGGCGATGGCCGGCACCGCCTTTCTGGCGCTGAT
>ERZ1292633.4790-Hain-H41-02um-R1-4790-length-12429-cov-6_pt1 | contig 12429 bp, 7 predicted proteins | sample MGYA00564406_ERZ1292633 | MGnify/ENA primary metagenome ERZ1292633 (study PRJEB36523, sample SAMEA6512639) | groundwater metagenome | collected 2019-01-08 | study: AquaDiva: Metagenomics assemblies of 32 groundwater samples
ACAAAAGCCAAGTTAAAGTACATTCTGCCGAAAACAAAACTGCTTTGCAAGTATGCGACTGAAGTTTACATTGAGTATGTTGCATATTTACAACATTGTAACAGTATTCATTCACGCTAAAGCTTCAAAATGACGGATAAGAATGTGTTTTTTCACCTTCTCATAATCAAAACCTCTGCTAATGAGAACAATTCTTATTATACCAAATAATAGATACAACGCAACTTACCAGTCCAATTTTCATGAGCTGCATCGCAATTGCTATGGATCATTACACATCACTTTAGTTGCAGCATACACAGTTAGTTTGTTGATGCTGTGTGACTAAAGTCACATATTTACATTAATTAATTTAGTGCGATACGATTAGCTTTGCACTTGCTACAGCTGCCTTGCGGGCGTCCATCTGTTTTTACATTGTTATTTTTCGCTTAAAATCTGCGATAATGTTTTATTCTGTGCTTTATATTCAATTTCTTGCATCTGTTCAATTTTACCTTTCTAGAAAACTTTCTAAGCCTCAGGCAGCACTACCCGCTTATCTTACAAATGGTTAAGCGGGAGGTGATTGGCCGCTACAGAGGTTCTTTTCTGGGAATATTATGGACATTTGTCAATCCCATTTTGATGCTAGCCATCTATACATTTGTTTTCGGCGTAGTATTTAAAATACGCTTAGATCCGCAGAATACGGATATATATGATGATAAATTTGCCTTTGCATTATTATTATTTACTGGATTGATTCTGTTTAATTTATTCTCCGAATGTCTTTCCCGCTCCCCTGGATTGGTACTCGCGAATGTAAATTACGTCAAAAAAGTTATTTTCCCTTTGGAAATCTTGCCGCTGGTTTCTTTAGGCTCCGCGCTGTTTCATGCCGGAATTAGTTTTCTGGTGTTATTTACTTTTATGCTGGTTATTGATCATCCCATTCATTGGACACTGATTTTTTTGCCAATCATCCTGCTGCCACTGCTTTTACTCATCCTGGGATTGTCCTGGATGCTTGCTTCAATCGGGGTTTATGTTCGTGACATTGGGCAATTTATTGGCCTAATCTTGACGATGCTACTGTTTCTGAGTCCAATTTTTTATCCTGCTTCTGCATTACCTGAATCTGTTCGCGACTATCTATTTCTCAACCCGCTTTCTTTTGTCATAGAACAAGCACGAGCAGTAACCTTATATGGCCAACTCCCGGATTGGAGCGGTTTAGTTGTATATTACATGCTTGCGTCAATCGTTGCCTGGGCCGGTTTGATATGGTTTATGAAAACACGCAAGGGATTTGCTGATGTTCTCTAATCCCGCCAACTCCGGAACAGCCATCAGTGCTTCAAAGCTATCCAAATGCTATCAACTGTATCAGCACCCCAAGGATCGTTTAAAACAGTTCTTATGGCCGCACAAATGGTGGGGGTTCCGTCAATTTTATCGCGAGTTATGGGCGCTGCATGATATTGATTTAACTGTGATGCCAGGGGAAGTTGTTGGTATCGTTGGTCAAAACGGTTCCGGAAAGTCGACACTGTTGCAATTGGTTTGCGGCACCCTGACGCCCACCCATGGTGAATTAGAGGTAAGCGGCCGTATTGCTGCTTTGCTGGAGTTAGGCGCCGGGTTTAATCCCGAATTTACCGGTCGTGAAAACGTTTTAATGAGCGCCGCAATCATGGGATTCAGTCAATCAGAGATTGCCGATCGTATAGAAGATATTATTGATTTCTCCGGCGTTCGTGATTTCATCGACCAACCAGTTAAAACTTATTCCAGTGGTATGTATGTACGCCTGGCATTTTCCGTTGCGATTAATGTCGACCCGGATATTCTGGTTATCGATGAAGCGCTATCAGTCGGCGATGGCGCTTTCGCCCGCAAATCATTTGATCGCATCATGCAGATGCGCGATGCGGGAAAAACAATCCTATTCTGCTCACACTCGTTGTTTCAGGTTGAGTCTTTATGCAGCCGGGCTATCTGGATTAATCAGGGAAAAATCATTTTAGATGGCGAATCGGCGCGAGTGGTATCCGCTTACCAAACATTCCTGGATCAAAGCATAACAAATTCAATTATTGAAACATCCAATAGCCTCATCGATACTCCTGAATTTAACAGGAATCGTACATCGGGTAGCGCCCGTCTGGAAAAAGTCATGCTACTGGCGAATGAGATCAACACGCAGCATGCTATCATCACAAGCGGTCAATCCGGTATCAAGTTATCGGTCGCCTTTGCTTCGGATCCCTCATTGCCTTGCCCCAATGTGGCAATGACATTACAAGCAAAAGACGGTCGCACGATCACCAGTGTGGCAACATGGGAAGACCAGTTTAGTGTGCAGCGCAATGTCGAAGGGTATGGACAGATTTGTCTCAGACTGGATCAAATCCCGCTACTTAAGGGTGAATATCAGATTAATGTATATCTCCTCTGTGAGCGTGGCATACATCTCTATGATGCAGCAGAAAGTGTGGCGACCTTGCAGGTAAAACAAATAAGCCGTCTGCAGGGATATTTTTCAATTCCCCATCAGTGGGAAAATAACTATATTACTACCCATAATGACCAAGACAGTTAATCACAATTTAGCGCAAGGTGCTCGACACTACCGGCAAACCGGTCATATCGCTTCGATTGCCACATCAACCCCCTCCCCTTTCAAAGACCTTACTTTCCCGCTGAACGTCTATGCCCATGCCTTGCTGTTACAGGAAGGCAAAGCTACCTATCTGCATTATGGGTTGTTCCAAAATAACAAAACCAGCCTGCAGGCGGCACAGCAATTGTCTACCGATCTGTTGATGGCCAGGCTACCGCCGCCTCCCTGCCGTATTCTGGAAGTAGGTGTTGGTCTGGGCACTACGCTTACTCAATTAAATCAGCGTGGTTATGATGTCCATGGCATCACTCCCGACGCACAACAGATCGCTTATATACAAAAAGATTTGAGTTCAGGGGCTTCTGTAAGCTGCCACTCGCTGCAAGATTTCAAAGTCCAGCCAGAAAGCTTTGATGTTGTGCTATTGCAAGAATCCGCACAATATATCGAACCGTTGGTCATTTTTAATAAAGCACTCGATCTGCTCCCCTTATCCGGTGATTTAGTCATTATTGATGAATTCGCACTGAAATACGATGAAGCAGGAATAGCAGGCCTTCATCTGCTTAATGACTTGGTAACACTCGCAGAACGATTTGGCTTTGAATTGGTTGAGCGTATGGATTTATCCACTCTGGCCGCACCCACACTGGATTATCTATTGCACATTACCGCAACGCACCGGCAAAGACTGATCAAGGATCTTACCTTGACCGACGAGCAACTCACTCGACTGGATGAATCGAACCGGAGCTATCACAAAAAGTATGTCAGCGGACATTATGGTTATGCCTTGTTACATTTTAGAAAAAAAACGGCGCCTAAATGGCGCTTACAGATTCTAGAAAAGAATCAGGTCCCGGAAATGTTCGATTTATTTAAGAAAACATTCCATCACGACATGACGCAGGCCATGTGGCGATGGAAATACGGCTCGAATTCAGCGCGTGAAATTGGTATTTGGCGGGACAATCAATTAATCGCTCATTACGGTGGCGTTAGCCGTGAAATCCTGTTCTTTGGTCAACCTCAAACCGCTGTGCAGATTGGGGATGTAATGGTAGACACGCGTGAACGCGGCACGCTCACCCGGAGAGGCCCTTTTTTCCTGATGGCAGCAACCTTTTTAGAGCGCTACATCGGCTATGGAAAACCCTATCTGGTCGGCTTTGGCTTCCCAAACGAACGCGCCATGAAAGTTGCAGAACGGCTTGGGTTATATGCTGAGGTCGGGCATATGACAGAATTCTCATGGGGTACCCGGACACGATTCCCGCTCTGGGGAACACGTCTGAACCTGATTGGCCGTGAACAAGCAGACTTTGCAGCAACTGCTGCCGATCAATGCTGGCAAAATATGGCAGCAGATCTGCAAACGGCTATCATCGGGGTACGCAATTGGCAGTATCTGCTACACCGCTACCTCGACCACCCCAATCAACAATACCAGATCATGCTGGTGAGAAATCGTTTCAGTAAGTATGCTCGCGGTATCTTGGTACTGCGGTATGACCCGGAAGGGTGCGAAATCGTTGATCTCATCGCACCGCTAGCCGAAATTCCATTGTTGATTACGCATGCCAGACGACTGGCTGGCATGCACGGCGCTAGACAAGTATTTTGCCGCATTACCGCAAACTTCTCCGGCTATTTTGCCGTTGCTGGCGGCACGCAACGAACGGTGAATATTCATATACCTGCAAACGCCTGGAGCAATGGGCCGTCCCCCAAAATTCTAAAAGATCACTGGTGGTTAATGAGTGGTGATAAGGACTTCCGCTAAATGGCCATCACCCAGGCCAGACTGTACTCAAGCTTGATAGGAGTTCATAGACTATTCAGGTTAAAATAATAGGCAGATTCTGTTTCACGTAGATCATAGCAAACAAAAAAACCAACCGATAACTGAGATTTTCTTGGAAAACCTACTCGTTCCTGATCAAGCCATTACAAATATCCCTTGCACACACGCACTTGTGTTTGCTCCGCACCCCGATGATGAGGTATTCGGCTGCGGCGGCGCCATTATGCGTCACATTGAACAGAATGTTCCTGTTCGCGTCATTATCGTATCCGATGGTGCGCATGGTGTAAGCGACGAAAATAAAACCGAATACACCCGGCAACGTCAGAATGAAAGCATCACTGCTGCCCATATCCTCGGCTATGGCACGCCCATTTTTTGGCAATACCAGGATCGGCAAGTCTGTTATAGCGAGAAACTCATTCAGGAAATTTTAACAGCCATTCGTGAAACTGGCGCTGACTTGGTTTATGCACCCTCGGTTTTTGAGATGCATCCGGATCATCGCACGCTGGGGATGGCTGTCGTGGAAGCCATCAGGCGAATAGGCAAAGCAGTGCGCGTCGCACTGTATGAAGTCGGCATCCCACTACGTCCCAATCTATTGCTTGATATCAGTGATCTAGCCGCACGCAAAACCGCCGCCATGGAATGTTTTGTTTCACAAAATGCAAGACAGCGTTACGACCAGCATATCACCGCACTCAACCGTTATCGCACCTATACCCTGCCCGCCAGCGTCACCGCAGCGGAAGCCTATATTATGATCCCTGCTGAGGAGTTGGCCAATGATCCATTCAAGCTGTATCAGTCGGAACACACCCGCCAGAAATCCTTGGGATTGGCTCTGGACAGCAGCGACATGCCGTTGGTCAGTATCATCATTCGCAGTATGGATCGTCCTACCTTATCCGATGCGCTGGACTCGGTTGCCTTGCAGACTTATCCGAATATAGAAGTAGTCCTCGTCAACGCCAAAGGTGGAGATCATCGGGAAATAGGCGGATGGTGCGGGCGTTTTCCAATCCGGATAACCACAAATCATGAATCACTGAATCGCAGTAAGGCAGCAAATATCGGTTTGAGTTCAGCTAAAGGAAATTATCTGATTTTCCTTGACGATGATGACTTATTTTATCCCGAGCATATCGCGACTCTGGTAGCTTCTCTGCAAAATCACTCCAATATTCGATGCGCTTACTCTGGCGTACGTGTGGAGTACTACGTGGATCAGCAGCTTCAGACAGTTACTGCTTTTAATGAGCCTTACAATCAACACCGGCTTTGGGGAAGGAATTTTATTCCGATTCATGCCATGTTGTTTGAGCAATCTTTAATAACTAAAGATCATTGTGGTTTTGATGAAAACCTGAAAGTTTTTGAAGATTGGGATTTTTGGATTCAGCTTACGCAGCACAGCGATATATTGCATATCGATAAAATTACCGCTATTTACCGCAATTATGGTCACTCTGGCTTAGGACTTAAGCAGGATGAAGCTTTTCTGAAGGAATCGAGAAGCAAAGTTTATAATAAATGGAAAATGCTTCTGACCGGCGAACAATTGGAGGAGCTGATTCAATACCGGGAGGATGCGATAGCCAGTCTCCGCAGCCAGGTGGCTAATAATGATCAATTGGTCGCTTCGCTGCAGAGTCGCCTTGAACAGAATACACTTGCAAGTCTTCAACACGAACAATCGTTACAAAAAACCATTAATGATCAACAAACAACCATTAACGATCTACAAAAAACAATCCATGATTTGCAGAAAACAATCCATGACTTATTTCACTCCACTTCATGGAGAATCACATCCCCTTTGCGGTTCCTAGTTCGAATTATCCGCGGCCAGCATCACGAAGCATTGGATGGGCTTCGCCGTAGAATTTTACCTTGGCTGAAAAATATCTACTGGCGGCTACCGGTTCGCTGGCGCAACAAAGCATTAGATATGGCTTACCGGATCGCCGGCCCGCTTTTTGCTGGAACGGGGCACTATGAATTATGGCGGGCCGGTGAAATCGACTCTATGCATCAATTGCCGATGGATTCCGCTGGTTTTTTAGCAGGAATGCTGGATCTTTCCACGATTGCTCCCTTGACAACACCCCCGGGGAGTATTGCAATTCATGCGCATATTTTCTATGCCGATCTGGCAACCGAGTTTGCAAAATATTTGAGCAATATGCCGTTCCCATACGATCTGTTTGTGTCAACGCCCAATGAAGCAGCCAGTCAAATGTGTGAACAGGCATTTTCCCATTTACCACAACTGGGACAACTGACCATCACCACGGTACCCAATCGCGGTCGTGACATCGCTCCCCTATTTTGTACTTTTGGTGAAGCATTGCAGCGCTATGATTATATTGCTCACATTCATAGCAAAAAATCGCTGTATAACAATGGCGCTACTAGCGGGTGGCGCGAATATTTGCTAACACACTTGCTGGGAAGCAAGTCACAAATACAGAAAATTTTCACACTGTTAACTGGGGAAAAAACAGTTGGTTTTGTTTATCCTCAGAATTTTACCGCACTACCCTACGTTGCCAATTCCTGGCTCTCCAATAAGGCATGCGGACACTTCTGGTGCAACAGATTGGGTATAACAAAAATCCCGGCAGGTTATTTTGATTTTCCTGCCGGATCAATGTTCTGGGCTCGCACTAAAGCACTGCAACCGTTATTGAGCGCACATATCCAGGTGAAAGATTTTCCTGAAGAGGCGGGACAAAAGGACGCAACGCTCGCGCACTGCATAGAACGTTTATTTGTCCTGGTAACTAGGCGATCCGGATTCAATGCTGCCATTCTTCGAGACAGTAAGTCCGCTAGCTGGTCCCGCTGGCATTTTGAACAGTATCTGCTACGCAAACAGGAAAGTGTGCACGTAGCGCTGGCTGACTCAGTCGTGCGTGTAGTGGTTTTTGATATTTTTGACACGTTACTCATCCGGCCTTTGCTGAATCCTGAGCACATCAAAAACATTGTTGCTCTGCGCGCCGGAGGCGAAGCAGGCAAGCTTTATCTTGAATTACGCGCCATGGCAGAAACTCAAGCGCGTCAGAAAGCTGGTCGCGATATCGACCTGGATGCAATTTTTGCAGAGTTTTCTGCCCTTGCTGGACTTCCCTCCGCAGCCGTACAGCAACTGCGCAATCTTGAAGAAACCATAGAACTGGAAATTGTAAGCCCGCGGCCAGAAACAATCGCCCTGTTGCAATATGCCATAAGTCTGGGTAAACGCGTAATATTGGCCAGCGATATGTACCTGCCCAAACCGGTCATTGAGAAGATGTTACTGCGCAACGGCATTAGTGGATGGCATGCATTTTACTTATCCTCCGACAATGGGTTGAGAAAAGATACTGGTGATTTTTACCGCCAATTATTGATACAGGAAAGTGTTTCTCCGAATGAAGTCATCGTTATTGGCGACAATGAGCATTCCGATGTTCAGATACCCGGTGATATGGGTATAAAGTATCAACATATCATGCGCCCGGTTGAATTGGCACGAGCAATTCCACGCTTGGGACCGATCATTGAGCGTTCCTCATATTGTGATGATCTCAACAAACAGCTTACTCTTGGAATTATCGTACAGGGCAATTTTAATTCCTTATTTTTCCCGCGTTTTAACCCTTCTGATCTCGTTCCTGCCACACCATGGGCAATTGGATTTACCATTGCCGGACCTCTGATTCTATCTTTTGTGCAATGGCTGGTAAAAAAAGCGGCAGCTGATGGAATTCAGCGTTTGTATTTTCTTGCACGCGAAGGTCAAATACTAAAATTAGTTTATGATCAATGGGTATCTAATACTGCAGACGCGATTGCATCCGACTACTTGGTACTTTCCCGCCGCGCGATCACTGTGCCGATGATTTCAAACCTTGATGATATTTTTCAAATAGCGCGCGTACAATCCTCGCCAAACCACCTTCCCGAGTTTTTGCAAGTACGATACGGATTAAAGCTGTCACATGAGGAATATGAAGATCTTGTACGGCAAGGATTGTGGCAGAAAAACAAACTGGTTGCAGTCGAGGATGAAAACATTGATCATCTAAAACCTGTTCTGCAAGCTCTGGAAACCCGCATTCTGGCAAATGCACAGACTGAACACCCCGGATTATTGGCTTATCTGGATAAACTGGGCTTAGGTATGACTTCTAAATCCGCGATTGTGGACATTGGTTATTCAGCGACCATACAAGGTTATCTTAATCGCTTAATGGGCCACACAATACATGGATATTATCTGATGACTGTAGAGCGTGCGCAGAAAATATCTACTCAATATGACGCGATCACTCAAGGATATTTTGCCCATCATATAAACCCCAAAATTAACGCACCGCTTATGTTCATTAAAAGCTTTTCTCTTGAGAAACTATTAAGCTCCGATGACGCGCAAATCGTTTGCTACCGGCAGACAGATTCTGGCGATATTGTTCCGGAATTTCGCCAGCTTGCTGACGAAGAATGCCGTTCTTCATTAACCCGTACAGAAATCAGGCGAGGAATAATGGATTTTGTAGCGCAATCCATCACCATACGGGACAAATTAATCAGTAATTTCGAGATCCCGCCGGATATTCCAACTGCTTTGTTTGAAGAGCTTATTGAACACCCTTCCCAATCAGAAAAGGATATCCTTGGCGCATTAGTGCTGGATGATCATTACTGTGGCCGAGGACTTGTAAGTTAGTGATAACTAATAGTACGTCATGGGCAACATTGACTATCCGTGTATTGATTCATATGAGGCAATCATGAGCAGTCCTTTTTTCTCGATCATCATTGTTAACTACAATGCCGGAGCTATGCTGAGCAATGTCATGTCAGCGCTATCCAATCAAACCTATAAGAATTTTGAAGTTGTCGTAATTGATAACAATAGCCAGGATGATTCCTGGCATGCGACAGAGAATTTGCCTTTCTCATGCCGTCTGGTGCGTTTGAGCAGCAATACCGGATTTGCCTCAGCCAACAATCTCGCTGTGAAAAATTATGTAAATGCAGAATGGCTATTTTTATTAAATCCTGATGCCTACCCTGAACCCAAATGCCTGGAAATAATCGTACAATACATCAGCCAGACTCCAGATATCGATTGCTTTGCCTGTAGTTTAATTGACGCCAATAAACCATCACATCTGGATGGACTGGGGGATACTTACCACATATCCGGGTTACATTGGCGCACTGGTCATGGAGCCCCCTGTGATATTACGCCAGCGCATCCGATAGAAGTTTTTTCAGCATGCGCAGCCGCTGCAATATACCGCACCGAAACATATCGCCTGTTAGGCGGCTTCGATGAAACTTATTTCGCTTATTCCGAAGATGTTGATCTTGGCTTTCGCCTGCGGCTTAGCGGGGGTAAAAGTCTGTTATTGCCCAATGCGAGAGTTCATCACGTTGGCTCAGCAATCACAGGCCGCTCAAGCGATTTCTCGGTTTATCATGGGCACCGCAACTTAACCTGGACATTCATAAAGAATGTACCCGATCCGTTAGTGCTCATCCTCCTGCCAATCCATCTGGCCATGATTATTTATATGGGGTGCTTCTTTGCTGCCTCTGGCCGTTTAAAACTGTATATGCGGGCTAAAATCGACGCTTTTAAGCATATCCGACCGCTATTGGCGCAAAGAAAAGGAATTCAAAGTAAACGTACGTGCTCTTGCTTGAATTTACTTCAAATGATGACCTGGCGGCCACGCAAGTCTTTTACTAAAGTATCCGTCAAGCAGCAAAACACAAGCTATTGACATATAGAGAGAATTACCGATAATACCAACCAGCAATTACTTGGCCCCAAAGTGGCCTTATTTGAAGGTAGACAATGTACGTCCCACAAGAAAGCTGCCACAACATACAAAACCGAGACAAGCAATCCCTATCTGCAATTATTGTAAACTATAATGCCGGTCTATTATTGACCCAATGTGTCCAGGCAGCGCTGCAGCAAACTGAGCAAGTAATTGTGATTGATAATGCTTCGTCTGATTCCAGTCTGCTAGAACTTGAAGCCCGTTTTCCTGCGGACAGTCACCTTCAGATAGTTCGTCTTGATAGCAATGCCGGCTTTGCTGCCGGCTGTAATATCGGCCTTGGCACATCAACGCAACCCTACATTCTTTTCCTGAACCCCGATTGCATTTTAAGTACCGGCTCATTACAACGCATGGTTCAAGTATTGGAATCAGATTCACATGTCGGCATGGTTGGCGGTTTTCTTATCAACCCGGATGGATCCGAGCAAGGCGGCGGGCGGCGTGCAATTCCTACACCGTGGCGAGCTTTTGTGCGCGCCTTTGGGCTATATCGCCTGGCAAGATACTGGCCACAGCTGTTCTTTGATTTTCATTTGGATAAACAACCATTGCCGCAATCTCCCGTTGAAGTTGAAGCCATATCAGGGGCATTGATGCTGGTGCGGCGTGAAGCCATTGATGATGTCGGTTCCTGGGATGAGAGTTATTTTTTACATTGCGAAGATCTGGATTGGTGTATGCGATTTAAGCAAAAAAACTGGAAGATTGTTTTTGTACCGGATGCGCCGGTTACCCATTTTCAGGGAACCTGCAGCCGTGCCCGGCCATTCTTTGTTGCTTGGCATAAGCATAAAGGTATGCGGCGTTTTTACCGGAAATTTTTTCAACATCAGTATCCACGCGCGCTGATGGGGCTAGTCACCTTCGCCATATGGCTCCGCTTCGGTATCACTGTGATCCGCTATTCGCTACAAAATTGTTATAAGCTGCTGAAACCAAAACATGAGTGAGCGACATGTCGGACTGCTCGGTGCAACCAGCCTGGTCGGTGAATGCTTGCTGAAACAATTGATACAAAACAATTGGCATATCACTGCTTTTTCTCGCCGCTCGATTACACAAAGCCACTCGCAAATCGCTTGGAAACAGTTGGATACGACCAATCAATTAAGAATCGGCACAGAAGAAAATAATATCCCATTTTGGATATGTGCGGCTCCTATCTGGACATTGCCTGACTACTTTGATCTCATATCAGCTTCTGGCGCACGACGGATTGTCGTATTATCCTCCACCAGCCGTTTCACCAAAGACACGTCATCCGACCCCCGCGAGCGAAAAATTGCGCAGCAATTAATAAAAGGTGAGGAATTTGTGCAAACATGGGCAGCCACGCATGGGGTAAAATGGATTATTTTGCGCCCGACACTGATTTATGGATACGGACACGATAAAAATATTACAGAAATAGCACGATTTATCCGCCGCTTTGGATTCTTTCCGCTACTGGGATCAGCCAAGGGATTGCGGCAACCTATTCACGTTGAGGATGTTGCGTCAGCATGTTATGCGGCACTAGATACTTTAAATCTGACCAATCGTTCCTATAATCTAACCGGCGCGGAAACTTTACCTTATCGCGAAATGGTTAAACGCGTATTTGAGGCACTGAATCATCCACCACGCATGTTGACGGTACCGCTCTGGCTTTTTCAGATAGCGGCATGGGGCCTTAGCTGGCTGCTACGTTATCGCAATTGGACCTCTGCAATGGCGGAAAGGATGAATCAGGATTTAACATTTGACTGCTCGGATGCAAAACGGGATCTTAATTTTTCCCCTAGATCGTTTAAACTGACGGCCAAAGACTTACCTGGTTAAAACTAACAATGTGCAATCATAAATAATTCAATACATTCAAATATTGAATGACTTACACACTATCACGGCATTGATAAATGAAATTCAAATTTAAAGCGCCTCAGAATGAAGTCGCGCAGGTGTTGACCAGTTTTAAGAAAACCTTTAGAAACATAGGTGTTTTCAGCGCAGTCATCAATATGCTGATGCTCATGCCAGCCATTTACATGCTGCAGCTCTATGACAGCGTATTAACCAGCCGCAACGAAATGACCCTGTTAATGTTGACACTAATCATGCTGGGCGCTTATATTTTTATGGGTGCACTGGAATATGTGCGGAGTTTTGTATTGATTCGCGTCGGTGCT
>ERZ1292633.4791-Hain-H41-02um-R1-4791-length-12429-cov-5_pt1 | contig 12429 bp, 11 predicted proteins | sample MGYA00564406_ERZ1292633 | MGnify/ENA primary metagenome ERZ1292633 (study PRJEB36523, sample SAMEA6512639) | groundwater metagenome | collected 2019-01-08 | study: AquaDiva: Metagenomics assemblies of 32 groundwater samples
TGGCAAATTTTCCAAAAGGTAAATTTCATTTGAGGTAATGGCTAATTCTGCGCCTTCAATATCAGACGGAATGAATGGCGCTCCGCCGCTAGCCACTAGAATATATTTGGCACTTATTTCGCGGCCCGAAGCCAGACGAACCAAATGAGGGCCAGCAATTTCAGCACGTTCTTCAAAAATCGCGACCCCCGAATTATTGAGATTGCGCGAATAAATGGCGGAAAGCCTAGAAACCTCGGCTTCAATATTGTTGCGTAATTTTGGCCAATCAAGCGATATTTCACCAATATTCCAACCATATGACGGCGCGATAACCGCAATTTCATGGGCAAAGTGGCTGGCATAGACCAAAAACTTCTTCGGCACACAACCGCGAATAACGCAAGTCCCGCCAATCCGATCTTCTTCGGCTATCGCCACTTTGGCACCATAAGAAGCCGCCATACGCGAAGCCCGCACCCCGCCAGAGCCAGCACCAATCACAAAAAGATCATATTCATACATGGTATAGGCCTTTGTTGGTTAGGAAATAAAGACAATCATATGCCGGCAAATGCTCGCATAGCGAGCCAATAATAAAAGTGGGCAATTTTTGAAAACGACGCTTTTCAAAAATTTTCCTCGTTATGATTCCAAGTTGCTGAGTGAGGCCGAAGGCCGAAGGTGGCAACTTGAGCACAAAGTGGCGGACAGATCCGCCGTCGCGCTGCGCGCTATGGCGGACAGGGTGGGACTGTTAAAAATTATTGGTAAGCCAATAATTTTTCCGCTTTCGCGCGCTCGGCTTCGCCTGTGCGACCAAAACCTTTAGGTTTTGTCGAACCCGCGCCGTCTCGCTCGACACTCTATCAGCATTAACCAAAAACCCCGCTGCGCTGGATTTTTGGTTAATGGCGGACAGGGTGGGAGTCGAACCCACGATACAGTTGCCCGTATGCCGCATTTCGAGTGCGGTGCTTTCGACCACTCAGCCACCTATCCGCGTATTAACTTCCGACTGGTCAGGGTCGAGAGCGCATTATTAAATGTCCGCCGCATTTATCTGCGAAATCTCAATCATGCAAGTTTCAATTGCTGTTAAGCTACAACTCATCTTCCATATTTTAACGCAAGTTGATACAGAGCACTATGCAAACTGAAAAGCCAAAAATTGCCGCGTTTGATGTTGACGGAACATTGACCTTCACCGATTCATTTTTACTATTTCTACGCTTTGTTTCTGGGCGGTGGTTTTTTCTCTTTAATATCATCAAATTATTGCCAGTATTTTTGGCTTATGGGGTTCGGTTGATTTCTCGAGATGAAGCGAAGAACCGCATTTTGAGCGTGTTTTTGAAAAATATGCCGCAAGAAAAATATTTGCGGAAATGCCAAGAATTTGCGCGAATTGCCTACCCAATAATTGCCCGCGCGGACGGTATTTCGTGCCTTAAATCCCATCAAGCTATAGGTGATGTCGTGGTTTTTGTCTCGGCATCATTGGAGGATTACCTTATTCCTTGGGCGCATTCGCTCGGCGTTAAACATATAATTGCTACAAAAATGGAAGTAAAAAACGGCAAATTAACTGGCAAAATGGCCGGCGCAAATTGCCGCGCACAAGAAAAAGTGGACCGCATTCGCGCAATCTTTGGCGATGCCGAAATCATCGCCGCCTATGGCGATAGCCGTGGCGACAAAGAATTGTTGGCAGCAAGCCATACGCCATATTACCGCAAATTGGTCGATGAACCTGCCGAAGCAAACAGAATTAAACGCGCACTATATTGGGGAAACTTATTGGTTTGAGCATCATTTTGCTTGACTGCTGGGCCTCGGTATCGAGATAATCCTCAGCACATCGTTTTTCGTTTTTCCTGCATTTATCGCAACAATAGCGTCACGATATTTTTGCTCCAGCCGTCCACCGTGCGGATTATTTGCAATAGTTTGAAGTATGTCACGAGCTTCGGGTAATAGGTCTGCGTAAATCGCCAAAATGGCAGCATTATGGGCATAAGTTCTATTTGACGGCGCTAATAAATGCGCTTCCAATGCCGCATTCAGGGAGGATTCATCGGGAAAATTGGCATTGCGATTGGCGGTTTTGGATAAATAATACAAATTCACAAAGTTTAATGGATCCAATTGGTAGGCTCTGAGGAACGCGTTTCTCGCTTTAGCTATTTGTGAATTATTGGTCTCATTTGCAGCTAATTTATCGTGGGTTGCCATTAAATAAAGCGTCTGACCCAGCCGAAAATGCGCTTCGGAATTATTGGGTTCGGTGGCGGTCAAATTGGCATAAAACGGCAGCGCCTTTTCTTCCTCGCCAATCACAATTTCCGCGCGCGCCAAAACCGCATTGGCAAAGGCATCTTGCGGAAATTTCGCGGCTTCAGTTCGGATTTTTGCCAAAAGCGCGGGCCGATATTCTGCATCGGCGCATCCTTTTGCAGATGCGTCCCACAGCATGAGTTTATCAGCAGATGCAGGAAGAGGAGTAATAACTGGCGTTGGAGTAGGCATATTGCGCAAACGATATAATGTTGCACTAATATTGCCGTTCATATAGCGATTCATGGTCGCGGATAATTCACTGGCTTTAATTCCAATTGTCCGTTCAAAAGCGACCAAAGGATCTTCGCCTTGGTTCCTCGCGCTTATATAGGCCGCCAAAGCCGCGCGCCTTTCAGGGTCTGACATGAGATAATGCGTCAATATTGTTGATTGGGCATAGAAATTGTCTTCTTCGTCATTGCCACGCTGAACTGTTTCACCATCAATTAACATATCCTCATATTTTATGCGGAAGTTGCTTTGCGCCAATGTCAAATAACGACCGCGCGGGACAGTGCCTATTACAACTTGGTCACCGCGAATCTTTGTCGAGCCATAAAATTCGGCAAAGCCTTCAATATACCACCGTGGATACGCAACACGCGAGTTTTGGAACATAAATATATGGGCGTATTCGTGAAAAAGCACGTTCAAACTGCTCATTTGATCGCCTTGGGTTGGCCCGCTATAAAGTGAATAAGCGAAAAGGCCATTTGTGCATTGGGTCACGAAACCCGAAACTTCACTTGCTTCTGGCCAAACCTCTTTCAGATCGCGTTGACGCGAAACCAAATAAATTTCGAATTTGGGCACTGGAATCGCCCGTTGCGCAGCATTCATATGAAATGCGCTTAAAACATAACGAAATTGTTCAAGGTTTTTGGAATATTCTTCGGTTAAGTTCGCGCGATTATTGCTATAGACAATGAAATGGTCAGTTTCGGCTTTAATCCAATTATCGGCAAAAGCGGGCGAAACCACAAAACCAAATAGCACAAAAACCAGCGCGAAAATCGCTGATTTTAGCTTAAAGGCAGTTTGTTTTGCTTTGCCAACCATTACCGCACCCCTTTACAAATCAACCCGCAAACAGCCCCATTGGCAAAGCCGCAACTACTGTCGCTGAAAGCATGGTCGCCAAAAATCCGGGGGCAAGTGATTTCCACGCAAGTGACATTATTTCATTGCGCCGCTCTGGCATCAAAGCCGTCATACCGCCAGTCATAATCCCGATTGAACCGACATTGGCAAAGCCGCAAAGGGCATAAGTCATAATCATGCGGCTGCGTTCGGTCATGGCTTCTTTGGGGATTGCCCCCAAATCAATGAAAGCGACAAATTCAGTTAGGAATAATTTGGTGCCAAGCAAACCGCCAGTCATTTGCGCTTCGTTCCACGGAATACCCATAAGCCATGCCAAAGGCGCAAATAAATAGCCAAAAATCCGTTGCATAGTTAAAGGCCCATCACCAACATTGCCAAACATGCCCAAAATGCCATTGGCAATATAAACAAATGATACGAATACTAACAAAAATGCTGCGACATTGACGATTACCATCATGCCGTCATGCACGCCTTTGGAAATCGCATCCATGGTTGATTGGTATTTGACCGACGAATGATACGAAAGCCCCTCGCCAATCATGCCAATTTGTTCGGGAATGATAATCCGCGCCACCAAAATCCCCGCGGGGGCAGTTATTATTGATGCCACCAAAACATGTGCACCAGCGTTAGGCAAAGTTGGGCCAAGAATTGATGCATAAGCAACCATAGTCGCCCCAGCGACAGTTGAAAGACCGACAACCATCATCATGAACAACTCGGAGCGCGATAATTTATCAAGATAACCTTTGATAACTATCGGGCTTTCGACCATGCCCATGAAGATATTAGCCGCAGTTGCCAAAGCGGACGCACCGCCCAAACCCATGCTTTTTTCAAAAACATAGCCAAATCCACGAGTTATCCATTGCAATATTTTCCAATGCCACAAAACTGCCGATAAAGTCGAAATCACCAAAATCAAAGGCAAGACTTGAAATGCAAACAAAAACGGCGGCGGTGCATCTTTCGAGGCTGGCTGGTATGGCAAATCACCACCGCCCAAATAACCAAACAAAAACTTAGTGCCTTCGGCCGTTGCCTTGCCCAGGCCATCAATCGCGCCGTTTACACCGTTCAAAACCACTTGCGATTGCGGGACGGCAAATAATAGTAAAACCAAAGCGCCTTGCACGAGAGTTGCACCAATTGCCAATCGCCACGGGAATTGTTTTCTATTCTCAGAAATCGCCCAGCAAAAAACAATTATCAAAATTGCGCCCAAAATGCTGCGCGCATTATCTATTCCCCACTCCATACATTACCCCTGACTATGTTTTTTCAAAGACTATTGCTCAAATTTGAATTACACAAGTCTATTGGACATGATAATTGGCAAGTTCAAGGATTTACTTGCACGACGGCTTTGGGATAGTTAGATGGGAAAGCTAGAAACTAAAATTGGCGAAACATAAGGTCGAAAATGATTAGGCGATTTAAGAAAACAATTGGCAATTTCTTTGCGAATTTGGTCAGCAACGGCGCGGCTCGAAGCAAACTTCGTGCTCAATATTACAAGGGCTTCATTACCCAATACCCTGACATAATTGTCGATGCTGACTGGCGAAAAAATTCGCAAACTCTTGAAGGCAATGAAAGTGGCGCAATAATTGGGACTTTTGTCCGTGCTATTTCCAATTTACCTCTCGACGATAACAGCAGGATTTTGCTCGCTGGCGAAAATATCTGCGCGAAAAATATTTATCAAAAAATTCTCAATCTCGACATCAATCAAATCGCTATTGCTGGCCTAGACGAAACTTCTGATTTTGACTGGAACTTTGAACAAGCGCCACCCAAAACATTAGGGAAATTTGATTTGATAGTTTCATACGCGATTTTGGAGCATTTGCTTGACCCTTATCGCCACGCCTGTGACTTATTCGGGCTTTTAAAACCAAAAGCGATTTTGGCGGTATATACAGTCATGCCAAATTTTCATTATCATCGCCACCCAGTTGATTGTATGCGTTTTTTTCCTGATTGGTTTTATGAAACTGCCAAACGCAATAATGCGACAGTCAAAAAAATGTATATTAGTGATGATCACATCGTCACAATTTTCGTTAAAAACTAGTTTTTAAAGGAGCATATCGTGAGCACATCAGACATTATTGACTATCAAATTTTTGGCGAAGAAATGCAATTTGTGGAGGTCGAACTTGACCCTGGCGAAAGCGCAATCGCTGAAGCTGGTATGATGATGTATAAAGACCCCAATATTACTATGGACGCTGTTTTTGGCGACGGTTCTGGCAAACAGCAAGACGTTTGGGGCTCATTATTGGGCGCTGGCAAACGCCTGATAACTGGCGAGAGCCTTTTCACAACTGTCTTCACCCACAAAGGTTTCAACAAAGCCAAGCTTGCGTTTGCTGCCCCATATCCTGGCCATATTTTGGCATTGAAATTGTCAGATTTTGGCGGGCGCTTAATTTGCCAAAAAGACAGTTTTTTGGCCGCCGCCAAAGGGGTTTCACTGGGCATATTCTTCCAAAAACGCATTATGACTGGGCTTTTTGGCGGCGAAGGCTTCATCATGCAAAAACTCGAAGGTGACGGCATTGTATTTGTCCATATGGGCGGGTGTTTAATCCGCAAAGATTTGGTGGCTGGCGAAAGCATTCATGTTGATACGGGTTGCGTTGCGGCATTTACTGATAGTGTTGGTTTTGATGTTATCCGTGCTGGTTCAATCAAAAGCATGATTTTCGGCGGTGAAGGCGTATTTTTCGCCAATTTAACTGGCCCTGGCACAGTTTGGATGCAATCCTTGCCTTTCTCGCGGCTTGCGGGCCGCATGATGGCTTCGATGCCTGGGACGATGGGGGCGAAAGGTGAAGGTTCGGTATTGGGGCAATTGGGCAATTTATTGGACGGCAATTGATGGATAGGTTAAGGCGCATTGGCGCTTTGTTTTTTGGCATTTCCGGCAGTATTGCGGTTTTGTTGTTTGCGCTTGCTCGCCATAGTGCGCCGATATGGCGCCGTGAGCTTTATGAAGTTGCTGGCCAACAAATGTTATTTCATTCATTTCTAGGTCTGTTAATTTGCGCATTATGGGATAGGTTTGGTAGATTTTATTTTGTCCCCATAATGTTTTGCGCAGTCGGTATATTGTTATTTTGCCTGCCAATTGTTTTGCGAATAAATGGCGTTATCGAAACCTCGCCCACTGCGCCATTTGGCGGTCTTGCGTTTAATTTGGCGTGGCTAAGTGCTGGCATTTCCATATTCATTGGTCAAAAGCGAAGTGATTAAACTCCCAAATCGCGGCATTATTGAAGTGAGCGGCGCAGATGCGGCGGCATTTCTGAACAATCTTGTCACCAATGAAGCCACGAAAATGGCCGATAAAACTACCAAATTTTGCGCGCTTTTGACGCCACAAGGCAAATATTTATTTGATGTTTTTGCATATCGACATGACGATAAAACCTTCCTCCTTGATAGCAATCATTCCGAAGAATTGGTGCAAAAACTAAAAATCTATAAAATGCGCGCCGCAATCGAAATAAAGCCCCGCAATGATCTGGCAGTTTTTGCCGCTTTCCCCGCCCCCTGTCATCCCGCACTCGATGCGGGATCTTATGCCGCAAATGACTATATCACCTTCCAAGACGCTAGGGATAGCGCCATGGGTTTGCGCATTTTCGCACCGCAAAACACGCCCGAAACCGCCAGTTTTTCGCAATATGAAAGCCACAGATTACAACTCGGCATTCCAGACCTCGCCCAAGATTTAATCCGTGACAAAGACTTTGCGCTTGAGGGCCTCATGGACGAACTTCACGCAATTGATTTCCACAAAGGTTGCTATGTCGGTCAAGAAATGACCAGCCGCATGAAACGCCGTGGCACCTTAAAACAAAAACTGTGCCGCATTAAAATCGCCAATTCCCAAATCCCATTTGACACACCAATCATGGCCGGCGAAACCGAAATTGGCCGCATTCGCTCCAACAACAGCACTCTCGGCATGGCATTAATCCGCTTTGACCGTTGGCAACAAGCCATGGACGCCAAGCAAAACCTCTTGGCAAATGGCGTGGAGATAATTATAGACCCTCCCGAGTGGCTAAGTGGGGCAAATGCATAATGGGTGGTTTTCCAAACCAATTGATTGAACGCTATCGCAATTTCAAATCATCGGTGTTTGAACGCCATTCAGAACATTATTCGGGCCTCGCAATTGGCGGCCAAAGCCCCGAAATCATGATTATTTCGTGCTGTGACAGCCGCGTTGACCCCGAAACTATTTTCAGCGCCCGCCCCGGTGACTTATTCGTTGTGCGCAATGTCGCCAATCTTGTGCCGCCTTATGAAACTCAAGGCAGCTATCATGGCGTATCGGCGGCAATTGAATTTGCAGTTTTGAACTTGCAAATCAACCACCTCATTATCCTTGGCCATTCGGGTTGTGGCGGGATAAGCGTGGCTTTGGACAGCGAAAACGCCATTCAAACCGAAGCCAATTTCATTTCCAAATGGATGTCCATTCTTGATGAGCCAAAAGCCAAAATCATGGAAAACACCGAACAAACACACGACCACCAATGCCATGAATTAGGGCTTGAAGGCATAAAACACTCCCTAAAAAACCTACGAACTTTCCCATTTGTAAGGCTTTTGGAAAAACGCCGTAAATTACGCCTCCATGGCGCGGTTTTTGACATTGAACACGGGCAACTCTCGGTTCTTAATGAAACTAGCGGCGAGTTTTTGGGGGTTTAGGGAGTCTACCCCCCAGTCTCGCGTCGCTCGACAGCCCCCCTAAAATTAGGGGGGCGGCTTTGCCCACACGATTTGATAGCAAAAATACCTAATGTTGCTTGCTATTTCGATTGGATTCTTGAGTACTTCTTTCGCTTCAATTCGCCAAACTTTAAACCACAATGATGTCAGATATTCATCGCGTGCCGCGTCCCTTTGCGGATTATTTCCGATTGCGTGAACAAGGCCATCAATTTCAATAATGAGTTCGGCTTTGGCACAATAGAAATCAAAAATATAATTTTCGAACGGATATTGCCGCCGAAATACAATTCCGTCTTCACCGCGCTGCTTAAGCAAATTCCAAAGCAGTCTTTCTGGAAGCATCATTGTCTTCCTGAGTTTACGAGCAACGGGATAAAGGTAGTTTCGATGCATAAATGCCCATACCACCGATACGCAACCACTGCTAAGCCGCCCCCCTATTCATAGGGGGGCTGTCGAGCATGGCGAGACTGGGGGGTAGGCTCCCTAAACCCCCACCATCTCCGCCTCTATCGCCTCCATCGCCCTATCATAAACCTCTATCCCTGTTTCACGCGGAATGGTTTTTTCACCCAAAATTCTGCGAAAAGCACTCGCGCCTTTGTGGCCTTTGAACATTCCTAGCATGTGTTTGGTCATGGCGTGGAGGGGGACTTTTTTGGCCAATTGTTCGACAACATAGGGGCGATAGGCGGCAAAGGCTTCGAAGGGCGTGACAACTTTGTCCGCGCCAAAAAACATATTATCGACTTGCCCTAAAATATCTGGGTATCGATATGCCGCGCGGCCCAACATTATTCCGTCCAAATCCCCCATTTCGCGCCTGCCCTGTTCAAGCGTATGTATGCCGCCGTTCAAAATAATATTCAGATGCGGTAATTCGGCTTTAATTGCGTGAACCAAGGGGTAGTCAAGCGGTGGTATATCGCGATTTTCTTTGGGTGTAAGGCCTTTTAGTATTGCTTTGCGGGCATGAATAATAAAAGTGTCGGTGCCGCGACTTGCAAGATATTCCACAAATGGCAATAAAGTTTCGCGCGGGTTTTGGCCATCAACGCCAATGCGGTGTTTTATGGTGACAGGTATTGTCACCGCCTCACGCATTGCTTGCAAACAATCCCCAACCAATTCGGGTTCCATCATTAAACAAGCGCCAAAAGCCCCCGATCGCACGCGCTTTGACGGGCAACCAACATTGAGGTTTATTTCATCATAGCCATATTCTTGCGCAATTTTTGCGGCCTCGGCCAATTCATCGGGCTCGGAGCCGCCAATTTGCAAACAAACTGGGTGTTCTTGTTCATTAAAGACCAAAAGCTTGTTGCGCAGGCCACGAATAATGGCTTTGGACACCACCATTTCGGTATAAAGCAGCGACTTTTTGGTGAAAATTCGGTGCAACACACGGCAATGCCTATCGGTCCATTCCATCATGGGCGCGACGCTGAAGCGGTGATAAGTTTGAGCTTTGGTGTTCATGCGGCGCGTGCCATAACAAGTTTTGATTATTTTTGCAAAACATGTTGCGCATTTTTCAAACTCCGATAGGTTGCATGGATGGGAGATATCAAATGAAATTTAATCGCGCAGTCGCTGCCGTTTTGGTTGCCGCATCAGTATTTTCAACTGTTGGCATGAGCCGCCGTGCGCCGCCTGCCACCAGCAGCGATTTGAACGCCACCGAGCCGCAATTTCGTGAGCTTTACAAAGAATTGGTTGAAACCAATACATCGCTTTCGGTTGGAGATTGCACTTTGGCGGCTGAACGCATGGCGGCGAGAATGCGCGCGGCTGGCTTTGCTGATAGTGATTCGCGGGTTTTTTCGGTGCCGGAACACCCAAAAGAAGGCGGCCTTGTTGCAACTTTTCATGGCAGCGACCCCACCAAAAAAGCGATTTTGCTTTTGGCGCATATTGATGTCGTCGAAGCCAAGCGCGAGGATTGGACGCGGGATCCCTTTACTTTCATCGAGGAAAATGGCTATTTTTATGCGCGTGGCGTGGTTGATGATAAAGCAATGGCGGCCTATTTCACCGATATTTTGATAAATTACAAACGCGAAGGCTATGTTCCCAAACGCACTTTGAAAATGGCACTTACATGCGGCGAAGAATCGTCTGGCGCATTTAACGGCGCAAAATGGCTTTCAGAAAACCACCGCGATTGGATTGATGCCGAATTTGCCATAAATGAAGGCGCAGGCGGGGCGCTGGACGCAAATGGAAATCGGGTCGCGCTTAACATACAAGCCGGCGAAAAAGTCTATCAAGATTTTACTTTGGAAACCACAAACCCTGGTGGCCATTCCTCGCAGCCAGTGCCACAAAATGCGCTTTATGACATGGCGCGCGCGATTTCCGCAGTTGCCGCACATGAATTTCCCGCACAATTGAATGATGCCACGCGCGAATATTTCACGCGGCTTGCGCCAACCCAAACGCCCGAAATTGCGGCGGCTATGCGGGCAATTGTGGCCAACCCCAATGATGCTGCGGCTGATGCGATTTTGTCCCGCAATAAGCAATGGCACTCAATGCTACGCACCACTTGCGTTGGCACAATGATTGAAGGTGGTCATGCCAAAAACGCGCTTCCGCAACGTGTGCGCACTAATGTAAATTGCCGCATTTTCCCTGGCGCGTCGGTTGACAGCGTGCAGGCGGCTTTGGCGGGGGCAATAAATAACGACAAAGTGGCAATAAGTTTAAGTGGGCCACGAAGCCCCGCCACCCCGACCCCAAGTTTGGGCGCAAATATTCTTGCACCAATTGAAGCCATTGCCGCACGGCATTTTCCGGGCACACCGATTATTCCAGTTATGACAACGGGCGCTACCGATGCGATTTATACATCGGCGGCGGGAATCCCGACTTACGGTTTTTCGGCTATATTTATGGACGCCGATTTGAGCGGTATTCACGGCCTTAATGAACGCATTCGGGTTAAGTCAATTATGGATGCGCGCAAATTCCAATATGAACTTATCAAATATTATGCAGATCATTAGAAAGCAAACATACCATGAAATTTAACCGCGCCATTGCCGCTGTTTTGGTTGCTGCATCGATATTTTCGAGCCTTGGTGCGCGCCGTGCGCCGCCTGCTACCAGCACTGATATGGACGCAACCGAGCCGCAATTTCGTGAGCTTTACAGAGAATTGGTCGAAACCCATACTGCGCAATCGGTGGGATCATGCACTTTGGCTGCGGAACGCATGGCGGCAAGAATGCGCGCGGCAGGCTTTGCCGACACTGATTTGCGGCTTTTTGCGCCCGATGAATATCCCAAAGCTGGCGGTTTGGTAGCGACATTACCGGGAAGCGACCCAACAAAAAAAGCAATCTTGCTATTGGCGCATATTGATGTGGTCGAAGCAAGGCGTGAAGATTGGGTGCGCGACCCCTTCACTTTGATTGAAGAAGGCGGATATTTTTACGCTCGTGGTTCGGCTGATGACAAGGCAATGGCGGCCTATTTTACCGACATAATGATAAATTACAAACGCGAAGGTTTTGTGCCGCAGCGCTCCATAAGACTTGCGCTGACTTGTGGCGAAGAAACCAGCACTTGGACCAATGGCGCGCAGTGGCTTGCCGCCAATCACCGCGATTGGATTGATGCCGAATTTGCCATAAATGAAGGCGCGGGCGGCCAATTAGACGCCAATGGCAACAAAGTTGCACTCCATATTCAGGCCGGCGAAAAAGTAAACCGCAACTTCATTTTGGAAGTCACCAACCCCGGTGGCCATTCGTCGCAGCCTGTGCCACAAAATGCGATTTATGAAATTTCAGCGGCGCTCACCAATATTTCGCGCCACAAATTCCCCACGCAATTAAACCCAGTTACCCGCGAATATTTCAGCAGAAGCGCGGCGCTTGAGAGCGCTGAAATTGCGGCGGCCATGCGGGCAATTGTGGCGAACCCGCAAGATACGCAAGCAGATGCGATATTGTCTCGCAATCGCGCTTGGAACTCAATGTTGCGCACGACATGTGTTGCGACAATGATTGAAGGTGGACACGCGAAAAATGCGCTGCCGCAACGGGTAAAGGCCAATGTCAATTGCCGCGTTTTCCCGGGCGTTAGCAATGATGAAGTGCAAAACGCGTTGGTTAGCGTGATTGCCAATCCAAATGTTAGTGTGACTTTGGTTGTGCCCAATCGCCCAGCGACACCTACCCCTGCCCTTACCGCACAAGTTTTGGGGCCAATTGAAATAATTGCGGCGCGGCTTTTCCC
>ERZ1292633.4792-Hain-H41-02um-R1-4792-length-12427-cov-3_pt1 | contig 12427 bp, 11 predicted proteins | sample MGYA00564406_ERZ1292633 | MGnify/ENA primary metagenome ERZ1292633 (study PRJEB36523, sample SAMEA6512639) | groundwater metagenome | collected 2019-01-08 | study: AquaDiva: Metagenomics assemblies of 32 groundwater samples
ACTCCATCCCCCGGGCGGCGCTCATGGCCGCCTCGGGGTGGTTTGTTGTTGTAGTTCTAGCGGAGAAACACGACTGCGGCCAGGATGCCAATGATGGTCGCGACCCCGGTCAAGACATCGGCCCGGTTGCGCTGCCACCAGCTGGCTTTGACCTCCCGGTTGCGCTCGACGCGCTTCCGGATGGCATCCACCTGGGGCTTGAGGTCGGCGTCAAGCTTCTTGACGGCGGCCAGACCAGCCTCGGCCTTGGCCAGCACCGCCTTGCCGGCGTTGCCAACCTTTTCCGCTGCTTCCTTGATGCCTTGACGCATTTTGGCCGTCGGGCTGGAGTCCTGGAGGAACTCCACCATCTCATCGATAGTGGCTCCGGACTTGACCAAAGTCATGGCGAAAGTCATCTCCTCGACCGAGGAGACCTCCTCACGCAGAACCTTGAGGACGCGGTCCTTGCGGACCTTGTCCATGGCCATGATCTGAAACAACAGATCCACCCCGCCATCCACTTGCTGGAGCATGAAGCCCACGGACTTGCCGCGGAAATCCTTGGCGGTCTTGGGCGGCTCCGGGAGAGTGACGGTCTCAAACGCTGCCGCGCAGCACGGCGAGATGCGCCGAGACTGCTTGACGGCATCCGCCAATTTGATCTGCTGGCGGTTGGGACCGACGGTGACGCGCTGGATGGCGTCGCATCCCAGATGGATGTTGCCAAACTGGTCAACATCGACCAGTCGCTCGCCGACTGCCTTGATCTTCTCTTCAAGGGCCGTGCCGATGTCGTCGGCCGTGAGTTCCCCCCCGGCCTTCAGACGCTGGCTCGCCTCGTCAAGAAAATCCAACATTCCTTCCTTGACCATCTTGCCGGCAGCCGCGCTGCCGAACAGGCTCTCGGGCAGAACCTTTTCCACCAGGGCGCCGCCAACCCGCGGACCCCAGTCAGCGATCAGTTCCAGACCCTCGGGTGAGAGTATCCGGGCCAGGGCGCGGACGGTGGAGTCGGGCAGAATGAAATTGCGGACGGCCTTGCGGATGGCGTTTTCGACGTCCGCATGGACGGCGCCAACGAGAACGGTACCGGGAGTGACGGGTGGTGCGGTGGTGGTGGTCATGACTTCTCCTTGCATTGGGACCCTTGTGAGGATCCCTGGTTGTCAGGGAACTGCGTCCAACTAACCATTTAGCGGACATCAAAATATAGCACAAAACAGCCCTTTTGTCAAGCCTCTTTTAAGCCAGTTTCAGCCTAAAATGTTAATGTGTCGTCCCAAACGCCCCGCGATCGGGGCGATTCGGGATCAGGTCGGAGCTTTAACGGATGTGATCTCGGATCGGCCCATCGGGGCCCGTCCTGGATGACAAGAAGGACAGATACCGTATACTGAAATCATATGAAGTTTCTGCTCAACAAAGCCGCAAAGTGGATTTCTACACACGAAATCCACATCTTATCCACAGGAATTGTGCTGACTACCCTAATCCTGTCAGCGGCCTGTTTTTGGAAGTATTCAATCTTCGCCTATAACGGCTTTGATTTGGCCTATTTCAACCAGGTTTTTTGGAACTCTCTCCAGGGACGATTCTTCAGCCAGAGCATCCACCCCCATCTTTCGCTTGGCGATCATGCCGAGCTCCTGATTCCGCTGCTGCTCCCCTTCTACGCCATTGTCCGCGATCCGCGGTCGCTGTTAATTCTCCAAGCCGCCGTCTTGGCGATTGCCGCGGCGCCTCTCTACCTGCTAGCCAAGCGCCGTCTCGGCAATCGGTCGCGTGCGCCTCTCCTCCTGGCACTCGCCTACCTGGCCAGTCCGCTGGTCCACAACATCGCCTTCGATGAATTTCACATCCTGCCATTCGCCGTACCGTTTCTTTTCGCCGCCGCACTCGCCTATGATCGCGGGAGAAAAATCGAATTCGTATTTTGGGCGATTGCGGCGATGCTCTGCCGCGAAGATGTCCCACTGGTCATCGGCGCCTTCGGCCTTCTGGCCTGGGTCGAAAAGCGTTCGCGATTTTGGCGATTCGCGCCGCTCGTGATCGGCGCCGCCTGGTTCTTTGCCGCAATGCGCCTGGTAAGTCATTACGCTCCCGAGGGCGGCTACAAATTCATGGTTTATTACTCCTGGCTCGGATCATCGTTCGGCGACATGTTCGTCAACGCGCTGCGCCATCCGCTCGCGGTGATCGCCCACGTCACGACCTTCCCGAATCTCTGGATGCTCGTCGGCTTCGGCATGCCGATGCTCTTTATCCCCTACCTGCGGCCGCGCCGGCTCATCTTGGCCATCGGACCGCTGGCGCAAATCATGCTCGGCGCTCCCGGCGGCGGCGCGATAATCATCGAAACGCACTATGCATCGCTGTTCCTGCCGGCGCTGTTCATCGCCGCGATCGACGGCGTCGGCGTCGCCGCCGTGATCGGACGAAAGTTGCATCTTCATAAAGAAATACTTGGGACGATTTTTACCGTCAGCGCCATCTATAGCGCCGTAATCCTCGGCCCATGGCTCGCGATCGCCGGCCGCATGTTATCGCCGGACAAAGACCGCCTGATCGCGGCCGCGGCACATGAAGCGATCGCGCACATCCCGGCAAAGGCGTCGGTCGCTGCCAGCTACAGGCTCTTGCCCCAACTCTCATCGCGGGACCATCTGACGTCATTGCACTATGTCTTTCTCGGCGTCACCCAATTCGGCGCTGCGGCATATCAACCGCCGGCCGATCGAATCGTCGCTTTTGATTCCGAAGACCTGCTCACTTATCGGGCACAATTTTTGAAAACGGCCTGGACCCGGCCGCATTACGACGGCGGTTACGGCCGGCTGCAACGGATGATCGGCGCGCCGATTTTCAGCCGCGACGCTTTTACCGTCTTCGACCGGGACTTGCCGGCGAAATTTGAAAACGTGCCGGATAGGAAACCGGCATCCGCGAGCCTTTATGGCGGCAGGATCATTCTCGAAACATGGACGGACGTCACGCCGTATTCGCTCGATCTCACCATGCGCTGGTCATCCTCGGCGCCGCCCGAAATCGAACCCGCAATGCGCCTGACGCTCAAAAATGAAAAAAACGAAACCGTGCTGGCCCGCGACTACGGCTTCGCCAATGCTCCGATATCAATTCGTGATCTTGCCGATGGTCCGGCCGTTTCTCATCTGTCGTTGCCGATCGCGATGATTCCCGCCGGACGCTATGCGGCCGAAATCGAATTGGCGGAAGAGGACGCCATCCTGACCCTTTCGGATACGATCGTAAGAAACGTCACCAGGCGCGAGTCTTGGGGCAGTGCCACGGTTTTCCAATTTACGCGCCGATAATCGTCATCGCTTTATCCTCATCACCATCCGCAAAAAATTCACCGCCTCCGCGATTCCCAATTTCGATCGGCCCCGCGACCGATCTCTGAAAATGACCGGGATCTCCTTCACTCCGAACCCGGCCCGCTCGCAATAGAGAAGCGCCTCTTCCTGAAAAGAAAATCCGCTGCTGACGAACGGCTGGCGCAAAAGGTGCGCCACGACCCGGCTCCGATAGCAGCGAAATCCGGCGGTGACATCGCGCGCTCGCAGTCCCAGCGCGGCGCGCGCAAACATCGTCGCCGCCGCGCTCATGAAATGCCGATGCGGTCCCCAGCCGACGATCTGCGCCCCGGGCACGCGCCGCGAGCCGATCACCATGTCGGTCCGTTCATCCATGGCGCCGGCGAGTTTCGCGATGTCATGCGGATCATGCGAACCGTCGGCGTCCATCTGGCAGACGATATCGAAACCGCGGTCGACGGCGAAACGGAAGCCGTCGAGATAGGCGCTGCCCAAACCGAGCTTGGCCGGCCGGTGGAGGACGTGGACGCGCCCGGAAAAATTACGCGCCAGGTCATCGGCCAGCGCGCCGGTGCCGTCGGGCGAGGCGTCGTCGACCACCAGCACCGAGGCATTACCGAGATTTTCAACCATGATCTCGGTCACGATCGACTCGAGATTCTCGCGTTCGTTATACGTCGGAATGATGACCAGAGTCGGCATCGGCGTTATTTGATGACTCGATAGATTATGATCTGTCCCGATTCGAATTCTTTGTGAAGTCCGTTGTCCGCCGATGGATCGCCGCCGGCCTCGCGCTCGCGGGGCCCCCGAAAAATATAGCTCGCCCCGGAAGCATCAATCAGTGCGCGGCGCGAAGTTCCGTCCGAACCGAAAAAGCGTCGCAACTCGCCATACTTTCGTCCGGCGTCGATGGTCATGGCCCAGTGACCGGAGTACACCTGTCGGCCGGCCCAACCCGCGATCTCATACCCGCTGTCAGGCAGGGCCAGAACCACGGCATCGGCCGGCGTGTAACGCTTGAGCCACGCAAAGGCGGCCCGAGTGTCGCGGTCGAAATAAAATGTCGGTTGCGGTTCCTTGAGAACATCGACCCCGTTCACCAACGCGGATGCGGTCGACGGCAACAGCAGGAGGCAGGCGAAAGCGGCGATGATGATCTTGTGGAGACCGAGTCGCGATTCGACGCGGTGCGCCAGGGCGATCATCGCCGGAACCGCCAGCAGCGTCAACGGAAATTGGAGGCCCTCGAGCAGGCGGCGCTGAAAAGTCAGCGGCGAATAGGCGAGGAGCATCTGGGTCAGGGACCAGGCGGCCAAGAAATCCCAGCCGAAGTTCGAGCCGCGGCTGCGTCTCATCAGATAATAACCGGCCGGCGCGAACACGGCGACTAGGCCGAAACCGAGGAGTACGTGAATCGGCGACGGCGTGATCGTCAGGTTGTTCAGCAGCAATCGGCCGGCATTTTCGTCGTAGTGCGTCAGGTAATAATGATAGAGGACGGCCGGGGCCGAGACCGCCGTGAAAATCGCGTACGGCCGGATCAGATTACGAACCCGCTCTCCCCACATGGTCCGAAGAACGCCGAATGCGATCGGGACGGCGTAGAACGTCGGCGCATGAAAGGGATGAAATTCAAAGAGCGCCAGAGCCGACAATCCGGCCGCAAGGGCATAGCCGCTTCGGCCGTTCTCGAATGCCATCAGCAGCAGAAGAAAACCCGCCAAAAACAAAATCCATGAGGCGATGAAATGCGGGCTGTAGAGCATGGTCAAGAAAGCGTTCGACTCGGCGACCCACAGATCGATCGGCCACTCGTAACCGGTGCCCAGGAAACGGCTTCCGAAAAAAAACGGTGAGGCGTATTCGCCGATGCCCGAACCGAAAAAGAAAATCGCGAAGGCCGGCAGCCGATGACGGACGTTCGGCACTATGTAGGAGATGAAGGCGTAGGCGGCGGCGGCAAAAATCGGGATGAGTACCAGGCGCGCCAAGTGGTATGCGAGCAGCGCATCAAGCTGAAAAAACCGCGCCGCCAGTCCGACGGCGAGCCAGAAAATATTCAGGACGGGCGCCAGCGCCTCGGTCGTGAAATAATTATGAAACAGCCAATGACCCTGCTTAGCCTGCTCGATATAAGAAAGGTAGGCGCCGATGTCGCCCGGCGACAGAAATTGCGTGCCGCTCCAGGTCTGGCCGCCGGCCGACGCGACCATGAGCGCGGACAGCGGCGGTATCGAGGTCAGGAGCGCGGCCAATGCCGCCAGCGCCGCGACGATGCGGCGTTCTTTTTTCGAGATCGATTTTGCCAAAGCACCGATGGTCACACTATTTTTTTGAAAGGTCGCGCCGCAATTCAAAAACTTTGCGCAAATATTCCCGGCCCAAACGGAAAACGGCGACCTTCGATTTCCTGGGACGATCGCGATCATCGCGCCAATCGACCGGCACTTCGCGAATTGTGAAACCGCGCCGTTCGGCCCGGAGGACCAGCTCGGAATCGAAAAACCAGCCCTGGTCCCTGACCGCCGGCAGCACTTCGCGGACGACCCGGGCCGTTACCGCTTTGAAACCGCAGGGCATGTCGGCGACCTTCGTCCCGATGAAAAGTCGAAGCGCGGCCAGATAACCCCACGAGGTCAGCCGGCGCATCGGCGTGCGCAGCACCCTGGAGTCGGGATGGCGGCGCGAACCGACTGCCACGTCGGCGCCGTCGTCGATCGCGGCAATCAGCGATGGCAACGCCGCCAGGTCGGTCGAGAGATCCGCATCCATGAAGACCGCGATGTCCGCCGGATATTTTTCCCAGGAAGCCCGGATCGCCCGGCCCTTGCCGCGCCGGTTCAAACGCAGGTAGCGCACGTCGGAATTCGCGGCCGCGAGTTCCCGTCCGATCCGCTCGGTGCCGTCATCAGAACCGTTGTCGGCAATCACCACCGTCGTCGCGTACCCGGCCAGAGCCGAAGCCGCCCGCCGGACTTTGACGACAGCGTCGCCAAGAACGGCCGCCTCATTGAGCGCCGGCAGGGCGATTACTATCGTTTTTTGAGGCGTTGGATTCATAAATATCAACCTCATCATCAGAATACACCTTCTTGAAATTACCATCGGCCTCGACCGAACGGCGCATTTCCTTGTGGTCTTTTTCGACCAGCACGGCGGCAGCGTGGAAACCGCCGCCGATGATCTCGGCCAGGCCGGACTTCCGCTTTCCGGAGGTGATGTTGACCCACTGCCAGTATCTAAGCGGATCCTGGCGGTAAAAAAAAGTCGGGTCCAGGCCGCTGACGTAATGATTGCGGTCGTCCTGGTAAAAAAGCGGCGGAAAATCGTCCCAGTCGCTGTGAAAAACCAGCGATCCATCGGGCGTATTGTCCCGGAGCCAGCGGGCCGCGGCCGCGTATTTCGTTATCGGCAGACCGCCGGCGTGGACCGCGCGAGTCTCGCGGATGTCGCGGATCGCGATCACCGGAAAGACGGCGATGAGATAGATCGCGGCCGCGGCCGGCACCAGGCCGTGTTCGGCGATGAACTTTCTGGCCCGCGACGGCAGTTCGCGCCATGAAAATTTCGGCGTCACGGCGTCGAGAAAAAGCGCCGTAAACAAGGCCATGAAGGGCGCGAAGTATTCGATGTGACGCTTGCTCCGCAGCGCCATTGCCAGGAAGATCGCGGCCAGAACCATGGCCGCCATGACCGGCGCCGGATCGCGCTTGGCAAAGGATGTGGACGATGCCTTGGCCGAATCCCAAAAGACCGCGGCTAAAAGCGCCGTCAGGCCAAAAAGAAAGAGCAAAAAAATCAGGCTGGCATTGCCGAAAATGTCCGTGAAATCATAGGGATACCATTCGCCGCCGACCCCGATGGTGTTCCGATAACCGATGACGCCGATCTGCACGAATTGCTCCCAGTAAAAGGCCAAATTTCTCGGAAAATCCGGGTTGATGACCAAGCCGGCGATCGCGCCGCCGGTGGTCGCCGCCGCCATGTGAAAATCGGCGCGGCACCGCGACGCGGCGGCCGCAAGCGATCGTCCGCCCTCGGTCGAGCCACCGATCTTCCAGACGGTGAAGACCCGGGCCGCGACCGCGGCGCCGACGACTGCCAGGATGAGCGGCCATCCGCCATAGGCCCAAACGTAGAGCCATGACAGCGCGAACAGAAGTTTGGTTTTCTTTTTTTCGAACGCCAGGAGCGCCAGCAGCAAGACCGTCACCGACAGGGCCGAGGTCTTGACCAAGTTCATCCGGAACATGAATCCGCCGGTGGTCGCCAGGACTGCGGCGAAAAATGCCGGTGCCCTGACGCCGTAGGCGCGCAGCAGGGCATAGAAGACGGTGATGACCGCGGCGACCATGAGCGCCGTCGCCGTCTTCGCCCCGACGATCGGGCCGAGAAAAATGACGAAGGGGATCAGGATGACGTGATAAAGGAAATGATGGTCGGCGAAGGCGCCGGCGAGCTTCGTCATCGGCAACCACGGAAAGTCGCGCACCGGACCGTGCGCCGCGATGATCTGGGCCATCTTCACGTGATAGAACGAATCGGGATCGATGAACGTCGGCGTCCACTGGATGTAGCCGGCGATCGCCAGGGCGAACGAAAAAACGGCGGCATATCCGAAAGCCTGCCGCCGGACGATTCTTTTCAATGCCTGGATCGCGGTCATGGGACGAAATTCGCGAGCGGAACTTTTGCATCGGCGAAACTCGAACGGTCGCCGGCGCCGAAGACGACTTTTTTGCTGATGAGCGCGTTAACCGCCTCGCGCTCATGAAATTTCCCGACGGCGGTGGCGCCGACGGCCCGTCCGTCGCGCAAGAAACACTGGATGACGGCGTCATCATGGCGGCGCTCGATGCGCTCGTCGTCCGGATCGACAGTTCCAAGGAAGGCGATCGGCAATTCGAAACAGTTGATGCTGTAGGACGTCAGGGAGCTGTACGCGGTTTTTTCGCCGGCCATGGTGGCGCCGACGGTCTTGCCGTGGAACAGGGCGTTGGCCCAGTTGCCGAGAACGTGGCGGCCGCCGGCGGACAGGTCGAAAAACTCGGCCACGTCGCCGGCCGCGTAAACGTCGGGCGCGGACGCGGCCAGATATTCGTCGGTGACCACGCCGAGGTTCACGGCGATGCCGCTGCCTTTGAGAAATCCGACGTTCGGATCGATGCCGATGCCGGCGCCGACGACGGCGCAATCGATATTGGCGCCGTCTTTGAACCTCGCCCGGACGCGGCCGTGTTCGCGCGCCAGACTTTCGAGCTCGCTGCCGACGCGCAACGCGACGCCATGCCGGGCCAAGGCCTCGGCGATCATCGTTCGGCTGGCATCGCCCATCAGCCTGGCCCAAAAGCCGCCGCCGCGGGTCGCCACCGTGGTCGCGATTCCCTTATGGGCGAAAGACAGCGCGAACTCCATGGCGATGAAACCGCCGCCGATGACCAGCGCCGGCCCGGCATTCGCGGCCGCCAGAACGCGGGCGTCATCGACCGTCTGCAATTGCAGCACTCCGGCCTCGGCGGCGCCCGGACAATCGAGACGGCGCGGCTTGCCGCCGGTGGCGATCAATAATTTTCCGTAGCCTACCTCGCGTCCATCCGAGAGGATCACTCGCTTGGCTTCAGAATCGATCTTCAGAGCAGCAACGCCCGAGGCGTACTCGATCGTCTTCTCTGCGTACCAGGCCGGTTTTTTCAAAAACAAGCCGGCCTCGGGAACCCGGCCGCGCACGAAATGCGGCATCAGCACGCGCGAATACAAAGGATGCGGCTCGTCGCCGACCAGCATGATGCTGCCGCCCGCGTCACGGCCGCGGATCGTTTCGGCCGCGGTCGTTCCGGCGACGCCGGCGCCCAGGATGAGATAGTCCGCTGAAGTCATGTCGTTACAACGAAGGGCGGGCCTTCACCCGCCCCCATCATTCTTACAACGAAACGCGTTATCTATAAATAAGGATAAACCTGCTTGCCCTCTTCATCGTACAGGAAGATGGCCTTGGTCGGGCAGGATTCGGCCGCCAGCAAGGTCGTCTCGGCGTCGTTGCCATGAAGGTCGACCAGAATCGCCTTATTCTCATCATCCATCTGAAAAACGCCCGGCGCGATGGTGACGCATGATGCCGCTCCGATGCACAGGTCGCGGTCGACGACGATTTTCGAAATCTGGAGCGGTTTCTTTTCGGGCATAGAGAGATGAACGCAACGAGCGTATCACGCTGTTTTGGCGGTGTCCACGGCCGGGACGCGCAATATATTGAGAACCTCGACCAGCGAGCCCGCCGCCTGACGGACATCGCTCTCGACGGTGTTTCGACCGAGAGAAAACCGCAGCGAACCGCGGATACGATCGCCGGCCATTCCGATCGCCGTCAAAACATGAGAGGACTCGTTCGATCCGGCGTCGCAGGCCGCGCCGGCCGAGGCGTGGACGCCGCGGCTCGAAAGATAGATGAGCATGGCCTCGCCGTCGGCGCCGGGAATCGAAACATGGAGAACGCCGGGCAATCGAAAAATCGGATGACCGTTGACGACCGCGCCGGAAACGCGCGCGACGATCTCGGATGCCAAAATATCCCGCAGCCGCGACAAGCGGGCCGTTTCGGCGGGCCGATGCTCGGCCGCCAAGCGCAAAGCCTCGGCCATGCCGACGATTCCGGCGACATTCTCGGTTCCCGGGCGCAATCCATTTTCGTGCGATCCGCCGAACATCAGCGGAGCCAGCGCCACGCCGCGGCGAACATAAAGAATGCCGATCCCCTTGGGGCCGCAGATTTTGGCGCCGTTCACCGTCATGAGATCGATGCCGAGCTCGCGCATGTCGAGCGGGTATGCGCCTGCCGCCTGACAAGCGTCGACATGCAGCAGCGGGTAATTCGAACCGGACTTACGCCGCGCCCGACGGACCATTTTCGCAATGGCGGCGATCGGTTGGACCGTGCCGATCTCATTATTGGCGTATTGGATCGAGACCAGCGTTGCGCCGGCGGCGATGGATTTTTCCAAAGCGTCAAGATTCACCAAGCCGAAACGATCAACGCCGACAACCTCGGCGGAAAATCCTTCGTGCCGCGCCAGGTATTCGATCGGCCGCAAAACCGAATGATGCTCGATGGCCGTGGTAACGATGCGTTTGCCGCCCGTTCCGGCCGCCCGGCAAGCGCCGAGGATCGCCAAATTGTTGCTCTCGGTGCCGCCCGAAGTGAAGACGATTTCTTCCGGCCGCGCGCCGAAGAGGGCGGCAATTGCCGCACGTGAAGCGTCTATGGCAGCCCGGGCCTGCCGCCCGGCATCGTGGATGCTCGACGGATTGGCAAAGCGATCGCCCAAAAAAGGCGCCATCGCCTCGGCAACGCGCGGATCGACCGGCGTAGCGGCCGAATGGTCGAGATAAATTGTCGGCGTCTCTAAAGGCATAGGACGGCTCAAAATACCACGGAACAAGCCGCCGGTCAACCACTGAGACTGGATGGCAGCCCCCTAACTGGTGCCTGGCACTTTGGGGACAGGTGAGTTTTTGACAGCATTTTCAATAAGCTTGCGATACATCTGTTGCCTGATGCCGGGATCATCATGAAGCTCAAAATAGAGCGGATCCGCATCAATGAGGTCATCTTTTTCACCGAAAGCATAAAATCGGTAGCTAGAAAACGGCCAATCCTCCGTTTTTTTTACGAGTTTTGCCCGAATTGGATTTAACTCGATGTAATTCCCACAGGCGAACAAGTAAGCATCGGTATCGATCCAAGAACACTTGAACCTACCCTGCCAGACGTGGCCAACACGACCATACTTCTTGCAATAGAACTTCGCGTAAGGAGATTGAATCGCATGCATGAAAGACGACAGATCACCCTCGGTCGGCTCAACCTCCATGTGTATGTGATTTGGCATGAGAACGTAATGATACAAAAAGACGCGGTATCGCGCCTTCGCCTCGGTTACGAACTCCAGATACCGCCGGTAGTCAGACTCACAATGAAATATCCTCGCCTTATCATTCCCTCTTGCGACGAGGTGGTAGTAGCATTCGGGCCGCACCACGGCCTTTCTTGGTAATCTGGACATAGGCCCATCTTTAACCATGCGCGAAAAAACAACGCAAGTGCCTCTCACCTGTCCCCAAAGTGCCAGGCACCGGCGATGTGGCTTGAAATCGGCCTGAATTTCATCTATATTGATAATCATGGTGCGGAAATTACTCATTTCTTTCGTCGTCGCCAGCGCCGTTCTCGGCGGCGTTTTCGTTTTCCGCCACAGCATCAACGACGCCCTGGCGCTGGCCCTGCGCGGGCCGATTCCGCCGGCCGTCAGCTATGCCCAGGTCCAAGCAGGCCGATTCGCCGCTGCACCGCCGGCGCCGGCTAACACCAACGCTACCCGGCCAACGCCAAAACCCGCGCTGCCCGACGCCGTCAACTTGGCCGTCCCCTTCATTCTTCAGGCGCCGACCCAAAACTGGGACGATATCCATGAAGACGCCTGCGAAGAAGCCTCGCTCTCGATGATCAATCTGTTCTACAAAGGCGCGGCCGGTCCGCTCTCGAAAGAGGAAATGGAAGCCGCGATCTTCGCCGCGGTGGCCTGGGAAAACAAGAATTTCGGTTTCAATAAAGATACCAGCGCCGAAGAGACGGCCCAGGTCATGCGCAAACTCCACGGCCTCAACGCCAAAGTCGTGACCGTGGCGTCCATCCAGGACATCAAAAAAACCGTGGCCGCCGGCAAACCGGTGATCGTCCCGGCTTACGGCAAGGCGCTCAAAAATCCGAACTTCCGCCAGGGCGGCCCGCTCTATCACATGCTGGTAATCAAGGGATACAAGGGCTCGAAAATCATCACTAACGATCCGGGCACTCGCCGCGGCGCCGACTATGTCTACGACGGCGCATTGCTCTGGGATGCCATCCATGACTGGAACGGCGGCGACGTGCCGCAAGGGGCCAAAGTCATGATCGTAGTCGAATAGATGAGATGGCGGCCTGAAGGCCGCCATCCGTTTATCCTGTGGTACAATTGTCGTATTCCGAACCTAGCTTATGGCCGCGCCCTCGAAAATCGGTGCTTCCAGCCTGTTTCTCAAAAAGAACTGGCAGATCATCTACGCCGTCATCC
>ERZ1292633.4793-Hain-H41-02um-R1-4793-length-12426-cov-6_pt1 | contig 12426 bp, 15 predicted proteins | sample MGYA00564406_ERZ1292633 | MGnify/ENA primary metagenome ERZ1292633 (study PRJEB36523, sample SAMEA6512639) | groundwater metagenome | collected 2019-01-08 | study: AquaDiva: Metagenomics assemblies of 32 groundwater samples
TTATCTTTTAATAAAATTTTGGACATCCTTTACATCTACTCCACAGATTGTGGTTGACGGGGATATAGCTAGTTAGGCGATGTAATGAAAAGTTTTATTTTGCGATAGCAAAATTAATTCACAATTTTATTTTCATTTTCACGAAATAATTAAAATATCGTCTTGATTAAATACCGTATATTCATAACGTTTTGAGACATGGTTGTATCCCATTACCCCCCCCAAAAACCTTTTTCGAGTAAAACTTGTCGTATTACATCCGATAAAATGTACTCAAATTTATCAGTTCCATTCCAGGTTGGCATATAATAACCCCAATCTCCTTTACTTTTTTCCTCCTGCTCTTGTAATCTATGATATTCTGCTTCTTGCAAAGGTTTGTATCGTTTCAACACTTCTTCTTTTATATTTTCTGGTAATGGTTTGTCATCAAATCTTACATTTCCATGTTCTTCGCTGAAAGTTTGTATATGATTAACGCGAAGAAAACTCTTATATAAAACTGGTCCATATTTTTCAGCAAGGCCTCGATGTGGTGTGAAATAAAATCCTGTACCAAAATAACCGCTATCTTTATTTTCACCAGAACTTGCTCCAACTTTTGAGATATCAAATTTATCAAACGTTTTTGAACTTCCATGATATAAAATCAATGGTTCACCATTTTCATCAACTACCATACTTTCTCCAAACCACTGCTTAAAAGCTTCTGTCCTGACCATTTTCCATTCTTGCTCGTCTAATTTAGATACTGGCCCCTCTGGAGATACTAATAATTTACCTTCGGGATTTTTATCTTCTGGTTTAATCTCAATTTGTTTACCTTGCTCAAAGATTTGTTGTTCAAGTCCTTCAGCACCAGGACTAGTTTCTTCCTGTTTTTCTTGCTCAAATATTTTGTCTGGATTAAATGATGGTGTTTCAATCCCCATAGTTTATTAGTTTAAAAAATAAAATTGTGAATAAAAATTTCTGAAAGAAATTTTAAAACTTTTCATTATTTCGCCCAAACTCCTTTTATGCGAAGTAGTATATTTTTTGTCTAAATTACGGTATAATTTATTAACAAATTTTGAAATAGACACTTCGCTATTAATACGAAAAGTATATACCCTTGTATGGAGAAAAGCAACAATTTTGACCGTTTATTTCAAAAACTCAAACTGCGCCATTATAGCAAAAATACAGATGATTCTTATCTTCACTAACACTTTAGCTATACTCAATTTACAATATAAAAACACAGTCCTACTATGAACTGTGTTTTTATATTAATAAAGATTATTTATTTTCTTTTCGCCACGATTTCCGCTTCCACATTCTTCGGACATTCGGCGTAGTGGTGGAATTCCATGCTATAACTGGCACGACCCTGCGACATGGATCGCAAAGAGGTGGCGTAGCCGAACATGTTGGCGAGTGGCACCATGGCGCGGATGATTTTGGCTTGAGCACGATCGGTCATTTCCTGAATCTGGCCACGTTTGGAACTAAGGTCTCCGATAATATCTCCCATGTAATTTTCCGGAGTAGTCACTTCCACGAACATAACCGGTTCAAGAATCACCGGACTGGCCAATTTGACCGCTTCCTGAAAAGCCAAACTTCCGGCCATCTTAAAGGCGATTTCCGAAGAGTCCACTTCGTGATAACTGCCGTCAAACACCGTGGCTTTCACATCCACGAGCGGATAACCGGCCACCACTCCCTTGTCCACCGCTTCCTTCACCCCTTTTTCAATGGGGCCGATATATTCGCGCGGGATCAGGCCGCCCTTGATTTCATCCACAAATTCAAATCCTTTGCCTTGCTCCAACGGCTCAATTTTGAGCCAGCAATGACCATACTGTCCGCGTCCGCCTGATTGTTTGATGTATTTCCCTTCGGCTTCGGCGCTCTGACGGATAGTTTCCTTATAAGCGACTTGGGGAGCGCCGACATTAGCCTCCACTCCGAACTCTCGTTTCATGCGATCAACCATGATTTCCAAATGCAATTCTCCCATGCCCGAAATAATGGTCTGCATGGTTTCTTGATCGGAGCGCACCTTGAAAGTTGGGTCTTCTTCGGTTAATTTTTGAATAGCCATACCCATTTTTTCTTGATCGGCTTTGGTTCGCGGTTCAATGGCGATATGAATTACCGGATCGGCAAAAGTAATGCTCTCCAAACGCACCGGCCGATCCTCGGTGCAGATGGTGTGTCCGGTAAAAGTATTTTTGAGTCCGATGGCCGCGGCGATTTCTCCGGCGAATACTTCATTCACATCCTCACGATGATTGGCGTGCATGCGCACGATCCGGCCGATTCTTTCTTTTTGTCCGGTCTTGGTGTTCAGAACATAACTGCCGGCTTCCAATCTCCCGGAATAAACTCGAAAAAAAGCCAGCTTGCCGACAAAGGGATCAGTGGCGATTTTGAAAACCAAACCGACAAATGGAGAGGTGTCATCCGGATGAATTTCATAAGTCTTACTTTCATCGTCCGGGTCAGTGCCGAAAATCGGAGGCACATCCACCGGCGACGGCAAATAATAAGTGACCGCGTCCAACATCAATTGCACGCCGATATTGGCGAGCGCCGAGCCGCAAAGCACCGGATAAATTTCATCGCGCAAAACCAATTCGCGGATAGCGCCTCTAATCTCAGGAATGGTCAAAACGCCACCGTTCAAAAATTTGGTCATGAGTGTGTCATTGGCTTCGGCCACTTTTTCCACCATTTCGGCGCGGTATTTGGCCACATCGGCCAGCATCTCCGCTGGAATGGGAATTTCCAAAATGTTCACACCATGATCGCCTTCAAACTTGAAAGCTTTTTCTTCAATCAAATCAATAATTCCGGAAAAAGTGGATTCGGCGCCGATCGGAAGTTGGATGGCGCAAGCGTTTTTTGATAATCGTTCTTTGATGGAATTGATGCTCATATAAAAATCCGCGCCCATCTTGTCCATTTTGTTGACAAAACAAACTCGCGGCACCTTGTACTTGTCGGCCTGACGCCAAACGGTTTCGGATTGCGGCTCCACGCCTTGCGAACCGTCAAAAACCGCCACCGCGCCGTCCAAAACGCGCAATGACCGCTCCACTTCCACGGTAAAATCCACATGGCCGGGAGTGTCAATGATATTGATGCGAAAATCTTTCCAAAAACAAGTGGTGGCGGCGGAAGTGATGGTGATGCCTCGTTCTTTTTCTTGTTCCATCCAGTCCATTTCGGCCGCGCCTTCGTGCACTTCACCGATTTTATGCTTTTTGCCGGTATAAAAAAGCACCCGTTCCGTGGTGGTGGTTTTGCCGGCGTCAATATGCGCCATGATGCCGATATTGCGAGTTTGTTCCAGTGAAAATTCACGAGACATAAGTGTAATTACGAATTACGAATTAAGAATTACGAATATACGGATGTGACGCGACATCCGCCAAAAATATCTACTTTGAGAAGCGGGCGAAGTGAGCGAAGGCTTTGTTGGCATCGGCCATGCGGTGAACATCTTCTTTTTTCTTGATGGCTCCGCCCATGCCTTCCAAAGCTTCCAGCAATTCGGCGGTTAATTTTTCTTTCATGGAATGACCTTTGCGGGCGTGGCTCGCGGCCACGATCCAACGAAAAGCCAAAGCGTTTTGTCGGTCGCCACTTACCGGCATCGGCACCTGGTAGTTGGCACCACCGACCCGGCGGGAACGGACTTCCACTTGGGGACGAACCGCTTCAATCGCTTTTTCAAAAATGGCGAGTGCGTTGCCTTGTTTTTTTTCAGCGAGCGCCGAAAGCGTGTAATAGACGATTTTTTCGGCCGCATTTTTCTTTCCCATTTTCATGATGAAATTGATAAACTTCGCGACAATGACGCTGTTGTATTTCAAGTCGGGAGCGATCACTCGTTTCGGAGTTTGTTTTCCTCGGGACATACTTGGCAATTACGAATTAAAAATTATTTATCCGTCCGTAGCCTTAGCGAAGGCGGACGAATTACGAATTACGAATAATTATTTCTTCGGTCGTTTGGCACCATAAATGGAACGGCTCCGTTTGCGATTGGCGACCCCTTGGGCGTCGTACACGCCGCGGACGATATGATAACGCACGCCCGGCAAGTCTTTCACCCGGCCGCCGCGAATGAGCACGATGGAGTGTTCCTGCAAATTATGTCCTTCGCCAGGAATATAGGCGATCACTTCCACGCCGTTTGACAAACGCACCTTGGCGACTTTACGCAAAGCGGAGTTCGGTTTCTTTGGTGTAGTGGTATAAACTTTGGTACAAACACCGCGTTTGAAAGGTGCGCCCTTGGATAATTCAGTTCGTTTGCGGTGCAGGCTGTCGTAGGTGAACTGAAGCGCCGGGGATTTTGACTTGGTCTTCAATGACTGTCTGCCCTTGCGCAAAATCTGATTCATCGTTGGCATAGACTATATTCTATTTAATTAAAGCCGTTAAATAAAAAACCCGCGCGGAGAGCAAGGGTTCGGATTTCTTAAAAAAGTCGTTTCTTTAAGAAGTGGCCCGAACGTTCTGCCGACTGAGTCGGCAATGCTTCACCCTCCCGATCGCGTCGCGAGGATTACTCCGTTCTTGGCTTATTCTGATAATAAGTAGGGAGAGTATAGCGGACAGGGCGGAAGCTGTCAAGGGAACCTTTGAAGGACGAGCCGGTACGGGAAACTTGTCCCAAATTTGGGCGTAATCCCAACTGGCGGTGTCGTCGGAAGCGTAATGGCAGAATTGCGGTTTGTCGTCGGTCATATTGAAAAAGTTGCGCCGGAATAATTTCCGGAAACAGCCTTGGTGTTAAGGCGAATTCAGCCAATTATATTTTTTTGTATCTCGTAGTTCTACCTAACCCAATTCTTTCAATCTTTTTTAGTCGCAATAATTTATCCACCGCTTGGTTAATTGTTGGTCTGGCGACATTCGCAGTTTTGGATATTTCAGCCGGTGTTGCTTCGGCAACCGTATTCAAATATCGCCAAACAGCCAACTGTTTGGGCGAGAGTAATTTTTCAATATTTTCTTTTGACAACAATTCAACCGCTCGTTTTGATTGTTCCAAAAAAATATCCAGAAAAAAATTTAACCAAGGTGTGATATCTTCTTTTCCTTTTTTTATTGTTCTTTGACTTCGGCGCAGGGCAATGTAGTATTCCGGTTTATTATCTTCCACTAATTTTTCATGCGAAATATACGGCAGGTATTCGTAGCCGCTTTTAAGAAGCAAAAGATTCGTCAATACGCGTGAAATTCTACCGTTACCGTCAATAAACGGGTGGATGTTCAAAAATTCAACCAAAAAATTGCCTATTGTTAATAGCGGATGAAAGGTTTTATTTTTTAATGCGCCTATCGTCCACTCTACCAATTCCTGCATTGCCTTTGGAGTTAAATAGGCTGGAACGGTGTCAAACAGCACACCAACCGATTCACCAGCTTCGTCCAGCATCTGAACTTTATTTTCTCCTTTTTTGTATTCACCGCGATGTTTTTGATCTTTTTCAACATATTTTAGCAATTCATTATGAAAATGTTTAATCGCGCTTTCATTGAATTTAATATGCTTCCATGAGTCAAAAATGTTTTGCAAAAGCTCGTAGTATCCTTTTACCTCTTGTACATCTCGGTCAGTGAATTTTTGTACCGATAAACCACGCATCATTTTTTCGATATCCTCATCGGATAATCTGGCACCCTCAATACGGGTGGACGCGCCGGTAGAAGTGATCAAAACCGAGCGTTTTAGACGACTCAAAACTTGGGGGTCTAATTTTGCCCCGGAAATCCATTGCCCATTCAATGTTTCAATTTTGTTTATTTTTAACCAAATTTCAGATGGAATATTGATTATTCTCGCATCTAACCTGTTTTTTGTCATATAATTAATCTTATGTATTAACTATATAAGATTATATAAGATTAAAAAATCGTTGTCAAATGGCGGAGTTTTCCTTGTTTTTGCCTCCAATCATGATATGGAAGAAACTCTCTTAATTTAACGACTTTATCAATATCCAAATTTTAGCCAAATTTATCGCTTTTTTGGTAGGAGGACCGAAGCCATACGAAACATGGATGAAGTCCATACCGGCCAAGTTTGCCGCGGTTTCATCTCCGGCCGCATCACCGAATACTAAAAAGAATCCCTCACGACATTCTTTTTATCCACAGATTTGGGGGGTTGAGTCATTTATTTTTTTCGGCGCGAGTAAATATGAACTTGGCTTTATGAAAATCAGCCTCGTATTTAGCGTCACTGACTTTTTGTACCCCGGGTAGCTTTTCAGCCGCTTTGAGTGATGGGGTATTGTCTAGGCTGATTGTGAGCGTGACGAAGGGTAGATTGAGTGAATTCATGAGTGCGTCTTTACATTTAGCCGCCAAACCCTGTCCTCTATATTTTGGATCTATTACAGTGTGAGTAATATTTTGATCATCTTCCGTATCATAGACCCCGACTATCCCGACTTTAGTGCCATCTTCCGCGAAGACAGTAAAATAGCGTTGGTTAGTACAATACTCCTGACCCAAAGCTATCCAGCCATTCTCTCCTTCCAGTGAGTTAAAAAAATCCCTGTCGAAGTCTCCTAACTTGATTCTATCGACCTTTTTTACTTCTCGTCGCGCATCTGGATTGTACCCTGGCACTTCTGACATAAGATAATACGAGAGAAAAATAAATGACCAAATCCCCCCAAATTCCACCCGATAAACTGCCTGGCCGTTCACCGTAACCGGATATAGCTGTTATACGAGGGTGAACATAACGCAGTGAAACGAAAGCACAGTGTTTCTTTGAGTAAATTTTGGCACGCGTCCTACTCATTGGAACTAGAATTATTTTTAATTTTTCTATAATGCCATACAAACCAAATTCCTCCGATTAAAGTTATCAAAGAAAGAACAATAAACATAGGTTCTCTGACAGATTGAATTCCATTTCCTACATAAGCTAAAGCTAAACTCCCGCTTACATGACCAATCGCCATTAAAGGCAGGAAGATTATTGGTTTCATCGCCGAAAGTCCTGCAAGATAAGAAAGTTCATCATCAGGGAACACCGGCAAAAAATATGCGAGGAACAGCAAGATTTTTCCTTTGTCAAAATAATAATCGTAATTTTTTATGGTTTCAGGTTTGACAACATGTTTAATGATTTTTCTTCCGAAAAATCTTGCTAAATAAAATGCTATTGCCGTTCCAATAACTCTTCCAATCCAATTATAAATAAATCCTTGCCATGTTCCAAAAATAAATCCGCCAGCGATAGATACCGCATAATGACTAAATGGCGTAACTACAACTTGCAGGACTTGAATTAGAATAAAGGCAATAGGCGAGAATATTCCAAATTGATTTACAAAATCTCTTATTGATTCCTGACTTCCAAAAAATGAAGATGGAAAAATATAGCCAAGAATTAACAGGATGATCGGGATAAATGTCAGTAAGCACCAAAAAAATTTAGCTTTTTTCATATTACTTGTAACGAAAAAAATTGTCCAGATCTTCCTTATACCAAAAGGAAAATCCCACACAACAATTTAAGAAAAATTCAAATTTGATTGCGTATAACATTTTGCGACTATGCGAAGTGGCGCACGACCAAATTCCATTTTTAAAAAAGACTTCGTGCGCCATTTCGCATAGCCACTGTTACTATTTGGCATTCGGGTTTCTAAAATAAGTCGTCTGCAATTAATTTTATGTATTTGTTTACATAAAACATATCAGGTTCGTGTTTAGAAGCGCGAACTCTAATTTCAAATTTAGGACTTTCCTTGTCTGCGCTGTCAAACAGAATTAATCCGATTCCGAAAATCATAGCTAAACTGTCTAAGCGATCGATGTCCTCCTGTAAGGATGCCTTTGGAACCACTATATATGATTTATGACTGAAGATTTTATATGAACATGCTTGTCCAAAAGCTGTAATCAAACCAATTGTATCAGTCTTGATTTCAGCGGAAATAATCTCAGTAGGATATTTTATTATGTCACTTTCCTTCGGTTTGTTTATTCCAATGACATCTGGTGTTCCCCATTTGTCTTTGAATTTACTGCCTCCCAATGGAATTGCTTTTGTACATTCTTCAAGGTCGTTTGTTATCCATTCTGCAAATGGTTCGTAAAAATCTTCCTCCTTAATTTTTGAAATGATGTCAACAATTACTGGATTTGTTTCTGTTGGTGATAAAATGTCTGCGAATTGGATTAGTTTAAAAAGTCCACGAGAAACTTTTACAACTTTGTCTGGCAATGTTGCGTCAAGATTCCATAAACTTCCTGTAACTGTCCCGAGAGGGTAGTCTGGGTTTTCTTCTTTTATCTGATTTACCAGGACAGAGAATTTCACACCATCTGGATGAATTCTTAAAATTTCTATCGCTCTACTTTTTATTTTGCCTCGTTTTGACGCCATAGGATTTATTTTTATTATCGCCGATTATTTTTAATAACTTCCGCTGGTTTTCGCCTAGGATTGTTTTGAAGGCCACAAAATCAAGGATAAATATTTTTTCTTTTTGGGATCCAGATTCAACTCAGACCAGTATTTTTTCAAATTGGCTTTATTTAATTTTTCCCCGTTCAAACCAAAATTAACCATCTGCTCCAGTTTCCAGATGGCATATTGCTTTTTGTCTTTTTTTAATTGTTTTGTATCCACTGTCCAGTTGTACATACATCAATAGTATAGCATATTTTAGCCAAAAAGTCCACCTAAAACAACACCACCCCGCCGGTAAATAACCGATAAATCGCCTGGACAATCGGACTGATCCAATTGGAAAAGAAGAAAATAAACACTAACAAAAAGACAAAACCGTAGCGTTCCAAAGTGGCGCGGACATTATCCAGCGACGGTGGCAAAACCGCGTAAAGAATTTTTGATCCGTCCAAGGGCGGAATCGGCACCAAATTAAACACACCGAGCACGATATTGGCATAAACGATTATGGACAAAAAAGGACTGATGGCATTGCCCGGCATAAAACGGATAAACAAAGCGAACACCAGAGCCAGCAAAAAATTGGCAACCGGACCGGCAATGGCCACCCACATCGAACCCAGCCGTTGATCGCGCAAATTGTAGGGGTTATACGGCACCGGTTTGGCGTAAGCGAACATGAAAGATCCGCCGGTCATAAAGAACAACGCCAGTGGCAAAAACAATGTCCCGATTTTGTCTATATGGACGCGCGGATCCAAAGTCAGGCGTCCGGCATAGCGCGCGGTCGGATCTCCCAGCCGGTCGGCCATCCAGCCGTGGGCGAATTCATGCATGATCGCCGATGGAATGATAATGATGAAATAGAATAACAAAGGCAAAAAATCCATATCCCTTGACAAAAAATATAAAAAAAAGTATAATCTCGTTGATTAAGTATAGGTTTTTTCTATATATAAGTCAACTAAAAGACTAAGCATAATACTTTCGTCCATCTTCACTAAAACTACACATGTCAGGTAATCCGCCTGCACGGCGTAGCGAAGCGAAGCCGTGTAATTATTAATTTGTAATTATTGATATGTCCAAGGTCTGTTCCGAATGCGGCAAGGGATCCAAAAAATCCGCCTCTCGCAGTCACTCCAATATCAAAACTCTCCGCCGCCAATTCGCTAACTTGCAAAAAGTAAGCGGCGAACTGGTCTGCACGCGCTGTATCCGTACTGCCGCCAAAGCAACTAAATAAAAATTTAAAAACCGCCTTGATCCAGTCAGACGGTTTTTTGTTATGAAAAATTAAGTAATATTCGGCTCTCCACTATATGTAGCCGAAATATACTGTCCTTTTGGTTGCGCCAGCAAGAGTGGAATCAATTCTTGAATTCCGTCCGTTTGTTCTTTTTTAATCGCCAAAAGCGGGATTTGGAGAACATATCCGAATGTATTGGCAATCGTCGTCCCAATCCTGGTGCTGGTGAATCCACCCGCTTGAACTACGACCAGCACACCCTGAACAGCTTTTTTATCCAATTTTTTTTCTTGTAAAAAATCATCAATGCATCGTAATAATTCTCGATTGGGCGCCGAAATTTTTTTGTGTTCAATCGCGTCGGAATCAAATAACGCCAAATGAACCGTATCTTTTTCTGATGTATCAATCAACAAAAACACAGGTATTCAATTACGAATTACCCGCCTTCGCCCTATCGGGCTACGGACGGGCGAGGCGAATTACCTGCCTTCGTCCTTCGGGCTACGGACGGGCGAGGCGAATTACGAATTATTACGTCATTGCGAGGAGCGAACGCAGTGAGCGACGTGGCAATCCCTTTGTTCTATGATATAAACTAAGGGATTGCCACGTCGCTTCGCTCCCATTGCCCGTCCGAAGCGTAGCGTAGGCGGGTCGCAATGACGTATTTGCCACGAGCCTGCTCGGCGTAGCGTAGCGAAGCCGAGCCTGCTCGGCGTAGCGTAGCGAAGCCGAGTAATTTTTAATTCGTAATTACACTTTAAGCGCGTTCACCACTTTCACATGATTGCATTCAAAAATGGAGAAGATGAATTTGTCCATCACATAACGACGATCGGCGAATTCGCCTTCGGTCATGATGGTGAATTTAATCGGGAAGCCGAATTCTTTTTCATATCCGGATATCAATTGTTCCACATTTCGTTCCTTGATATCCCCCACCAATAGCAAATCCGAAGGCGCGCGGTTATCATTCGTGAATCGGCCGGTCAATACCAACAATTTAATATCCCCGGCCTTGGTTTGCAATTCGCGCACGAATTTCTGCTCGCCCATCAGTTGCGCTTTCATGAGCAATGCTTGCAATTCGCTGAAGACAATACTTTCCGGATTCAAGCCATAATACTTGCGCAAATTGGCTCCCGCCGCCGCGCCTTTGGTGTCTTTTTTCTCAATTTCTTTGGTGATTCCCACCGACAGCAAAATCTCCAATTCACGTCGCACAGCGTTGATTTGCGTTTCCAACATCCGCGCCAATTCGCGCACAAAATAAATCTTTTCCGGATGACGAAACAACAAACGCAAAAGCTTCACTCGGGTTTTTGAACCAAAAAGATGTTCAAGCATATAAACGGATATTAGACTAATCCCAATTTTCCTTGTGGCTATTTTTGAAATATAGTATAATAGCCTTGACGGTAAAAGTCAAAGGCTAACTGGTTTTCTTTATTATAGGCGGATTTTGATTTAACTTCCTTATTTTTCCCGCGTTTGGTATGTCCAACATTCTGGAAGTGCAAGAATTTTTTTCCGAGGGTCAAGACCGGGAAAAAGCCCATGTTCTTCTCCACATTTCGGAACCAACTTCGCCCGCCGAACGGGAACGCGGCTATTTTTTCGCGTTGATTGAAGTGAACCACGGTTACCCGGAACAAATCCAACAGCTTCAAGAAGTCATAGATAAAATTGAAACCATTTATTACTCCCCGGAGGAAAAAAACAAAAATCTTCTGGAAAGAACCTTGCAAGGCGTGAACCGCCAGAGTCGTCATTTATTGCGCTACCAAGGAAGTGAAATCAACTGCATCGTCGGCACGGTCGCGAACGGCGATATCACCCTCGCCTATCACGGCCGGCCGCCGGCGATTTTGTATTATCAAGGCAAAGACCATATTGAAACCACGCCGATCATTGATTCCAGCAATTTACCGGCCGCTTCCGATGAACAACTGTTCTCGGAAATAATTGAAGGTCAAATCAATCCGGGAGATTATATTTACCTCGGCACCACTCATGTCGCCGATTATTTTTCAATTGATCGCGTCGGCAAATTGGTGGAATCGCGAACCATCAAGCAAAGCGCCGCACATATTCAAAAGGTGCTGAACGATTTATCAAGCGATCTTTCTTTCGGCGGAATTTTATTTCACCTTACCGACAAATCTGATACGCCAATGACCGGCGTCAGTCCCAAAAATACCGGAGACAGCTCCGAACAATCTTTGAATCGCATGGTAGAGTCGGCGCGCTCAACCGAGGAAACGCTTTCGCCACCATTGCTCGGAAATGTCGGCAAAAAAATGAAAAACTTGTGGCAGGGAAATAAAGCCGATCGGGGCGAACATAAACCGGTTGAGAAATTTCAGGAAGAAAATATGAACGGGGGCGTGGAAACGAATTATCGGGAACGAGAGAAAAAAACCGGCGAATCGACGATCGGCAGAATACTCATTATGCTCGGCAAAGGACTGGTGATAATTCTCGGTGGCGTGTTGCAGGCGTTGCGCGGTATTCTGTCCGCCATCATCGGATTTTTTCGTGGTTTGTTTTATTTCGCGACCAATTATCGGGGAGAACGGCGACGGCTGTTGGACGAATGGAAAACCGGGTTGAATCGCCGCAAAAAATTCATTCAAACAATGCCGATAATCAGCAAAATAGTTTTACTCCTTACCTTGATCCTGGCAGTGTCCTTCCTTGGCAGTCTGACATACCTGCGCCGAAAAGAGGCCCG
>ERZ1292633.4794-Hain-H41-02um-R1-4794-length-12424-cov-5_pt1 | contig 12424 bp, 6 predicted proteins | sample MGYA00564406_ERZ1292633 | MGnify/ENA primary metagenome ERZ1292633 (study PRJEB36523, sample SAMEA6512639) | groundwater metagenome | collected 2019-01-08 | study: AquaDiva: Metagenomics assemblies of 32 groundwater samples
GCGCGAGTACGACGAGGCGGGCCCGACCATCGTGCACAACAAGTGCTTCTGCTGACACGTTGTTTAATCGTCTCCGAACGGAGCCTGCTGTGTGGTGAGTTATTTGTCTTTTTTTCCCGATCATCGAGGAGGATTTTGTCGTTTTGGTGCTGTGTGACCGTGAAAGGTTTCTTTTGTTTCCTTATCGAGCTCTTTCCTTTCTTCTTGTTTGCACCGCGTGACCGACCCGCGCACACCTGATGCATCTGCCAGCCTCGTTTCCTTCGTGTGCATGTCGCTCTTCTTTCACGCCGAACGCTTTGTCACGTTGCCTTATTGAGTCAAACTATTTTTTGTGTACAGTTCAAGTTCCGCCGTTATGCTGCGTCGTTACGTGGTCGCCGTGGTACGGCCACGGGGGGCCTTGGCGTTCGCACCTCATATTGGCATTCGGTTATCCTCTTCCGTGTCAGGCGGCTTTGGCGGCGGCACGAGCATGGCTCAGGGCATTGCCGCCGGTCGCCCACCCCCAGGTCAGCGGGGAAGACGTGCAATTCGGGTCGTCGGTATTTCCGTGGGTATTCTCGTTGCCGGCGTCGTCGGCGGGGCTGTCACATGGCCGATTCTTGATGCCCTTGTGCTGCCGTACTTATACGAGATGAGCTTAATGCGGTCGGCCCGCTTCGGTCTGTGGCACCCGTATTTTGACCGTCACCTTTGCCGCTATGAGCAGTCGCATGGTGGCACCACTTCGAAGGCTGCGTCCGACGGAGCCAGTGCGGCGCGCAGTCCTTGTCTACCCAACGAAGAGCCCCATCCGCCTCACCGACAAGCGCTGCAGCGACTGCGCGAGTGTTTGGAAGGGGCCGACAATCCTATGGCGGCGGGTGAGGTCATCGTGCTCACAGGTGCAGCGGGAGTCGGCAAAACCACCCTTGTGCGAAGCCTGCAAACCCCAGACCACGTGCAATGGCATGATGAGGACTCAGGTCCGTTCGATGGCTATGAGCCTGCGTACGACCGGCCTGTTTTGTACGTGAGCCTTCGCGCCGCGACGTGCCCGTCGGTATTGCTGTATGGCTCGCTGACCACGTTGCTGGCCGAACCCCTGGGAGTTCTTGGCAGCCTTGTGGTGTCCTACCAGCAATTGTACAACGCCCTGTTCGATGTCGTCACCATGAATCAGCAACACGTGCACGTTTCCAACATTTTGTTTTGCGTCATGCTTGGCCACGTGCGCACCGCCCTCGCATCGTTTCGAGACAAACACTTACTGTTTGGTGCTTCTGAGGAGTCACCGAGTTCGGCCGCTTCCGGAAAACCAGGATCGAGGCGTGTTGGCGCCCAACGACCGCTTCGACGTCCCGTCATTGTCCTGGATCATGCTGAACAAATTCTCGCCAACCTCACGGATGCCGAGCAACTGGCGAGCGGCGGCGTCTGGTGCGATCCGGAAGGCTCCTCCATGCAACGCCTGCTCGTCGAGCTGCTGCTCCGGAGTGCGCTTGACGACAAGCTGTGCCACCTTATTGTGGTGTGCGGCAGCGAGGAGTCCACCGCGAAGGCATCTGCGGATAGTCTGGCTCCAACATCATCATCGTCTCGGGCCCCAGGCAAGGGCTCGCCGCCATCGGCGCTGCCCGCGCTATTCCATTCGTTTCCGCAACTGAAGCAGCGAGCGAGCTTCATGTACCTCCCGGCGCGGTCGCGGTGCGACGTTGATCGTCAAGACCCTGGAGACGTCGCCACTTGCACCGTTGCGTCCGCCATGCGTCGCTTGTCACCGGAGTTTGATGCGGAGGCCGGTGCGGCCTCCTCGCCCCCGCCGCTCCTCGTGGGGGCGGTCCTCCTAGCGGTTCAATGGCTTGCCAAGCGCCAATGCGACATCACGAGTGACACGGTTCGCGTCGTCCTCAACTACAAAGCGTTGCTGCAGGGCAACGGCGCCGGCGGAGATGATCGACTCACGACGGATGCCCGCCGAGCGCGACAAGTGCGTGCGTTGCCTCCGTTCCAGCACTCGTCGATGCCGCTCTTCGCGGCGGACGATGTGGCCGGTGCGGCGGACATTGACAGTGCCCTCGAACTGCTGGCGTTGCACACACCGTTACTGTCCGCGGTCTGGGGTGCGCCGCTCACGGTTCCCCCGGAGACGTTGCATGTGCCCGTCTCAACCGCTGGGACCGCGCAGCGCTTAGGGGGGGAAGAGGACGCGATCTTTGATGCTGTCTTTTCTCCGATTCTGCCGCCCGAGGACGCCGTCGCCACGGTGATGACCCATTTGCGGCGCATCTCTGTTCCCATGGATGGCCTGGCCACCGCGTGGCCGTCGTGCAGCGATCTGTCAGAACAAGTTGCCAGGTTGCGGCGCCGTTCCCCGACCATGATCCCGTCATACGACGCCGCGGCAGCCCTGATGAAAGTGTCACCCTGGGTCATTGCCGAAGCTGCCTGTGTTCAGCTGCAAGTGCCCGTGGACACGGCCGCTTCGATGGCGCTCGCACACGAGCAAGATAGCAGCCTCGCGGCGATGAAAAAAGCCAACAAGGTTCCGGGCGGGATTCAATCCGGGTCGAAAAAGAACGCGGCAGAAGGTCAATCCGAAACGCCATTGGAAGTCGCGGCGTCGGCATTGAAATGGGCATGCCGTGACGTCTCGGCGGCTGGCGGGGCTCGCTCGGGAATGAATCACCCAAAGCCAGTCGTGGCACGTTTCGTCAGCTTACGGGAGATCCTTCTCGCGTCGTGGAGGGCAGATGGCCTTGGTGAAGAGTCCTGTGAACTGGCCGCCGGGTTCGCCACCTTGTTGTACGGCAGCTCGGCTGCGCTCGACAAAGGCGTCCGCGTGGCGGTCATCCCACCAATGCCGCTGCGTCGTCCCAGCTTATTCGAGATTGGGCCGTGCTCTCCCACCTACGCGAGTGCCTCGTCGGCCCCTCAAGCTATGGTTCTATCCGCCGATGTGCTGGGCATCCTGAATGGTGCGTCCCTTCCTATGCGCACCGTGGGGGGAGGCCGCTGTGACGGCCTGGGTGTGATCACCGCCGCGTTGGATACCGCCGCGGATACCCTAGGTGGGGAAGGGCAGTACCGCGCCATCCTGTCATCGGTGAAGCGGACCCACCTTGCCATCAGGCGATCCACGACTTCTAGCGACGAGAAGAGCACGAGCACACAAAGGTTGTTGTCATTGAAGACAATGTTCCTTGCGATCGCTGCCACTGCGGCCATCGGCGGCACCGTCGTCGCGTTGAAGCTGTGAAGGCCCAATGCCTCGCACACAACGTATTGCTCCCTTGGTGACAAGAAAAATCCCGGATGTTCATCGAAACCAAAACAAACACACAAACATCGTCTTCGTCGCCACAATCCTATCACCCCCGTACTCCCCACGTCCTTCGGAAGCGACCTGACTAGGTGGTTGGCGACCGGCTGGCGAATCGTTTGGTCCCTTGTTCCCAGCTATCAGCAGAAAAAAGTGATTTTGTAATAGCGCCCCTCTCGAACGGGGAATGGCATCTAACGTGTCACCTGCGGCCGCTGCACTTCTCCACAGGATCCCCAAGGCGGAATTGCACGCGCACTTGAATGGGTCCATCCCACCCTGTTTGCTCGCTCGACTCGTTCGTGAAAAAATAGCTTGGGCGCAGCGGGGGGGACGACCTGCATCCGCTGGCGACGGTTCGCAACGACGAGAAGGAGGAGGAGAGGGGGAGCTCATTGAGTTCCTTACATGTTTGCTCCAAGGCAGTGGGGGGGGCTGCTCGTTGACGCAAGCGGAGCTATTTCAACTGCGCACGCCCCAGGAACGTATGGCGAAGTGCTTCACCATTTTTGACGCAATCTACAAGGTTGCCGACCGCCTCGATAGCGTCCGTCGGATCGTGCACGCGGTCTTGGACGCGTACGCTGCGGAAAACACGTTGTATCTGGAACTGCGCTGCACGCTTCGCGATCTCGAAGGCCGAGGCGTTAGCGGATATCTGCATGCCGTTCTGGACGCAATCACGGAATGGGAGCGAGGGCGGCAGCGTCACGGGGTCGGCCAGCGACCTGAGTGTGATCCCTTCCCATGTGGGTATCCGAGTTCGCCAATGGTCGTCCGGGTGCTCTTCGGCGTGAACCGAGGGGCGCCAGTTTCAGTAGGCCAAGCTGCGGTCGGCGCCGCGATCGCCTCACTGGGATCGCATCGGTGTCGCTGGGACGTGAGCTGCGATTCTCCCTTTCCGAGACATACGTCTTCAAGTCTGACTGCACCACGCTGGATTGTTGATGGTTCGGATCGGGGACCTCGCGTGGTGGGTGTCGATTTCTCTGGCAACTGTTATGTGGGGACGTTTTCTGCCTTCCGTGAGGTGCTGCAGTGCGCGCGCAATGCAGGACTACTCGTCACGCTACACGCCGGCGAAAAGGATGATGAAGTTGAATTGGACGAGATGCTCAACTTTCGCCCGGACCGCGTGGGGCACTTGGTGTTCGCGACCGACGAAACACAGCGGCGGGTTGGAGAAACGCTGAACATTCCCGTGGAAATGAACCTGACGAGTAACTTTCTAACGTCCAATTGGACGCTTGATGATCACCACTTGCACCAATGGATCGAGCGACAGCGAACCGCCGCCGGAATCACAAGGAGGATGGAGGCGGCTGAGGCGGCGGGGCACTCGACAACGGCGAACGGTACGGGTAACGAAGGGCAGCAGCCCCTCAGCGGCCCCATTACCCGCCGGTGGCAGTTTTCCATCAACACAGACGACCGGGGTGTCTTTGACACCACGCTGACTCATGAGTATACATTGTGGCTGCAGGCGTTACTCGTGTCTGATGCTTTGGCGTCAACGGCCGCGAGTGGGTCGGTCCCCCCTCAGGTGGTGGGGGTGGATGCCTGTGCGGTCATTCTGGACACGATGTTGCCTGCGGTGGGACAAGTCATGTTGGAGCAATCAGCCGTGGTATTGTCGTCGCTGGCGTGCGCGTCAGGGTCGACGTCCGGTGTTGGCTCCGCTCCCTGTTCCACGCTTGTGCAACCCCAATGGGAAAATCCTCCTCCTCTTGTTAGGCGGCCGTGGGCCCCTGCCGGAACGTGAACGTGGCGCCGCCGCTGTTCTCTCCTGCGAGAGATGAAGGGGGCTCAGACGGGTAGCTTGCTTGGCCCTTCCTTCCTTCCTTGCGCTGGATTGCACGGGGCTCGCACGGCTAGCTGAGGCAGGTGATCATTGGCTTCGCGATTGCACCAGCGTAACCGCGCGTATAGAGTTCACCCGAATCGAATTGCTTCGCGCGCAATTTCAAATCCCTCGACCGTGAGATGAGAAAAACCAGGCCAACGGCGGCCTGTTTTCCGCGCACTTACGTATGCACATTTCTTTGGCAGGGAGGAACCGACTGTCGGTTGCATGTCGGTAGTCAACGAGCGACGTTGTTCGGTATGATTGGCTCGTGCTGAGAATCGTGAGCGTTGCTTCTGTCCTGTTTCATATTTTTGGGTGGCTCCTTTCGGATACTGCTTTGAAGTGGGGCTTGTCACACCATTCCACCTTCTCGAGAATACTAATGTTTCCCGGTCGCCCCTCTCCTAGCCGAGGTTTCCCTCCGCACTTCGCTGGCTGGGAGTCACTCGCCGGACTCTCCTCCGCGCGGCTCGATGCCTCTTCCGCGGCGGCCGATGTCGACGATCCTTGGTTTAACATACCGCCTTTCGTGAGGCAGTGCATCGAGTCCTTGCAGCACGACAGTCAACTGTTTCTGGAGAAATTGAGCCAACTCCAACGAGCGCTGGCCACGATCGAGACAGAGTTTCGTGAGCACCTTCGACGCGCGGATGCGTCTTGCCCCGTCGAAGAGGGCCGACGGAGCCAACGGCCGTCCGCCCCTCATCATCGATCACGCCCCTCATCCGACAGTTTCGCCTCCACTCAAACGGAGACCAGCCGCGACACCGCCTCGAGCCCAGGGTCGCGGAACGTCGACCTCGTCGGTCCATCTGTCAATGGGCTTGAGGCACTCGTCGAATCGGTGGTAGTGCGGATGCTGCATCGAAGCGCGACCATCCTGACCGCGTGTACGAACGAAGCGGCAGGAGGGTCAACCGTGGTATTGCCACAACCGCTGCCCGCGTCGGTTCGTTCCGCGTCCGCATCTCGAGTCCTCTCAGCGAGGGCTGCCGAGGCGCTAGTACGAATCGTTCGGCTTGCGTCTCCTGCCGCCATCGTGGTGGGGTCGGACTCCGGAACGCCGCCCGCCCAACGACCAGCACGGCAGCCGTCAACATCAGCTGGGCCTGTTGGATCTTCGCTCCCAGGGGAGGGTCAACTCGCCGCCGCACCACGGCTCGACGCAACTGACGATGCCTCCAGACGACGACGTCCCGCAGCCCCTTCGCGGGAGCACGTCTCGCCCAGGGCGTCGACAATGGACATTGCGTCACTGCTGAAATCGGACCTGGTTCGCAGCCCAACTCCCGTCCACAACCTTGTCGAGGCGCCCACCCAGAACGCACGGTGTGTAGCACTCGACGCAGACAAGGCGCCTGCAATCGCGGCGCTTGCAAACCGCGTCGCCTTGGTCGAAGAAGGCCTTGGACTCGCCGCTCAAAATTCACAGCGTCACGCCATGACCGTGTCGGGCCGCTTCGACGCCCTCGAAGCTACTGTCTTGAAGAAAGCGGTGAACAGCAACAACCTCTCCGCTGCGGCGCCGGCGCCGCCGCCGCTGACGATTGTGGACCATCATCGCGTCACGCAGCTGGAAGCCCGGTGCACGCTGCTCGAGCACAAGGTCGACGTGGAGTACCCGAGCAGGTGCCGACACCGGGACGCGGAAATCGACCGTAGGTTGGGTCAGCTCTTGTCTCTTGCTCATCCTCGGGAAGGCGATCGGGGGGCAGCATACCACCAGCCCGGGGATCCGGCGCCCCGGAACGGAGGCCGACCGGCAGAAACGGATGCGTCTGCCCGAACCCATCCAATGCCCACCTCGGACAGGCCATCTGGCGACCCGAAGCAACGGCCGAGGGCTGCAGTGGCCCAACCTGCGCCCCGCCCCTCCAATGTGGCAAGGGAACTCTCGGCTCAGGGAGAGGCCGGGGAGGACCACCCATGCCCTCGGTGCGACAGGCACCATTCGCGACACGCCAACAGACAAATGCCTTGTGGCACGGCCTGCGCAGCGCCACAGGATGCTGCGTCGACGGCCCCCCAGATCCCAGCCGTAAAAGACCACGTCTGGTTGCCGCCGCGTCGTCCTCGCGGGTCTAGTGGTCAGGCCGCCGACCCCATGGCCACTGCCGCGCCCAGCGGCGAAAAAGAAATCATCGAAGACGTGAGAATGCTACAAACCGCCATGAGCCACTTAGCCGGGATCGTCGACGCCTGTATGATGCGTTCCTCTGCCGCCTCTTCCTCCTCCACCGGGGCCGATGGGATGCGTCCGCCTCCTCCGCGGCGCCCCATGGTCGGAACGAATCCTCCGGAGGCCGACGTCAGTCGGCCCGCCGGTGGCGAGGAAGCTTCGCGGCGCATGATGCCGCGCGTTTACACCGACGGCATCGCCTCGAGCAACGACTACTCAGATGACGCGCGTCCTCGTGTAGATGAGTCGGCGGAATGCGAAGTGTCTGTCACGGTGGACGCCGATGACCGCCCGACGACCAGTCGTGCCGCCGACGCCGAAGAAGAAAGGAACTCCATTGCCGATGGCACGACGATGGAGCTGCCATGGGACTCTGCGCTCACCCCGCTCAGTCAACGCCGCGATGGAGCGCCCAATGGCCGCGACGACCAAGATGATCAAGATATTGTCGTAGTTCGGCTAGTGGACGCCGCCATGTCTGCACCGACCGAGCGGCTCGTTCCCCGGAAAGCGGCCTGTAGTAGTCGTGCGTCGCCGCCAGTCCGAGCCCGAGTGGTCGATCTCCGGTTTGGGCATTGATTGCTTTAGAGGCAACCCCGTTTCTTTGTACTCATTTGTCCTGCCAATACGGTTCCGGTTGGCGCGTTTGTGTATGATTGATCGAAGTCTGAGCGCCCCTTTTCGCTAAAATTGATCTACATCTGCTTACCTTACCTTAGCCGCATTGATGGCCGCGTCGCTTTTCAGACACAATGGCACGCGTCTAGCACCCGTCTACTGCCAGATCGTCGACAACAGCCGATTTGACGAAGTTCGTCGTGCGTGTCGCATCGGTGTAGGCTTCACCACGAAGATTGACTTAGGCGTCGGCGTCTCCGAGATGGACGTCAAATACTTCCAACGGAAAGTGGACGATGAGATGCGGGCCACCAGCCAGGTGTACGGCACGTGCGCCACGGGCAAGGTGACCGACCGGTTTGGCAACCCGGTGGGGAAGGTCCGAGCGTACGAGAAGTACATCGTCACAGGGCAGATGTCCAGCGGATATGTGAAGACGGATATCAAGTTCGGTACTCGATGCACAGGTTACACGGGCGCCAAAATTCGCCCTGGGGTCAAGTGGGCCGGGGATGAGTAAGGTGTTTTTCTCGCCCTATCTCCTCTCTCTCTTTTCCACACCTGCTTCACGAGCTTCATGACTAGCGCACTTTGGTATGTTTTCGCCGCGTTGATCACAAACCGTCACCCACCTAACCTTCATTTTTCCACAGCACCGAATTTCTTTTGAATGTGAGAGAAGGGTTCATTGCTTACCCGATGTCAACGTCGTCGCTTCCGACGCCGGTGTCTTCGGCCGCCCATCTCGGCGGCAGCCAGATACAGCCCGATCTGATTTCTTTGGCGAGGGGTTGGCTGCCAGCTGGACCCGCCGTGGCGGCGGCCTTGCAGCTGCTGTCGCTGGAGCGATTGCTGGTGGCTCGCAGCAAACCGACTGCCTCTCCCGCAGCTTCGTCGAGTCCCTTTCCCGGCGGTCCGCACCAACAACCGCTCCCCTTGTATCGGCTCTTGGATGCCCTGAACACCGCGGTTTCCGTGTCAACGTGGACGTTAACGTGTACGTCGCCGCTGCAGCAGCAAGGAAGCGCCGTCGGGGCCGGAGCCAGCGCCGTCGGGGCCGGAGCCAGGACCGGAGCAGCAGCGCATCCCACCGGCGAGGCACGGGGCATGATGGTGAGCATGTCGTTCCCCGCGGGCTTTGCCGCTCACATCGCGAGACTGACATCGCGGCTGCTGGGCAGTGACCTTGTCGCCGCGGATCCGCAAGCCGCTGCGTTCCTCCGCCAGCAGGTGATCGCTCGGTGCCGCGTAGTGGCGACGGCCGTGCTGCGCTGGCTGACGCGTCACGCCATGCGGGACATCTTCCATCCGAGGCTGGTATCGCTACTGAGTTGGTTCGTGGATCAGTCCTATGACTTATCCTCTTTGAGGCGCGACGCCTGCGCCGTGTGCGGCGTGTCACCAGCAGCCGCGGCGGTGGGTCGGCCAGCAGCAGTCGCAGCATCGTCACCGGCGGCGGTAGGAGGCGAAACCCGAGTCCAAGCTCCGCCGAGAAGGTCCCATGCGAACGACGACGACGACGATGAGGATGGTGGCGGTGAGGATGAGGCCGAAGGCACGTCTGCGGTCATGATGGGGGCCGCGGCGGTCGACGGGGACACAAGTCTCTTCTTCACGCTGGAATGGCCCACCATGGACCTGCCGTTCGCGGCCTTGGCTTCTTCGGCACCAAGCGTTGAGCCGTCACGGCCACGCCTATCGGGAAAGCGCTGTCGAGACGGCGCGACCGGTACCGCAACGCAGGATGCGGCCTCCATCTCAGAAGGAGCGCCGGACCCTCCGTCCGGTGGTGGCCCCCAAGCCGCGTCCATGTTGGAGCGCCGCCTGCGCATCCTGCAGGCCCTGGCCGGATCATGGGAAGCGCCCGCGCGACGTCCCGCGGGTCACGACGCACCACTCGTCGCTGGAGCGCTCATAAGCATGACTCGTTGGCGCGTGCGGTCGCTGTTGGGCTCACACGTTGCGCCGCCGTGCCCCTCGGACGTCGTCGTCGCGAGCCCCATGGCCCGGCTGCTCCTGGACCTCAGCGTGTGTGATAGCCTCCGCGCCGTCATCGACGATGGTCACGCAAGCAGACACCACCGGTTGAACGATCCGCTGGATGGGGTATCGTGCACCTTGAACGGTCTGTGCGGCGCCGCGCTGTGGACAGCCGCCGTGCGAAGTGCGACGAACGGCATCGTGGCCCGCGGCGGCACTGCTGTGGGAGGCTGCCTGGCGAGGACGGTGCTCGAGGCACTCAACTCATTGCGGCGCTGCGACCTGCTGCGTCGCGGGAATCACGACGTTCGCGTCGCGGTGGGCGAAGACGGGGTGTGCGCCGAGAGCGCAGGCCGATCGGATCCGGTGCCGCCACTCCCTTTTCTTGTCGAGGGCGTGCTGGGAACGGTTCCGACGTTGATGGAAGACGACGCGGCGGCAGCGGGATGTCATGCGGACGCCTCGGATGTGTCGACAGCAGGCATTCGAAACCAACGGTGGTGCCAAAGCACTGGAAACGCGTTGCGATTCCGTAATGATGAGGCCACCTCCCCGCTTGCGCATCATCCCTCCGCTCCCTCGACGGCAGAGCGGACCGATCCTTTCGCGGATGATGCCTTCCTCACCGCGGTCGGCCACCTTCTGACGCGGAACAAATCCCACACGATTGCGCGATCCACCACCGTCCCACCACCGCTGCCGCCGTCCGAGCCTCACCGACTGAGCTTCGTCCGCCAGTTTCAGGCGCAGCTCGTCACTCGTAGTGGCGACTCGGCCGCGAAAGCGCCCGCCCGGCCACATCGCGGGAAGGCGGCCGCCGCTGCGTCGTCGGTTCCTCCGGCCGCGGCCGCGATGGCCATCCACGGCGCTCTGTCACCGCTGCCGGACGACGTGCTCCCTATCGTGTTGGCCCATCTTCCACCGCGACACTTGCGATCGGCACAATCGGTCTGCAAGCGCTGGGCCCGCATTATTGATGGCGTACCCTCGTTGCGCTGGCGCTGCGGCCTCAGTTGGCTCGTCAAGCGACGCTGGGAGTGGTTCCTCGTGGATGAGTGGGGCGAGCAGTTTGGAGTGCTGCCCCCGCTGCTGGCCCCGCTGGAGTCCGCGCCACTATGATGGGAAGGAAGCAACGCACGCGCACCACACACACAGAAGGGTACGCCACATCACACAGAGGGGTATGCCCCACGGGTCAGGTGTCGAGAGGTGCTCAGTGAGGTGATTCGAAGGATGCGGCATTGTGCTTGGAGGATGACTCGCCAAAAGCTCGCGATCAGTGTTATCAGGACAGGAAAGGACGCGGCCCGTGTACGTTTAGTGGTTTGGCAAATGTCGGCGGCCGCGGCGTGTCCGATGCCCGTGACGGACCGGGTCATCTCTACCGCCGAACTGGCTCAATTAGCGCGGGATTGCCTGCCCCGCGTGAGCGGGCCAACGCAAGGTGAACCAGACCGGCCGCCTACGACGCCGCCCATCGGGAAAGAGCGCGCGGCTGCTGACGCGCCCGCAACCCCGACCTGTCTTCCCACGTCGCCCAGCCGTGTCGACGTGAATCATGTCATCGATCTGGTGCGCAGCATCGCTTTTCCTGAGTATTTCATGCCGCAGCAGCAGCCAGCGCCCGCGGCCGATGGATCAGTCGTAAGGAGGACGGAGGAGCCGCGAGCCGCCGCCGCGGACGAACCACCCTTTGATGCGGTGATGCGTGCTCTCCGGGCGCTCGCGAGGTCGCTGGAGACGCTCGTCGTCACCGCGGCGTGGACATCGCGGACTCAACTGATCCGTCGTAACACGGCTGGCGCGCCCGCCGCCGGTGACACCGCGACGGCGGCTCCGTCGGAGGCTAACCTGCGAGCGTGGGCCGCTCACAGCATCATCAAACCGTTTATGCAGCAAAGACTTCCAAAAATCGTCACATTGCTCCGTCTTGACGCCGAAGCCGCGCACAAACACGACGTGGCCGTAGACGACCTCGCCGAAATCGTTTTCTGTTATCCCGGCTTGCTCTGTTTGTCCTACCAGCGAGTGGCGCACGAGTTGCTACAGCTGGGCGTGCCGTCGCTACTCCCGCGCTTCATGACAGAGGTTGCCCATAGCGCGACGGGGATCGACATCCACCCAGGCGCGTCCCTCGGCCACTCGTTGTTCATCGATCATGGTACCGGCATCGTGATCGGGGCCACGGCGATTATCGGCAACCGCGTCGTCATCTTTCAGGGCGTCACCCTGGGCGCCAAGGCGTTTCCCACGGACGCTCAGGGCAATAAAATAAAGCACCTCCCGCGGCACCCAATCGTCGAAGACGACGTCACCATTTACGCGAATGCCACTGTCCTTGGGCGCATCACTATCGGGCGTGGGTCCGTGATCGGCGGAAACGTGTGGGTGACGAACGCCGTGAAGCCTGGCACAATGCTGACGCAGCAGCCCGCCGCACCCGGTCGCGTCGGCTTCGTCGATGGCGCCGGCATTTGCCCGGGGGGGGGGGGGGGGG
>ERZ1292633.4795-Hain-H41-02um-R1-4795-length-12423-cov-4_pt1 | contig 12423 bp, 12 predicted proteins | sample MGYA00564406_ERZ1292633 | MGnify/ENA primary metagenome ERZ1292633 (study PRJEB36523, sample SAMEA6512639) | groundwater metagenome | collected 2019-01-08 | study: AquaDiva: Metagenomics assemblies of 32 groundwater samples
AATTTAATTCCGCGCGTTTTTAATTTTTCCATCAATTCAGGCGTGAAATGAAAACCGGCTGTGGGCGCAGCTACGGAACCAACGTTTTTTGCGTAGATGGTTTGATAGTCGCGCTCATCGTTTGGCACTTGGTTGATATAAGGGGGGATGGGAACTTGGCCCATCTGATTTGTCCACGCCACAACTTCGTCAGAGGATCGGTCGAAGTCGATTATAACGGTTCCATCCTCGCGCTTATCGATCACGTGCGCCGAGGTTTGATCGGCAAAGGTTATGGTTTGGCCGCCGCTCAATCTCTTGGCCGGTTTAGCCAAAGCCAGCCAATAATTTTTTTCCGGACGTAAGAGAAAAATTTCCATTCCATCCGTCGTGTGCAGGCGAGCCTTAAAAACCTTGCTTTCGTTGACCACTAAGAGATCGCCCGGATTTAAAAAATCACCCAGCTCATAAAATTTCCTATGTTCCATCTGACCGGTGGTTTTATCTAAAATCAACAGCCGCGAATGGTCGCGCGGCCGCAGGGGATTTTGGGCAATCAGTTCCGGGGGCAATTTATAGTCAAAGTCTGCGGTTTTCATGCTCAAAACCTATCATCTCTTGCCAGAAAGTCAATGATTTGGTATAGTTTCACAGCAAAAATATGAAAAAGGACATCCATCCGAAATATTATAAGGAAGCCAAGATTATTTGCGTATGCGGCAATAATATGACCACCGGTTCAACTGCGCCCGAAGTACAAGTTGAGCTGTGTTCGCAGTGTCATCCTTTTTATACTGGTAAGCAAAAATTGCTTGATACGGCTCGTCGTGTGGAGAAATATCAAGATAAGGTTGCGGCTCAAGCGGGCAAAGCCGGCGGTTTGAGCAAACAAGCCAAGGCCGACAAGCGCGCCGCTCAAAAGGCCGCAAAAAAATCTACCAAAACACCGTTAGCGGAGTAGATTGGCGGATTTTTGATCGTCCGACGTCCTGGGTCCGACGTCCTACGTAAAAAAAGGGAGGGGAATTTTGAGTTATGTCGGATTTATTAAAACAATTTGAACAGGCGCGAGCGGAAATGGCCAAGCTGGAAAAAATGCTGGCTGATCCGCAAGTGCTGGGCGACCAAATTAAATTGCAAGCCACCTCGCGCGCGTACAACCGCGCGAAGTTTGTGGCGGCCGCAGGCGAACGCTATGCGGCGGCCAAACAAGCTATGGAGGACTGGGAGGAAGCTGCTAAATCCAAAGAATCGGATCTAAAAGAATTGGCGGAATTAGAGGCCGAAGAAGTGAAGCGTGAATTAGCGGCGACCGAACAAGCCTTTCGGCTGGCTTTGATCCCGCCCGACCCTTTGGATGCGAACAACGTGATTGTGGAAATTCGCGCGGGCGCCGGTGGAGATGAGGCTGCGTTGTTTGCGCAGGAATTATTCCGCATGTACGGCCGCTATGCTGAACGCAAGGGCTGGAAAACTTCGCTCATCGCCGAGTCGCATGCGGAAACCGGCGGCTGTAAAGAAGTGGTGTTTAGTATTCGCGGCGAAGGTGCATTTGGCGCACTGAAAACCGAGCAGGGCGTGCATCGCGTTCAGCGCATTCCGGAAACTGAAAAACAAGGACGCATCCATACTTCCACGGCCACGGTGGCGGTGTTGCCGGAAATTGAAGAGACGGAAATAAAGATTGAGGCAAAAGATTTGCGGATTGATACTTTTTGCGCAGGCGGCAAAGGCGGGCAGTCCGTGAACACGACTTATTCCGCGGTGCGCATCACACACTTGCCCACGGGTTTGGCTGTGTCATGCCAAGATGAGCGTTCGCAATTGCAAAATAGGGAGCGCGCCATGGCAGTTCTACGCAGTCGGTTGTGGGAAAAGAAAGAAGAAGAGCGGCGCCAAGAGCGAGCGGATGAGCGTAAAGCGCAGATTGGGCGCGGGGAGCGGTCAGAGAAAATTCGCACTTATAATTTTCCGCAGGATCGCATTACCGACCACCGAATTAAAAATTCTTGGCATAATATCGGCCGGATTTTGGATGGGGAATTAGATGAGGTGATCGCGGCCATAAAAACCTATTCGGTCGGCTAAAAAATTAAGAAGCTAATAAGCTAAAGCCTAACAAGCTGTTTTTAGCGGTTTTATGCTGTTTTTGGCATGTGGTATTGACATTTTTTGAAAATTATGTTTAATTGAGCCTGTCGACATAGCCAGATCTAGGCTGGTCGCAAAGGCGTTCACAACAAGGAGTACGTCATGGACAAGCGATTCGTTTCGTTGGTTGCGGTGGTTTGCTTGGTCGGTTGCGTCGGCTGCGCGTCGGATCCCAAGGAGGACGAGACGGACGTGGCGAGCGGCGGTTCGGGCGGCCAGGCCGGTGCTTCGGCAGTGGTCGGAGGCGGCGGCTGCAACGAGGGCGGTGCGGGCGGCGAGGTCGGACAGGCGGGCGCGGGCGGAACCACGCAGGTGGCGCCGTTCAAGTTCGACTGCACGGACGTGGCCGACGGCCACTTCGTGGTCAAGGCCAAGTTGGCCGAGCCCATCCCGCCCGGGCACTTTGCCATCGACGGGTCCAAGATCTACCCGGTGAATTCGGGGTTCCAGAACGTGCTCTGGTACAACCTGTTCATCGCGGACAAGCCCGGGCTCGCGAACGTGATCTGGGACGACGGCAAGGTGCCGACCGGGTCGCGCTACGAGTTCAACTTCGGCATGTCGGCCGATGGCAAAACCCTTTTCGAGACTGGATATCCCGGGGAGAAGGTGGCCATCAATCCGAACGGAGGCACGTCGTTCCTGCCGGAGTCCATCTACTGCTTCGGTGCCAAGGAGCTCGGCGGGTACCATGATGGAGGTACCACGGGCAAGCTGGCCGTGAGCCAGGACGGCCATCGGGTGGTCATCCTCACGGAGTAGGGGCGAACGGCGTTCGCCCAAAGGCGCGCGCCGTGTGCCTCTGGGCGGACGCATAGGTCCGCCCCTACATCTGCCCCGGTTGGTAACTGTTACTAGCCGGGGCATCTTTTTTACAAAGCACGAAAAGTTGCTAAAGTATCTGGCGGACAAAAACGAAAACATAAGGAGGATTGTCCGATGAAGAAACTGGTAGTCTTGTTGGGCCTAGCGTTTGGCTTGGTCGCTTGCGGGGATGAATTCACCACCCCGCTGTTCCCGGGCGCATCTGGCGCCGGGGGCACAGGCGGTTCTTCGACCGGCTCAGGAGGAGCTGGAGACAGCGGTTCGTCGCAAGGCGGACAGGCCGGTGAAGGTGGAGAAATTACAGGTGGCGGCGGCTCGGGTGGAGACGCCGGCAACACATCCTCCGGAGGAGGCGGAGGAATCGGCGGAGTGGCTGGTGACGCCGGTCACAGCGGTGACGCAGGTCACGGCGGAGACGCAGGCCAGGCTGGTGAAGCTGGCCAAGGCGGCCATGCTGGTCAGGGCGGCAATGGCGGACAAGCCGGAGCTGGTCAGGCTGGTGAAGGTGGCCAGGGTGGAAGTGATCCGCCCTGCTCGGACAAAGAGAAGTACTGCGGCTTCGTCTGCGTGTCCAAGAGCGATCCGGCTTACGGATGCGCGGACAACAACTGCCAGCCATGCGCCAAACTCGATCACGCCAGCGTAGGCTGCAACTTGAACGGCCAGTGCGCAGTGGCCAAGTGCGATGCGGGTTTCGAAAACTGCAACGTACAGGATCCGGACGGGTGTGAGATCAACACCCAGAACGATTCGGCGAATTGCGGGGCTTGCAAGAACGCTTGCAGCCTCACGCACGCACAGGTCAAGTGCAGCGTCGGAGTCTGCGAGATCGCGCAGTGCGACTCGGGCTTCGACAACTGCAACAGCCAGCATCCGGACGGCTGCGAGGTGAGCCTCAAGGATGATCCGGCCAACTGCGGGGCTTGCAAGAACGCTTGCAGTACCAAGGCGTGCGAGGCCAACAAGTGCAACCCGCTCTGTGGCCCGGGCGAGAAGATCGTCAGCACGGTGGGCGTGTCGCTCTGCTGGATCGTACCCACGAACGACAAGCCGCCTGGCAAGTTCTTGGGCATGGGCGGGCTCATGGATCAGCCCAACAAGCCCGATCTGCTCGTTAAACCGTTTCCGGGGTGTGTGGCTCCGAACGGGAACGACGAGCAGGTGGTGTGCAAACTGGGAGACGTGGAAAAAGGCACGTACTTCCAGATGCAGCTCAACGCCTACAACGACGCGCTGGGCAAGAGTCTGATCTACTTGCTCTGCGACGAGTCAAAGTACCCGTCAGCCAAGTGCAAGGGAACCGTGAAGGTCTGGCGCGATGGTGTGGAGGTGGTGACACCGTTCACTGATCCACCCAAGCCACCCTGGAGCTACATGGTGGTAGATGGCCGCTACGAGCTGGCGCTCTGGCTGAACTAGTCTCGAACGTTCGTTCTTCCTTAACCCCAAAGCTTAGTGCCGCGGGGTATTTTTTTTAGGCGAGTAGGCCGGTAGGCATGTAGGCTAGTAGGAAGTAGGTGGGTCTTGTCTATTTTTACAAGGCGTGATAATCTCTCGGCGTCTCAAAGTGAGATATTAAATCACACATCTTTCGCAAAAACACGGTCGCATCCTCCCCACAATATTGCGGGGCGCGAGCATGGCGGAAGAGAGGTTAAAAGGAGTTATTTTTTTATGGTAAAAATACCAACACTCGAAGAGTTACTTCAGGCCGGAGCGCACTTTGGCCATAAGACGTCCAAGTGGCATCCGAAAATGAAGCCGTTTATTTTTGAGGAGCGCCAAGGCATCCATATTATTGATTTGGAGAAAACCCAAAAAGCTTTGGAGCAAGCCTTGAATTTTGCCAAGAAAACCACGGCGCGCGGCGGTGTGGTTTTGTTTGTGGGCACTAAAAAACAAGCCGCATCTTTAGTCAGTGCCAAAGCATCGGTAGCGGAAATGCCGTACGTGAACAAGCGCTGGTTGGGCGGCATCTTGACCAACTTTGCGGTGATCAATCAGGTGATCAGAAAGTATAAAGATTTGACGCGCAAACAAGAGAAGGGCGAGCTCGGCAAATACACCAAGCTGGAACAATTAAAGTTTTCGGAGCAGATTAAAAAATTAGAGGACAACGTGGGCGGTATTAAAAATTTGCTCAAAATCCCGGAAGCGGTTTTTATTCTGGATATTAAAAAAGATAAAACCGCGTTGGATGAGGCGCAACGCCGAGGTGTAAAAATTATGGCTTTGTGCGATACTAATGTAAATCCCAAGGGCGTGGATTATGTGATCCCGTGTAACGACGATGCGGTTAAAGCGTTGGATTTGATGGTGACAGCTATGGCCGCGGCTTGTGGAGAAGGACACAAAGAATGGGAGAATAATCGAGCTAAACTGGGGGTTACGCTTAAATCAACAGCCACGGCGTTTAATCCGGATCTTCCTCCGGCGCCGGCTAAATAAAACGGCTGTAGCGGGTTACGACAAAAATTAAGTTTTAAAAATTCATTTAAATCCCCAAAATAGTTCTTATGAATAAAACATGGAGGATCATTGCCGCCATTATTGTCTTGGCAGTAGTAGCCGGGAGCGGCTTTTACATCTGGCGACAAAACAAAGAAGTGAAAAATCAGTCAGGTGTTCAAGGAACTAACACTCAAATTTTTTTGGATGATGTGCATGGTATAAGATTTGAATATCCAAAGAGCTGGGTTGCAATCGGAGCTGACGATTCTAGTACAGCTTTTCACAAAGACTCAGCTGAACTAGCGGAGCTAGAAAAAGAAGGTTTCATATATTATGAATTTATTGAGAATCCAGAGAAAAAAACGCTCCAGGCCTATTTTGATCAAGATTATGAAAATTGTATAAAGACAGCGCCGGTAGATCCGGTATTTGGTCAGCCTTGCCGTAAGTATGAAATAAGCACATGGACAATGTTTGAAGTTAAAGGACATAAAGTATATCAATCGGATTGGCAGGGAATACCAGAAAGCGGAGAGCGGGCAAAATTCACATATATTTTGGATGACTCGTCCTTCTTATCTTTAAGCGCCTGGAGCACAGGGCAGACAGATGTTGAAAGTATCGAACAAACATTAGGCAATATTCTTGGAACTATAAATTTAAAATAATTTTAAACCAATATGGTTGATGCAAAATTAGCCATGGAGCTTCGCCAGCGCACAGGCGCGGGCATAATGGATGCCAAAGCCGCTCTGGAAGAAGCGGGCGGTGATTTGGACAAGGCCATTGAAATTCTAAAAAAGCGCGGCTCGGTTAAGGCCGCCAAAAAAGGTGTGCGCACTACAGCCGAGGGCGTGGTGGCGTGTTATATCCATCACACGCATAAGTTGGGCGCTTTGGTGGAAGTGCAATGCGAAACTGATTTCGTGGCGCGCAATCAAGAGTTTCAGGATTTAGCGAACGAGCTGGCCATGCAAGTGGCAGCTATAGATCCGACTTATGTCTCGCCCGAGACAATTCCGGCCAGTGAGTTGGAAGCACGGCGCCAAATATTCAGCGCTGAAGTCGCCGCGGAGAATAAGCCGGCCGAAGTTCAGGAAAAAATCATTGAAGGTAAATTAAAAAAATGGCAGGCCGAGGTGTGTTTAACCAAGCAACCATTTTTTAAAAACGAAGATCAGACCGTGGAAGGTTTGTTGGAAGAGAAGATTTCCAAAATCGGAGAAAACATTCGGATCGCGCGGTTTGTTCGTTTCCAAATGTAGAGCTAGAGCTGTTCCGTTGACAAGAACACCCCCTATGTGGGGTGTTTTTGATTATTTTTTTTAAGTTTGAGGTATAATATCTGTGTTATGCGTATTAGCACTAAACTTTTTATAGTTTTTTTCGTTGCGTTTTTGTGGGGCGGATTATTTTCTGCGCCCACGGCTTTTGCCGAGGATCCCAATTGTTTGGTGCCCATGATTCCCAATGACATGATTTTTGTGCCGGGCGCGCCAGTGGTGAATCAGCAAGCAAAAATTTATGTTACGGTAGATCCTAATTGCGATCAGGACGTGGACGGCGCTATAGAATTTTTTACCAATGATGTCAGTTTGGGTTCAACGCCTTTTTCCTATAAAGCGTCAGGTAGAACCGAAGAGGTGTGGATGAGCTGGACGCCCAAGGCTTCCGGCGTACAGGTTATGAAAGCCACACTAAGTTCACCCGGCTGGACCGGCGGCTCGTTAAGTAAAGAACTTTATATTGATGGCGATAACGATAACGATGGCATAGGCGATGTGTTGGATCCGGATGATGATAATGATGGATTGACTGACGCGGAAGAAGCGGCGCTGGGGACTGATCCGCTAAAATCTGATACTGATGGTGATGGTGTAAGTGATAAAAATGATGCATTTCCATTAGATCCCAACAAGACCATGCCGGATCCGCCGCCGGCGCCAGCACCGGCACCGGCGTCAGCATCAGCCCCGTCTGTTTTAGCTGATTCAACCTCATCGGATACTCCATCGCCAGCTCTTTCGGTTCATGGCGCAACGCCACCCGCTCGATCGGCAGATGAATCCGGATCGGATCGCGGGTTAGGCGCTGCCCGGGCAAATAATCCAAATTTAATTGCGGGTAATAGCGAGGGTCAAACTGCGGCCGGGGATGATGCGGCGGTAAATTCAACGGATACGGAATATTTGGTAGTTTCCACTGCGCCGGAGTCTTTTGTTGATTCCAGTTCCAATCAAGCTGTCGACGAAAAATCCACTCCGGCTAAAAAAGGTTGGGGTGGCGCCGGAATCTGGTGGGGCGTGGTGCTATTGTTCGCCATGATGGCTGTAGCGTTTGAAGTTAAACATCGGACTAAGAAATAAATTAATAAATTTTTTTATGCCACGCATCGCTATTAACGGATTTGGCCGTATCGGCCGCATGACTTTTAAAGCCGGTTTTGGACAGCCGGGCTTTGAAGTGGTGGCGGTGAATGATTTGACGGACGCTAAAACCCTCGCCCATTTATTGAAACACGATTCCACTTATCGCGCTTGGGATAAGAAAGTTTCGCATGATGATAAAAATTTAATTGTGGAAGGCAAAAAAATTCCGGTGTTTGCCGTAAAAGAGACCGAACAACTGCCTTGGAGCGAGTATAAAGTTGATATCGTGCTGGAATGCACCGGCCGATTTACGAATTTGGAAGGCGCCTCGGGTCATCTCAAGGCCGGAGCGCGGCGTGTGATTATTTCAGCGCCGGCTAAAGGCGGGGGCGTACCTACGCATGTTTTTGGCGTGAATGAGAAGGGCGCAGGCGTTAAATCCGAAGTGATCAATAATGCGAGCTGTACCACCAATTGTATTGCGCCGGTGGCCGCCATCATGCAAGAACAGTTTGGAATTAAAAAAGCCATGATGACCACGGTGCACTCTTATACGGCTGATCAAAATTTGCAGGACGGGCCGCACAAAGATTTGCGCCGGGCGCGCGCCGCAGCCACCAATATCGTGCCGACCACCACGGGCGCAGCCATTGCCACCACTGAGACCATTCCGGCATTAAAAAATTTATTTGACGGCATTTCCGTGCGCGTACCCACGGCTTGCGTGTCGCTGGCGGATTTCACTTTTTTATTGAAACGCAAAACTACGGTGCAAGAAATAAATAAAGTGTTTAAAGCCGCGGCTAAGAGCGCCAGATTCAAAAATATTTTGGAAGTGACGGAAGAAGATTTGGTGTCAGGCGATTTTGTGGGCAACCCGGCGTCGGCTATTGTGGATCTGCCGTTTACCAATGTGGTGGATGGAGATTTGGTAAAAGTTTTGGCGTGGTATGACAATGAATGGGGGTATTCGTGTCGATTGGTAGAGATGGCGTTATTAGTGGGCAAAACTTTAAAAGTCTAATTTGGCGCGTTAATTATGCGGCTAAAAAAACGACTAACTTTTGGTTTTGGATTGAAGCTAGTCGCTTTTTTGTTATGTTTGGGTGCGGCGTCAGGAGTATATATTGATTTAGCCGGAGACCGGCGTTTGTCGGTTTGGGGAGGGTTGTTGGTGGTGGGTTTTTGTTTGGTGATTTACGGCATGTTTATTGAGCCGCGGCGCTTATTAGTCAGACGTTTTAGAGAAAAATTAGTGGCCGAGCCGCAAGCTTGGATTCGCGTAGTATTGATGACGGATTTTCATGCCGGAGTTGCGCGTTCCAAACCGTGGTACGACCGATTGGTCATTGAGGCGCAGGCCTTGGATCCGGATGTTTTATTGTTGGGCGGAGATTATGTAAATGATGACGCAGCTAAGATCCATGATCTGAAAGCCTTATCCGGCATCACGGCTCGTTTGGGGCGATATTTTATTTTGGGCAATCATGATTTTTTGGATGATCCGGCGACGGTGCGCGAAACTCTGCGCGCTTGGGGATTGGTTGATTTGACCAATGCGCACACCACGTTGCGCAAAGATGGGCGCGAATTGCAATTGTCAGCGCTGGATGATCATTGGCACGGCCGGCCCGCAGTGCCGCCGTTGCGCGCCAGCCGCACTATACCGCATGTAACCTTGGCGCATGAGCCGGACGCTGTGCTGGATTTTGAGCCGGGCGATACGGATTTGCTGTTAGCCGGCAATACGCATGGCGGGCAAGTGCGTTTACCGTTGATCGGTCCGCTTATGCCGATTCCGGCTAAATTAGGGCGCACGGTAGATCGCGGCCGCAAGTTAATCCGCGGGGTCAAATTGATCATCTCTTCGGGTTGCGGCGAATCGGATTTTAAGGCGCGTTTATTTTGTCCGCCGGAGATTACGGTGATTGAGGTGGGGATTTGGTAGTGAGTAGGTGGTAGTGAGTAGTGAGTAGGTGGTACAATATAGGTCATGAAATTAAAACAGTTACCAGCCGGCCAAGTATTAAAAGGCCAACGCGTGTTAATGCGCGTGGATTGGAATGTGCCTTTAAAAGGGGAGTTGGTTGCGGTTGATTCATTAAAATTTACGGCCGTGAAGCCGACCATTGCGGATTTGCGAGCGCGTAAGGCCGTGGTGATAGTCATGACGCACTTGGGTCGGCCGAAAAATCAGGAAGATGAATTTTCCACTCGGCATTTATTGACTAAGGCTAAAGCTCAATTGGGTTTGGATTTAAAATTTATAAAATATCGCGTGGATCAACCGGCTGGTTTGGCGCAGGCTAAAAAATTTATCCGCAGCCTAAGACCGGGCCAAGTGGGCTTGTTGGAGAATGTCAGATTTTTTAAGGGAGAAGAAAACAATGATCCGCGGCTGGCTCGAGCGCTGGCTTCATTGGGCGATTTATTTATCAACGAAGCGTTTGCTTCAAGCCATCGCGCGCATGCCTCGGTGGTGGGCGTGACCGAATATATTCCGGCTTATGCCGGGCCGGCTTTATGCGCCGAAGTGCATGCGCTGGCGCGTCTCTTGCACCATCCGGCCAAGCCGTTTGTGGCGGTGATCGGCGGCGCTAAGTTATCCGGCAAAATAGAGACCCTGAAAATTCTCATGGAGAAAGCCGACAAAGTATTGATCGGCGGCGCCATGGCGCACGTTTTCTTTTTAGCCAAGGGACTGCCTATCGGCAAATCGTTGGTGGAGAAAGAGACGCTGGATCAGGCCAAGCGGTTGGTGAAAAATAAAAAATTGGTTTTGCCCGTGGACGCGCTCGTGGCCAAAAAAATCGTACCGCAAGCCAAGGTGCGCGTGGTGCCGATCCAAGAAGTGGGCAAGCTGGATATGATCGGCGATATTGGCACGGAAACCATGATTCAATGGTCCAAGATTATTCGCGGCGCCAAAACCGTAGTGTGGAACGGGCCGGTGGGCGTGACCGAGATGCCGGTTTTTTCTCACGGCTCAAAGATTTTAATGCAGATAATTGCGGCGCGTAGCCGCGGACCGGCTTTTGGCGTGGTGGGCGGCGGAGATACCTTGCCTATTGTCATGGAGAGCGGCATGGGTCAGTGGATGGATCACGTATCAACCGGCGGCGGCGCCATGTTGGAGTTTATTGAAAAGAACGGAAAACTTCCGGGATTGGAAGCGCTTTTTTGTTGATCGTCCTACGTCCTACGTCCTACGTCCTACGTCCTACAACCTATTCACTATAACCTACAACCTAAAAAAATATATGCGATCAAAAATCAGATCAATCGTGGCGCGCGAAGTTTTGGATTCGCGCGGTAATCCGACCGTGGCCTGCCGCGTCACCCTGGATTCGGGCGCGTCAGCTGAAGCTAAAGTTCCGTCCGGTGCTTCCACGGGCATTCATGAAGCGTTGGAGTTGCGCGATGGCGGCAAACGTTATGCGGGCAAAGGCGTACTCAAAGCCGTGGCGCATGTCAATAAAGATTTGGCGCCCGTACTCCGCGGCATGGAGTCGGCGCATCAAGAAGATATTGATGATGTGATGAAAGAATTGGATGGCACGCCCAATAAATCCAAACTCGGAGCCAATGCCTTGCTCGCGGTTTCGCTCGCTACAGCTCAAGCTTTGGCCATTCATCGCCGCTGGCCGCTCTGGAAGTCTTTGCGCCAGACATTTAATTTTGTGAAACCGGCCGCTTTGCCCGTGCCTACCATGAATGTGTTGAATGGCGGAGCGCATGCGGATTGGGTGTTGGATGTGCAAGAGTGCATGATCGTTCCGCGCCAGCGCCGCATGGCCGAGCGCGTGCGCGCCGGAGCCGAAGTTTTTCATGTTCTAAAAAAACTTTTGAAAGAACGCGGAGCTGTAACCTCAGTGGGCGATGAGGGCGGGTTTGCGCCGCGCTTGGAAAATGTTGAAGCCGCGTTTGATTTGCTGGTGGCGGCCATTAAAAAAGCCGGGTATAAACCGGGCCAAGAGGTGGCCGTGGCCACTGACGTGGCGGCCAGCGAACTGTACGATCATAAAAAGAAGGTGTATGTTTTTCGAGCTGAGAACAATCGAGAGTTTACGGCCGCAACACTTTTGGAACGCTATCAAACTTGGCAAGAAAAATATTCGTTGATTTCCATTGAGGATCCATTTGATCAGGATGATTGGAGCGCGTGGAAAAAATGCGTACCGGTTTTGTCCCGACGTAAGGGCGGAGTCACCCCGCCCCTACTGGTGGGCGATGATTTTTTCGTGACCAACGTTAAACGTTTGGAGCGCGGCATTCGAGAGAAGGCGGCGACTGCGATTTTGATTAAATTGAATCAGATCGGAACGCTGACTGAAACCGTGAACGCGATTACCCTGGCACATCAAGCCAAGTTCGCAGTCAGTGTTTCACATCGTTCGGGTGAAACCGCGGATACCTTCATTGCTGATTTGGCCGTGGCTTGCGGCGCTGAATATATAAAAACGGGATCTTTGTCCCGTTCCGAGCGCGTGGAAAAATATAATCGGTTGATGGAGATTGAGGGGGAGATGAAAGGTTAAGCCAATATGGAGAAATATAGTTCACCTCAAGAAACGGTAAAAACAGAACGGATGCTTATTGAAAAGCCGGTCTATCAAACGTCGTGGCCGCAACGCGAGCAAGAGTTTTT
>ERZ1292633.4796-Hain-H41-02um-R1-4796-length-12420-cov-7_pt1 | contig 12420 bp, 2 predicted proteins | sample MGYA00564406_ERZ1292633 | MGnify/ENA primary metagenome ERZ1292633 (study PRJEB36523, sample SAMEA6512639) | groundwater metagenome | collected 2019-01-08 | study: AquaDiva: Metagenomics assemblies of 32 groundwater samples
GGGATTGGTCACCGACGGGACGCCGTGCAGCTGTTGCATGAGCACGCGGCGTGGGGGTGTGGCAGCGCTACGACTGCTGAACGTGGTCGGGTCGCCGTGGCCATTCGTTTGCGACGGCGGGGGGTGAAATGCCGAACCGTAGAGAAGTTGATCAAGCCCGCCGAGCCGCGAGGGGGGAAGGCTGTCGCCGCTGCGTGCAGGCCGCTGCGATATACCCCAGAACATCCACGACTCCACGCGAGGCACCGAGCCGCGGCCTTCGTCGTTTGGGATCACCGACGAGGGATTGGCGTCTTGCGCCGGCTGGTCCACACCTTGAACGACGGCGCCGGCAGTACCGGCGGCCTCCTCCGGCTCTTCCTGTCGGTTGCTATTCTCCGAAGCTCCACTGCTGCCCGAGGCCGACGAGGCTGTCGCCGCGGTGGATCCGAGGTCGTCATTGTGATCGATGCTGGCCAGGATACGACGCCGGCCATTGTGACGATCCAACGTCGCGTCGCCATCGGACGTAGCGGTCTGTGATGTCGTCTCCTTTGGCGGCCGCGGCGTGACGGAAGAGGCTAGCACGACGCTTTCCAGCTCCGCGAGTTTCTCATTGACGTCCCGTTGCGAATACGCAGAGGACGCCTCCCAGACGGTGAGATGCTTCGCGATGGACCGCATCGTCGCAAGATGGCTGGTCAGCACGGGAATGTCGGTCATGCCGGACTGCAGATACTGCTTCCACAGGTATTCGTAGAAGCTGTCCGCATAGGCACCCAACGTGAAGTGCTCGGAGACGAACTGGCGGCGAATGATGTCGTACTCCGTGGGACAGAGACCCGGAATGATCGAGTCGCCGGGGTTCCTTGGTTCCCCAAAACCATCCGAGGCGCCGACCGCAACGGCGGGTGTGCTCCCTCCCTTCGAATTGGGCGAGGAGGACGCTTTGAGGGCGGCAGCCTCAAGGGCCAAGCCACACTTCGTTGCCGTCATCGCATTCACCCGGTTGGCCACGGCCGCAAACACGGCGTCACCCGTGTGATACGCGAGCGATCGGAACTCGAGCATGAAGGATCCATACTCGCTGAGCATCACCTTCGTCGAACGCCAGTGGGGATTGCGACGATCACCCGTTGCGAGATCCACATGGGCAAACGGGAGGCCCGTTTCTTGGTTGAAGGCGCGGAGCAGGCGCTGCCCGATGTCCTGCGCGAGGCGTAACAAGGCCTTGTCTTGCTCGCCCGTGAGCTCGTAGACACTGAGGAGACCCGCGAGGACGCGTATCACGGTTTCAAACGTCGACACGACCAGCGGCACTTCAAACCACGATTCAACTGGGCGCAGGAAAAAATATTTCTCCCCTCGACTGCCGACATGATTCTCCGAACCGTTAACGGCGGTGCTAATGACCATCGCTCGTGCCTCGTAATACTCCTCCTGCAAGCCGGCAATCCACAGCGTCGACATGGCATCCATCACCGTCAACAGCAGCGTTTCGGAACCTGTCAACTCGGGACCGCTTTGACCGTCCGCGGGGGGCCAATTTCGGCCTCCACACGTCAGCGGGCGCAGCTCGTCGTATCCCGAGGCACACGTCACGTAGGCCCGCCACGATTCTTGGATCATTGCCTTGACGACGTTGCGGCGGTACCGGCGAACGCTTCGGATGCGGTCCGCGCGCGAAACCACGCCGACTCCAGGAGCTGAATCGCTCAAAGCGCCATTCTCCATTTGCGCGTACTCTACGGAACGGTCGACAAACGGTGTCTCGAGCAGCGACGTCGTCGAAGCGCGTGGTGAATCCTCACGGATGATTGGAGAATTTGGCGGCGGTGTGACTGACTGTGCCTCGTCCGTTTCGAGCCGTCTCGCGGTGCGGAGTCTCCGCCGGGGGCGGTGATCTCTTCGACTGGACGGCACCCCATCATCCATCGGCGCCACTGCTGGCCTCTCCGTGACACGTCCACCGAGCCTGAGCTGCTCATCAATGGCATCGCGCTCCCTCGGCGACAAGTCCTGGTACTTGCTGCGGCGGCGGCTGCTGCTCGCCAACAGTCGCGCCGCCGGGTGGCGGTGCGATACCACCGATGCCTCACCACCCCCACCCTCGGCGGGCGGTGATGCTTCGACCCCCTCTTCTGCCGCTTCGTCTCCTGGGGAATGCGCCGATGCGCCGCTCCGTCCGCCCCCTCCTCGCAGCCACCAACCGCTCTGGCGCTGGCCCGATCCATTTGACGCCGCCTTGAGCCACCGTGACGTGATCATGAGCGACCCGACCGTGAAGATGGAAATGAAGAACAGCCCGGCCACGACGAGCCGGCGTGTGGTGGAGCCCAACCCCGGTGCGACCAACGCGGCGGCAGAATGATTGGCCACCGCGGCTGCGGTCGTAGTATTGCCGACCGAAGGCGGTACTTGAATCGACGAGTGCGCAGAAGTGAAGGGCAAAGGCGCCCCAACCACCCCCTCCATGGGCGCCGCAGAGGAGCCGCGTGGCCCCGGCCCGCCACGGTGAACGCCTCGGGACGATGGCCCACTCATTAGTTTGGGGGAGGACAACCGCTGGCGACTTCGAGACGGGTGGTGCACCCACGACACAGCCACAAATTGTATTCATCGTTCTAACCGGAAAGGGGACAACCTTTTCCACTCAAATGTGATTTGGTACGGAAATCAGAACCAAAATGAGTTGCGTTTCACCTCTCTCTGTCTTCTATCGGCGGCGTCATCTCGAATGAGGCCCCCCCGTACTGTGTAATACCATTAGGTGCTGTCCTCTCCAGAGGAGCGTTGGTCTCCACCTCTTGGGCGGTTGTCGTCTCGACCGGAACGGCGTCGGCTGTCGCCACTACGGATTGAATGTTCCGTCGTGCCCTCACGGGGTCGTCGAGTGCCAAGATGACGTCCTGCGGCCCCACTGTTCCGGACCGTCGAGCCGGTGCGGGCGGCTGCCAGTCGGGCTAGCAAATCCTGTCCAGATCGACTCGATAACGCTGCGGCCGGGGCAAATGGCCAACCACCGGCATCCGACGCTGTGCTTGTGATCGTCGTCGAAGACGTCGAGGTCCCGTCGACGGCCCCTGACGCTGAGCTTGCCGTCGCCGAGCCTGAGGAAGAGGTAGAAGAGGACGACGACTCATCCCCTGAGGCATCTTCCTCCTCGTCGGATGCATCCTCTGCGTCCGACATGTCGTCGTCCCCTCCGTCCTCGTCGTCCTCGTCGTCTTCGCTCCAGCTGCCCTCTGATTCGTCTTCATCGGCCTCATCGCCGTCCAGCGTGTGGCCATCAAGGAGAGCGCTTAGCCGGTTGAGGTTCATGCCGCCCGACCCCGCTGCACCCCCCGTGCCGTCCCCTCCTCCTCCTCGTCCGGATGCCGCCGCCCCGTCGCCAGCCGTCGTGTTCACGTCATCGTCCTCGAGGAATCCATCGTCAGCGGTGGACGAGCGCAGCCCGAGTTGGTACTCCAGGCCGACGCCGAAGACGCGGACCACGGGGTCCTCGAAGTCGTCATCGAAAAGCGCCGCGACGTGCCTACAGTATGGGTCCACCGCGAAGTCGTTGATCCTCGCCCGCGCCGCGAGGGACGAGAGCATCTCGAACGACGCGCCATCGACCACGTTCACGACGTTCGGCTGCGACGTCTGTGCCGAGGGGTTTTCAGGACGAAAGGGATTGAACCTCGAATGCCGGTGCACCGCCCGAGCGTAGATGACGCGGCCCGTGGCATCGAAGCTCGCGATCGTACCTTCGAGCGCGGGCACGGTGGCGATGACAGGCACGTGCGGTGCGCGGAGGTCCCACACCCCGGAATCGATGACCGCGTTGACGTCGTTCGGGTGGAACGTGGAACGATAGTGATCGCGGAAGGTCTCCATTCGGTGGGTCGGAGCGCGGACGGCGAAGGAAACGGCGCTGCGGTACGGCACGCGCACGTCATAGATGGCCGTGTCGCTGAGCACCAACGTGGAATTGGAGTTGAAGTTGGCGCGGTTCCAGCGGTTGACGATGCCGCCAGACGTCCCCCGACTTGTCGGCGTGGTGGCGGCAATGTGGGGCACCGCCGTTCCCCCACCGATCGTCGATATCCAATTGGAACCCGCCAGGGTCGCGGAGAGATCAGCGTCCGCGAACGCCAGCAGCGGCCGCTGCGTCTCAAAGTCAAGCAAGCGCGCCCGATGGGAGGCGTGGTCATGGTCGGTCGTCAGCATCGTGCGCGTGTCATGTGAAAAGGCAAGACTTTTGATGTTCGGCAGCTCAAAACTTACCGTGGGTAAGTGAGCCAGGTTGCACACCTTGGCGACACTCTGGTCCCCTTCTCGTCCATGCCCTGCTCCGCAGAGTACGACGAACGTGGGCTGGCCAGTGACATCGGTGGGCAACGAGGCCCGGATTTCTGCGATCCCGTCGTCCTCGAAGATTTCATGCAACCCGACGTAGCGATCTGGTAGGTCCCAGTGCGGGGCGTAGAAGAGGGCCAATCCACCCTCATTGGTTCCGACGAGCAACAGCGAACCGTGGTCCACGAAGCACAAACTCATCGGGCTAATGCCCCCATCCGCGCGCACGTCGTACAGCAGCCGGTGATTTCGGAGCATGAATTGCTGTTTCGCGACGGCCGACGGACCTTTGAGCCACTGATAAGGTTCAGTGTTGCGCTGTCGAAGCAGCGAAGCGAGGGACGCCGTCCCCCCTCGCGAGGAGGCGGTGGAGTGACTCCCCCCAACGGCCCACTTTCGCGAAGAGGAAAAGGTGACGCCTCGCGCTGAAGGGTAGGTCGACGACGAAAACAACCGACGCTGCCACAAGGCCTCCGGCGACTCTGCCGCGTTGTTGGAGGGCATCGCCGCCCATCGTTGCGGGAAGGTGGGCAGCCAACTGTCCGCTGCGGACGGTGGCACGATCGCCCCGTCGTGACCGGACGCCGTCTGTTTGTGGTGTGCGCCACGATGCCCCGCCGTCGTTGGGCCGACACCACCGTGCCGGGAGGGATGGGACGCAGAGTGGTGCGGATGGTGGTGAGTATGGCGGGTGACATCGCCCGTCGACGGCGGTGCGGTGGTGCGCGGCGACGCGAGCGGCAGTCCGGCCGCGGCGGCCCTCGTGCGGGGTGATCCCACGGCGGCCGGGAATGGCGCGACACCCGTCGCTGTCGTCGACCTTGCGGCTCCCCGCGACGGAGTGGCCATTCTTGCCGAGGAAACGTGCGGCGAATTCGGGACCACCACGGTCGGCAGCGCGCCAACGCAGGAAACATCCGGCGATAGCATCGCCGCGGTGGTTACGGTGGCGGGAAGCTGTAGCGGGGTCGGCGGAGGTGTGCGACGTGGAAGAGCAGCTCCACCTCTGGTGGATGGGCTGCTCGTCGCAATAACGGTTCTCGGCGATGCCTTCGGGGACGGTCGTGAAAACGCCGTGATCGGCGCCGCAGAAGGTGGCCCCGCTGTCGACGAGCCTCCTTGTCTCGTCTTCTCCACGACGCCTTCGTCGCCATCACCCAAGCGGCTACTGGCGTCTTCCCGTTCGTGATCTTCATCGTAGTCGTCATCGTCTAGGTTGACCGCGCTGTCTGAAAGCACCGTGAGAGCTTCAGAGGGCAGCAGCTCGGCGGCTTGTGCCTTCGCAGAGGCAGCGGAACAAACCGCGGCTCCACCGCAACAGTAGCAGGACGGCGGCCGTCGCAGGTTGTATGGCGGAAGGGTCACGATCGGGTCCGCACAGCCCGCGTGCTGCTGCTGGACGTACGCGTTGACGATTCGGTCGAGGGTGTTGCCGCCCGTAGGTGCAACCTGCGACGGTTGAGCCTTCTCCTCCTCCTCCACCTCTTTCTCCTGCGCACTACCAGCCATTCCCGGCGGCGGCGGCGTCTCCACGGTGTCCTGGAGGAGCTTGGCTTCCTCTCGTAGCGCCAAGGCGGAGCGCAGGAGACCGTTTGTTTCGAGGTGCTGTGCCACGAGTTCGAGCAAGGAGCGGTTGTCGTACTGCAGCTGCGCCCGTTCGATGATCTGCTGACGCATCCACTCCCGGTAGGGATCGTCGAGAAGGGGCGCCGCGGCGTTGCTTTTCGTGGCGTGGTCGTTGCCTCCGGGCAACATGGCAGAGCCGCTGTCGCCGCCGCCGCGGAAGCCCCCTTCGGTGGCCGGGTGGTCGAGGCGCGGTGGGAATGGCGTGATGATCGGCGGAGACGACGTCCGGCCGCCATGATGATGTGGTTGATGATGTGGGCTCCTGCGATCCACCTCGCCTCGTGGCGTCTCAGGCTGACGGTGCGGTGAAGTGCCATCGCCAGGTCGCCGGGACGACGCTACACCGGGGGGGCGGTGGTCCTGATGGTCCTCCGCCAGACGCGGTAGATTAGCCATCGGCGCCTCCGGACGCCACGTCGTCGTAAAGCGCACAAAGGCGTCGCAGGCATGCTCGTGCGATGTCAGCGCCTGGGCGATGCTGGCGTCCAGCGAACGGTACGGCTGTAGATGAGTGGAAAAATATCGAGCGAGTTCGATCGCGGCGACGCGGACGCTATCGGAGCACGACAAGTAGTGACCGATGGTGGGTGCTTCGACGCCAAGCTGCTGAAGGATGCCGTAGGACATGGTGACCACTCGCAGATGGACGAGCACGCGAGGGACGACCGCCGCTGGCAGCGGAGCGTGCCGACCGTTGGTGGTGCCCAGGGTAGACTGGCCCGCGGCGGCCGCCTCGCCGACAACGGCCGATAAGCCGGATGAGTCGCCCGCCGCGGCACCGATCGTGCCAACCGGACTTGGAAAAAAATGTGGCGGGACGCGCAACACGTTGAGCAGCGTACGCAGCCCATTGCTGATGCAAAGGAAGTCGATCGTCAGCTGCCTGATGTTGCGCACGAACGGCGTCGTTCCCCGAGGCGGGGAGGGTGGTGTGTGTTGCTGCGGCGGGCTTCTTCCGTCCCCCTCCTCCTGGTTGCCGGCTGCGCCTGCGGGTGCTGCGTCGGTAGTCGTAGTAGTCTCTACCACGAGGAGGTCGTCATCCTGGGCCTCGACGGCGTCGCCCTCAAACGTGACTAAGTGGCGGAACATGCGAAGCGCGCTGATCGTTGAATCCGCTCGATCGACGAATGCAGATATCTGAGCGGCGGAAAAGTGTCGAGGGAGCGGCTTGAAGGTATCCGTGACGTACGACTGCAAGACGCGCAGCAGAAGCGTTAACAGCGCCGATGACGTTGGCAACGGCATAGGATTCCGAGCGAGCGCGGACAGGAAATCCGACAGCGGCGGCAAAACCACCGGCGCATTCGGCGAGAGCGTCGTCGTTGTGCCTGGGGGGACAGCAATGAGGCCTCCTGGCGCCGAGGCGCTCACTGGCGGCCCGGCCGCGCGAGATCGGTGGCGGAGCACATCCGTGTCGACTTGGAGGAGCGAGGCTGCAACGTTCGGTAGCAGCAAGGTGTACCGCAGCAGCGCCAGGACGTGGTGGAGCAAGTCATGCCTTTCGTACTTGAAGGCGAACACGGCCACGTGCAGGAACATCGCGGGACCCGATTGAGACAGCTCCACTGTCGCCGTCATCGAGCTGCTGTGGTCGTCGGCGTCGGCCACCTCCCTCGAAGTAAGAGGATGAGACGCTTCGACCCCCCGTGTCGCCACCTCTATGGACTGCACAGCAGCAGGATCCGTCACACTCGCACCATCGCCTGATGGTAGGACGACGCGGTGGGAACTGACGGCAGCGGTGCCCCATACGAACGGGTCAAGAACGGCACCCACAAACCGTCCCTGCAGGATCGTGTACAACGGCAGCGATTGCACGTCGTTCCAGCGCAGCGGCGTCACATCCACGGCGTGACGTGCCATCGCCGGCGTCGCGTTGGTTGCGAGAGGACGGCGCGATGCCGCCGTCCGACGCTGTCGGCGCTGGAACTCGTCCCACTCGGCCGAACTGCGAAAGACGGACGAAACAGGCTGATGCAACAGTGTCCATGTGCTCTCTAGGACCTCCGAGTCATGCGGGAGCGGTGTCTGCGCGACGCGTGATAGCGCAAGCCACAGCCGTCGGCAACGCTTAAAGATCATCGGATAGGAAAAAAATAAGTGGGTCATGACGGCGACGAGGAGCAGTTTGGCCGCGTGGATGACGGATTTGGAGCAGGCTACGAGTTCTTCTTTCGTTGCCTCGCGATCCCGAGCCCGGCTTGCGGACAAGAGCCGTGACTGGTGACCGGCAACAGCGGACGCCGTCGGCGCACGGAGCGGCGAGGGTATCGATCGGCCGGTCACGGCCATAGCTGGGCCAGGAGAGCCGATCGCCGTTGGGCCACCGTAATCATTGCTGTTCTCCACGCCTCGATTTCGCCTCGGAGTGATGTCCACGTTGGCATCGGTGCGCATTGAAGCCGCAGCATCCAATTCCGTTGGGGCTGCGCGCGTGGTCGTCGGCATCATCATGCTGGAGATGTTACCCGGACGCATCGCAGCCGTATCAGTGTTGCTTGAGGTGGTCGTGTCGTCGTTGTCGTTGTCCCCGCGGTGAGGGCGGCGGCGTCGCGACGTAGTTTGATCGTCCGACATCGATGGAGCGTCGCTGTCACCTACCCCATCCGACTCCCCTGGCGGCTGTCCTGTGGCGCCTCCCCGCTGGTCCTTCGCGGCACGCAAGGCATCCAAGTCGCTGATGACGCCCCATAGGGACCGCAGCACGGACGCGACGCAACCCCCCCGCTCGAAGGCCGCCTGCACCACCGGGAACGCCAATGCTCCCAGAAAGAAGGCGTACGCGCCCGACCTCACTTCCGCGTGCGTGTGCGTCAGCAGGCGGACGCAGGTGGCAATGAGGCCGTCGACGACGTCTTCGGTGCAGCGGTTGATGACCATCGAAAACGCCGCGGGCGATCCCAACCGCGAAAGCACCAACGAGACGCCGTAGTCCATCGCGACGGAGCGAGGAGACGGAGCAGGAGGAGCGGCGGAGGTGGGTCCCGTTTCATTCGAAAGAAGCGTCCCATCCAGCAAGTCCAACGAGGAGGAGCGCAAGGAGGAGGAAGATCCCGTGGCATCGCGCGCCAGCCGCAGCATCACGGAAACGCCACCCAGGTCGATGAAGCGAGTCATCAGTTGGCGGTATTGCAACATGGCGTTGAGCACCCAGATGGCCCTCCCCGCAAGATCGAACTCGAACGTGGTCGCGCCCAACAACGTGAGCAGTAACTCCAGCACGCCGTTTTCAATCGCGGGTAGAACGCACTGATCGCTTCGATCCGCCAGGGCGCCAATGACGCCGAGCACGATCCTTGCCTCTTCTAATGGGAAGTTGATGTCCAAGAGCGAGAGCATCCGCGATGCGCGTGCCTCGTTCAGCGAAATCACCTCGGCCGCTCCCACGGCCGGGGCACCGGCGCCGGCGTATTTGTACCGGTGCAATCTCTGCGGGCGGTAAACGGTGCGGCGCAGTGACGACGACATCGAGGTGGTGGTGGTGGCTGGCACCCCGCCGTTCGCCGCCGCGTGCGACGAGTCGTCGGAAGCTGTCGCCGCCGTGCGAAGACGCCTCTGCACGAAGCTCGCGAAGTCTTCATTGCCGCCACCACCGGCGGCGGCCGCACGCGACGGTCGATGATCGCCGCCCACGTCCCCCTCCTCGCGGCGCCGACGGCGAGGGAGCGCGGTGGATGGCGTCGTCGTCGCCGTCGTGGGCCATGCGGGTGTCGTGGTCGCCGTCGGCCAGGCGATGCGATCATCCGCGTCGGTGGTGATGTACGCAGGGCGACGCATCGTCGTGGCCGCCTCATGGCGCGGGCCCCATGGCCGTACTCCGGCGGCGCGGTTGGTGGCTGCCGCGTGACTGCTGCCCTCTTGCGATGGGATCGTCATCCCACGAGCTGCAGAGGTGGCGTCATGGCGCGTCGGCGGAACGTTTACGGCTTCTGCGGATGCGGACGCCGCCGTGGCGGTCGGAGGTGCGGCGGCGGCGGGCTCCTCCCCCGCTCCTCGGCGTGGCGTCATCAGCGAGCGCCGGAACCAATCCATGCCCTCTGCGGTCCACTCGACTCCGACGTCGGTGGCGCTCACGGCCACGACCATGCCCACCGTCTCTGGGGTGATGTCGAGATCCTGCTGTCGGCGACCCGCTGTCGAGCTACCGACCATCGCAGACACGGTATCCTGATCTCCGTACTTCCAGTCGGGGCCTCGGCACACGAGCTCGCCCAACACGGGCTGCCACGCTTGCGGGGGATCCGGTGGCCGGAAACGGCTGCGCGACGGCGCTCCTCCGCGTGAGGTAGGGGTCAGTGGTGGCGTGAAGGTGAGGGGTCCGTGCCCCGTCGGTGTGCGCAACGTCGTGCTCCCTGAAGCCGCTGGTGGAAAGAGGACCCGCCCAGGATTCGGGAGAAGTGGCGTGGTTGGAGTTGCGACTGACTGGCCGCCGGTCGTAAGAGGGAGAGACATCGGTGGGGGCCTCACCGACCCTGCGCCGCGGCCCTGCGCCGTCGTAAAAGGAATCGTCGTCGACGACGGCGCCCCAACGGCCGCCGCGGATGGGCGCTGCGCTTGACCTATTGTCGTCACAGTAGTGCTGTTGGCGACGCGGAGCGTGTCGCAGTCTTTCCGAAACCGCTCGATAGCAAGCCGCGTGACATCGCTCCCCAACGCGTCCATCGCGTGATTCTCATCACCGTCGACGAGGCAGAACATCGCGCTCCACGGAACGATGCGCGCCGCGATGGACACCTCATCATCCGGCCGCTGTTGAAAGTGTTCGATCAGTTCTGGCACGGTGTACCGCTCGGCGAACGACTCTCGGCTGCCCTCCATGAGCAAGCAGGCGACATACGCGATCACGCGATACTCATCCGACGTGTCGCGCGCCGTGAGGAGGGTATTCTCCATGAACGTCTCGATCACATCGTTACGGACGACGGCGTTGCACAGTCGTTCGAAGCGGGAGCGGTTCTTTTCATCGAGCGTTTCGGCATAGTGTCTCATCATCGCGCGCTGTTCGACGCGGAGAATTTTAGCCAGGCGACACCAGAGCTCCACCCGACGGAGGTGTCTCGTCGACGCATCCGCCGCTGCCGCAGGGACCGTGGTGGTGCCATTGTGACCGCCCCCGGGGGCGGCGTTGCCTTCCATCGCGGTGACGTCCGCACCGTCCCTCGTCGCTTCCGGCTGTTCGTCGCCGGCAGCGACCGGCGGTAGAGACGGCTCGGCCGTTGCCGGCAGGGCGGCCTCCGAAATCGCCTTTTTCAGGAGTGACATGATGCTGTAGAACTCCTTGAACACTGGGTCGTTGGAGGCCGTCATGTACCAGGCCCCAGCACCCTCGTCGTCGTCGTCGCCTTCGTCATCGTCATCGAGCTGGTCAAGCTCTTCCCGCCAGTTGTCAGGTAATCGCGAGGAGTTATGATCGTCTTCATTGCTGTTTGATGTTTCGCCGTCATCGTCGCCGTTGTCGTCGTCGTCTTCCTCGTCGTCTTCTACGTCTTCGCTGTTGATCTCATTGTCCTCTTCAACGTGGTGGTCCTGTCCCTCCTCACTGGCACGACTCTCGTGGACCGACCCGTCGTCCCAGCCGTGGTCGGAGCGGGGGGCCACCCCTGCGGCGCGACGCAGGTGCCTCCTCATCGGCGGCGGCCGGTGGTGGTTCGTGGCGTCAAATAGTCGTTCGAGGAGTCCGCCGCGGGGGGATCGGCGGGGGGGCTGACGATGAATCCTCGACGGGAGAGGCTCGGCGGAGGACGACGGCGGCATGCCCGAGAGAGGGGCGGCGGAGGGACGTGTGACCATCCTTTCCGACGCCAGCCTCGCCGTTCTCCTTCTGCGGTGACGGATGCCGGGGGGGGGGATGGGGTCGCCGTTCGCAGGGTGCCGCCGTGACGAAGGAGCTGAGTCTGGTGGCTGATGATGTGGTGGTTGCATGGTGTTAGTCGGATCAAGCGTGACGTCGCGACGGCGAGATGATGAGCCCCCCGATCGGCGTTCACGTCGTGGTCGATGGCCATCGTCGTCGTCGTCTTCAGAGTGTGCTGATGCTCGTCGTCGTCGACGGCGAGGCGTCATTGGCGCTTCGGCTAATCCATCCGTCGCTGTGTTTGAGGCAGCGGTGGTCTCTATTGGTGCAAAAACAGAAGATGAAGCGTCTTCTCGCGAGCGGCGCAGCGCAGAAGCTCTGCGCCGTTGCTGTCGCCTTCGACGGCTCCAAGACGTGGCTGCCATCAATAAATTGCCAATGAAGAAGGGAAATGTGTTTGGGAATGTAGGAGGATTGAGTCGCGGAAGACAGGGGGATTTGTTACCGTGGACGCCGAGGCGTGAGTTAACCGATAGAAATAAAGAGAGAGAAGAGAGAAAAAGAGGGTGTGAATGTGACAAATCCAATAAAGAGTGGAGAGAAGGCCTTTTCACTTGCATAGGAGGGAGAGTGTGTGTGCAAGAAAGCGACAACTGAACAGAGACGGGGGGGGGGGGGGG
>ERZ1292633.4797-Hain-H41-02um-R1-4797-length-12420-cov-6_pt1 | contig 12420 bp, 2 predicted proteins | sample MGYA00564406_ERZ1292633 | MGnify/ENA primary metagenome ERZ1292633 (study PRJEB36523, sample SAMEA6512639) | groundwater metagenome | collected 2019-01-08 | study: AquaDiva: Metagenomics assemblies of 32 groundwater samples
CCTCTCCACTGCCTCCTCCACCGTCGGCGGCGCAGGCGCGGTCGTCGCGGGAGGCCGAGGTACCGCGGCTGTTGACGTGTTGCTGGCCACGGTGGTCGGCACGCTTAGGGGGTCCGCAGACATGTCGCTTGGCGATGAACCAGTCGGCACTTTTGGAGTCGTTTGGGGCGTCGCGGTCGTCTCAGTCGTCACGGTCGTCGTCGCGCACGGCAGAGGGGCTGTTGTGAGATGCGAAGGGTCCACCGCGGCGACGGCAGATATCGAGCGGCTGTGGGTTGAGTGATGCGGAAGGCTGCGAGTGGCCGTTGGGTGGTAGACGACGGCGCGACACAGAGGCGGCACGGCGCCGCCTTCCGTAAGACGGCACACCGCACACCCTGCGTCCGGGTCCAGATCCTCCGTGTTACAAACACAACGACACAGGTACCGGCCGTCCGGCAACACCTGGAGCAGCACGTCGCTGGCGAAGCGCGCGTCGCAGGTGTCTTCCATGGCGCACGGCGTGCACAACGCGGCTTCGGCGTTCAGAACGCCCGCGTCAAACGCCGACGCTTCTCGTTGCGGCGCTGGTCGCGACTGGAACACGCGTGGGGTCTGGCCGAGTCCTGACGGAGCTTGTGACGGTGGTTGCTCGAGGCGGTTGCACGCTACATCAACGACGAAGCCGACGCTGGACGTGTTGCGGCTCACGTTGGCGGCCGCAGAGAAGGCCAGCAATTGGCTCACGTTGCGCGGGCTCAACGTTTGACTGAGGCCAAAGACGTTGCCTCGCACGGAGATGCGGCCGAACTGAGCGAGCTGTCGCTGCATGCAATCCGCGACGCCGGTCGGCGTGGAAAGATCAACGTCCGAATTGACGGCACATCGGAGAGAGGCAGCATCCCCGGCGGGCGGTGCCACGAAGACACCCTCCGACTCACCAAACGCGTTGGCTTCGACGCGCAACGTTGACAGCGGCGCAAAAGAGGACTGCCGGGCCTCCATGGCCGCGCGAATGGTCACGGCGCGAAACCACCACCACGGGACCTGGACGGTGGACGCATTGACGGTGTCCCCTTGGGTGGTGGTGCCCCCGGCGATGTTGGAACAGATCGATAGCGCCGTCGCCGCCAGCATGCAGCTTGGCGACACCACAAGCAAGGCACCCAGGAGCGGGGCAACCATGCTACCTCCTCCAGTGCCTGCGGCGGTGTTGCCCACCACGTCGACCCGGGCGTGATACAAGACCGCAGTGCTGACGTGAAGTGCGGTGGCGGTCGCCGGCCACAGAGCGTCGGCAGTGCGGTTAGATACGCTGCCGCCGGAGGAGGGTGAACTGGGCACCGCCGCCGCCCACGTGTTGTTGCGAAACAGGATGCGACTGTCGTTGATCGTCGTGACGCAGTTCGCGGTCACGTCGGCTGACTGTCGGAAGGCACTGCGTGGTTCCGCTTGATACAGCGGCCATTTCTGAGAATCTAGCACTGTTACGTCCGTAAAGGCGGCCACGCAGTCTGCCTCCCGCGTGTAGGAAGGCAGCCCGCCGATGGCGAAGGTCACGGCCGGCGTCGACAGCGGCAGCGCTGCCAGCCAGGGAGACGGCTCCTTTTGGACGGTGGACACTGGCGGTGCGTCGCCGAGGAGCACAAAGGCGTTCCTCGATATGTCGATCGTCGCGTTGGCGATGTTGCCCGTCAGCTGGACACCCACACTACGGACCGTGGCGGCGTGGGTCCGCTCGTCGAGGGCAACGTTTGCTTGCGCGTTTGTGATGAGGGAGGTCGCGATCTCGACGTCCCCGCGGAAAATTCGAATTGTGGCACCCACGGTCTCCTGCCAGTACGGCGATGGGCGGCCGTAGATGACGACGCGATCCAGCATCGTTTCTGTCCCGCCAAACAGGTCAACGTTGAACCAAGCAGGGGACGTCTCCATGCCGCGAAAATAACAACTAAAGTCTTGTTCCGTTAATGTGCCAGATACGCAGCCTGACGGTTCGCGGTAGGCAGGCTGCACACCGCCGGTCGCATTACCGCCCACCGCCACGTTGAGTGTTTCTTCGGTGAACGCGGCGAGTTGTCGCAACGACAGAATCATATGGCTGGGGTGCTCCAATCGCACCGCCGTGGCCACGAGCGCCGCGGGCACGACGTGGTGGAGCCGGGACGGGGGCACGGCAGGCGAGGGGGGCATGTAGATCGTGTTGTTGCTGGCGACGAAGTGGGTGCCGCCGATAGGGACGTCGATGTGGAGCGCGATGCCGTAGAAAAACGTGCTGTCCGCCACTTCGATGAGGGCGTCGCGGCCCGTGACGACCACCGTCAGCGTCGCAAGCCGCAATTGGGTCAGCCGGAGCGGCTGGCGCGGCGTCCCCGGCCAGCCAAGCAGCGCAACGGACGTCCAGTCGTCGGATTTCAACACCGCTGCTGCGACACCGTTGGCACCGTGCCAGTACGACCCGCAGCCGATGGGCTCCTCATCTTCCGTGGTGAGGTAGTGTCGGCCATCTGACAACACATCGAGCGCGCTGATCACGGGCGGGGAGGCGACCGGCCAGACTGGCCCCACCCCTCCGTAGCGCAAGGCCACGCAGCCCGCCGCCATCCGTAATCGGGGCATTGGGGTGCCGGCCATGATGCCCGTCGACATCAGCACCCCTGACCACAACGGCTGGCTCGCCGCCATGAAGACCGCGCTGCTGGCAACCGTTACCAAGAGATCAGGCGGCGCGTACGTCCGGGGTTCGCTGGCCAGCGGGTACGGCGTGGTGGTCGAGAAGGAGACGAACACGGCCGACGTCACGTTCTCGAACGTCAGTCGGCGTAGTGCCAGGATCCACTTCCACGACGACGACGGCGCACGCGCCAATGCCGACGACGCGTTCGGTTGAAAGGTCACCAGTGTCGCGTTGGAGTCGGGTGCCTGATCTTGTTGCCACAACACTCCGATGAAGGTGTGCAGGGCGGTGGCATTGTGGCCCACGTCAACGTCGCGGGGTGCGATGGTGGTGTCGTGAATGCTCACCGCGGCGACGACGCCATCCCCCAGTAGCACCGTGTCCTCATCCTCCCGGCGTGCGCTGTCGCGTGAAGGGCCGACGTCGATGGCCACGACGGTCATCGGCAGCCAATGCTGGTCCGGGCGCACGTCGACGGCCGTGAATGTAATCACGCCAGCTGGGGGTGCAGCGCCAACCGTGAAGGAGCGCGACACGGACTGATCGACCCGCCGAAGCTCCAGGACGGCCCCGACGATGTCGTCCGCAAACATCCGATTGGCGTGAATCAGGATGCGATCGACCATGAACGTCCGGCCAAGGTCCACCTCCATGAACGCGACGCCGTCGACAGGGAATAGGTAGCAGCGGTAGTCGACGTTCGGCCATGGCGTCGTGGCGCCGTCAACGCAGTAACGCGCCTGCGTGTCAGCGCCGCGAGGCACGCTGTTGCGGCCGGGCTTATTCAACGCGACGTTGACGCCGTCGCACAGGATAACGAGCTGTCGCAGGGACAAAACGCCAGCGTAGCGCGTGATACGAACAAATCGCGCCTCGGCGATGGGACGGCGGAGGCCGTCCTCGGAGGATCCGCGCCAGCGCCGCGCGATGGGTGCCACTGGCTTCACATCGCAGTCGGCGATTTCGACATCCCATTCCGGCGCCCCCCTTCTCACGGAGACGGCGGCGTCTCTCCATGCTTTGTCAAAGCGCACCACCAGCTGACCGGTCGCAACGCGTCGCATGCTGAGCTGCTTCAACGGTACCACCGTGGCGTTGGAGAGCGGCATCGACCAAACGACGGAAACGGCGACGGCAGCGAGCGGATGGCTCTCGTTCCCGAAGCCGCGGATGGCTAGCGGGGACGTCCACCGGTGCGCCACCAGGCCCATGGCCCGCAACGGGCGCGACAGATTCGTAAGGGCAGACGTAACCGATCCGGTGAATCGCGGCAGGACACTTTGGAGCGCGTCGGCCAGGTCGGCGTCCGCCATGTACCCGGGGTCGCCGGGCTCGTGGCTCGAAAGGGCATCCCTCAGTCGTTCCCTGACGGTGGACGACAACGTCTCTTCGGCGGCGGCGCCCCCTCCACCGTCCATGGTGTGGACGGCGCATGACGGCTGGATGCCATCAAGGCGGCCATCCCACCGCAACGGAGCGGTTGGGAGCAGCCACGTGCCCTGCCCCTCACGGAGCCGCGTCGCGCTCACCACGTCGCCCACCCAATCCGCCGCCGTGCACAGCGTTCCCCACAGATTGACAACGGCCACGTTGCATGTGGCGCGCAGTCGCAGCAGCGTCTCGGGACGCCAAGGCGAGTTGCGAGTCACCGCCGGCCGAAGAGACGGTGGCTGACTGGTCGACGCGTAGGCGGAACGACGTACCAGCCAGTCGCCTGTGGGAGGTCCACACGCCTCAAAGCAGTCGATGTAGTTGTCGGTCACATCAAACGAGACAACTGATGTTCGGTTGAGCGCCGTCAACGCGCTGTCGACGTGGACCAACGCCAAGTGCGTGCCGTTTTGCACAATGTTGCCCGCAAGGCGGACAAAGATACCGTACTGTGCGGTGGTCGATGGCTTCTGCGCTGGGGACGTTGAGGAGGTGTTGTTGCTCAATGCCGCGTCGGCGGAGGAGTGCACCTGGAGCAGTGCAGCAACGGCGCAGCCACGACCCGCTGAGCCAGCGACATGGTTTCGCGTCACCGACACGGTCGCGTTTGTCGACCAAGGTAGCGTAGCCGCTCTTTCAACGGGGTCGCCGGTGACCATCTCCACCGCTGCGAGGCATAAGGCCCCCCCTCCGCCCAGGGGCAACACCGTTGCGAACGTGTCGGTCGGATCGTTGAGCGCCAGCGTCGTGGTGAACACCGCCACCCCTCCGGCCGATTGCAGGAGCGACAACGACGCGCCGACCCACTCATGTCGATAGGGAGGCGACCTGCCCGCCACGACGATCGCGTCGATGGCCACCGTCTCGAGCAGGTCCACCTCTACCCATGGCACGCTGGATCCGCTGGACGAGAAGTAGCATCGCATGCCGTTGGAGTCGGCAGGGCTGAGATTGCCGTCGACGCACTGGCGACCGAGGTAAAGCGGATTGACCTCATGCGAGAACGTGACGGGCTTGTTGAGCGCGACGCGTCGTCCACCGGACAGCACGTCGATCTGCAGAAGGGACAGATACGTCGACGTGCGGTGTTCGATGCGGACGTACCTAGCGTACGCCGTAGAAAAGGGCCGCGGCGATGGCGTGCGATTCGATAACGGAGGCAGAGGCGAATGACTGACGCTGGGCGTGGCGGATTGGCCGTCCGCAATAACGACGGTTTCGCCGTTGCGGTCTTCTTGCCGTTCGTCGGTCATGAGCAGCGTATTGCCATCTACGAGCAGCACGCCGTGGCTCCACCCACCCGCGGCGTCGGGCGTGCCCACCTCCAAACCACTGGGGGCTCGCCAACCGTCCAAGGCCGAATACAACTCTTGTTGCGACGGCTGGCCAGTAGCGCCCGACTCCACGATGCCGATGCCACCCCCTCGGACCAGATTGCCCACCACGGAGACGTTGAACGAGGTGATCCCTGTGGAATGGGTCCCTGTCGTGGCAACCGAGCGAAAGGGGTTTGCCGCAAACGCGATCGTGAGATTTCCGCGTACCGAGCAATTGGCAACCCGCACCGCGAATGGGCGAGGCGGCTTGTCGGCAATGGGGAAAGGATCGACCACTATCCGGAGCGAAGAGTTGAACGACACGCCGACGACGGTGACACCGTCGACGTCATTGGAGGCGATGATCCCTCCTGTCCAGCCGCTGTCGGCTTGCACCTCCGTCACCCACCCGGACGTGGCCAGCACGACGATCATCAGCGGCACGACGATCATCAGCGGGATGATGTGCTCGCAGACCCTCGCATAGGTCGCCACCGCGAACATGGTCTCTAAGAACACCCGCTTCGCCTCGTGTGTTCCTACGCATAGACTTAAGCATCCCCTTCTCTCAACCAACAACGGGGCGTCTCGCGAAACAATGAACGGTGGTGAGAAACAGGAAGATTTTGCTAACCGCCGTTGGCACCACCGACGCCATCGTCGAAAGGATATGTTGTGTGTGTGCCCGCGATCAGCTCCTCACGCACCTCCCACGTGGGGCAGTAACGTGGTCCCGTCCCACGAAAGGTCGTAGGCGGCCTGGCAGAGCCACGGCATCGGCTTCGGCTTCGTGTGGGCTGCAGCGTCATGGCCCATCGTGCCGAGCACATGGCGTGGAAGGCTGAAACGCCCACAAAAACGCTGTAGGCGCATCGCCAGGGCCGCGACGGCGTCGTGGTGGCAGCGAATTCGTCTCTGCGCTTCGGACGAGCCGCAGCGAACCCGTCCGGTCTTCGATCCAGACTGGCGATCAAGGTCGGTTCCCCCGCCTCCGGATAGCACTTCGATGACGTCGCAGTGAAAAGAAGATTCAGCAGGCGGCTCAACGGTGGCGTTGTCGCGAGGGGCATCGGGGAGCGCTTCCAGCGACAGCGATAAGTCGACGTCCACAATCGAGCCACAGGCCGTAAACCGCACCGCGGTGGTCCCTGCAGCAGCGGGCAGCCACCCGTAAGCTTCGGTCCACACCGTCGCCGCAGGCGGTAACGAACCGTCGAAGGCGGCCTCCGCTCCCACCGCTTGGACCCTTTGTGTGGGTCCACAGGAGGAAGAAGACGACACGAACTCCGCCACCACCGCGAGCTCCAACAACATGTGGCCCCCGAGCCACTCATGGCTGCCCAGAATGGCGCGAACGCGTGAAAGTAAGCAACGATGGCCGCCAGATGGCCGCTCTGCCTCTGCCCCTGCGCTTCCCGGCGGCAACCCCACAATTTTTCTGATCAGCGCCTCCACGAGCCGGGTTGTCGAGGATGCGTCCCACGTGCCCCCGGCAAGCGTTGCATCAGGTGAGTCCCTGGGGTCCATCATCAGCCGCGAATCGGGTCCTGGAGCCCCGCGCCACGCGGCGCGCCGGCGCTCCGCCGCCGCGGCCTCGTCGGTGACGCGTGCCATCGCGTCGGTCGCCAGAAGCATCAGCCGCTCGCGCAGCGCGGCTTCGAGAAGGCCGAATGACCGCGGGGCGCTTCGGCCAATGGGCAGCGCCACCGACGCCACCGGCCACGTGTAGTGATCCGTGCGCAGCAGCAGCAGCCCGCCGCTCGCACTGGCGATGCCACACGGTGCGCCGCAAAGCAGCTCATTCACGAGAAGTAGGGCGGGACCGGATGCGCCCATCGTCAGCCCGGGTCGCTCGGGCGTGCAACCTAACACGAACGCACGAATGCCCGCAAAGGCGGTGTTGGATGCGCGGCCATCAAGACCAATTGCTGGTGGCATCCGGCCTAGGGCAGCTCCCCGGCGCACCAGCACCATCGGCGGTCCTGCGTTGAGCGCCTCGGCCAACATGAACAGCACCAGGGGGCTGTGGCTGGGGCACGTGGCGGTGCCGCCGAGGACCAGCGGCGAGTCTTGCTGCGGTTTGATCAGGTCCGCTGGCAGCACGTTTGTTTGGTCCGCGCACACCACAGCGTCGAAATGCGTGAGTATCGAAGGCGCCCCCGTTCGCAGCAAGCTTGCCTCGTTGACGATGTCGATGGAGACCGGTGCGATCGCGGCCGGGGAGGACCAGCTGGCGTCCGTCAGCTTGTGTCGGGCTGCTGCTACAGACTGCGCCAGCGAGACGTCGTTGTTCGCATTGTGGGTGCTTTGCGGTGTGTCGTCGTCCCCCTCATCGTCCGCTTCACCCATGGACGTGGACCCGTGGACGGCGGCGCCTGGCCGGGGCACCAGGAAGCGTGGTCCTTCGGCGTCGGTTGCCTCCTCCGAAGCTGGGAGGGTCATTGTCGTGGTGACGCCGGTGATCAGCGCGGAGATTAAGCCGCTCAGGGAATCGAGTTTGCTAAGTGTCCCGCGGATATCCTCCGTCCACCACGCAGCCGACTGGGCCGCCGCACTGGTCACCGTGGAGGGGGACCGCTTCGTGCCCGCCGCCGTGTCAAGGGGCGCATGCTGGGTGTGGAAGGGAAACGTTGAGTGCAGCAGCGGAGCGACGTCCCGCTGCGAGACGCTGTTGGCTCCGAACAAAAGGTGACGACGTGGTGTTTCGTCGGGTCGAATCGGCGTCGACGCCGCGAAGCGAGGAGCCACGGCGCTGTCGGGGCCGCGCAGCCCAGTCTCGAAGGAGCCAGGTGCCGCGTTCCCGACGGCGCCGATCCACATCGATGATGGCGGGCCGTCGTTGAACGACCCGGGGGGAGGGGCCCTGCCAAACTGAGGGGTCACGCCGCCGCCCCCGAGGTGGCTCATCGCGGCTTCCTGTGCGGCCGTGCCCAGCACGTGGTTGAGGTGCTTCAGTGACGCGCACACCGAAGCGAGGTCGAGAGTCGCGGAGGCAGACAGCCGTCCGGTTTCTAAGAAAGTCACCGATAGTCGTTTCAACGTGTCGACACTCGACGACACCAGCGGGAGGCTGTGGATCGACGTGCCGTCGACGGTCGCGCCAACGGCTTGGAGCAGCGCGACGGACCTCGCCGCCAAGGTGCACAGCCAGCCGCCGAGGGCCTCAGGGACGACGAGAGCGACCCGAAACACCGGGGACGCCATGGCGCGTTCGCCTGCGTGATGGTCCAGCGTGCTTGTCGGCACGCATCCGGCGCCGAACAAGCCCGGCGCGACCTGCAGGGCATTCTTCACGGAGCTCCGCCAGGATTCTGGAATGGCACGCAGCTTTCCGCCCACACCACCAGTTGGCGTCACAGTGCGACGGTCATCGGCGGCAGTCTCCGCTGTTTGAAGGACGGTGACCACTTCAATCTTTCCTTGCGACGCGTACACGACGCGAACGTCCGCCGGGCGGCTGCTCGACGGCGCGGAGGCGGCCTCGACAAGGCGAGGCGCGTAAGAAGCCACCTGATCGGCACCGCCACCTCCGAGGAGTAGCTGGAGGGCTAGGTGGAGAAGGACCGAAGACGACGACGCCCCTCCACCAGCCACCGATGTTCCTGCCCGGGAGGTTTCGAGTGCGTCATCGCTCGTGGAGGACTCCGGTCCTCGTTCGGAGGGTCCGCGGCCAAGCGTAACCGCATCCGGCATCGCCGTGGACACAAGCGGCACGAAACCGCGTGGAAGGCGCCGCCGCAAGACCTGGGCGAGGCCCAGCCGCACGAGAACTGCGGCCGCTTCACGGACAGTCGCCAGGTGGTCACTGCGGCGGCCTGCCTCGCTGCACCCGCGTCGGTGGTGGCTCGCGCGCGGCAGCTGCTCTGCAAGTTGTCGAATGCTGATCGCTGGCCCCGCCGCGTGGAGAACGGCACGAAGCAGCCGCTGTACGGGGCTGAATGCCACCACGTCAGCCAAACTAGCGGCGGCCGCGTCGCCAAACGCCGTTCGCGCCGAGCCGTCCCCTCCGAGGCCGGATCCTGGCGGCAGGTGCGTCGCGGCTGTCACCGTGAGCACGTCGTCCGATCGGATCAGCAGCGCGACGTCGACCGCGCAGCCGCTCTGCACCAATAAGTGCACGTCGTTGTACTCCAATTCGCATGCGTAGAGGCGACGGTACGGATTCTTCGAAAGCGGGTCCAGCGTGCGGCGGAGGCGGTGGCCCCCGCGCTGGTAGTGGCTGGCCGTCATCGGTGGCGACGTCGCCGTGGTGAGTGTGGCCTCGAGCCGCCGGTTGCCGCCCCCGGCTTCCTGTTGCCGGGGCGTCGCACCCCACTGGGCGAACGAATCCAACGGACCGACGGCCGCTGCCGCCACAGCGTCTGTTTCGTCGCCTTCCTCCTCCGAGGAGGAGGAGGCCACACCGCTCCCAGGAAGCCCTTCACCGTGCACGGCGGCGTCGAGAATGCGAGCGAAGGTGTTGACGGCCGCTTGCACCACTAACTCGCGGTGCGCTCGTCGATTCAACGCGTCGGTGATGTGCGCGGGCAGCGCTCCTCCGTCGTGGGGAGGTTGGGACTCGGCAATGGACCCACCGCCAACACGCTGCCGTAGCAACCTGCCGACTGAAGTGACCGCGCGCACGACGACAGGCGCGGAGCTCGCGGTAAACGCGGCAGTCGCCATGCCGCTGCTATGAGAAACGGCACGATGGCTCGCTTCGTACGCGGAGACCGCCTCCGACGCCCGGACCTCGACCAGCTCCTTGATGGCCGTCTTCGCGCGCCTTATGAGGGCGTCTTGATCGGAACCGGAGAAGGCCTCCAAGTTCCGCTTTTGTTTGGTGTACTCGGCCGCGTTAAGGCCCACTCCCACGCAAGGCTGCAGCGTCGTGAAGGGGTCCACCGTCACTCCAATGTGCACCGCCGTCGGCATCACCTCGCTGCGACGCGCGAAAGTTCGCGAGTGGCGGGTCACGAGCGATGACCGCACGTGGTCGAAGATGGTGGCGAACCGATGGCGGCCGACGCCCAGCACCCGCGCTAGGTCAAGCGCCGTGAGCCCGGGAATGGCCTCGTACGCTTCACCCGCCGAAAGGGTGGACATCGCCGCATCCGTCCACCCTTTCCAGCCGCGGTCGGCGACCGCCGCGCTCGGGTGGCGGACTTCGGCGTCGGCAGCGCCTGCGGGTGCGCCACTCGTCGCCGCCGCATCGCCGGACGCGCCGCTCCCAACGACGGTGAGGTCCAGCAGCATCTCCATATAGTAGTCGAAGGGTAAGATGGCCGTCACCCGCACCACGCAGTCCATGAGCGGATAGGGGAACAGGGCGCGTTGGGCGCGTCCCGCCTGCAACAACTCCCTGTAGTACCGCTCTTCCGTGAGCGGCGGGCATGTGACGGCGTCTGGCAGCGCCTCGAACGGCGTCCAGTAGGCCATGTGATACTCCTGCAGGAACCTCGCGAAGGCGGCTGGCGAAACGAGCCGCTGCAGGGCCGGTGGGAGGGCCGCGTGGTCGTCGGCGTAGCACCGTTCCAGCGTTTCAAAAATTTCCTGCCGCGCGGCGCGGCGCCCCGTCGTGGTCATCGACGATGGCGACTCTCTCGTGACAAGGGGGGTCGGTAGGAGGGAGGGTAGGTGCTATTAGAGGGAACAGAGGGAAGGCGGGGATGGGGCGTTGCTGCGGGTGAATCAAAGCAAAACCTTTGCTTGAGCGGAGGATGGGTGCTTCTTATCTGCAGAGAGATGGGGCGTCGCAGGAGTACCCACCACGAGGGGGTCGTCCCCGGGCCGCCGTTACGCTGATGGGGAGGGGGCGTTGACGATCCCCGGGCCGCCGTTACGCTGATGGGGAGGGGGCATTGACGATCCCCGACGCGTCCTGCCCCCCGCGGCGGCCGGTCGAGAGCTGCTCGAACTCCTGGTCCACCGCGGGCGTCGCGCATGCCAGGTGGATCTGGCGGCACGTCCAGCCGCCCCCGGCTGCGGTGGCCGCCGTCACTCTGCTACGCGGCGGAAGGGCCCTCCACTTGCCGCAGGCGTCGCACGTCAGCCACCGCAGCCGGGGGCAGTGATGGATCAGCCAACGCTGCAGCGACAGACCGCCGCCGCCGCCAGCCATCAGTTCCCGCCAGTGGTTCGCGTGATGAAACGGCGGAGGATGTCCCGCCGAGGAGCGGGGGTCGTAGGGTTCTTCTGCGGGCGTCGGCGCGGCCGGCGGCTCGCTAACCGCGGTCGGTAGGTCGTCGCGGCCCCGTTTTCGTGATTTCGCCGCTGGCTGCGTAGACTTCGGCAGTGGGGCACTGTCGACTGACTCTTTGTCTGCGGTTCGTTGGCGCCGGGCGCCGCGCGGCATGGGGGCTGGTGGCTTGACTCTCGCCGCAGGTTTGACCGTCGCCGTTCGCCGCCGAGCGGACACGTCGCTACGGCGACCTCTGCCTCCTCTTAGCGAAATTGTCCGTGAAGTGTCGGCCGTCGACGTCGTACCCGTCGTGGTGGTCGTTGTGGCGGACTCCTCGTCACTGTCGTCGGTGCTGTCCGTCCCTTCTGATCCGCTAGTCGACTCCGCCGAGGAAGACGTCGCCGTCGAAGTGGGACTGCTCTGAGTAGATGCCGACTCGTCGACACCAACCGACTCATCGGCTTTGCCTCCCACAGGAGGAGTTGGTGCGCTCCGACGGCCGCGGGGAACGGCTTTTACTGTCCGCTTCTGCGGCGCGGCGATACCCGCTGCGGGAGGCTCCACCTTTACCTTGCGTTGGCGTCGGGCCAACGCTGCCGACCCGCCAGGTGTGATGCCCTTCTTGGGGAGGTCCACGGCGCAAGAATCGGCCATGGGTGCCTTGGCCGTCGAGGGCAGGGCATGGGCCATCGGCGCGGGGGTGATGGAAAAAGAATCATCGTGGCGTCCGAGAAAAAAGGGCAGGACGGACAGCGACGGCGCCAGGAGACCCCGCGGCAAGCCGCCCTCCTCCTCCTCCCCCTTGGTCGGGGCAGCCTCACTGCTCCTCGCGGCAGCAGCGGGGCCCATCAGGGCTG
>ERZ1292633.4798-Hain-H41-02um-R1-4798-length-12416-cov-5_pt1 | contig 12416 bp, 4 predicted proteins | sample MGYA00564406_ERZ1292633 | MGnify/ENA primary metagenome ERZ1292633 (study PRJEB36523, sample SAMEA6512639) | groundwater metagenome | collected 2019-01-08 | study: AquaDiva: Metagenomics assemblies of 32 groundwater samples
GTCACGTCGGATCAGTGTTCACTTGCTTTCGTCATGAGGCTCAGTTGTTGTATCGTTGTGGAATAAAAGGCATCACGGATGGGGAACGCGATCGGCGCGATGTCCGAGCGAGTGAGTCACAAGTAGATTTTTTTCAAAACGAACCTCGAACGATTAGTACTCGATTCGTTGCTTCAACAACCACTAGGAAGGGTAAAAATGTAAAAAAGCCCTTTTCATCCCGCCAGACGGTAAGGACAGCCGGCTCTTCTTTTCCTGGCGCGGCTCTTCTCGTCGGATCAGTGTTCACTAGGCTTTCGTCATGAGGCTCAGTTGTTGTATCGTTGTGGAATAAAGGCATCACGGATCGGCACCCTACGGCTGGGAGGGGAGCACCACGTCGCAGACAACAATCAACACCTTTTTGACGGATCGGTACCGAATAGGATATCCAACGCGACTAAAAAAATGTAACGTTGAAACACCTGTACTACCAGGATGATTGCTTCAAAAAGAACTTGAACAGAAAAGGGGAAAAAGTTTGACTCGGTCAAAGAATGTTGTGTGACACATCGACGATACGGTGAAACCAAATGTTTACAGGGACACCGAGGATGTTGAGACAACCGGTGCATCGGGTGACGGTTGGAGACGACCCCCCCGGATCTGAGCCCCCGCCGCTGCCGCTGCCGCCGTCGCTGCCGGGCCCTGCCGGAGTGTGTCCCATCGTGCCGGTTCGTCGTCCGGTGACCGATGCTTCAACCCCACCGTCCGCCGCCGCCGCATTGCAGGCGCTGATGGTAACGGTCACAACGCACGCTTTCTTGCCCGCGGACGCGGCCACGCGGCGTAGTAATGTCGCGTCGCGCCTCTGCTGAGACGACGGTGAGGACTCGCTCGGTCGCGGAGAAGTATCAGCACTCCACTTCCAGGTCGTCCAAATCAAAAGTTCAGCGTGCTTCAACGTCCGGTCGCGATACGCGAGAAAGTCCGCACCGTACGAAGCACCGCACCGAAGAAAAAAGCCATCGATGGACAATTGGCGGTACGCCGCGCACCGCGCCGCGCCTAGCGGGCCCAGTGCGGAGGCCGCGGAGCACCAGGGTGCGTCGACCGCCGGCGGCATCGATAGCTTTGCGCAAGACCACAGGAAAACGCACGCCTCCAGCGATAGGTTCAACGGCGCTGAATTCGAGCCGCCATCGTCATGACCGGCCGTGGCGTCGTCAACGGAGCGGCGTCGCTTCTGGGAAGTCAACGCCGACGACGCTGCGAGGAGTGGTAGACATCCACGACGGCATAGCCGATCGCGTAGGAGCTGCCGCGGCACGGCGGGATCAAGACGCCTATCTTGCCTAAGGGGCGCCGCCGCGCTGGCGGCATCGTCGTCGTCGTCGTCATCACGGATGACGGGAAATGAGGAAGGCGGCGGCGCATCGTCCCCACCACCATCGGACGTCGTCGTGTCCAGGATCCTATATCGAGTGAGGTCGATGGTAGCCCCACCAGAGCCGTCCTTTTTGGGAATTGGCAACGACCACCAACAGAAGCCGGAGCGGTGGTCGTTGCCTGCGCCGGGGGGCAGCCGCTCATCGCTCGAGCCGCCGTTGATACTCACCATTTTCACAGTGTCTTCTCTCTAGTACGCGGCCTCCTGTGGCATCGTCTGCCGCCACATGGACACACAGCGCACCACCCTCTCTCCCTCCCACAAGCAACTAAAAGGGCATTTTGTGATTTGTGAGAACCCACCCATCGCCGTTGTCAGTCTCGATGGGGGTTGGTGCCGCGATTTGCGTTAAAACCCCCCCGGGTGGCCCGAGGGAAAACACTCGGGTCCCATTGGCGATAAGCAATGAAACGAACGAGACAATCCTTGTCTAGAGCGGCAGCGGCAGATTGCCGCGACCCGTCTTCGTTTGTCTTCTTGGATGCCACCGGCCCTCATACAGTGGAACGTACTTCGCCTTCGTGATGTCCATGAGTCGACCGTTGTGGTCGCTGACGAGCGTTTCCTGATCGTACTCGACCTCCACTTCGGGCTTTCGCCCTTCCTTTCTCGCCTTCATCATTAGTTTCCACTTCTCGAACGTCGGCGCGTTCATGGCGACGACACGGCCGGTCTTGGGGTCATCGACGCCGATGTGGTCCGGGTTCCGTTCGTGCGGCCATTTCATCATCGGGATCGTCTCACTATCCCACGGCAAGAGGTCCGCCTTCGGCACCTCGGGATCCTTGATGGGCTGCCCGGCGGTAAGCTGGTTGCGGATGCGGTTCTCAGCCGGATCTCCAATCGGCTTTCCAGCAATTTCCCTCCACGTTGTGTTCTCAATGTAATCCTCCAGGCGCTCTTTCGGAAACCAGTGGTAATACGAGGGCAGGTTCTCCCAGTCGATGGTTTCTCCTGGCTCCACAAGCGGGCGCAGCTTCGTCCCCGACGTCCCTGGTCGGACCAAGCGTCCGTCCGAAAGCTGCATGTACTTCGGCCCTTTGCCCGTGCCCACCATGTGGCGGTACTTCTCGGCCACCTTGTTTTGCCGATACCAAATGGGGTTCGCACTTCGCGGCGGGCGGATGTTCAACTCCGTGTCCGAGTACATGAAGGCGTCGTTTTCGATGAAATCCCCGAAGGCTTCCACCTTGTAGGGATTGCAAGGGATGCAAGGCAGTAACGCGCAGCACACGCGGCGCTTAACGGACAACTGCATGCCAAAGTTGGAGCACGCGTCCTTCGACTTCAGGCAGTGGACGACGGTGCCCCGCTTCATAAACTTAATCCGGAGGTCCTCGTCGATGAAAAGCTGATTGCGTCCGGTGCCGATGAACAGAATGTCAGGGACGGGATACAAGTGCAGAAGCAAGGCGAGGGTGCGCTCGTTGACGTCGTCGAAGGTGCTGACGTTCCAGTGGTAGTAGCGTGTCGGCGTGATGATCACGGACCCAATGACTTCCTTATCTTTGATGAAAAAGCTATCTGGGCTCATGGCCGAAATCATCATTTTGGGCAAGCCGGGGGGCACCTCGACGCGGCTGGCGAAGGGATTGGCGAAATACTGCGTCGCCATTTTCTCCTCGTTGTAGAATCGTTCCTGCCCTTGTTTGGTGTCCAGCGGCAAGCCACTCGACGACTTCCCTGACTCCCGCTGTCGCTTTAGCCAATCCGCGAGCATGCGGCTATCTTGCGGCCGGTAGCCAGGGGTGGCTTTGAACGGGTCGTACTTCGGATCCGCGGGATGCGGCATGCGGCGCTTCGCGAGGTCCGTTTCTTTGATCTCCGTGCGCTTGCTCTCGGCCATGAATTTTCGATACTCCGCTTCGTTATCCATCTGCAGTTGTCGTCGTAGCCACAGCTTCTCCTCGTCGATGGTTTGAGTTTTGGTAAACTCTTCTTCCCCTAACTTTGTCGACTCCTCGATGTCCATGTACTTTTCGCGCGTCACACCGGGGGAAAACAACGTCCCGTCCGGGCGCGTCGAGTGGCCAGACGCTTTGACATACTCAGCGGGCAGCTTGTTTCGTTCTCGCCACACAGCATCACGTTTGCGCATGTAGTCTTCGATGGTTTGCCCTTCTTCGAGCTTGTCCGCGCCCGAAACGCCTTTCATGCCCTGCTGCTTGAAGTCTTCGTATCCCACGGGACGTTCCTTCATCGGATCGTTGCGCGGATCCGGCACGTACGTTTTGATGTAGTTTTGCATCTTCTCGGCGAGATTTCGGGACCAAGAGCGCCGCAACGGCGTGGGACGCAGCAACAGCATCTGTGGTTTTTTGACACTGTGGGAAATTCTAAAAAACCGGCAGAGAGGAAAAAAAAGAGCGAGAATAAGTTAGAACGTGAAACGGAAGAAGCAATGGGGGAGGAAGGAGGGAAGAAGAACGAGAGTGAAAGAGCGCCCCTCTTTCCTTTTTTCCCTCGTTTCTACGGTCGGAAGAAAATTTTTCATACAAACGGACCATCGACCCGTCCGAACAACTGCTACCAGTCGGTCCACCTACTGTGAGTTTTGGCCCGAAGTGGTGTTGGGATTGTCTATGTCCCTTGTTGACCGTGTGAGGTGACGAGAACGAAGAAGGACAGGGCACACACACACACCAAATACCCCTCATAAAAACGTTTAACGATAACAAACTCCCTCGCAAAGGGTGCGCGAAAGCGTCGTGGCGAGAGAGGAGGCTTTCCCTAGATGGTCGTCTCAAAATCAGGGCGTGCCCTAAAATTGGCCTCCCTCGGCAGTACCAAGTATTGCCTGGGCAACGTCGCGTCCCCGGATGGCGTCACCAGCGTCACTTCGTCGCTCGCCTCGTCAATGAGAACGACAATCACGATCCCGGCGATGTTGGCGAAAGGGACTTCGGCGACGGTCGTCGCGAGTGACACAGCGCAAAGCGTGCCTGGAAGCGGCAACCCCCGATCCGAGTCATTTCTTGCTCGGCCTCTCTCCGACCCCTTGACGACGTTCACGGCGGGAGGGTTAACGGCGTAGTCGACGTCGATGAATACCAGCTGGGACAGCGGCGCGATCACCTTCGCGCAGCCAAGGGGGCAACTGGGCGGACCGAAAAAGTAGTCTTGAGCGCGCAGGTGCACCGACGGCAGATGCGCCGCGTTCCCAGTGGCCGTCGGACGCGATGAGGCTCCGAGCTGTGGTACGAACTCAACGTTGACGTTCCGGTGTGTTCGGGATATCTCAGCTAGCAAGCCATCCATGGACCCATCGCTGCCGCCTTGAGTGTTCGCGCATCCGACGAAAATGATATCCGTTGGTGCGACGATGTCGACGATGGCGCGGTGGAAGGCGAGTCTCGAGGTCACGTGGAGGGAGGAAGGCGACACAGCAGCGAGTGGCGCTGCGGCGTCATCATACAGTGTCGGGGTGTCGATCACCGTGTAGCACAGTTTGTGCTCCGTGCGGCGGGCGATCCACGCAGCCGCGTCCGCTGCCTGACCTAGCGCTGCCAGAATGCTGGCGGACGTTGAGCTCGTGGCGGCACCCGCGCCCGCGAAGAAGGCGATCGGCGGCGACGCGACGAAGGGGTGGTCGATGCTACACAGTTCCGCCGTGACCTCGGCGCAGGCGATCGTGCCCACACACGACACCGCGGCTTTCGCCACATTGGCGTCCAGATAGACTATTTTCGACGCCGCCGCGGAGCCATATTCGTCCCGTAGGCACAGGTTCGACAGCGTGCGAGCGGCGTACGTGCAGCCCACACCGTGATCCCGGCCGATGACGAGGACTCGGAGGCCCGCCGGCGACAATTGACACTTCTTTCTCAGTTTGCGCACGACATCGAACAGCGCGGGCACCCTGGACGCGGCCCTGTGGACGTGAAACGGCAGCGACGCCTCTGGCCCCGTCGTCCTGTTGTTGCTAACGACGGAAATGACTGCCCCTTCCAGGGTGTAAACCGATATACCACCCGCAAGATACGTCGCGCCACGATTCGGATCACTGCCAGCGGCGGAGCCCCCGCCGCCACGAGTGAGGGTAAACCGTACCCACTCCGACGACATCGGCACGCCCGCGACCTCCGCGGTGCCCTCGCGAAGCAGCATGCGAATCTCGGTGACGTCGTCGCCGCCGCCGCCGTTAGCCGCCGCTGCCGAGATGTGCGCTTCCTCTCCTGCAGCCAGTGACACGTCCATGCCGCGCTCCGACGCCGATGACGTGACGAGATGGGAGCTGGCCATCCAAAATCTGGTGTTGTTAGCCGTAAGCCGTATGATGTGTGATTCCGGTAAGAAGGGAGGGGAGGTGACGGAGAAAATCCGAACGTTCTGATTGGATGAGAAGAAAGGGGTTGCAATGAAACAATATGGTTGTTTTGGAAAGGGATGTCTTCTTCACTTTTGGTGAACAAAGAGTCGCGTGTTGGTCGAGAACCGATGGATGTGTGGAATCGGTTGCGCGGCGGCTCATGTCCCCCCCGTTCCGTCCTCCACGTGAATTTCTATTGCGTACAGCGACTATTCGTTCATTTTTTGCCCCCCCCCCCTTCCCCCCCAATCTCCCGACTGACCCCGTGGACGTAGAAGGGAAAGGTAGGGCCTGCTGCTGCTCGTCCGCCCTGAACAGGAAGAAGAAAAGGAAACAGGTGAGGAGGTCAGCGGTTTTACATCGCGCCGGAGTCTTTTTTTGAGCAGAAGGGTATCGGACGAAAGGAGTGGGTGTGGGAGCGGAAGGTCTCTCTCTCTCTCAATCTTTCCTCTCGGCTCGAGAGAGAGAAAGAGAGAAGTTATGATGTCGAAAGCGAATCCCATCGTCAATTATTAGTGAGACTTGGAGGGCGAAGCGGAAAGCGTTTCGGACGCCGTCGGGGCGGTTGTGCTGGCGGCCGCCGCCGACGTCGCTCTCGAAACAAGGACATCCACGATGGACGTCAACTCACCCATCTTCTTCGCGATCGCAGTTTCGAACTGATCCTCTGCTTCGTCGGTCTGCTGCTCACCATCGGCGTCCGCCGACGCGCCCTCGATGTCAATGTAGAACTTCGCCTCCTGCTTCCACGCGTTGTTGTGTTCAAGGACACCGATGGTCACGGCTTCGATGGTTTGCCGAAGGCTCCGCGTCGGCAGCTCGATGCACCAAAACGAGGCCTCATCGAAGGTGCCAGGCACGAACAGCTCCTTCGCGTAGTCGAGAAGGCGCGGCCGCGGGAGGCCGAATACCTGAACGGCAAGGTCGTTACTGTCGTGATGCCGTGAGGGATCCCAGATGGCCACACTGCAGTGCTCCTTGGTGTGCTCTGCGTGCATTCTGTCAACATGGTACATCACGATCAGCAAATTGGTGGCCGCGATGGACATTTGTGCCGCGGAGCCGCTATCATTGGCGAGCGTCAGCTGGGCCATCAATGAGTAGAAAGTGCGTTGGCAACGCAAACGTGCCCGCAGGGCATCGCTTGGGCTTCCGGCCACGCGGGCATGCGTCGATCGGCCCCAGTACTTGATCTCTTCGACGAATGGATTCTTGTGCATGGACTCCGACCAGGTGGAGCCGAGCACCGTGGGGTCGACGGCCGCGATGCTTCGGAACCGCGTCGGCTTGAAACTCTCGTCTTTCGCCTCGCCATAGGCGTTTTGCAGCACGGAGATGACCATATTGAGCATCAAGCTGACGCAGATGATGACAAACGCGGTGAAGTAGATCACGCTGAAGACAGGCTTGTCGCGGAATAAATTGTCGAAGTCATCGTCGCCAAATACGGTGAGCGACATGGTCTGAAACGTGCGGCTCACGCTGGACATTGACAACACGCCAGCGCCGAAGACGATGTGGCCGACGAGCACAAACGCGGTGAGCAGGCTGAATGATATGACCAGAATGCTAAACATGTTGCGGCTCGCCTTCGCTAAGGTGACGGGGAGAATGTTGAGCCGGGGATGCAGGCGTACGAAGTAGAAAATCTTGACGTACACAAGGAGCGCGTTGATGCAGTCCATGACCGTCAAGGCATAGGCGATTTCACTGTACGCGACGAGGTTGTCAGGATACGCCACGGTGTCAAACAGACGGACCGCGTTTTTCGACAAGCCGAAGGACGCGAAGCGCAGTGCCCACACGAAGATGAACACGACATAGTTGACCAGATCCATCCACCACCAAATGTCTTCCTCGACGATCTGCACGAAAGCGCGCAACAACGAAAGGGCGAAGCGTTCTGAATGGGTGCGGACGCGCGACACCGTGGTGCTCAGGAACACGACCATGTTGATCACGAGGACGAGAAGAAAGATCGCCACGAGGAAGAAGAAGCCGCCGGAGTAGCTGTCCGACGTGAACAGCTGGAAGCTGTCTTGCTTGCGTTGAGGTACCCAGACACCCCCGGCCGTCGCCTCGATTAAAAACTGCGTGCGCGAAAAGTAGTCGGCGTTGAAATTGTACACGAGCACATCCACGATGAAGCCCCTCGTCTGCTCATCGATCCACTCACTGTCGATGAGCGTGGTGGCGACGTTCATCGCGTAGGTGCGATTCCACGCCATCGGCATGAAGAACGTGTGCCCATGGCATGCGAACGTGCCCGTGCGGCCAATGATCGTAGACCGGGAGCCGCACTCTCGATAGACGAAGGCGGGCCGTAGCACGTCGCTCGTGTTCTTGCGCGGCACGACGTCGGTGGTGTCCTGTTCAGCGCGACCCCAGCGGGGCACGCAGATGTCCTGGAAGTACTCCTGGACGCGAATGTTGTAGAAATCGGGATCCGTCGTCAGCTTGGTCTGGTAGGACTTGGGGAAGCCGCACTCGCGGTAGAGCTTCGACCGTGTTTGGCGAATCGCGATGGCCCCGACGGCAAAATTGACGTCGCCGACGAACATGGAAAACTGGCCTTCCGGGCGGAAATAGCGTTCGACAATGTTGTCGATGAACCAGCGTTTGAACATCGGTCGATCGGCGATTTCTTCATAGGTGCGCATATTTGGCGACCGAAAGCCGTCGGTGGCGTGGGCCTTGACCGCGAGCGACACGTAGGCGCCCTTTCCTAAACCGCTGTACAGCAGAACAATCGTGAACAGCAGCAGCAGGGGCAAGTGAAGCATCAATTCCAGCACGTTGAAGAACTTGTGCCGTTCGCGAGCATAAAACTCGTGTTGGAAAGAGCGCTTGGAATGCGCCTTGCTCGACGATCCGCAGAACATCAGGAAGTCATTGGTTCGCACTTGCGCATTTTCGGGAGCCGCGTCGTCTTCGCGCAGAGCAGACAGCTGCTGCACGGCGCAGCGGACGTCTTTGTTCAGCTGCGTTCCGGTTGACTTGCGCCACACCGTGCTGAAGTCCTCGACGTTCAGTCGGTGGCTGTTGTCGATCGCGGTGGCACCCTCGGGGCAAAACTTGCGAATCACCTGTTTTTTGGCACGGTTCTTCATGGAGGCAGACCACTGCACGGAGAAGGTGCTGCGGACGGCGTGATCCACGACGCGGTTGCGGTGGCGCCCGATTTGCTCCAGGGTTTCCACCGTTTCGCTGTCGCCGCCCTCGATGACAAGATGCAGGGCTTCGTCTTCTGTGGTCAAAAACGGGGCGTCGTAGTACTCCCGCCAGAAGTTTTGAAGCTTCTGCCATTCTTCCTGGATGAGGACGCGTCGTTCCGACTCAGCCTTTCCCGGCCGGAAGGCCTCGTCCACGAGAGTCTTCGGGAGCAAACCGAAGAGGGCGACCGCACGGAGACGGCCGATGACGGTCTCTTTGAGCGTCAGGGCGCTCTGCGTCATGGACCGCGAGCCCACCGACGAGCTGCTCATCTCAGAGGACTGCGCGATGTCGTCAGGAATGGAAAGTTGGTTCACCGTCAGCGTGCCGACGTTGGGAATTGTCGCACCGACTTCATTCAGCCATGTGTGCTGATAGCGGAGCAAGTTGACGAGCGCCTCCGCGCGCGGGGCGCCCATGACGGCGTGCGGCATGGCGACGAACAGGTGAAGCAAGAAGTCGCTCTCATCCCCGAGCTGCTGGTAGACGTGATTCTCGAGCTTCTTAAATTTGGGCACGCCGGAGGATCCGATGCTGCGGCAATCCGCGGTGTTGTAGAGCGACCCACGACGAATGGTGCGAGATGCTCGGCGCTTGCGGTCGGCGAACATGTGCGACGCCGGCTCCAGTTCCTGGCTGAGCAAGCCGGCAAGGTCGCGCAGTTGCTCATTGGCCGCTGCGCCCTCGGTGCGCGCGCCGTAATAGAGGCTGTGAAGCGACGCGTTAAACCACTCCCACATATACTTGGGATCGGCGCGGCACCGGTCGACGAGGTACTGCAATTCGCTCTCCTTCGTCGCGTCCTCCTTGCGAATTTTTCGAATGAGCCACTTGATGGCCGTGATGAGGACCAGCACTTTGGCGCGGATCTCAAACACGATAGGATTCCGGAGGGCCGACGTGGCGAAGTCGATGCGGAGTCGGCACGATGGATCGGCTTCGGCCATCTCAATAATGTCTTCTTCCTTGAACTCGTCGCCCACGACGTCGCCAAAGTTGTCGGCAATGACGGCCGTCACGGCGTTCATCAAAATAATGACGAGGAAGATCTGGAGGACCGTGAGAAACGCCGGCGCGACCACTCGGCGCGCGGCGTCCCATCCCTCGTAATCGAAGTCGCCGATGACGAACCGCAACAGCGTCGGAATGGAGCGCTCGACGGTGGAGAACTCGGCGATCAAGCCACCATAGGCGACGTGGCCACAGAGGGCGAAGGCGATGATGAGCACGATCGCGGTGAAGAGAAGGCCGTAGAGATCGACGGCAGAGCGGACGATGGTCTCTAAGAGCTGATTCAGCACGCGAAACTGACGGAAGTACTTGAATAACTTGAGATACGAAATCAATGCGTTGAGGGCGTCCAAGTAGTCGAGCAGCAAGGTGTCATTACTGTACGCGTCGAGGTTCACCGGGTACTCGTGAATGTACTGCACGTAGAACGTCGGCGTCTGCCGCCAGAGGTAAATACGCCACATCCACACAACGATAAAGAAGATGTAATTGACGAGATCGACGATAAACCACGGATTGTCGCGAAAGGTGGTGACTGTCGCGACAAATGCGACGAACAAACCGTCACAGCTGAAGCACCGCCGAGCGCTTGACAAAGGGTAGCCCATGGCCCGGGCAAGGTCGCCGGTCTTCATGCACACGTTGAACACGAAGAACAAGATGTAGCACCCGAGCCACAAAATGTAGATGGAGAAGAAGCCCACCCACGCTTTGGAGCGCGCGGAAAAGGTGAAGAAATCGTAGATGTACGAGCGACGCAATAGTTGCCAGTAGCCACCGTTGGACATTTCGAAACCCACCACGCTACGGTGAAACAGCTGCGCGTCCTTGTTGAAGAGCGTCTTGTAGACGAAGGCGCCGCGGGTCTGCTTGTCGATCCACTGAAGCGCTTCGAGTTCGTCAATGACAAGGAGCGCTTCTTCGCGCGTGGCGTTGTACGGGATCGTCACGATGAAGCCCCCACAAGCGTAGATGCCCACATCCCCTCTAAAGTAAGGTGCATCTTCGATATAGGAAGGGATGTCGCAACGCGAGTACCGAAAACCTTGCTGGGTCAGCGCCGACGCGTTCACCACCTGCGCCTGCTTGAAGGACGCCTTGGAGTACTTCGTGCCATCCGACTCGGGGTACGCACGGCCGTAGCCCCCTTCCGCCGTGGAGAAGATGCGGTCAATGAGCTGCTGGTCGGCCGCCGTTGGGTTTTGGTCCGCAAAGTACCGCTGGTGCTGCCAGTTGTTCTGCGTGCCGTCGACTCGGAACGAGACCAGGCGAAGCGCCCCCACCGGGAACAGGGAAAAGCGAATCGGGTTCACCGCGGCTTTGCCAGGTGTCGTCCATAGTTGCGTGATGACCCGCCGCCGCAGCCACTGATAGTACTCTGTGGTGTTTTTAATTTCGAACACATTTAGATTTCGAACGGCCGTCTCGTTGCATTCGTTCGCACGGCACGGCATGTCGTAGAGTTGGTCCGCGAAGGTGTCGAAGTCGGCGTGGTGGACGAAGTAGCCTTGCGACAGCCCTTTGCCGCTGCCAAGGAAGTAGGTGAGGAGGACTAAAAACGGCACAAAGTACAGTAAGCTGCGAATGTCTTTGTACTTTTTCTTCATGGCACTCGACGTCGCCATCGGGAACGGCATGTTCGCCTCTAATAGGGGGTTCAGCGTGCAGCTGCGCGCGAAGAGCAGCAGCGGAAGGTAGGCCACGTCCCCTGAATTTTTCGACTTCGTTTTCTCGTCGCTCGATTCGGTGGGTTCGGGATGCTGCTGGCTGGATGCCGCGGCCGGATCGGTCGAGCTGCGTTTGACGCCTACCGGAAAACACTGCTCGAGGTCCTCGACGACGTCATCTGCGATGTTGAATCCTCGCGCCTCTCTCCAGCAGCGTCGCAGCTCATCGGAGGTAAGTTTCATTTCACTCGGTAACAACTTGGTGTCGGCGCTGCGGACATATTCGTCTAAGTAAGCCTGGATGAACGTGGTGCGCTCGCCCGGAGAGAAACTGAAGCTGAGTTGAGCGGTGACGCGGTCGTCGTGAAACCGGGTGTCATCGTGATCGTCGTGTAGGGCGCTGTGCCAGCTGCTGTACACTTCCTGTGCGCGATTGCTGCTCAGCATGGATCGACTGCCCACGGTGGAAGCAAGCTCGTCCGTAGAGCGTTCCGCAGGCTCCGCGAAAGCTTCAAACATTTTTTAGGAATCTCGTTTGGCGGCCGCAAAGAGGTTTCACCACAAGTAGTCCAATGAATAAGTACAAAAAAAAAAGAATGTGGCAGGGGACTGACAAAGGATAGGAAAGCAAACACACAAATGGCAATAGAACGTAGAACCGCGAAGTGGGAAGGGCATCTCGGTACACTTGCAGTACCGAATTCACAAAAGAACACCCCTGGATCTTCGACTAGCAGTGAAGGGACCTCCGCGGAGCGATGCGTACCCGTCTCGGGATGCGCTCGAC
>ERZ1292633.4799-Hain-H41-02um-R1-4799-length-12416-cov-4_pt1 | contig 12416 bp, 15 predicted proteins | sample MGYA00564406_ERZ1292633 | MGnify/ENA primary metagenome ERZ1292633 (study PRJEB36523, sample SAMEA6512639) | groundwater metagenome | collected 2019-01-08 | study: AquaDiva: Metagenomics assemblies of 32 groundwater samples
ATAAATTTTACGGTTTTGAGAAAAAACTTCAAATTTATTTTGCACGACTACTTAAATCCTTTATTTATTATCCTTTTCCTCTTTTTTCAACGGACGGTAATAAGCATCACCGCGTTGTTGCATTTCTGCTTTTGTTCCCAGAGTTTGAATTACCGACTGAAGCAAGTCAGCGGAGTCAAGCCTGAAATTGGTTGTGCCTTTCACACCCATATCGGCATCGTCAAAATTTATAACCAAATAGCGGACATTCTTTTTCATAAATGCGCCAACAATTCCTGCGCCCATAATCGGAACATTTTGGACTACTTTGCCTGTGCCTGATTGAACCGATTGCGTATTTGGATAAATCACAATCAAAGTGCTGTAAGGAATTCCGAAACGCTCTTTATTATCTTTATCAAAAAAGACAAGTCGTAGATTTGCATCATCAAATTTTAGAGTGCCTTCTTCTTTTTTGCTAAAACCAAACATTCCGCCCTCATATTTTGCCTTAAATGAAACAGGCGCAATTGCTGCGGGTTCCGGTTTTTCAGTCTTCTTTTCAATTATTTTAGGTTGTGCCTGAACGCTGACAAAACTTAAAACGATTAAGCTCAAAAAAAGCGTAATTTTTTTCATATTTTTCTCCAATACGGGAATCCTATTTTTATAGACGCATTCCACCGACTGTTCGTTGCCAAGCTAGTGCTTTTTTCAAAACATTCAACCGATTTTTATCATCTTCGTTGGCGTTTTCGGAGAGTTTTGTAACGATTTCTTCAATCAAGGGAATAGCAAAAAGTCCTGCGTGAGCAATAATTTGCGAGTAATAATGTATTTGCAAACTTCCCTTTTCGTCAGTATGAAACTTTGTTACCTCACTATCGGTCATTTTCAAAACATCCTGTCCTGCCGGAACAACCCGACGCGGAACACCTTGCAATGTTTTTCCGTTTTCCCGCATTCCTAGCAAGAGAAGTCCAACTAATAGACCTTGTTCATTTAAATAATCAGGACTAAATGAGCTAAGTTCGGGTTTCGGAGATAAACGCGGACCAAAGTTTGAATATTCGGGATTGATTAAAATCGAATTGTAAATTACGCCAATTATTTCCTGATTTTCAGCAATCGGCAAACTAACAAACTGAGCAAAACCATAATCTTCGGCACTTGGAGGCGAACTTGAATCCAATGCGTCAACCACACGCCCAACATAATCAATATGAGAATTTGATTTAACTATTTTTGCTATTAACATTTAGAATTGTCTTCCCAGAGTTGGAATAATATAGAGCAGCCACCATAAAAGTATCTGAATTGCTAAAACAACTAAACTAAGTGACATACTGACTAAGGTAAGTTTGCGACCGCCAAGCAAGGGATTTCGAGCTGAAACAATTAGGCTAAAACTGCCAAGAACAAGAGTTAGCGGAATAAATAGTATTCCAATATAAGGAACAAGCGAATAAACGAAACACGCCCAGGTAGTTTGCGATGCTCCATTTTCATTGATTTCAAACAAGTTTCCTACGTCCTCCCGTTCAAAACTTTTTTCAAACACAATCGCCTTTCCCTGCATTCGATATGAAGCCCGTAAATTATCCAACGGTTGATAATCTTCAAACAAAAACTTTCCGCAAACCCGGCAATATTTGGCAAAACGTCGCTCAATCTGTGTTCCGCAAGCAGAGCAAATTTCATTGCTGTTAGCAGATTGCAGATTGCGGATTGATTCAGATGTTTTCACTTTTACCTTTTACCTTTTTACTTTTGCCTTCTGCGCCCTTTACTCGCAGCTTTTCGGGAAACTGTAAAATCAAGTTTTTCACGTTTAGCAAAGTCTTGTAAAGCCCTGTAAAAAATTTCGCGGTCTTGGGTGGTGATTACCGCAGTTTGATCAGCCGTTTCGAGAGCATACGGATAGCCCAAACCAATGATACATTCGGCACGAATTACATCTAAAACTTCATTTAACAAACCTTTTTCATAAATCCAACTTGGTATATCAATCCGCGCTGGTGATGATTGTCCGGTAGTTTGCAGATAAACAAAACCGATTGTATCGCCAAAATATTCGATTAAACCTTTGCGTTTCGCGTAACAAAAACAGGTTCGGTCGCCCCAAAATTGCAAAACTCGCGGAAACAAAACATCCGCATCAAAAAGTAAATCTTCATTGGCTTTCTCATTATCAAATTCGTCTAAAAATGTTATTAAGTCTTTGGCATAGCTTCGGGCAACATAGCCGACGAGTGGAACTTGAGTTTGCGCGGAAAGCAAAATCAAATCCTGCATCTCCTTGATATATTTGCCTTTACTGTCGGTCGAAAGCGGAAAAGGAACGAGTAAAGTATTATCGTAAAAAGCTAAAGGCATTCTCTCGCCACGCTCACGCCAACCTCGTTTTTTCTCTAAAAACTGTTTCGTTTTGCGAACTTCTTCTTCAATTCGTCTTTCACTAACGCGAGTTTCCGCCGGACTTGGCATCAAATCACTCGGCGAAAGAATAAAAAACTCAGCATTTTTTTCGTAGCGAACTTTATCACTATGAGGATTTTCAAACCAACCGACTTGCACCGCTGCCACAGTCAACGAAAAATCTCTGGTCGGCGGAATCTGGCTGCCGTCCACTGCAAATGTCGTCCGATTTTGCAAAATTTCAAAAGCCCATTTGCGTGATTCCTCGTGATTATTCCATATTTGCGGAAAAGGAATAGCAAAGATTTTGTGTTGCCATAGCTCAGCGGAAGGCATCGCTCCTGTTTCTTCTTTGTATTTAAACTGCTCTTGGATTTCTTCAAGCGAAGTTTGCTCAAGTCGTTGAATCTTCGAGAGATAAACTTCCAGCGAATCGCGTTGAGCAACTGAAAACTCCGTAAAGTCTGTCTTTTTTTCTTCTAATTGATTAGCTAAAAGTTCTCGAAAAATCATGTTTTGTTAGTTCTTTTTCTCAGGCTTTAAATCACTGTAACCATCAAATCTAAAATACCATTTATTGCCGATTTTCTTGGTGACAACTAAAAATTTTCCTTGTCCTGTTCTGATTTGTTTGCTGTCTTTGAAAGTATTTATCGTATAGATTCCGACATCATAACCGAGCCGTTTATCAACTTCACGTTTCAGAATCTGAAACTTTATTTCCATCGTTTCACCATTCTTTTTAACATAATCGAAAAATGAGGCGAATCCCTCACGAACTTTTGCCTTTCCATCGGTCATTTCATTTCCCGGAGCCAAATAATTTGCGTCTTCGGTATAAAGATTGGTGACTAAATCAACATTCAGTTCACGATAACCTTTCGTAAAGGTCGAGTAGATTGAATCAATTTCTTTGTGGGGTTTTACGCCACTTTCTAAAACTAAATCAGGCGTTTGAGCGAATAAACTGAATGAAAATATTAGTGTCAAAAATACAATTATTGCGTTTTTCATATTTTTTATTTTTTACTTTTTACTTTTTACTTTTTACTTTTATTTCCCTACCTCATATTTTTTAATTTCTGAATCAATCTGAGTAAAATTTGAATATTCAAATTTTCTGTCAGCAATTTTTGTTGCTTTCAAAGTGCTATCATTTTTACCTTGAATCCGATAGCTGATGGTTTGAAAAATTTTGGGAATCAAAATGCCAAATTTACTTGGCTGATATTCGTAGCTGTATTCAGAGGTTAAAACAGGCTTGCTTATTTTCTCAGGTTTAATTTCAATTTTGAAAGAGTTTTTCCAAATCTGTCCACTTTCTGCGTCGAGCCAAATTTCGCCTTTCATATTTGGATTTGTCGGACGCAAATCATCTGAAATCATCGTATCAAAACGCCAGCCGATTGGCTCGGTATTCAATTCTTCATTCGTTGGATTTACTTTGTAAAAAAGAGTCGGCTTATTTTGCGAATATTGGATTTTAACAACTTTACGCTCAGAAATTGTTTCAAAACCAATAATACTAAAATTAAAAAAAGATTTCAGTCTGTAAAATGGGTTGATTTGCAAGAGTGTCATTCCCCACGAACGAAATTTTCCATCATAACGATTCCCTTCCGAACGCAATTTATCATGTTCTTTGGAATCAGAGCTTGATTTGGCAAGTTTTTCAAAGAAATCAGAAATCTTTTCATCAGTTAAAGAAACATTTTTGCCATTAAATTCGAGTGGATTTCTATACTCATCAATCTTATTTGTTCGCGGCGATTGATAGACTATAAAATTTGATTTTACAATTCGAGTCTCATCAATTTTCCCATCATTTTTAAAATAAACGAAAGTTTTTAGTTCATCAGCAGAAAGATTTTTGAAAGTTAAAGTATATTGAGTAGTTGCTTTTTCGGCTTTATTTATTAATTCCTCAAGATTAATTTCTTGTGCTTTGGAAGAAACTGAAAGAATTAGAAATATAAGTAAGAAAGCTATTTTGTTCATTTGAATATTTTATTTGACTCTACTCGTCCGCCGTTTCAAGAAATCCATCAAAACAAATTCACTCAAATTATTTGGATTAGCAAAATATGCTTTTCCATTGGTCATTGCGGTCATCTTTTTGACGAATTCGACCAAATAATGATCGCTGGCGAGCATAAAAGTATTGATTTGGATTCCACCTTTTCGACACGCTTGGACTTCTTTCATCGTCTCTGCCATTACAAACGGGTCGTTGCCCATCGAGTTTTTTTAAAGCAAGCGTTTGTCATTTTGCACCTGAGAATAGCGTCGGTAATTAAAGTATGATGGATTGCCCGAATCAATAAAAGCGGCAGTTGGTTTGCCGTCCGTAATCATCACAATTTGCTTCATATCCTTACCTTGCGAGGCAAGAATCCGTCGAGCAAGTTTTAAGCCTTCAGCGGTGTTGGTGTGATATGGTCCAACTTGGGTTGTCGCTAATTTAGCAATCGGTAATTCTTCCGCGCCATCATGGAAGAGGACAATTTTGAGCGAATCTCCCGCGTATTGAGTGCGAATAAGATGTGCGAGTGCTAATGCAACTTTCTTGGCGGGAGTAAAACGATCTTCGCCATACAAAATCATCGAATGCGAACAATCGAGCATTACCACGGTCGCACACGAAGATTGATAATCCTGTTGGTGAACATAAAGGTCTCTGTATTCGAGATTTAGCGGAACGCTCAAACCTTCGCGCGTAATTGCCGAAAGCAGAGTGGCATTTACGTCTAAATTGATCGTATCGCCGAATTCATATTGTTTTGAACTTAATGCGGCTTCTACGCCGGTTGCCAAATGTTGCGTATCGTGTCTGCCGATTGAGGATTTTCCGACGCTTCCAAGTAAACTTTGCAGTTGTTTATAGCCAAGAAAATCCAATCCTTTTTCGGTTAAATTGAATTTAATATTTCGCGGCATTGCTTCGCCGATTTCGCCTTGCCCATCGCCATTTTGTTGTCGTTGCTGCTGCTCAACCTCTTTCAAATCTAAATAGCCTTCTTCCACCAAACGCTCAATCAGTTTATTTATCAATTCTTCCAGAAGCGAGCCTTTGAATTTTCCATCATTATCCGCCAGCATTTTTTCAACGTCGTGCGGAGTAATTATTTCTTTTTCGAGCAAAGCTTTCAAAAGTGCCTGACGGAGTGCGTCCAATGAATCATCAATTTCATTTCGTTGGCGAGTCCACCAATAATCATCGTTAAAGCCGGAATCCAACATCATATCCGAAAGCGACTGCATCAAATCGCCCAGATTTAGGTCGAACACATTAAAACCTTTGAATTTTGAATAACGGATGAATTTCATAACAACCCCTTGAAACGATTTGCCATCTGAAAAGATGTTCGCTAAATTAAAAATGTCTCTCGTTAATTTTACTCTTCCCCAAAGTTAGCATATTTCACTCTCCCCATAAAATATTTTAAATCTTAAGGAGTGAAAAAATGAAAAAGTTTATAATCGGATTAATTGTTTTAGCTGTTTTTGCAGTTACAATTCCGCTTTCGGTGAATGCTCAAACTTGCAGACCAAAACGCAAGTCTTATAGTTCTAAAAACTATCAAGTGCGAGGCTACCAAGCCCAACGACCGAGTTTTTGGAATCGTCACCGAAATACAAGAAACATTCTTCTATCAACCGGCGGCGGAGCATTAGTTGGTGGACTTTTAGGTGGAAGCCGTAAAAGTATGGCAAAAGGTGCATTAGTTGGAGCAGGTGCAGGTGCCCTTTATACTTTTGTGATTAAACCGAAAAAACGTAATTATCGCTAAACTATTTTTGATTTAGCCACGAACAAACACGAACAAACACAAAAAGTTTTTTCTTAATCTTTCGTGAAATTTCGTGTTCTTTCGTGGCTAAATCTGTCCTAATTATAACCTTCCAAATCTGTTAAATCATCATAAATCAATCCGCGACGATCACGCTTAGTCCGCGTCAATGCCTCATAACCACCTTCTTCATTGCGCGAAATTTTGTTTTGAGCGTAAAGTCCTTCGAGGACAAATTCACAGGCTGAGACGAGTTTGGCTTTGTCATTTTTAGTAAATTCGAGCGGGACAAGAGTTGATTCAATCAAATCCGGGACACTTCTGAGGAGCATCACACATTCATCCGCCGAAGCCGTATCCGAAAGCAAAAGTTTATTGCCGTCATCAAACCAATGAATAGTTGGCGCAAAATCAATTCCTAAAAAGAAACCCTCAAAAATCACGCCGCAAGCCTTTTTGATTAAATCCCGTGCCATTTTGTTTGCGCCAATCTGTTCACCCTCATATTCAAGTTCCATCTTGCCCGTCATCGCGGGTAACGAAGCATAAATATCCGAAATACGCGGAACAATTTCGGGTTCATTAGTGAATAAAGCTCGACGTTCTGCGTTGGAGACCATTGCTTCAGTTGCAGTTATCGGAAATCTCTGTGAAACTCCCGAACGTTTATCAATCCGTTGATCGTCTCTCGCTTCAAAGGCAATTTGCTCTACGCATTCGGCGATAAACTCAGGAATTTCTACCGTAAATCCTTCAAAATCAGCACGTTTTGTCCACGCTTCTTGTTTGGTGATTTCTACGCCGAGTCCAATATCTTTCGGATAATGAGTTGAAATTTCCGAGCCGATTCTATCCTTCAAAGGCGTGATGATTTTTCCGCGAGCCGTGTAATCTTCGGGATTTGCCGAGAAAACCAACATCACATCAAGCGGCAGACGGACAGGATAACCTTTTATCTGCACATCGCCTTCCTGCATAATATTGAATAATCCAACCTGAATTTTCCCTGCTAAATCTGGTAATTCGTTGATGGCGAAAATTCCGCGATTGGCACGCGGAAGCAGACCGTAATGAATAGTTAATTCGTCCGAGAGAAGATGTCCGCCTTTGGCAGCTTTTATAGGGTCAACGTCGCCGATTATGTCGGCAATCGTCACATCAGGCGTAGCGAGTTTTTCAACGAATCGATTATCGCGTTTTACCCAGTCAATTTTGGTTTCATCGCCGTGGAAATCTACTTGATGTCTGCCGTAAGCCGAAAGAGGATTGAACGGGTTATCGTTAATTTCCGAACCCACAATAATAGGCATTTCTTCGTCTAATAATTCGGTTAATTGTCTGATAATACGGCTTTTAGCCTGTCCGCGTGTGCCGAGTAAAATAATGTTGTGTTTGGATAAAACTGCGTTGATTAATTGGGGAATAACGGTTTCGTCATACCCGACAATTCCGCGAAACAGCTTCTCGCCGCCTCTGATTTTTTTGATCAAATTTGCCCGCATTTCGTCTTTGACCGAACGCGTAGCATACCCGCTTGCTCGTAATTCACCTAAAGTATTTGGTTTGCTCATACAAACTATATTAATCAAAATTTTCCGCGAATGAAAAGTTTTTCGATTAATTCTTTTCCCCAATCAAATAAACGACAGGTTCATCGCCCAAAACTTTAGCCGAATGATAAGTATTGGCAGGCATAAAATCTCTATCGCCAGCATTTAGAACAAAAACGCCGACATCTCTAATCGTCAATTCCAGACTTCCCGAAATTATCCAGTGCGATTGAACGTTAGAATGAAAATGTTGGGAATAACTTGCACCAGCACTATCACTCCATTGAAAAACGCTGTAATTTTCACTCTCCATTTGTTTGCGAAATTCATTTGAATCTGGTGGTTCTGTTTTATCCAAACGACTTACCTGATAATCAGACATTTTTTCCTCCAAACAAAAATAACGCAGTTCTCAAAATTAGAAAACTGCGTTATTGAAATAAAGGGGAAACAAACACTTTGACAATTGCATTTATGTTTTTTTAATAATAAGTTCTGCCAACTGATGAGCGTCCGTTGATTATTGTAAAACTTATTTTTTACATTTACCTTTCAAATGATACGCCGCACTGTTTCCCGAAAGCCCTACACTGATTATAACTACTTCGAATTTATGTTTGCTAATTGATAGAAATGATTTTACATTAAATTCGCTCTCTTATTTCGTCAATGTATTCGGGAATGCTAATATTTTTAATATAGTCTTTTGCGAAATCGTCTGAATTAAATTCAGCTAATTTCTCCTCAAATAAACTGGTATTAAAATCCATAAAATCATAATAAATTTTTCGAGGCGGATCTTGCTTTTTAATTTTTATAGTTTCGCTTAACCAACTGTATAGACAACGAAAAATTTCTTGAGTTTCATTTTTATGCACTTTTATATCAAATCCATTAATATCAGAAATGGCTTTCATGTAATCGTATTTGTTAGCCTCAAGTATTAAAAATTGCTTTTCTCTCAAATCTGGCAAATCGCTATTTCTAAGTCCGTAGTCAATCCCCAACTCGAAAGGCATATTCATTCTTGCAAACTCGTTTGCTTTCTTTGATTTGACTATAGACAAATCGTGAACACTATATTTGCAAGATTTAATTATTTTGATGATTTTTTGTAGTCGAATCTGACCGGAATCTGCTATTTCAAGTGAAAGTCGTGGGGAAAGACCATTTTTAACGAGAATATACAAGATAGGCTTTAGAAGGTCATCAATATATGATTCGTCAAAAGGACAATTGATAAAAACACTTTGTTCAAAACTCATTAATGTTTTGCGTCTTTTGGCGGATTAGGGTCATTTCCGTATGAATTTCTATTTTGAATCATTCCATTGGATTTGTGAATGTATAATTCAGTTTTTTCATTTCTGCTTAATTCACGACCGTAGGCAACAGCTTTTTGTTTCGTGTCAAAAGTCCTAGATGCTCTTTCAGCACCAGATTTTTTTACTGCCCAGCCCGAAGATGACGGAACTACATGATTTGATTTCTTTGTCATTTAATACGATTTTGTATTATAAAATTACTAATTTTAGGTCTGTCCAAAATCCCTGCTATTTAGTAAAAATACGCACCTCCTAACAGACCCAAATTGTAAAATAATATAGGTCAAAAGTCAAAAAAAACTAAATAACATAACAATAAAGGAAACAATGAGCAACTATTTAACCCAAAGGTTGAGAATCGAAACTTTCGAGTTTTGAAAGTTTTTTACATTTCGAGTAACTGCGTCAAATAAAGTTGGCAGCGTGTTTTTGCTAATCTATTGAAAAACTAATGTCGAACACGCTTCCTAAGGGTCGCGTTTCTGTCTCTAATCCGTCACCGCTCCGAATTCTGCCGATGAAACCAGTTTGGCGTATTTCGACAAAACTCCGCGTTCATATTTCGGTTTCGGCTGTTTCCATAATCTTCTACGCATTGCCAATTCTTCGTCGGAGATATTTAATTGTAAAGTTCGGGTTGGAGCATCAATCGTAATTGAATCGCCTTCTTCGATTAAAGCGATATTTCCACCGACAAAGGCTTCTGGGGCAACGTGTCCAACGACCATTCCGTAAGTTCCGCCGGAAAATCTGCCATCCGTAATTAAGCCGACCGAATCACCCAAACCCGCTCCGATAATCGCGGAGGTTGGAGCCAGCATTTCACGCATTCCGGGTCCGCCTTTTGGTCCTTCATAGCGGACAACAACCACATCTCCAGCCTGTATCTTCTTGGAAAGAATAGCTTTGAGACACTCTTCTTCAGAATCAAAAACTTTAGCATTACCCGTGATAGAAGGGTTCTTAACCCCTGTAATTTTGGCAACTGCACCTTCTTCAGCTAAATTTCCGCGAAGAATAGCCAGATGTCCTTGTTCATAAAGCGGTTTATCAAATGGACGAATTACATCTTGATTTTCGTTTGGAGCATCAGGAATATTTTCGAGGTTTTCCGCAATTGTTTTACCCGTAATCGTAATACAATCGCCGTGAAGCAACCCCTCTTTCAAAAGCATTTTCATTACCAACGGAATTCCGCCCGCTTTGTGCAAATCTGTTGCAACGTATTTTCCAGATGGTTTCAAATCACAAAAAACAGGAACTTTAGCCCGAATTTCTTCAAAATCGTCGAGCTTTAAGTCAACTTTCGCCGCGTGTGCAATCGCCAAAAGGTGCAAAACGGCATTAGTCGAACCGCCGACAGCCATAATCACCGCAATTGCGTTTTCAAATGCTTTCCGCGTCATAATTTGTCTGGCAGTCAGATTTTTCTTAACTGCTTCGGCTAAAACCCGTGCTGATTCTGCGGTGCTGTCGGCTTTTTCGGCATCTTCCGCCGCCATTGTTGAAGAATAAGGCAGACTCATTCCCATCGCCTCGATTGCAGATGACATCGTGTTGGCAGTGAACATTCCGCCGCACGAACCAGCTCCGGGACAAGCGTGTTTCTCAACTTCGGTCAGCCGTTCATCATCAATCTTCCCTGCTGAATGTTGCCCTACCGCTTCAAACGAAGAGACAACGGTCAAATCTTCGCCCTCAAGATGTCCGGGTTTGATAGTTCCGCCGTAAACAAAAATCGAAGGAACATCCAAACGTGCAAGGGCGATCATCGCTCCCGGCATATTTTTGTCGCAGCCGCCAATAGCTAAAACTCCGTCTAGCGATTGCCCGTTAATAACGGTTTCAATCGAATCAGCAATTACTTCGCGGGAAACGAGCGAATACTTCATCCCTTCAGTTCCCATCGAAATTCCGTCGCTAATTGTAATCGTGCCAAAGACTTGCGGCATCGTTCCGCTTTCAAGCAAAGCGTTGACGGCACGTTCTGCTAAAGGCTGAATTCCTGCGTTGCAGGGCGTGATCGTGCTGTGACCATTCGCCACACCGATAATCGGCTTTTCAAAATCATCATCGGAAAAACCGACAGCCCGCAACATCGCCCGATTTGGCGAACGCTCAACCCCTTGCGTAATAAGACAACTTCTACGATTAAATTTCATAAATTTCAGTTGGCAGTGACAATCGGCAGTAGCAGTAAATGGTCGTAGCAGCTAAACAGTTTAGGTTAAACTACAAAAGTAGATACACAAAAACTGCTAACTGCTACTGCTTACTGCCTACCGAATTAGACTGCCCAAAGATGTTTTTCTTCGTTATAATGCAGCCAAAAGTCTGAATTTTCTCGCCATTCGGGACGATAATTGGTCGCTACGATGGCAAGCGTTTTTTCCAGAGCAACGGCTGAATGTTCGATATTCGGCGGGACAACCAAACTTTGATTGGCTTCGACGACAAAAACATCTTCACCAATCGTGACCTGCCATTTGCCGAAAACGACGTAAATAATTTCCTCGTAATCGTGCGAATGAGCGGTGGTAATTGTATCTTCTTCGAGTTCGACGTGAGCCATCATCAGCTTTTCGCCAACTGCCACGCCTCTGTCGTAACCATTTGCAACTGTTCGGGTTGTGTGTTCGTTATCCCAATTGTAAAATTTCATATTCTTGGTTTTTATTAGATTTTGAAGTGTAAATTTGGTAAGACTCAGCAGCGAGACTGAACTTCCAATATTATACACTAATTCGTCTGTTTATTAACCAGAGTTTTTTCTTGCAGCCACGGCATCATTCCGCGAAGCTCTTCACCGACTTTTTCGATGCTGTGTTCTTCGCCTTCGGCTTCCATTCGTTTGAAATTCGCCTTGCCGTTGTCGCATTCCGCCATCCATTCATCAGCAAATTGTCCGCTTTGAATTTCGCTCAAAATTTTCTTCATTTCGGCTTTGGTTTCGGTAGTTACAACGCGGCTTCCGCGAGTAAGATCGCCATACTCAGCCGTGTTTGAAACTGAATAACGCATATTTGAAATGCCGCCTTCATAAAGCAAATCAACGATGAGTTTCATTTCGTGGAGACATTCAAAATAAGCCATTTCAGGTGCATAACCAGCTTCGGTCAAAGTTTCGTAACCAGCTTTAATTAAAGCAGTTAAACCGCCGCACAAAACAGCTTGTTCGCCGAAAAGGTCGGTTTCTGTTTCTTCTTTGAAAGTAGTTTCGATAATGCCCGCTTTTCCGCCGCCGATTGCCGAAGCATACGCCATTCCGATTTCGCGTGAATCGCCGGAAACGTCTTGATGAACAGCCAGCAAACACGGAACGCCACGACCACGTTCGTATTCGCTACGAACAA
>ERZ1292633.4800-Hain-H41-02um-R1-4800-length-12414-cov-7_pt1 | contig 12414 bp, 15 predicted proteins | sample MGYA00564406_ERZ1292633 | MGnify/ENA primary metagenome ERZ1292633 (study PRJEB36523, sample SAMEA6512639) | groundwater metagenome | collected 2019-01-08 | study: AquaDiva: Metagenomics assemblies of 32 groundwater samples
GCTCGGAGGGCTACTTCCTGCGCACGGGGCCGAACAGCCAGAAGATGAACCGGGAAGAACTGCTGCGCTTCCTGCGCGCGCAGTCCCCGTCGTTCTTCGATCAGACACCTTGCCCGGATTTCCGCTATAAGACCGATTTCAGCGTCAAGGCGTTCAATATGTTCCTGTACGTTTGCGGGATCAAGCCAGCCTCGATTCCGCGCGAGGACTTGCTGACGAATCTCGGGGTCGTGACGCGCGACAAGCGCCTCACCTTCAAGAACGCCGGGGTCCTTTTCTTCGCTAAGAAACCGGTGCTCTTCCATATTCAGGCGAAGATCACGTGCGTCTTGTTTCAGGGCACGGAGAGAGTGACGATCATCGATCGCAAAGATTTCGACGGGAGCGTAGCCGACAACGTCGAAGGCGCGATGGCCTTCCTCAAGCGGAACCTGCCGCGCAATCCTTTGATCGCGGAGCTGTTCTTCCGCATGGACGAGGTCGAAAAGGTTGGCAGCGGCATCGGGCGTATTCGCGACGCGATCGCTGCGGCTGGATTGGACGCTCCTGTTTTCGCGGCCGATGCGTTCTTCTCAATCTCCTTCCCGCTTCCGCAGACGCCGGGGCATGTGCCGCCCGGGCATGGTCCCTCTGAAGGGGCTGTGTCGGGACCAAGTCGGGAGCCGGATCGCAAGGCCAGGGAAGCTCCTTCAATGGTCCTGCTCCTGGCTTCCCGAAAGTCCCAAACAACAAAAGTAAAATCGCGGTGTGTCGCGCCGTAAGGCTGTGCAACACCAGCGGGTGGAAGTCCCGTCCGGGCAGGCGACGGAGCGCCCGGTAGCAGGCCCCACATCAAGCGCGAAATCGCTGGGTGCGAGCGGGGCGTCAAAGGCCTCCGAAGGGAGGGAGCAAGAACGCGGGCCGCAACATAAAGTGAATCCTGCAACCTCGTCAGATTTAAAATATGGGAGCCGAGCCGGTCACGCCACGGCGAAGGCCAGGTCTTCTGCGCATATATCCGAGACAGCAAGCGCCGAGGGTCCCATCGGGGTATGGGGAGCAGCACGTGTTCAAGGCGGTGCACAGGATGCGGGAGACCCGTCTGAGCAGCCCAAGTCAGGGCAAGGCCGCTCGTATAAGCCGAGAGCAAAAGGGAGCGGAGCTCAGCGGGAGTCCGAGGGGGCCAAGGTACTGATGATATCGGCGCAGCAAAACGCCGAAGGAGGGACGGGCCCCTGCTTTGGTCAAGCAAGCGGAAAAGGTAAGCGCGAGGGCATGGCTCAGGCATCTGAGTCCAACTTCCCCGATGGGATTAGTCCCAACGACAAAGTGCGAAAACTTCAACGTAAGCTATGGACGACAGCCAAGCAGCAACCGAAACGACGCTTTCATGCGTTGTACGACCGTATCTGTAGAAGTGACGTCCTACAGGAAGCATGGAAGCGAGTTCGAAGCAACCGAGGAGCAGCCGGCGTAGACGAGATGACTCTGGCTGATGTAGAGGCGTACGGCGTAGAGCGTGTGCTTAACGAGCTGCGTCGAGACCTTCGGGAAGGAAAGTATCGACCCCAGGCGGTCCTGAGGCGGTACATACCGAAGGCAGACGGAAAGAAGCGGCCGCTTGGGATACCGACGGTACGGGATCGAGTGGCACAAGCGGCGGCTAAAATCGTGTTGGAGCCCATTTTCGAGGCCGACTTCAAGGCCGTGTCGTGTGGGTTTCGGCCAGGCCGTGGCGCGGTGCAGGCGATGGAGAAAATCCGCGAGTTGGGAAATCGCGGATACAACCATGTGCTGGATGCGGATATCCGGGATTACTTCGGCAGCATCGATCATGAGCTGCTGATGAAGCGGGTGAAGCGTCGGATTTTGGATCGGAAGGTACTCAAGCTGTTGCGGGGTTGGCTTAAGGCGGGTGTGATGGAAGAAGGGCGACGGGAGGAGACGATCACCGGAACGCCGCAAGGCGGGGTGATCTCGCCGTTGCTATCGAACATCTATCTGCATTTCTTTGACGCGGTCTGGGAGCGACAATGCGCAGAAGTGGGAGCGCTGGTACGCTACGCGGACGACTTCGTGATCATGTGCAAGAATGCGAAGGCGGCGGAGGAGGCCGAGCGGAGAGTACGTCTTATCTTCGAGAGGCTGCGGCTGGCGCTACACCCTGAGAAAACGCGAAGGATAGACCTGAGCTTTGGCAAGGAGGGCTTCAACTTCCTAGGCTGGTATCTGCGCAAGCGGCTGTCGGGGCGGATGAAGGAGGAAGGCAAGATAAGATTCTTCCTACAACGCTGGCCATCGACGCGCAGCATGATGCGGATACGGCAGAAGGTCAGGGAAGTCGTAGGCGCTCATCGTGACGGGGTCAAAGATGTGAAGGTTCTCATCGAGGACCTGAACCCGAAGCTGCGAGGTTGGGGAAACTATTTTCGCACGGGGAATTCTGCCGTCAAGTTCCAGGATGTCGATGAGCACGTGGAGGGACGACTGCGCCACTTCTTAAATCGACGATCTGGGGAACGAAGCCCAAGCCAGCGGGGAATATATACGACGGACTGGTTTGGGCAGAAGGGACTCTATCGGTTGCATGGGACTATTCGATATCCGGCCGCTGTGCACGCTGCGTCATGAAGACCATCGTTAAGCCGTGTGCGGGAAATCCGCAAGCACGGTTTGAAAGGGAGGATCAGGAAACCGGGGCCTAGCGGCAACCGGCATCTGAACTTTACCAATGAACAAAATCACGCCCGCCGATTATCTTCCCCTGCTTTGCCTAATTTTTACTGGCATTGAGGGGACCGCTGATATACACTTCCATTGTGTCAAGCAATTCGCAATCCAGAGGGCTGAGGCTCGGGCCATGAATCTTAGGCCTTCTAAGACAGCGTGGTTGGCGGTTGTGGGCGCGTTTGCCCTGTTTGCCTGCGCCGGTTCCGTGAGCGCGCAATCGTTGCGACGCGTGGTTGTGTTGACCGACATCGGCCCCGAGGGGCCCGCCGATGAGGATGACCTGCAGTCGATGATACGCTTCATGCTCTACACCAATGAGTTCGAAGTCGAGGCGCTGATCGCGACGAAGATCGGCGGCGGCGGGGTCAGGAAGGATTATATTCAGAACGTCGTCAACGCTTACGGGAAGGTGCGCCCGAATCTGCTGCTTCACAGAAGCGGCTATCCCACGTCAAGCTTCCTGCTCGGCCGGATCAAGGCCGGCCACTCCTCCGCCCTGACCGAGGATATCGGACCTGCCGGCGACTCCGAGGGCTCGAACGCGATCATAGCCGCCGTCGACAAGCCCGATGCGCGTCCGGTCTTCGTCGTCATCTGGGGCGGCTCCTATGATCTGGCTCAGGCCCTTTGGCGGGTTCGCAACGATCGAGGGAGCGCGGCCGCCAACCAATTCGCGTCCAAGATCCGGGTCCACTGCGACGGGGACCAGTACGCTCCGACGGGCCCTTGGATCCGCTCGAATTTCCCGAGTCTCTTCTGGATCCATGACGGTCCCACCGCGAGCGATAGCTGGACGTGGACGGAGAATCGCCTGCGAACGCCCCTGCGCGGCTTCTATCTGGGCGGAGATGCGTCTTTCGTCTCCGTGAGCTGGATCAACGCGAACCTGAAGGGCCATGGGCCTTTAGGCGACATGTATCCGATCTACGCGGGGGGCGTTAACGGGGTCAAGGACGCCCACCCATATCTGGAGTTCATCGTGGGAGGCCTGCATGACCCCGAGAAGCCCACGTGGGGCGGCTGGGGGGGGGAGATTCGGCGGCACCGGCCCGCAATATTTCAGCACGGCGCAAGACAGCGTCGCCGGGGAGACCTCGGGCCGCGCCACCGTCTGGCGATGGCGCCCGGCGTTCATGAACGACTTCGCGGCCCGTATGGATTGGTGCGTCAAACCGTTTAATCAGGCAAATCACGCTCCCGTGGCTGTCGTCAACGGAGCCCTGAGCCGCACCGTCACCTCCGGGCAGACCGTGACGCTCGACGCCTCCGGGTCGAGCGATCCCGATGGGAACGCTCTGAGCTACAACTGGTGGCGGTACCTGGAGGCAAGCGGTTACAAGGGAGCTCTCGCGATCAGCAACGGCGCCGGCGCGGTCGCGTCGTTTACGGCTCCAAACGTCGTGAGCCCGCAAACGATTCATATCATCCTGGAGGTGAAAGACGCCGGGGCGCCCAATCTTGTTGCTTATCAGCGCGTGGTGGTCACGGTCAACCCGGCGGGCACATCGACCCCCCCTCAGATGACCTCTCCCGCGGCGGGGACGGTCTTGAGTCCGAACCAGACCGTGACGGCGACGGGAACGGGGACGAACCTCTCCTGGTCCATCGATCGCACCGGCGACGGGCTGGGGGCCTTCAAGACGGGGACGGGGCCGTCGATCACGTTCACGGTGCCGGCGGACGCCACCAGCACCCAGACGATCGTGATCACTCTGACGGGGAGCGGCGGAACGCTCTCGCGAAGCTACGCCATCAGCGGGGCGCCCGCGACCGTACCGTCCGCGCCCAGAAACTTGGGTCGGCGATAAATAACTCCTGTGACTTCGCGACCATCGCTCAGCCGGAGCCGCATCATCATGGCGATGAACAATGAGGCAAGAAACATGACCGCTCAATCAACACCTGTGATCAGGTTTTTAGCTCAAAGACTCCAACGGTCGCTGACGATTTGCAGAGCCTCTGGGCGTGAGCTTCCCATTCTCGCCACAGCAGGAGCGCGACCACGGCGAGCCCCGCCGCAAGGCCCATCCACAGTCCCGTCGCGCCTTGTCGCAGGCCGAAACATAAGCCAAGTCCCAGGGGCAGCCCGATCAGCCAGTACCCGATCAGGTTGATCGCGAAAGGACGACGCGTCGATCCCAGTCCGCGCAAAGCGCCGGTGAGGACGGCCTGGGCGCCGTCGAAGATCTGGAAGGCGGCGCCGCAATAGAGCAGAGGGATCGCCAGCGCGATGACGGCGTCCTCGGCTCCGAACAGGCCCAGGATGATCCGGGGCGCCACGGCGAACGCCAGCCCGGTCGTCGCCATGAAGGCCATGCTCATGATCGTCGCAGCGCGGCCCAATGAGGCCGCCGCGCGCGGATCTTCTCGACCCAGGGCCTGTCCGACGCGGGCCGCGGTCGCATGAGAGAGCCCCATCGGGACCATATAGGTCAGGCTGACCAAGTTGAGCGTGAGCTGATGCGCGGCCAAGGATTGGGGTCCGAGGCGGCCGACCAAAGTCGTGACGAGGGAAAAAATCGCGATTTCAGCCAGCATGGCCAGGCCCGCGGGCAGGCCGAGCGCGAGTACGTCGAGAGCCAGTCGACGATGCCAACCGTGGAACTTGAAGGAAATCGCGCGCAGGCGCCCCCAAGCCGCCGCCGCGACGACCGTCAGCATCACGGCGTTGGCGCACAGCGAGGCGAAGGCCGAGCCCCGCACGCCGAGAGCGGGCGCTCCCCAGTGTCCGAAGACGAGGATCCAGTCGAGCGCGGCGTTGACGATGTTTCCCAAGACGATCGCCGCCACGAGCGGCGCGGTGACGCTCATCGACTGCAGGAATTGACGCACGGCGACGAAGCACAAACCCGGGAACACCGCCCAACGCAGGATCGCGATGTAGTCGAGGGCCGCGCGGAGCACATCGGGATCGACGCCGGCGAAAGACAAGACGGGTTCGGCGAGGCCGTAAGCGAAAAAAATAGGCAGGGCGACGGCCAGGGCGAGCGCAAGAGTATGGACGAGCAATTGACCGCACAGGTCCGGACGTCCCGCGCCGAAAGCTTTCGAGGAGTGACTGTCGATTCCCATGACGATTCCCATGCCCACGATAAAGCCGGTGAAATAGACCATCGAACTCAGGCCCACGGCCGCGATTGCCATCGAGCCGAGGCGGCCGACGAACATCATGTCGACCGTGCTGTAGAGGACCATGCCGATTTGGGTCAGGGTGATGGGGCCGGCGAGGGCGAGGACGGAGCGCGCCTCCTGCCAAGGGAATCGTTCGCGTGTCATGATCGGGGGGACGTCATCATACCATGATAACGCGGCGCCCGTCGGAGCGCGGGCCCGGCTTAGGTCCCAGGCCCGAGGACTAAAGGGCCTGTAGGCGCGACTGCTATAATCCCGGGATGGCGCGCTGGCGATGTTTGGGAGCCGTTCTCTTGGCTGCGGGATGCGCGTCGACGGGCTCGGCGCCCGGTGGGACCGACCTGGCCGCGTTTATTCCCGAAGCCATCCCGTTCGATCGTTCGGCGCTCGAGCCTCTGAGCGCGCGGTTGCGGGAAAGAACGAGGAGCCTCCACCTCAACAACATTCCGGGTCGCCGGGGCGAACGTCTCTCCCGGGCTTTGGTGATGCTGCCCGTCGATCGCGCCCAAATGGGGACGATCAGCTTCGAGATCGAGAGCGGCCCCAAGGCGGGGCTCCACCAATGCGAGGCGCTGGGCCGGGGGAGAACGTCCCTGACCCCCTTTCCAGGCGCCATCGGCGGGGCGATCGAGGGCAAGGCGATTTATTATCTCCCCATGGATCATGTCAACGGGGCCACTCCGACGGGCATTTACGACGTTAGGAACATCACGCCGAAAACCTATGAGATCGTTTTTTTGAATTCCCCGGAAAGCATGGCGGGGGAAGAGGACGTCGCGTCCCGGACCCGCCCCGAGGACTTGGAACCGAGGCCTTATTTTTCCGGAGTCTGGAAGACGTGGTACGCGAGAGGCAGCGCCGCGGTTCCCATCGACATGATTTGGTCTTTGGACGACCAGGCCGGCTCGCAGGGCGCGGCCTTTCCCGTCTTCGAGCGCAAGCCCGAGCCCGCGAGCGCCGCGCAAAGGGAATTCCAGGCCAAACAATTGAGCCGCAATAAGGACTATTACCGCGGCCCTTTCGGGCGCAGCGGCTTGGCCAATCACACGGACCGTTGGGACGAGCCGGAGCGCAGCAACGACCCGCGATTTTCCGGCCGCAGGGAGCTCGTTGATTTTCGATTTCGCGACACCGACGGCTGCCTGAAGGTTCGGGCCGATTGCTTGGAACTGCTCAATGAGTTCGTCGAGGAGCAAAGCGGGAAGGGCCGCCGCGTTCAGTATGAGGTTCGACAGCTCCCCAATTGAGCCTGTGCCTTGGCGGGCCGCTATTGTACAATGAGGCCGCTTGAAAGATCCCGGCGCCAAGCCTAAAAACGTCCTGCTGCCCATATTCCTGATCGTGGCGGTGGACATTTTGGGCATGACGATGATTTTGCCCCTGCTTCCGTTTTACGCGGAGCGCTACGGAGCCTCGCCCCAAGTCGTGGGCTTGCTGGTCACGTCTTACGCGTTGTGCCAGTTGATCGCCGGTCCCATCCTGGGCAAGCTCTCCGACCGTCATGGACGGCGGCGGCTGTTGATCATCAGCCAATTGGGAACGTTCGCGGGCTTTCTCTTGTTGGGCTGGGCGAAGTCCCTGCCCCTGATTTTTCTGGCCCGGATCATCGACGGCTTGACCGCCGGCAATCTCTCCCTGGCGCAGGCGTACGTGTCCGACGTGACCGAGCCCGAGAATCGGGCTAAATCGTTTGGAGTCATCGGCATCGCCTTCGGCTTGGGCTTTTTGTTCGGCCCCGCCATGTCCGGCTTTTTGTCGCAATACGATTATTCCTATCCCGCCTGGGCGGCGGCGGGATTGTCGCTGACCAGCGTGCTGTGCACGTATTTCCTCCTACCCTCGGCGCGCCCGAATCTCGATGATGAGACGGGACCCGGCGGCAAGCGCCTGGGACTGCTCGATTGGGGCGCTTACGCGCAGTATTTCCGAAATCGCGAGCTGGCGCCGATCCTGTTTCAGTTTTTTTGCTTCTGCTCGATGTTTTCGATATTCATGTCGGGCTTCGCTCTGTTCGCGGAGCGCCGTTTCCTCGTGGACGGGCGCCCTTTCGGACCGAGGGAGATCGGGTATCTATACGCGTACTCGGGCCTTCTGGGCGTGATTATTCAGGGGGGGCTGCTCGGGCGTTTGGTCAAGCGCTACGGCGAAGGCCCCTTGGCCCGCGCCGGCTTTATTTCCGCCGCGGCGGGGCTGATGACGTTGTCGGTTATAGGCTCTCTGCCTTGGCTCATCGTCGTATTCACCGCGGTCGCCTTCGGCACGGGAGTGCTTCGCCCCGCCCTGACCAGCCTGATCACCCGCGGCGTCAGCCGCAAAGAGCAGGGCGTCGTCTTGGGCCTGACGCAATCCTTGAACTCGGTGTCCTCGATCGTCTCGCCGCTTGTGTCCGGCTTCTTGATCGGCCATGCCCAGTTGCGGGCCTGGACGCTGGTCGCGGCCGCGGTGGCCGCCGCGGGAGCCGTGATGCAAATGAAGAAGGCCCCCGCCTGAGCGGGGGCCTTCTGATTGCCGGCCGAAGCCGGGGTCGAATCGGTTAGCTGAGGTGCTTGCTGACCAACTTCGTCATCTCGAACATGTTGACGACGGACTTTCCGCCGAAAACAGCCTTCAACGCCGCGTCGGCGTTGATGTTGCGCTTGTTCTTCTTGTCCTGCAGGTTGTTTTTCTTGATGTAGGCCCAGAGCTTCTTGACGACCTCGGTCCGCGGCAAGGGCTTGGTGCCGACGACTTCCGCGAGCTTCTCGCTCGGGGTAAGGGGCTTCATGAACGTCGCGTTCGCCTTCTTCGCCATAGTGACGGTGTCTCCTCGTACCGACCCTTCAAAAGCATCGGCTAGGAAGACATTCAACATGATTTCCCCTCGGAGGTCAAGCATTTCTCCGTCGAGGCTCCGACGAGACGGATCGCGTCCCTCCCCGATTCCCGGACTTCAGCGGGGACGTGGGGCAGGCCCAACTGCGCGAAGTCGTGCCAGCGGGCGCCGTCGCTTTCCTCCGGGCGGTGGGCGTGCTCTCCCGGCGCGGCTCTTAAGTAGTAGATGAAATCGATGTGGTGGTTGTGTCCCGGAAGCTCCTCGACCTGGACGCGGTGCGGTTCGTGAAGGGACTCCACGCGGCCGTCCTTCATCAGGGGCGAACGCGGCGCGGCGATGAACTGGGCCCGCAGTCCGGTTTCCTCGAGGACCTCGCGCAGCACCGCCTCATCGGGGGTTTCTCCCGGTTCGATGTGGCCGCCCGGAGGAAGCCAAAGGCCGAGCTTGCGGTGCTTGAGAAGGAGCGTTTTGCCGTCGCGCACGATGTAGCCGGTGGCGACGAAGCAGTACTTCCTCACGAGTCGGATTGATGGGACGTGTCGAATTTCCTCCGCGCCGCGATGCGTCTCATTTCGGAGGCGGCCGCGGGATTCTCGTTGAGGACGAAGCGGAAATCCTCGGCGGTCAGAACGAAAATCTTCGCGGGCTCCGCGCAGACGACGGTGGCGGTGCGCGGTTCGTCGGAGATCAGCGCGATTTCTCCAAGAAAGTCTCCCGGCTTGAGCGAAGCGACGGTTTTCGACATCACGAGCCAGCGGTTCAAGCGTATTTCAACGGCGCCTTGGTAGATGATATAGAAGGCGTCGCCCTTCTGGCCCTGGCTGAAGACCGTCTCGCCCTTGTCGTAGTGGTACAGCATGATCGTCGGCAAAATCTTGTCGAGCTGCCCGATGGTCAAGGGCGTGAAGAATTCCACTTTTCTCATCATGGAGGCCAGGACCCCCAACTCTTTGGAGTCGATGTTTAATTTCTTCATGCCGAGACTTTAGCTTTTTTTGGCCGCGCGCCCAGCATCCGGATCAGGCGTGGAGGCCGGCGGCGTACGACGCCAGGGCTTCGGCCAGTTCTTTGGGCCTGTCCAAGGGGATGTGGTGGTGCGCCTCGGCGATTTCCAGAGCGCGGCCGCGCGGAAGGGCGGCGGCGACTTTATTCATCATCTCGCGGGGCAAGATCGCGCTGTGTTCTCCCCGAACGATCAGCGCCTCGACGTTCAGCTGAGGCAGTTGGGGCCAGACCGAGCCGTAAGGGAAGGAGAGAACGTTCCAGTCGAACTTCCAGCTCCAACCCCCGGGGCCTTGGCGTATGCTGTGCCGGCCCAGACGTCGAATATCCTCTTTGCCTAGAAGCGTTCCCGTCGGCTGCAGGCGGAACTTGGAGAGTATGGCGTCCTCGTCGGGGTAGACGGGCCGGCTGCGGGCCTGCGCCTTGCCGAATTTATGGTCGCGCGAGGAGGGGATGAAATCGGTGAGGAAATCGATGGCGACGACGCCGCGCAGGAATTCTCCCCGGCTTCGGGCGTAGTCGAGGGCCACGCGCGCGCCCATGGAATGAGCGACCAGAAGGAAGCGCCGCCAGCCGAGCTCGCGCCGAACGAGCTCGATATCTTCGAGGTAGCGGTCGCTGGTGTAGCGCTCCCCGCTCAGCCACCGGCTGTCTCCGTGGCCGCGGAAGTCCAGTGCCACGGCGCGCAGCCTGCCTTTCCAATGAGGGACGACCTCGTCCCACCAGTGGGTGTGGGCGGCCATCCCATGCAGGAGAAGGACGTTGTCGCCGGGTCCTTGCCAGTCGCAGGCGTGGACGGGCCCCACCATGAGGCTTTTCACGCCGGGTCCTGGATTTTTCCGCCCGCGCGCTTGGACCAGTCCACGTTCTTGAAGCGCCGGTGCGCCCACAGCCATTGCGCGGGTTGCGCGCGGATGCACGTCTCGACCATGTCGGCCAAGCGCTGGCTGTCTTGGCCGTCATCGGCGCCGAGGACGTGTTCGGGCTCGATGATGATGCGCATGCGCCCATCGTCCTCGCGCAGCGGCCGGATGGGAAGTATCGCCGCTCCCGTCCGGCGGGCCAGAGGAGCGACGGCCGCCAGGGTGTCGACCTCGACGCCGAAGAAGCGCAGGGGCTGTCCCATGGGCGGGGGCATGTACTGATCCATGACGAACACGATCCCCCCGCCCGCGCGCAAAGTCTTCATGACGGCGGGAATCGTGTGCGGTTGATAGGCCGCGCGGACGCCGGTCGAGAGGCGGGCTTTTTCCATCCACTCATGCAGCCAAGCGGGCTTGAGCCTGCGGGTGACGATGGTGATCGGTATGCCCGAAAGCGCGCCAATGGAAACAGCCAGCTCCCAATTGGCCAAATGCGCCGAGCAAAAGATCACGCCCTTGCCCCGGCGGTGCGCCGCCTCCCAATTCTCGTAGCCCTCGAGGAAGGCGACGCGCTTGCAGTAGGAGACGAAGTGCCCTGGAATCGGCGTGAACATATGGGCCAGCTCCAAAACCAGACGACCGTAATGCTCGTAATTTTTCTCGAGCAGGGCCCGCCGCCGGTTCGGGTCCAACTCGGGGAGGCAGCGCGCGATGTTGTCCTGAGCGATCTTTCTGCGCAGGGGGTCGATGAGCAGCGCGAGGCGGCCCAGCCCGGCGCCAAGAGCCATTTCCCATGTGCGCGGAAGCAGGGCGACCAACAGGCCCATGCCGTGAAGAGGGATGCGAAGCAGGAGCGCTAGGATTGGACTCACGCGCCGCCGGGCGTCGGGCGCCGCGCACGCAATCTCCGGGCGAGTTCGTCGAACCGGGCGCGAACGCTCATCATGAAGTTTTCCTGCGCGTCCTCTTTGCTCATGGAGGCCTCGAGGGGGTATTTTATCACATTGACGACAGCGTGCCTTCCGCTTGAATTTCATGTATCCTACCGGGATGAAACCCATCGTCTCCCTGATCGCTCTATTGACCGCCGCCTCCTTGACGTCGTGCGGTTTGCTCTATACCGACATCAAGGTTCCTCGCGGCTATCGCACGGCCTCTCCCTCGGAGGTTAAATCCGCCCCCGACGACCCCACGGTGACAGGCAAGGCGTGCAATCGTTCCGCCTTGTTTCTCTTCGCTTGGGGGGACGGGTCGTATGCGGCGGCCCTCAAGGACGCGCTCGGCTCGCGCGATGGAATACTCTATGACGCGCGCGCGGACGTGACGGTGGACGCCTACCTTCTCGGCATCTACGCGAAATGGTGCACGGTGTTGAGCGGAAGGGTCGCCAAACCATGACAGCCGCATTGGCGTTATTGCTGGCTCTTGCCGCGGTTCCGGGCGTCTGGGCCCGGGGAGAAAACGACGGAGACGAAGCCTCCCCCGCGATGATTCCCTCCGGCGGGATCATGCTGTTCTATCAATCGAAGGGACCGTTGTCTTTCGTCACCATGACTCCCAAGGATCGCCCCTCCGGAGTCCGCGAGCTGGGCACGGTCAAGGGCGTGTCGTGCCAACACGGCCTGTCCATTCCCCTGGCGGCCGAACTGAGAGCGACCAGCGTTTCGGGCGGCTACGGCAACGGAAGCTTCGCCAAGGCCGTCGGGCAAATCAAGAAAGACAGGCCCGAGACCGCCGGTCTTTACGACGTGCGCACCGATTTGCGCGTGTTCAGCCTGCTGGGGATTTATCGCAAGCTGTGCACCGAGGTGACCGCGCGCGCCTTCGCCGCGTCCTAGCCCGGAATCTTCAGTTGACTCTCTGCTGATGAGGGAGCCGCGTTCGGCTCGCCCCTTG
>ERZ1292633.4802-Hain-H41-02um-R1-4802-length-12412-cov-5_pt1 | contig 12412 bp, 11 predicted proteins | sample MGYA00564406_ERZ1292633 | MGnify/ENA primary metagenome ERZ1292633 (study PRJEB36523, sample SAMEA6512639) | groundwater metagenome | collected 2019-01-08 | study: AquaDiva: Metagenomics assemblies of 32 groundwater samples
CCGGAGATTTGCTCGTGGATATGAAGCAAATTGGGCAGCTTTTTGTGGCGCCCCGTGGCGGCAAGGGCGGATTTGGAAACGGACACTTTGTTACCAGCACGCGGCAAGCTCCACATTTTGCGGAATTGGGAGATCAAGGTGAGCTTCGCGAGGTTCGCTTAGAGCTGAAATTGGTGGCGGATGTGGGCTTGGTTGGCTTTCCTTCAGCCGGAAAATCCACTTTGATTTCACGCGTTTCCGCGGCTAAGCCCAAAATTGCGGCTTATCCCTTCACCACACTGGTGCCCAACTTGGGAGTGGTTCAGCTCTCTGAATTCGGTGGGTCCAACGAGGAAACCTTTGTGATGGCCGATATTCCTGGAATTATTGAAGGCGCCTCCAAAGGAAAAGGTTTAGGAGATAAATTTTTGAAACACATTTCCCGCACGGCGACTTTGGTTTTTTTAATCGATCCTTTTGCTTACGACGGAAAGTCGGTGGAAGAGCAATACACGATTCTTCAAAAGGAGTTGAAAGGACAAGAAGGTGATCTTTTAAAGAAAACGGCTTTTGTGGTTTTGAGTAAAATCGATGCGCTCTCAGAAGAGGATCGTGAAAAAATTAAAAAAGGATTTTTGAAGAAATTTCCCAAACTCAAAAAAACTTTCCGCATGATTTCAGCGGTGAGTGGGGAAGGGCTGAAGGAATTTGCTCTGGAATTATTTAAGGAAGTTCAAGCGCGAAAAGCGGAAAGCATTTCTGAAATTCTTGAAGAAAAAGAGAGCGATGAAACGCCGGTGTATATGCCGATCAAGCTTATCGACGATCATTCATTCAAGTTGAAATTAGAAGGGGAAGTTAATTTAGAAAATTTACGTGAACCCATTCACAACCAGTTGATTTCTATTTCGGACTTAAGAAAACGAAAACTTTTCGTGATCAGCGGACGACGAATAGAACAAATTTCGCGAATGACCAATGTGCATCAAGATGATGGGGTGGATAGGGTTTATGATGTGCTCAAAAAAATGGGAATTTATAAAGAACTGCGACGCGCAGGGGCTAAAAATGGTGATTTATTTAAAATTGGGCCGCACCTTTTTGAATATCATCAAGACATGCAATGAAACTCATCTGCGCCTTAGGCAATCCGGGCAGACAATATGAGAATACGCGCCATAATGCGGGCTTTATTTTCATGGATTTACTTCGCCAGCATTACGATTTTCCAGAATTTCAGGAAAAATGGGACGGACTTTATTCGGAAAAAGGTTTGGGTGACCATAAATGGGTGCTGTTCAAACCGATGAAATTCATGAATCTTTCAGGTTGGCCACTGAAACAAGTGATGGATTTTTACAAAGTACCGCTGAGCGACGTGGTGATTGTTTATGATGATGTGGATTTGCCTTTGGGGACTCATCGTTATCGAGATTCCGGTAGCGCCGGCACTCACAATGGAATGAAATCTGTGATTGAGGTGCTGGGCACGGAGGAAATTCCTAGATTGCGTTTAGGAGTGGAGTCACGAGGAGAATTGACCTCTTCTGAGATCAATTTGCATGATTTTGTGCTGGGGCAGTTCACCGAAGAAGAAAAGCTCAGATTTAAAGAAGGATTGGCCAAGGCGATGGAGACTCTGGAAAATGCTCTTGCCTAATCTTAAAGAATTCCTTAAAGTGACCTGGCATTTTTCAAAGATATTATGTTTGCAATCATCGTAATTGGCGGGAAACAGTACAAAGTTCGTGAAAAAGACGAGCTTGAGGTTGAAAAACTGGATGTTGGTGACTCCGATAGCATCAAATTTAAGGAAGTTCTCCTTTTGGCGGACGATGAAGGCAAATCTGTAAAAATTGGTATGCCTTATGTGACTGGTGTTCATGTGGAATGCAAAATTCTTGAAGCCGACATGAAGGGCGAAAAGATTCAAGTTCGCAAATTTAAGGCTAAAAAACGTTATTCTAAGGTTCAAGGTCACCGTCAACGCTACACAACCCTTAAGGTTTTGAAGATTTCAGCGGTTGAAAAGAAGGCGGCACCTGTGGAAAAGAGCGAAAAAGTGGAAGAAGCGGCCCCAAAGAAAGTCGTTAAAAAGCCAGCAGCTAAGAAAGCTGACTAAGGACTTTTTCTAAATCAGAAGCTAAGGGAGCATGAAAATGCTCTTTTTTAATTTTTAGGTCTGAAGCGTGAAGGAATTGGCGGGTGAGACCATACTTTTTTTCGAATTCATGATTGAGCAGCAGATCACCGTATTGTCGATCTCCTAGGATGGGGTGACCAATGCTGGCCATATGTACACGGATTTGATGGGTGCGACCGGTTTCGATCTGAATTTTGAGAAGGCTAGTGCCCTTAAAGTGTTGCAGCACCTCAAAGGTACTCACGGCCGATTTTCCTTGATTATGAATGCTCATTTTCTTTCTGTCCTTTGTGGCGCGTTTGAGAGGAGCGTCAATGCGACCGGTTCTTGTACGGGGTTCTCCGCGCACCAAAGCCAAATAAGTTTTCTCAACCTTGCGATCCTTGAATTCGGCGCTGAGAGCAGCATGGCTTTTAGGGTTTTTCGCCACCAAGAGGATTCCGGACGTGTCTTTGTCCAATCGGTGAACGATTCCGGGACGGCCGCTCTTATCCTTCTTGAAGGCGCTGAGATGGTCTTTTAGAAGATCCACCACGGTTTCATGGGTTTTGCTTAAGGTGGGGCTGGGATGAACCACCATTCCCGCCGCTTTGTTGATGATGAGGAAATCTTTGTTCTCAAAAAGGATGGGGAGTTTTTTTGTAGTGGAACTAGATTTTTTCTTTGCTACGGTTTTCTCTTCTTTTTGAATGGCGATTTTATGATTTTTTTCAATTCGCATCCCATTTTTTAGATTGGAATTCTCGTTCACGCGAATCTTTTTTTCTTGAATCAGCTTCTGAATGTGTGAGCGCGTAACTTTCAGTTTTTTTGAAAGCAAAACGTCCAGCCTCTCGCCGTATTCGTCTTCTGTTACTTTAATCCTTTGAAATTGCATTGGGAGGGGGGCTTTGATAAGTTGCTTATGCTTTATACCAAATTATGGGAGTAAATACCGAACTAAAAGCGGTGGATCAACTTCTGACAGATGGAGTCGCGGAAGTGGTTATTAAAAAAGAGTTGAAAGAGAAGCTGCTTTCTGGAAAAAAGTTGCGAATAAAATTGGGAATAGACCCCACGGGTTTTGACCTACATTTGGGGCACATGGTGGTGGTTCATAAACTGAAAGAATTTCAGGACTTGGGTCATCAAGTGGTTTTGGTTTTCGGAAATTTTACAGGTCAAATTGGTGATCCCTCCGGAAAGTCTGAAGCGCGGCCGCTTCGCACCCAGGAAGAACTCGAGAAAAATGCCGAACATTATTTGAAGCAGGTTTCTCTCGTCTTGGATGTGAAATCGATTGAAGTAAGGTGGAATGCCGACTGGCTCGGCCCTCTCAATTTCAGCGATGTGGTGGGTCTAGCATCTTCATTTACGGTAGCTCAGATGCTGGAACGCGATATGTATCAAGAGCGAATCAAAGCGAACAAACCCATCAGCCTGCATGAATTCTTTTACCCGCTGATGCAGGGTTATGATTCGGTGGCCTTAAAGGCCGATGTTGAGCTTGGAGGAACGGATCAAACCTTCAACTTATTGGCCGGCCGAGAAATTCAACGGGCTTACGGGCAAGTGCCTCAATCTATTCTCACGGTTCCCATTTTGGTGGGCACAGATGGATCCATGAAAATGGGGAAAACCACCGGAAATTACATAGGCGTGGATGAAAATGCGGAGGATATTTACGGAAAAGTGATGTCCGTTCCGGATTCGATTCTTTTGGACTACTTTGAATTGGGTGCGCGACTTCGCGGCAAAGAGCTAGCGGATGTAAAAAAACGACTGAAAAGTGGTGAAAATCCTCGTGATTTGAAGATGGAATGTGCAAAAATAATCACTGAACTTTATAAAGGGAAAAAAGAGGCGGAAAGAGCTGAAGAGCACTTTAAAAATGTGTTTCAGAGGGGGAATTTACCGGAAGAAATTGAAGAGGTTTCGCTGAAAGGAAAATCTTGGAATGTAGTGGATCTTTTGATCGAATTGAACTTAGTTTCTTCAAAAAGCGATGCTCGTAGGCTGATTGAAGGGGGAGGGGTGAAGTGGGATGAAAAGAAAGTTGAATCACATGAAGAGAGCTGCACCCTCACGAAATCGGCAACCTTAATTCAAGTAGGGAAAAGAAAATTTTTGCGTGTTCTGCTTCGGCCATGATGGATTCTCGATTAAATTCGACCTTTCTAAAAACCCGCGACTCTTACATCAGCAAATTGGCTGAGATGGGAATTCGCACTTTGCGGGATTTGCTTTTGTATTTTCCACGCAGCTACCGGGACGAGCAGGATTTTAAGCAAATTCAGGATTTGAAATTGGATGAACTGAACGTGGTGCAGGGAAAAGTGAAAAGCATTTTCAGTAAGGCATCTCAGACCGGAAAAATGATGACCCGTGCCGTGGTTGAAGATTCAACGGGGGAGTTGCCTGTGCTTTGGTTCAATCAACCCCACCTTAAAACCATGTTTTTCCCGGGTTCTCCCATTGTGCTCACGGGGAAACTCAAATATGAACGGGGACGTCCGATGATGCTGAGCCCTAAATATGAAAGGCCCGCCGGCGCTTTGGTGCACACCGGCCGAATCGTTCCGCTCTACCCTGAAAGTGAGACCATCACGTCCAAATGGCTGCGTGAAAAAATATTTAAATTGCTGCGTTTTACTTCTTATTTTGATGAGTTTTTACCGGAAGAAGTTTTGAGAGCAGAGGGTTTGATGTCGCTTTCCGATGCAATTTATCACGTGCACTTTGCTCAAGATGAAGAGCATTTAAAAAAGGCTCGCGAGCGTTTGGCTTTTGATGAATTATTCATATTGCAGCTACGAGCTTTGAGGAGAAAAAAAATGTGGCAAGAGGAAGCAGCGGCTTCATTCTTTAATAACAAGGGAGAGGAACTTTCATTACAGCCATTTTTGGACTCTTTGCCATTCAAACTTACGGGTGCACAAATTCGAGTTTTGAATGAAATCGAACAGGATTTGAATCGAGCTTTTCCTATGCTGCGTTTGGTTCAGGGTGATGTGGGGTCGGGAAAAACCGTGATCGCGTTTGCGGCGATTTATCTTATGTTCAAGAAGGGCAGCCAGTCAGCTTTGATGGCACCCACAGAAATTTTGGCTAAACAGCATTTCAAAACCTGTGAGAAATTTTTAAAACCGATGGGGATCAACGTTCAACTTTTGACCGGATCTACTCCGGAGTCGGATCGAAGGGCCATTTTGCAACAAACCAAGACGGGTACTTGCGATTTGCTTGTGGGCACCCATGCCTTGATTCAGGATGATGTGGAGTTTTCTAAGTTGGAACTTGTGGTGATCGACGAACAGCATCGTTTTGGGGTGAAGCAGCGAGAACAATTCAGAAAGCACGGATTTCCTCATGTGCTCAGTTTATCAGCGACACCGATTCCAAGAACCATGGCGCTCACGCTTTATGGAGATCAGGCTTTGTCGATTTTGGATGAGTTACCTCCGGGCCGTAAAGAAATTGTGACTCGAATTGTGCCCGAAGCAAAACGGGATGATGCTTCTTTTTGGATCAACGATCAAATTCGTAAAGGAAGACAAATTTTTGTGATTTGTCCTTTGATTGAGACATCAGAAGTTTTGGAAGTGAAGGCGGCGACGGAAGAATTCAAACGGCTGAATGAAGACGTTTTTCCCGAACACCGATCAGCATTGCTGCATGGCCGAATGAAATCGAATGAGAAGGAAGCCATTATGAACGCTTTTTCAAAAGGTGAAGTGGACATCTTGGTGTCGACAGCGGTTGTGGAAGTGGGCATAGACGTGCCCAATGCCAGCATCATGATGATTGAAGGCGCGGATCGATTTGGGCTCGCCCAACTGCATCAGTTCAGGGGGAGGGTGGGACGAGGAGAACATCAGTCCTATTGCTTCCTTTTTACAGATTCACAGTCCCAGGATGCATTGCTTCGATTAAAATATATGGTGAAATATAATTCAGGCTTTGATTTGGCCGAAATGGACTTGGCGTTGCGCGGACCTGGCGAAGTTTACGGCGTGAAACAAAGTGGTTTACCGGATTTAAAAATCGCAACATACACGGATGTGGATTTGTTAAAGCGAGTTCGGTCGCGGGCTGATGATTTATTAAAGGAGGATGTGATGCTCAGCCGATACCCGTTATTGCGACAAAAAGTGGAATATGTGGACGAGGGAAGCATCGGATTTTAAAAATAAACGCGTATAAACGAAGATTTTGAGCCTCTTTTATAAGACCTGTTCACCACCCTTAATATACGCACAAGATACATTGTGCGGGATTAATGATTTTTGACAGAGTGGGGTTCTATCCCCTCCCTCAATTCCTTTATATATATTTCGTCATATAGGTCCCCTCCAATTCATATCCCCATTTTCTATAATAGTTGCGTGTGCCAATTCCTGCGATGATCGCCATTTTTTTGTAGCCTCCCCTCTTTGCCAGTTTTTCGGCTTCTTCAATGAGTTGTCTTCCTAGTCCCACATGTTGAGATTCTGAAGAGGAATTCTTACCGATTTTAACTTGAGCGCCATAGGTGTGAACTTCACGGATCAAGGCGGCGTTTTCGAGTTCGGGAATAAAGTGCTTTTTGCCCTTTAAGGAATAAGATGAGAAACGCAGTCTCAACAGAGAACAGAGTAAATCTCGTTTTGTGTCATTGAAGCTCAAAAAGAATTCTTTGCCTTCAGAAGCGTCAAATTCTTCTATTTTCAGCACCGTTTCTGCAGGATCGTAGTTGAGATCTTTAATTTCTCGACAACGAATGCATCGGCAACTCACATTTTCTTTTTTCATTTTATCTTGGAGCAGCTGACGCATGTTGGTTTTTTGACTGCCTTCCAAAATGGATTCACCGGGAATGTCACGAAACAGGCGTTCGATACGTACGAATTCAGGTACAGAACGCTTCATTTGTACCAAAATATCCATCAGAGTTTCATCCGAATAAGCCTCAAATCGTCCTTCTTTCCACCAACTTTCAAGCTCCGAATAAGGCGTGACCACACAGGGGTAAATTTTTATGTGATCAGGTTTGAATTTAGCATCGGTTAAAACCTCATGAATCATGGCCACATCCATTTCTGGTGTGCTGCCGGGCAAATTGGGCATCAAATGTGTCGCGATTTTAAGGCCTGCGTCTTTCATGAGTTGAATGGCGCGAATGGAGTCCTCAATCACTTCGCCGCGTTTGTTTAGAGCAAGAACCTCGTTGTTGGTGTGTTGAAGACCTATTTGTACTTTGGTGCAGCCCAATTCTCGCATGTGCTTCACTTCTTTTTCTGTGATGTGGTCGGGGCGTGTTTCTAGGCTGAGACCAATGATTCGATGGGGTGAAGATTCATTGATACGCTGCGCCTCCGCTAAAGATTTTCCGGGTGTCGGATTGCAGGCGTTGTATAAAGCTCGTACGAAATTTTTCTGATAGCGCTTTTCGTAAGAAGAGAATGTTCCTCCTAAAACAATCATTTCAATTTTGTCGGTTTCGTGCCCTTGGGATTTTAAACTCTGAAGGCGCGTTTTCACTTGGTCTTTGGGATGGAAATCATCCAAAACGGCCCGCATGGCGCCCGGCTCGTTGGAAAGATAGGATTTGGGCATTCCGGGCTCCGTGGGACAAAATACGCATTTCCCGGGGCAAGGGTAAGGCTTGGTCAGCACGGTGATCACTGAAACGCCGGAGAGGGTTCGTATCTTTCTTTTTCTGAATAATTTTTGCAATTTGATATCCCCCTCCCAACCTTCTTTTTTAAGCTCCTCATAAACTTTTTGAAGCTGAATGTTGGTTGGCAGCGTGGTGTTCAAAGATCGCGCAAATTTCTTTTTGAATTTGTGAAGGTCGGATTCGCTGTAAATCCCAAGCACTGCTGCTTGTTTAATGAAAAGCTTAAGGCTATTCTCTTCTGTGAGTATTTGCATGATCAGATAAGACTAATGCACTCTAATAGAATTCGGCAGAAGGTCAAGGAGGACTATGAATCCATAGGAAGTGAATTTTCAGAAACACGAAGCTCAAACTGGAAAGAGTTTATTTTTTTTGAGCCTTTTTTGCTGTCAAATTTGAGCATTGCTGATCTGGGAGCGGGCAATGGACGACTCATTGATTTTTTGAAGAAATATAAGCCCAAAAAATATTTGGGAGTGGAGCAAAGTAAGAGTTTGATTGAAGCGGCACGTAAAAAGTATCCCAAGGCTAATTTTCTTGAAGCCGATATGATCGATTTCAAATCCAAGGAAAAGTTCGATGCCTTGTTCGCCATTGCTTCTTTTCATCATGTACCACCTGATCTTCAGGAGAAGACTCTTGAAAAATGGAAAACAAGTGTTAAGCCCGGCGGTTTACTTTTTATGACGAACTGGAATCTTAAACAAAAGAAATATCTTCCCCAACTCATTTTGAGTATGATTTTCCCTAGGTATGGGTTTAAAGGAACTTTAATTCCATGGAAGAATAAAGTTTCTCGTTATTACTATTCTTTTTCAAAAAGACGATTGGATGCACTTTTAAAAAAATCTGGCTACAAGGTTTTATACAATGAATATGTGAATCAGGATTCAATTTCCAATGCATTTCAAGCAAGAAATATTGTAACCATTGCGCAAAATGAGAAGCGTTGATTTCTTTGGAATACCGGTCCACTCACTCACTTTGAAAGAAACTTTTGGTATTTTGGATCAAGGAAAAGCTCGGCTCATTGTGACACCAAATCCAGAAATTCTCCTCAATGCCAGAACAAATCCTAAATTTAAAAAAATTCTACTAGAATCGGATTTAAGGTTACCGGATGGTCATGGGTTGCTTTTAGTTTCTACACTAAGAAAAATTCCCACCACATTTCTTCGAGTCCTTTTTTTGGCGCCGGCTTATTTACTTTTCTTGTTTTATAAAAAACCGTTTAAAAAAAGTTTCCCTACTCTGATTCACGGCTCGGATTTTCTTTATCCCTTGCTTGAATGGGCAGAAGAAAAGAAAAAATCTATATTTTTTCTAGGAGCTGCCCCTGGGGTGGCCGAGAAAGCAGTTCATTTTTTTCAAAAAGAATTCTCGAAATTGAAAGTGGCTGGTTTTTCTCATGAAGATCCGAATGAGACGGCAATTGCATTAGTAAAAGCAAAAAAGCCAGATTTGGTGGTGGTGGCTTATGGCAGTCCCAAACAGGAATTTTGGATGCATCAAGCGGCTCAAGAATTGCCGGATGTGGAATCCTTTATAGGGATCGGTGGGGCTTTGGATTTTTGGAGCGGTCACATCAAACGTGCGCCTTTGTTTTTACGAAAACTAGGTCTGGAATGGTTGTGGCGACTTTTTTTAGAACCCAAAAAAAGGTTCAAAAGGATCTGGACGGCGGTAGTGAAATTTCCGCTTATTTCCCTTTTTTCCGAGTAGAGAATTTTTCTTCTGCCGATCTGAGGAAAGGCGAAGCGAAATCAATAATGCTCTTGGTCAAAAGAATGGGTTTTGCAATGTACATGTTCACTTTATCCACGGTGTCTTTAACAGAATCTGTCACTTTTGTGATGTCGCGTAAAATGAACATCAAGTAAATGAGTGTGACGGATATAAAAATCGTCAGTAAGGCGATGCAAACCGCTAAGGTGAGGTACAAAATGTCCAAAGAACCCATAGAAGCGTGGATTAAACTGAGTTTATTATAGCAGAATCTTTAGCAAGATGTCATTCACCATTTTTGGATTGGCCTTTCCTTCACTTTTTTTCATGACATAGCCAATCAAAGCGCCTAAAGCCTGTTTCTTACCAGCTTTGTAGTCCTCTACACTTTGTGGATTAGCTGCCAGAGCATCTTTGCATATGTTCTCAATAAACGAACTGTCGCTCACCTGTTTTAGACCAAGTTCTTCAACTAGGATTTCGGGGTCTTTTTTAGTTTCCCACATGGCTTCAAAAACAGTGGATTTTGCTGTTGTGTTGGAGATCACTCCTTCATCGATCAACTTTAGTAGTTTCGCTAAATGTTCAGCTGAGATTGGGCTTTCTGAAATCGAACTGTTTTTTTCATTCAAATGAGCCACTAAAATGGTGCTCACAAATGAGTTGCTCAGAGCAATATTTCCACTTTTTTTGACCACTGATTCAAAATAATCGGCGATCATTGGATTTTCTGAGTAGAAAGCCGCGTCGGCATCCTTCAGTTCATACTCTTTTTTGAGTCGTTCCAACTTTTCTTGCGGAAGCTCAGCAATTTCATTTTTCCAATTGTTGATTTCCTCGTCACTAACTTGCACCGGTGGCAAATCGGGTTCAGGGAAATATCGATAGTCGGCGGCACTTTCTTTTTCTCGAAGCAATTTCGTTACTTGAGCTTCTTCATCCCATCCCACCGTTTGATCCTTTTCCAATGCCCCTCCGTCTGTCCAATTTTCTTTTTGTCGCGCTATTTCATAAATGATGGCGGCTTCAAGAGATTTAAAAGAGTTGAGGTTTTTAATTTCAGCGCGGGGGTAAAGTTTCTTTTCTCCTTCAGGACGAATGGAAACACTGGCATCAAAACGCATCATTCCTTTTTCCATGTCGCAGTCTGAACTTTCTGTTGTCCGTAAAATTTTCTGAATCATTTCGGCCACTTTTCTGGCATCTTCTGCGCTGTGAATGTCAGGTTCGGAAACGATTTCCATTAGAGGAGTTCCAGCACGATTAAAGTCGAGCAAAGTGCTGTCTTTACTATGACTCAATTTCCCCGCATCATTTTCGATATGCAATCGATTGATGCGAATTTTCAATTTATCTCCCGCCTTTTCAACTTCTATATATCCATTTTCCGCAATAGGCTCATCAAACTGAGAGATCTGATATCCGGAAGGTAAATCGGGGTAAAAATAATTTTTTCTATCGAATTTGGAGAAATGTTGAATTTCGCAATTGAGAGCTTGAGCCGCCTTCACGCCTTTTTTTACAGCCTCTTTATTTAAAACGGGCAACATTCCTGGAAAGCCCATACAAATGGGACAAACATTGGTGTTGGGGGTTTGTCCAAATGAGTCGTTGTCACAGGAACAAAAGAGTTTTGTCTTGGTGGACATTTGAGCATGGATTTCCAGCCCAATTACGGCTTCAAACTTCATGTTTAAGGATTTTTTGTATAACTTCTGACCATGGTGGTCAAAAGGTCTCTTAATTTACCATGATCTTCAAAGTTTTGTCTTCTATTAAATTCAAGCTGATGTTGAATGATTTTGGCTTCCACTCTTTTTGGATTCGCCACGTTGTGAATGATGATGGTGGTTCCGCTATTGTGTTCAATTTTTAAGGTTCCATATCTCAGGATAGCTCCCCAAAACCCTTTTATTTCTGTGGTGATTCCTTCGACATTTCCAAACTCTATACGCGTGGTTAGTTTGTTGAAGTAAGAGTGCCATACTTGATCAATGAGTGCGTGATTGGTGACCACCCAAGCATCCAAATACCACTGCATGATCTGATACATAAAAACTAAAACGCCTAAGGCCCCCCAGCCCAACCAAATGGTAACCCAAGGTGGCATCAAATAAAGAAAAAGTGCCGGCAAAGCAATTCCTAAAAGCATGGTCTTAAACCACTTGGGATACATGATGAAGGGGTGCACATGCGCCACATATTTAATCTGTTCTCCTTTAGACAGCAGACTTCTATAAGCTATGTCGTCAAGAATCATTTGAGCGTGATTATAATCCCTGATAATCTCTATGGGCATTTTAATTGAAGCATGACGAAAAAAACAGGTGACTTTAAGCTCACGAGATTTATTTTGGATGTGTTAATGGACGTCATTATTGTTTTTGTTCTGGTGCTTTTTATCCGATATTTTCTTTTTGCGCCTTTTAGGGTGCATGGCCCTTCCATGTGCAATACCTTCAACTATTACGACGATAAATGTTTTTCAGGTGATGGAGAATTTATTTTGACCTCCCGTTTACCCACACATTCATTTTTTGATGTGAAGTTAGCGAATATTGATCGCGGAGATGTTTTGGTTTTCAAATCCCCCGTTTCTGAGGAAACAGAATATTTTATTAAGCGAGTAATAGGACTTCCGGGAGAAACGATAAAAATTTCTAATGGATTGGTCTTTGTGGCAGATAATGAAGGTCTGTTTGTTGAGCTTGAAGAACCCTACTTAAGTGAGGAAAATAAAGGGCAAACTTATACTTTTAGGAATGATGAAGAAACTTACACAATTCCGGAGAATTCATATTTTGTTATGGGTGACAATCGTAAAAAAAGTAGCGATTCCAGACGTTGCTTCCAGCAAGTGGGTTGTACTGAGAATTCCTCGCCTTTCCTAGCTCACGATATGATTCAAGGTGAGGCTAAGCTTGTAA
>ERZ1292633.4803-Hain-H41-02um-R1-4803-length-12411-cov-5_pt1 | contig 12411 bp, 8 predicted proteins | sample MGYA00564406_ERZ1292633 | MGnify/ENA primary metagenome ERZ1292633 (study PRJEB36523, sample SAMEA6512639) | groundwater metagenome | collected 2019-01-08 | study: AquaDiva: Metagenomics assemblies of 32 groundwater samples
GTCGGATCGGAGAACGGAGCGAACGCGGCGACCCAGGCGTTATGGCGCTCGGCCCCCGGCCGCGTGCCCGAGTCCTCGTACGCGGCGTGGGCGACGACCTGGGCGGTGCCGGTCTTGCCGGCGATCTCGAGACCAGCGACGCGCGCCGACGCGCCCGTTCCGAGGTCGTTGACGACCTTCCAGAGGCCACGGCGAATCGGCTCGAGGGCCGACGCCGGAACGGCGAGCGGTCGCGACGGCACCGCGGCGCCGGCGACCAGATGCGGCGTCACGATCCGGCCGCCGTTGGCGAAGGCGGCGATCACCGTCGCCATCTGGAGCGGCGTGGTCAGCAACGCCCCCTGGCCGATCGCCACCGAGATCGTCTCGCCCGGGTACCAGGCGCGGCGCCGGGCGCGCTGGCTCCATTCGGGATCGGGCACCAAACCTGCGCGCTCCCCGTCGAGATCGATGCCGGTCACCGTTCCGAGGTCGAAGAGGCGGGCATAGCGCGCGATTCGTTCGACGCCGAGCTTCTGGCCGAGCTCGTAAAAGTAGATGTCGCACGAGTTCTTGAGCGCCGACTCGAGATTCATGAAGCCGTGGCCGCCCGCCTTCCAGCAGTGGAACGGACGCTTGAAGAAGCGCTTCGAGCCGTTGCAGTAGACGCCCTCGGCGACGGTGATGACGCCCTCGGCGAGACCGGCCGCGGCGACCACGACCTTGAAGATCGAGCCTGGGGGATAGGTGCTCTGCAGGGCGCGGTTCTGGAGCGGACGAGAAGGATCGTCGAGCAGCTTCTGCCAGTCTTCGGCCGCCAGCCGGCGCGCGAACAGGTTTGGATCGTAGGCCGGCGCGGAAACCAGGGCTCGAATCTCGCCGTTCCTGGGATCGAGCGCGACGATGGCGCCAACTTTGCCTTCGAGCTGGCGCTCGGCCTCCTGCTGCAGCTCGGCGTCGAGCGTCAGCGTCAGATTCTCACCCGGACGGCCGACCTGGCGGCCGAGCTCTTCCACGGGCTGGCCCCGGCTGTCGACGACCACCACCTGCTCGCCGTCCGCGCCGCGCAGCCGAGGGTCGTACGTGCGCTCGATGCCGCGACGGCCAACCCAGTCGCCCGCCTTCAGTCCCGCGGCGGGATCGGCCACCTCTTCGGCGCGCGCCTCGCCCAGGTATCCGAGAACGTGCGCGGCGTGGAGGCCCAGCCGATAGAAGCGGCGATGGCTCACCTCGACGACGAATTCGGGATGCGCGAGCTCCTCGACGCGGAAGCGCGCCACCTGCTCGAGCGCCAGCCTCTCGCCCAGCAGCACCGGCTGAAAAGTCGGGACGCCGCGATAGCGCTCCAGCAACGCCTTGAGCTCGGGCAGCGGCCGGCCCAGGATCGGCGCGGCGAAGCCGAGACTCGTCCCGACGGCCGCGGCGCGACTGCGGTCGAGCAGTAAGTTGTAGGTCGGAAGATTCTCGACCAGGACGCGGCCGTTCCTGTCGAGGATCGTGCCGCGCGGCGCTTTCACCGCCATCCGCCGCAGGCGGTTGTTCTCGGCGAGCTCGCGATAGTGGCTCCCCTTCACCACCTGCACGAACCAGAACGCCCCGCAGATCGCCGCCAGCAGCACCCCCACCACGCCGGAGACGACCCGCACTCGAGCGACCAACGCCTCCCTGTGCTCTCCGATCTTCATCGCCCAGTGGACCTTCTATCGCCGGCAGCGGAAACGCGCAAGAGCGAAGTTGCAAGAGGGTGCATCGCTCACCTGGGCAGCTGCAGTTTGGCGGTTTTGCTTTTCCGCCAGAAGCGGAAGCGGCGGGCGAGGGCGGCGGCGGCGCTGGTCCAGGCGAGGCCAAGGAGGGCCGCGGCGCCGACCTGAACCGGGAGCCAGAGGGGGTCCGGCAGCTCGACGCGGTCGCGGAAGATGAGGGCGAGTGCCGCGAGGATCGCCTGTTGCGCCGCCGCGCCGGCGGCGAAGAGTGCCGCGAGACCGGTCGTGCGTTGCACCACGAGCTGCTGCGCGGCGCGCGCCGTGCCGTAGCCCACCGCCGTGTTGGCGAAGCCGTGCAGCCCGTACGGTCCGCCCGAGAGGCCGTCAGCGAGGAGACCGGAGGCGAGTCCGGCGAACATGCCGACGAGCGGCCGGCCGTGCCGGGCCTCGAGCATCGCGACCAGGAGGAACAGGTCGACGGCGCGGGGGAAGGCCGGCCAGGCCTTGGCGCCGACGAAGTGCAGCAACGCCGCCGCGGCGAGCGCCGCGAGAAACCTAGCGAGACGCATCCGGACCCGCTCCCTCCCGCATGAGCTCCGGCGGCACGCTTTCGCCCTCGAGGAGGTAGACGAAATCGAGCCGTGAGAAGTCGACCACCGGCCGCACTACCACGCGATGAAAAACCTCGTCGCCCGGCTCCACCGCGGCGACGACACCCACTGGGATGCCGCGCGGATAGACACCGTCGATTCCCGCCGTGAGCACCTGCTCCCCGACTTCGATGCCGGCCTGGCGCGGAATGTAGTCGAGCAGGAGCTCGCCCGGCGCCGAGCCGCGCAGCACCGCCTGACGACGCGAGCGTCCGAGCTGAACGCCGACCGATGCGGCGCGATCCGTCACCAGCTGCACCTTGGCGTAGGCCCCCGCGACGAGCACCACGCGCCCCACCAGCCCGTCCGAGGTCAGCACCGGCTGATTGAGCCGCGCGCCGCCGCCGCTCGAGCCCGCATAGAGCACCAGAGAGCGCAGCCACGAGCCGTGGTCGGCGTAGACGACTTCGGCAGCGCGCAATCGCCCCTGACCGCGGCGCGAGAAGCCGAGCGTCTTCGCCAGACCTTCGTTCTCCTGCTCGAGCCCTTCGAGGCGCAAGGCGCCGCGGCGGAGCTCGAGAAGCTCCGTGCGCAGATTCCGGTTCTCGTCGAGGAGCTCGCTCCGGCTGCGCGCGCCGGAAGTGGCGCTGGCGAAGATCCCGCTGACCTGATCCACCGTCCAGGCGAGCGGGCCCAGGCTGCGCAGCGCAGCGCCCTCGAGCAGGCTCCCGGAACCGTCGCCATCCGGCTCCTGCGACGCCAGCAGGAAGAGCTGCCCGATGAGCAGCGCCGCGAGCAGCAGCCGGGTGCGTAGGGGGGTCAAGAGGCTTCCGGTCGACTCACGTTCCGGGACGCCGGCTCTCGGTCAGCGGATGGAGACTTTGCGCAGGAGGTTCATGTCCTCGAGCACCCGCCCGGTGCCCAGGACCACGCAGGCCAACGGATCTTCGGCCTGGACCACCGGCAGCCCGGTCTCGGATCGAATGCGCTCGTCGAGCGCACGCAAGAGCGCGCCGCCGCCGGAAAGCACGATCCCCTTGTCCATGATGTCGGCCGAGAGCTCGGGCGGCGTGCGCTCGAGCGCCATGCGTATCGCGTCGACGATCACGTTCACCGTTTCGGCGAGCGCGTCACGGATCTCCTCGTCGGAGATCGTGAGCTCCTTCGGAATGCCCTCCACCAGGTCGCGTCCCTTGATCACCATGGTGAGGCGGTCGCGCAGCGGGAAGGCCGAACCCAACTCCAACTTGATCCGTTCGGCGGTGCGCTCGCCGATCAACAGGTTGTACTTGCGCTTCAGGTAGTTGATGATCGCCTCGTCCATCTCGTTGCCGGCGACGCGCACCGAGCGCGAATAGACGATGCCGGAGAGCGAAATGACGGCGATGTCGGTCGTGCCACCCCCGATGTCGACGATCATGTTGCCCGACGGTTCGGTGATCGGCAGACCCGCGCCGATCGCCGCCATCATCGCCTGCTCGACCAGGTAGACCTCGGACGCCCCGGCCTTCTGCGCCGAGTCGCGCACGGCGCGCTTCTCGACCTGAGTGATCTCGCCGGGCACGCCGATGACGATCCGGGGGTGAACGTACATCTTCCGTCCGTGCGCCTTCTTGATGAAGTAGTCGAGCATGCGCTCGGTGACCTCGAAGTCGGCGATGACACCGTCCTTCATCGGCCGGATCGATTCGATGTTTCCGGGCGTGCGTCCGAGCATCTCCTTGGCTTCGCTGCCCACCGCCTCGATCTTGTTGGTGAGCTTGTTGATGACGACGATCGAGGGCTCGCGCACGACGATGCCGCGATTTCTGGCGTAGACCAGGGTGTTGGCGGTGCCGAGATCGATCGCGAGATCGTTCGAGAACCGGCTCAGCAGAGAGGCGAAGGGCATCAGATTTCCTTATCGCTTCAAAGAGACTCGACGAAAACACGGCGACGCACCGTCGCCTCGTTGCCCGCGTTGTCCATCGCCTTCAACTCGAGCACGCTCCAACCTTCCTTGACGACCAGAACGGTCTTCGTGAACGTGCCGTTCGCCGCCACCGCCACCTGTTCGCCGTTGACGCGTACGCCAGCGCCAACCTCGGTGCGGCCGGCGACGATGAAGATGTTGCCATAGGCCTGGACCTCGTCGATGACGAGCTCCGGTGGCGTCTTGTCGCCCTGCTCGCCGGCGCGGCGTGAGGCGAGAACATGAAACGTTCGCGGCGCGCTCCACGGCCCCTGCAGGCCGTCGCGGCCACTCGCCGCCACCCGCCAGTCGAACGTTCCTTCGCCCTTCAAGCCAAGGTTCGCCGAGGTTTTGGAGCGCGCGGAAACGTCGATGACGTTGTCCACGAACAGCCGGTTGCGCGACACCTGCAGGGCGTACCGGTTGGCGCCCGCGACCGGCTCCCATTCGAGCTCGAGTCGCTTCGCCCCGTCGAGCGAGACTTCGAAGTTGTCGGCCGGACGAACCTGCAACGGCGCTTGCGGGAGGCGTTTCGCATCCGAAAGGAGGTCACCGGTCTGCACCACCTGTTGCAGCGCGCCGACATTTCGCACCAGACCGCTCTGCGCGGCCACTTCGAGGTCGCCGCGGTAGGCCACGAATCGTCCGGTCGACGACTCCTTGTCGAACGAGACGACGACCTCGGACTCACGACCCACCCGGGCCTCGGCGCGCGGCGTGGTCACCCGGCTGCCGCGCTGCGCGGTGTTCAGATTGACCCAGCCATACTCCATGGCGATCGTCTGCTCGGCTGGGGCGCCGCCGGCGCCGCTCGACCGCATCACCAGGAACAGGGTGTTCGGGCGCACGGTATAGAGCGTGCCGTCGAGAAAGACGATCTCGGCCGAACCGTTGCCGGAGGTCTTCACATGATCGCCCGACTGCAGCACGACGCGCGTCCGCGCCTCCTCCCACTCGCCGCGCTCGCCGCGCCGGAACTCGACACCGCCCTGCACGGCGATGAACTGCGCCTCGCCGGTGGCGGCAGCGGCCGACGCGGCGTCGAGGATCGCCAGCAGCAACGCGCGGCTTCGCCGAGCCTCTTGCACGGCTCCCGGAAAGTCGCGCGCGGCATAGGCGCTGGATGCCGCGGCGCTCCCGCGGCGCGCCGCCTCGAGCTCTTCGAGGAACGTGCCTTCCGATCGCTCGGCGGCGGCGCGAGAGAGCAGACCTTCCAACTCATCGATGAGAAAGGCGGCCTCGCGCTCGAGCGACTTCTCCTCCCACTGGCGGTAAAGGCCCCAGCCGGCGAATCCGAACGCGGCGACGATCGCGAGGATGACCGCGCCGCGCAGCGAGTCCACCGAGACGGTGTACCAGCCGCGGGTTCGTCGATCGAACGGATTGGACGGCAAAGCAGCGCTCCTTGCGTGCGGCCCTAAGCTCGAACCGAAGCCTTGATTCTACAGGAAGTTACGACGCTTCATCGGGTCTTGCGGCGGCTGGTTGCCGCGCCGGCGACCGGCTTGGTATCTTGCACTGTTCGCGCACCGGGATCTGAAGCCCGGGCCGCCGGTTGGAGTCACCCATGCTCAAAGTTCTTCGTGACAACTTGAAGTACCTCTCCTGGATCCTCTGGGTCGTCATCCTGATCTTCATCGCCTTCGTGTTCGTCGACTTCGGCGGCGGCCTCTCCGGCGGCTCCGGGGGCAGATCCGCGGCGGCGACGGTGGGAGGCGAGGAGATCAGTTACACCGACTTCCAGCGCGAGTACCGGCGGCTCGAAGGCCAGTACCGCCAGGCCTTTGGCGAGAACTTCACGCCGGAGATGGCCGAGCAGATGCAACTGCCGCTTCGGGCGCTCGACCGGCTCGTCGACGAACGCCTCCTCCTCGGCGAGGCCGAGGACCGGGGCATCCAGGCCAGCGACGCCGAAGTGCGCGAGACGATTCTCGAAATTCCAGGCATGAAGGACGCCGCCGGTGGCTTCGTCGGCCAGCCGACGTATGAGCGGTTCGTGCGCGCCAACGGTTACTCGGTGCGTGACTTCGAGCACGCGATGCGCAAGGAGATCCAGCTCGCCAAGCTCAACGCGATCTTCTCCGCCAGCATCATGGTGACCGATGCCGACGTCGAGAAGTCCTACCGCGACCAGGCGGAGCGCGCCGCGATCCGTTACCTGGTGTTGCCGCCGGGAAAGTACCAGTCGGAAGCGCAGGTTCTGCCCGCGGAGATCGCTTCCTACTTCGACGCGCACAAAGAAGAGTTCCGGCTGCCGCAGCAGCGGGTCGTCAACTACCTGCTCGTCGACACGGTGCGGACGCGCGCCAAGATGACGTTCGAGAAGGCCGACCTCGAGGCCTACTACAACGCCCACCTCGCCGACTGGAAACAGGAGGAGCAGGTCCGCGCCCGCCACATCCTGCTCAAGGTGGACGATCGGCGCAGCGCCTCCCAGGCCGAGAGCGCGATCACGGAGCTCAAGAGTCGCGTCGAGGCCGGCGAGGAGTTCGCCGAGCTCGCGACCGCTCTCTCCGACGATCCGGCGTCGAAGCCGCGCGGCGGCGACCTCGGTTTCTTCGGTCGCGGACGCATGCTCAAGGAGTTCGAAGACGCCGCTTTCCAGGCCAAGCCGAAGACTCTCGTCGGACCGCTCCGCACGTCGTTCGGCTTCCACCTGCTCGAAGTCCTCGAGCGCCGCGAGGCCGGCCAGCGGCCGTTCTCCGAAGTCGAGGGTCAGGTGCGGACGAAGCTCGCCGCTGACCGCGCTGACGCCGCCGCCGAAGTCCGCGCCACCGAGCTCGTGGCGAAGATCGAGCAGGAGAAGCTCTCCGGCGAAGAGGCCTGGAAAGCGCTCGCCGACAACGACGTCGTCACCTTTCTCACCACGCCGCCGTTCGGCCGCGAGGAGAGCGTTCCGGGCGTCGGCCGCGGCACGCCGTTCTCGTCGTCCGCCTTCGCGCTCGAGCCGGGAAAGCACTCGACTCCGGTCAAGATCGCGCGCGGCTTCGCGATCCTCGAGCTCAAGGAAGAGCGGCCGCCGCGGACTCCCGAGCTTTCCGAAGTGGAGGGACGCGTGCGCCAGGCGGCGATCCGGGACAAGAGCCAGCAGCTCGCGCTCGCCCGCTTGAGCCGCGGTCGCGCCGATCTCGCGAGCGGCGAGACGTTCGACGATCTCGCCCGAGAGCTCGAGGTCGAAGCCAAAGACGGCGGCGAGTTCGGCCGCGACGGCAGCGTCACCGGCCTGGGAAACGCGCCGGAGGTCATCGCGGCGGCGCTCGCCGCGCGGCCGGGCGAGATCGGCGGACCGGTGCTTGCCGCGCAGGGCGCGGTGCTCTTCGAGGTCACGTCGCGCAAGAGCTTCGATCCGATGGCGTTCCTCGCCGAGAAACAGGCGACGAGAGAAAGCCTCGAACGCAACGAGGTCAACCGGCTGCTCTCCTCGCTCGTCGAGCAGAGGAAACGCGAGCTCAAGGTGAAGTACGACCGGCCGCTGCTCGAGCAGTTCGGCCTCCTCGGCGACGAAGCGCAAGGCTCGTAGAGCGGTAGACTCGTCCGCGATGCGTCTCGAGACCATCGCGGTGCACGCCGGAGGAGAGCCGGACGAGGCGACGGGGGCGATCGCGCCGCCGATCCACCTCTCGACGACCTTCGAGCACGGTCCGGCGAGCGAGCCGCTGCACGGTTTTCTCTACCAGCGCGAGAAGAATCCCACCCAGAGCCGAGTCGAGGAGGCCCTCGCGGCGCTGGACGGCGGCACCGCGGCAGCGGCCTTCGCCTCCGGCATGGCGGCGGCATCGACCCTGCTGCAGGCCCTCCCTTCAGGCTCCCGCGTACTCTTCCACCGCGACGTCTACACCGGCGTGCGCGAAGTGGCCAAGCGGCTTCTGCCGCGCTGGGGAATGACCGCCGAGTTTCTCGACCTCGGCGATCCGGCCGTCGTCGCCCGCGCGGCCGCCGCGCCTGCCGCGGCGTTCTGGGTCGAAACTCCGTCGAATCCGCGGCTCGACATCGTCGACCTCGAAGCCGTCGCCAGCGCCGCGCGCGCTACCGGCGCGCTGCTCTTCGTCGATGGCACCTTCGCCACACCGGCGCTGCAGTCGCCGCTGGCTCTGGGGGCTGACGTCGTCATGCACTCGACGACCAAGTATCTCGGCGGGCACCACGATCTGCTGGGCGGCGCGCTGGTCTTCGCGCGCCGCGACGCGCTTTTCGAAATCGTCCTCGACCTGCGCAAGCACTTGGGCGGTGTTGCTTCACCGTTCAACTCCTGGCTCCTGCTGCGCGGCCTGCGCTCGCTCTCCTGCCGCATGGAGCGGCACTCCACGAACGCGCTCGCGGTAGCGAGAGCGGTCGACGAACATCCAGCGCTCGAAGCCGTGCTTTACCCAGGGCTCCCTTCGCACCCGGGCCACGCCATCGCGGCGCGCCAGATGAGGATGTTCGGCGGCATGTTGTCGCTCCTATGCCGCGGCGGGCGCGAGGCCGCCATCGCCGTGGCGGCGCGCGTCCGTCTATTCAGGAACGCGACGAGCCTCGGCGGTCCGGAGAGCACGCTCGAGCACCGAGCCTCGAGCGACGGCCCCGGTTCGACCGCACCCGAGAACCTGCTCCGGCTGTCGGTCGGGCTCGAGCACCCGGACGATCTCGTGGCCGACCTCGTGCAGGCGCTCGAGGCGGTTCGTTGATCGGCTCCCTCCGCGGCAGGATTCGCGCCCGCGCGGCGGATCGGATCGTTCTCGAGGTCGGCGGTGTCGGCTATTCGGTGGCGATCTCGCTCAACACCTTCGCCGAGATCGAACGCGGCGGGGCGGGCGAAGAGATCACCCTCGAGATCCACACGCACGTACGCGAAGACGCGCTGGCGCTCTACGGCTTCGCCACGGCGCGCGAGAAGGAGCTGTTCGAGAAGCTGATCGCGGTCTCTGGAATCGGCCCGCGTCTCGCCCAGGTGGTGCTCTCGGGGATGGCGCCCGATGACCTCGTCGGTGCGCTCGCCAGTGGTGACATCGCGCGGTTGGTGCGCATCCCGGGCGTCGGCAAGAAGACCGCCGAGCGGATGATCGTCGAGCTGCGCGACAAGGTGCAGGCGCTCGCCGCCGAGCTTCCGGCGGCGAAGGCGGTGCCCGGCGGGGCGAGCTCGGACGCGGACCTCGTCGAGGCGCTGGTCAATCTCGGCTACAAGCCGAACCAGGCCCAAGCCGCCGTGAACGCGGCCCGCAAAGAGGCCCCCGGCGTCCCCTTCCACGAGCTCCTCCGCCTCGCCCTGCGCCGCCTGTCGCGCGTCTGACAGAGCTTCTTCTGACTAGTCCATTCCGCAGCGGAGGCGTTACCGTCTCGCGCGCAGGAGCGAGGCGTCCCGGATCGCCGCCTGTCTCGTGCCGCCGTGAGGCGGCGGCCTACGAGACGGCGAGAGCGGGACCCGCGCTGCGAGCACGAGACGGTGACGCCGGAGCGGCCGAAGCGCCGAACGGCTCGGAGTCTGTCTAGCGCTTCTTGGCGAAGCCGGTAACGACCCAGCTGCCGGAGCGCTCGTCCTTGCGCAGCTTCAAGAGGCCGTTCCGTTCCGCGTCCTGCAGGAGCTCCGAGAAAGTCGAGTAGCCGTAGTAGCCCTCGTTGAACGACGGCTTCTTTCTCTGCATGGTCTGTTTGACCATCGAGCCCCAGAGGACATCCTTGTTCTCGCGCTGGAGGGCGAGGATCGACTCGGTCATCAGGGTGAAGGCTTCGGCCTTCTTCTTGGTCAGGCCGGTGAGCTCCGGTCCCTTCTGCTGATCGCGCCAGACGTCCTCGTAGAAGATGAACTCGTCGCAGTTGTCGATCAGCAGGTTCGACGATGAGTTCTTGACCCCGATGCCGATGACGTACTTGTTGTTCTCCTTGAGCTTGGAGACGAGAGGCGAGAAGTCGGAGTCGCCGGAGAGCAGCACGAAGGTGTCGAGGTGCTCTTTCGAGTAGGAGAGGTCCATCGCGTCGACGACCATCTTGATGTCGGCCGAGTTCTTGCCGGTGTAGCGCCGTTGCGGGATCTCGATGAGCTCGATCGCCGCTTCGTGAAACGCCTGCTTGAACTCGCTGTAGCGATCCCAGTCGGCGTAGGCGCGCTTGACGATGATCTTGCCCTTCTCGACCAGGCGCTCGAGCACCAGCTGGATGTCGAACTTCTTGATCTCCGAGTCGCGGACGCCGAGCGCCACGTTCTCGAGATCGCAGAAGAGGGCGATCTTGCGCTCTTCCTCGGCCGACCCGCTGCCGCGCTGCACCGAAACCGGCATCGACATGAGGATCTCGCGCGCCAGCGTCTCGGTATCTTCGTCGTCCTCGTCATCCTCGTCGTCCCAGTCGGGGGCCGCGGAAGGGCGCCCTTCGGCGCCCCCGGTCGAGGCCGTACCGGCCGCCGCCGCCGTTCCTGCCGCCGCGGCGCCGCCGCGACTTCGACCACGGCCGCCGCGCCGGCGACGCCGCCGCGGTCGCTCGGCTGGCTCGCTGCCTTCGGCGGCCGGCGCGTCCACCTCCGGACCCTCTTCGTCGCCGCGCGGCTCAACTTCCGAGGCCGAAGCCGCGAGCTCCCGAGGCTCGTGCCGTTCGGCGATCAGGTCGGCGATCGAGGGAATGCGCGACGGCGGCTCGGCCGCGGCGGAGCCGGTGGCGCGCGACTCCTCCGGCGCGCTGCTCTCTTCGCTCTCTTCACCCGGAGGACGCAGCCACCAGGGGCTCAAACGATCACTCCACGACGAGCGACGGGGGGAAAGGTCGGATTCACGGCAACTCCTTCACGCGTGGCGGGTTTGCGGAAACGCGGGCGGCGGGCCGCGGCAGGCGGCGGGCCGGCCAGGATCCTAGCACCGGCTCCGGCTGCCCATGCGCCGCGCGGGATCCGGCTTGCGCCCGGCAGAGGCGCATCGTACGATCCGGCGCGGCTCTTCCAAATCGTTTCTTTCCCTGGAGATCGCTCCCATGGCTGAGGCCGTCGAGACGCACGAGAAGAAGTTCCAGCCCTACGTTCCGGCGGCGACGGTCATGCCGGAGTTCACCCTCAAGGCGATCGTACTGGGCTCGCTCTTCGGCCTGATCTTCGGCGCGGCAACGGTCTATCTGGCCCTCACCGCGGGGCTCACCGTTTCGGCCTCGATCCCGATCGCGGTCCTGGCGATCGGCGTCTTCAAGTACATCGGCAAGTCGACCATCCTCGAGAACAACATCGTGCAGACGATCGGTTCGGCCGGCGAATCGATCGCCGCCGGCGTGGCTTTCACCATTCCGGCGCTGATCTTCCTTTCCAACGGCGAGGCCTACTTCAACTACTTCAACATCTTCACGCTGTCGCTGGTGGGCGGCATCCTCGGCGTGCTGTTCATGATCCCGCTGCGGCGCGCGCTGATCGTCAAGGAGCACGGCGTCCTGCCTTACCCGGAAGGCACCGCCTGCGCCGATGTGCTGGTGGCCGGCGAAAAAGGCGGCTCGCTCGCCAAGATGGTGTTCAAGGGGCTCGGAATCGCGACGCTCTACAAGGTCTCGATGGAGATCCTCGGCCTCTGGAAGGCGACGCCGATCTACTCGGCCGCGAAAGCCTCGGCCTTCCCGCGCGCCACGGTCAATTGCGACATCACCCCGGAGTATCTGGGCGTCGGCTACATCATCGGACCGCGCATCGCCGGGGTGCTGGTCGCCGGCGGCATTCTGTCGCAGCTCGTGCTGGTGCCGCTGATCGCCATCCTCGGCGACACCCTGGCGAGCGCGCTGCCGCCCGGCGCCCTGCCGATCGGCGACATGAACTTCAATCAGATTCGCCTGTCGTACGTGCGCTACATCGGCGCCGGCGCGGTCGCCGCCGCCGGCCTCATCACCCTGATCAAGACTCTGCCCACCATCGCCGCCGCTTTCCGCGAGAGCTTCAAGAGCCTGCGCGAGAAAAAGGGGGGCGGCGGGGCCGTTCCCCGCACCGAGCGCGACCTGCCGATCACCTGGGTGATCTTTGGCTCGCTGGCCTTGATCGGCATCATCGCTCTCCTGCCGCAGCTGCCCGGCGACGGTCTCGGCGCCAAGCTACTGATGGGCCTTCTGGTCATCGTCTTCGGCTTTTTCTTCGTGACCGTCTCGTCGCGCATCGTCGGGATCATCGGCACCTCCTCCAATCCGGTGTCGGGCATGACGATCGCGACGCTCATGGGTACCTGCCTCCTGTTCGTGACGCTCGGCTGGACCGGCG
>ERZ1292633.835-Hain-H41-02um-R1-835-length-34367-cov-23_pt1 | contig 12411 bp, 15 predicted proteins | sample MGYA00564406_ERZ1292633 | MGnify/ENA primary metagenome ERZ1292633 (study PRJEB36523, sample SAMEA6512639) | groundwater metagenome | collected 2019-01-08 | study: AquaDiva: Metagenomics assemblies of 32 groundwater samples
AGGTTTTCATTCTCATAAGCCGAATTCTGTTGCCAACTTTGTCCACCAAAGGTGGTTACAAAGTTGAGCATCCCTACCGTAGCCTTGGCGAAGGGGGATTTCTCCAACTTCGCTAACCACTTCGCTAAAGAGCTTCGCGGTTCAAGAAAGCTTCGCTGGATACTCAATTTTGTACTCACTTTCAGTGAACAAAATTGGTACAGCAATTTATCTAGGTCTTAAATTACTCTAAGACTCAAGCGGCACCCTAACCAATGCTACGCATTGGAAGCACGAAATTCTAAATTCGAAATTCTAAAGTTTCGGATTTCGATATTCGGATTTCGAATTTCCAGCGCGTAGCACTGGCAGTACGGCCTTGCACTCAGGTAAGTATTTTGCCGTTTCACCCCCACTTCGCATAAAGCTCCGCGGGACTCGTCTCTGTTCGCAACTCTATTCTCACGAACGGCGGGCGTTACCCGCTACCTTTTCCAATTTAATGAACGAGTGTTCGGACTTTCCTCCATTGCCCGCCGTAGCTTTAGCGACGGCGGACAAAAGTAGCTGTCGGAATGAAAACCTAGCCACATTATATAGCCCTTGACATTTTTTGTCAAGTGCGCTATACTATTAGCAATCCAGTAAATGCTGGATTTTGTCGTTATATAGGGCTGTATTTTGGCTCAAGCAACAATTTAAGGTTCGCGCTTGAGGATTACTAATTTACAACTCTACTTATTTCATCAAGAAAAAAAGAAAAGACCTGCCCACGTTGGTGGGGGATGAAGTGAGATTAAAATTAAACAATAGGCTTATTTTCCAAACTACTGCTTTAGGGTTCGTAATGATGGCTTCTGGTATTACAGGTTTTGGAGGGGCATCATTTGCTCCCAATGTTTTGCCCGAAGTTATAGAAATAAGAGAAACTCTTCCAAGTGGAAATAAAAAGATTTCAGTTGAAAGAAATATGACGGTAGAGGAGTATGTCAAAAATTATTTTTCTGACATACCGATTATGGTTGAGATTGCTAAATGTGAATCTCGTTTTCGTCAACACAATAAAAATGGAGAAGTTCTCCGTGGCGAAAAAAATGATTTAGACAGGGGAGTGATGCAGATTAATGAATACTTCCACAACGAAAGATCTGATAAACTCGGTTATGACATCATGACCATAGAAGGGAACACGGCCTATGCCAGATATCTCTTTGAAAAATATGGAGTCAAGCCCTGGAAGTCTTCTTCCAAATGTTGGGGGAAAACCGTTGCTTACTCTGAATTTATAGAATTAGCGATGAATGAGAAATAAAAAAGAAATCTTAGAGGGTCACCTTTTGGGGCAGGGGCAGTTCAAAGGTGACCCTCTGGGAGTAGTAGGAACGTCGCACAATATATCTTTTAGACACTTATAATAAGTGTCTAAAAGATAGCGCGCATTTTGCAACGTTGCTTCGCAACATCGCAAAATGCGCTTATCCCCTACTTACTAAAAATATTTTTTATAAAATCAAGACAATAATTCCAAACTTTTATTATCACTTCACTATATTTAGTCCAACCTTTGGCTCCCAATATATAAAATTGATCCAAAAGCTCTCTAAATCTGCCCTGAGTCAAAAAACCAACAACATCTATATTGTAGACATATTTGAGCAAAACCAAAGCCCCAACTACTATTATAATCATTTTTATAAATCCCCCGCTGTTATTTTTATTTTTCACTTCTTTATTTTATTAAAAATATAACATTGGGTCAAGGTAAGCATTGAAGGCTGCAGCCGGTGTCGTGACAGTTTTACCGTTTTTGCACCTAAAAGTAGTTATTTTAACCGCTTCAGAAACGAAGAGTCCAAAATGCAAATGTGGCCCAGTCGCATACCCGGTTTGACCGCTATAACCAATAATTTGACCTGTTTGAACCAGCTGACCCTTAGATACTGATATAACAGAAAGATGGGCATAAAGAGTGTTTAATCCATTGTCATGTCTGATCATTACCCATCGACCATAACCGCAACCATAAACATTTTCATTATCAATCGCACTAACCACTTCACCAGATAAACTTGATTTTATAGGCGTGCCCACACTGGCTCGAAAATCAAGCCCGTTGTGCCCCTTGCCATTATAGGCGCCGCTTCGAGCAAAGTCGGTGTCTCCAAAGCGTTGAGTAATAGAAACATCGTCCAAGGGCGTCCCAAAAATTTTTCCGGATTTTGGAATTTGGTTTGGATCAAGTATAAATTTAAGCTGAGATTCAAATTGAAAGAGTTCCCTCTCAAACCTTTCTTTTTCGGCTTGTCTTTCGGCTAATATTTTTTTATATTCTGTTTCTTTGTTTTTTGTAGTAGTAAGCAAAGAATTTTTTTCCTTTTTGTTTAAATTTAGAATTTTATTTTGGTCACTGAGTTCTGTTTTTAAGGAAACCAGCTTCTTTTTTTCGGTTTCGGTATCTGTTTTTTTGTCGAATAATTCATTTTTATAAATTTCAAGTTCTTTTGATTTGGCTCTAACTTTTTGTTGAAACTGGCTGATTGACTCATATTCGTCAAAGACATCGGCCAAACTTTTATTTGTTAAAAAACTTTCTATAAGCGATTGGTCATCCTTCTGGTTTATATCATTGAGAATTTTTGAAATAGCCTCCACATTAGAAGCTATTTTTTCTTCCAAATCCCCTATCTCGCCACTTAAATTTTTTATGATTAAATTGGTTTTCTGGATATTTGTTTCTGTTTTTTTAATCTCTGCGCCTAATTTTTTTTGATTTATATCGAGCACCTTTATGGCATTTTGCAAAGTTTTGGCTTCGCCACCTATCGTTTCAATTTGTTTTTCATAAACTTTTATTTCTTCTTCCAGTTGTTTTATTTTTTCACTATGACTGTCAATATTTTGTTTTATTTGGTCTACGGATTGAGCACTGACAATTGTAAATGTCAGCAAAAATACTAAAAATATAATTACTTTTTTATAATATTTGTATGGCATTTTGAATTCTTTTTATTGTTTCCTCAACGCCAAGTATTTCTATGAGTGTAAAAGGGTCCGGAGATTTTTCTCTACCCGATAGGACATAACGCAAAGGCCAAAGCACTTCCCCCTTCCCCTCTTTTTCCGCAAGTTCCCTAAGGTGGCACCTTAGGAAATCTTCAAAGGTGCCACCTTTGGCCAAAACCAGTATTTTTTCTAATTTTTGTTTGCAATCTTCTTTACTTTGATTTTTCCAGCATATTTTATCTATCTCTAATTCTGGCTTATTAAAGAAATAATCTAATTCGCCATTTTCAATTAATACATCAATGTCAGATATAACTTCTATTTTTTCAAAAATTGTTTCTACCAATTTTGGATGAATTTTTTTATTCTCAAATTTTACTTTCAGTTTTTCAATAATCAGATTTTTGGTGTTATTTTTTTGCAATCTCATATACTCCTTATTTAGCCAACGAAGCTTTTCAATATTAAAAATCCCTCCCTTCTTTTGCACTTTTTTTATATCAAATATTTTGATCAGTTCTTCTTTGCTCCAAATTTCCTGATCATTGCCGGGGTTCCAGCCGACCATAACCAAAAAGTTAATCATTGCTTCCGGCAAATAACCGGCATTTTTATAAAAAGAAACCGAAACCTGTTCGCCGTGTTTTCTCTTGGAAAGTTTTGTTTTATCTTCCGCCAGCATAAGCGGTAGGTGTGCGTAAATAGGTCTTGGTGCGCCTATGGCTTCTTGAATTAAAATTTGCCTTGGTGTGTTTGAAATACCGTCATCACCCCTTATAATGTGAGTGACTCCCATTTCAAAATCATCCACTACAACAGCTAGATGATAAACCGGTTCGTCTAAACTTTTGGCTATGACAAAATCTTTAAGTTCGGTGGTGTCAAATTCTATATCCCCTCTTATTAAATCATTGAATTTTATTTTTTTGTTTGGATTTCTGAATCTTATAACTTTTCTTCCTTCGCCCGCCGTAGCTTCAGCGAAGGCGGGTTCTGCAAAATAAGCTTTGCCTTCTTCTATAAGTTTATTTATATATTTTTTATAAATTTCACTTCTTTCTGACTGCTTGACCATAGTGGAAAAGTCAGGCTCAATACCGAGCCACTTTAAGTTTTCTATTATATCGTTTGCATATTCTTCTTTACTTCTTTCTTTGTCAGTATCTTCCAATCTAAAAACAATCTGCCCATCATTTTGTTTGGCAAATAAATAATTAAAAAGAAAAGTTCTGGCATTGCCTATATGAAATAACCCCGTCGGCGAGGGTGGGAACCTGACTATAACTTTTTTGTTGTCTGGCATAAGGTCATTATAACACTCTATCTGCCTTTTCCAGAGGGTGACCCTTGAAGAATTTTGCTTGCCCAGCGAAGCTTCAGCGAAGTTGGGCCCCAAAGGGTCACCCTCAAATTCCCTTTTCTAACTCACCAAACCCAGTATGAGAGAATTACTGGGTTTGGGGAGTTAGGTTTACAAGAAACGGGGTGAGTTACTCCAACTTCTCGTGCGAAAGCACAATAGAAAGAAGTTCGCGGGCGATAGTGTTGGCGGCGTCTGGTTTGAAAAAGTTTTTAGCACCTTCTACCATTTTGTCTCTTATTTCTTTGCTTTCTAAAATTCTTTTAATTTCAGCCAGAAAGATGTGGGGTTTCAAATTTTCTTCCTGCAAAACACTGCATGCGCCAGATTTAGCATAAGCAAAAGCGTTTTTGACCTGATGATTTTCGTTTGAATCGGTTATGGGAATTATGATGGAAGGTTTTTGCCATGAGGCGATTTCAAATATGGTTGAACCGGCTCGGCTGATAATAAGATTAGCCACTCCGGTCGCCATTCTCATTTCAAGGCTATTTAAATAGCCGAATAGTTTGTATCTTTTTCTGTTAGAATTTTCTAAAAGGATTGCAGCGGCCGATTCTTTCATCACTTCAATATTAGCCTGTCCCACCTGATGTATAATTTGAAAATTTTTAACTAAATCTGGCAGAATATCCAAAATGGCGTTATTTATGATTTCTGCTCCCTGAGAACCACCCATAATAAATATGGTTGGTATAATTTCATCAAATTCAAAAAATTCTCCAGCCCCATTTGTTATGGGAGTAAGTCTTTCTTCCAAAACCGGCTGACCGGTATAGGCCACTTTTTCTTCTTTAAAATAAATGGAGGCTTCTTTATATGAGGTGGCTATTCGAGTGGCAAACTTGCCAGCCCATTTATTGACTCTGCCCGGAGCAGAATCCGATTCGTGCACAAAAACAGGAATGCGCAAAAGACGAGCTGCCAAAACAGTTGGAAAACTACCGTAACCACCCTTGCTGAAAACCACATCGGGATAAATATCAAAGACATCCAAAAGAGCCCCCAACACTCCCCAAGCAGTTTTGAATAAATCAAAAAAATTCATTAGAGAAAAATATCTGCGTATTTTGCCCGCAGTCACTTTTTTATATTTAATATTGTGGTCATATAAAAGTCCCTGATTGTATGGAGAAGGAGCAAAAAAATACATTTCTGGTGCCAGCAGTTTTTTTTCTTTAACAATTTTTTGAATAGCTTCGGCAATGGCTATAACTGGATAAAAATGTCCGCCCGAGCCTCCGCCTGTAAATATAATCTTCATAAAATAAATTTAAAATTTTTAATTTCCAATTTTCATTAAATTTACAATGTTTCAATTTTCAAACACCCAAAATTTTCTGTTTCAACTCACTTAAAAGTATCGGAAATAATTCTTTGCCTTTTTGTGTTTTAATCCTATCTGATAATTTTGTTTCCCACAAATTTATGACTTCGGGAAAACTTTCTGGTTGATATTTTTCCTCTAAATGTTCAAAACATAATTTACTCAAATTATCAGCATCAACAACAACTGCTTCATCCTCTGCTTCTGATTTGTGTCTATCGACAGCAGATACTAATCTGGTAATTGTCCCAATTTCTGAATCTGTAAATTGCAATTTACCTAGAATTTCTAAAATTAATATTGAGGAATTTTTATTTGCTTCCGGCTCTAATTTTAGCATCTCTTCAAAATCTATTTTTCCCTTTGGGGCGATTCCCGACCACCCAATATCATGAATGTAAGCTGTTGTTATAAGTAAATATAAATCGTTCCTGCTTTCTCCTAGTTCTTTTACCCATTTAACAACTCTAAGAGCATGTTTCCAATCACCAGCTCTTGCCATCTCTAGATATGGCTTTGCTGACTCAATTAATTTATGCTCGTCAAATTTTGTAACCACAGATTCCATCATTTTTTAATTATTATTCCTACACGAATTAGCGATTTTTTGGAAAATGAACACGAGTTCCTGACATTCTTTTGATATTTTTTCTAATTCTTCCTTAATATTTTCCCCAACACTTGAAGAAATCATTCTTAACCAATGTTTTGTTTCTTGACTCTCTTTTTTACATATAAAAATTTTATTTACAAAGTCCTTTTTTGAACTCGCCCCATTTGCTTCCATATAATTGGCCCCAATACTTGTACTAGAGCGAATAAGCTGATTTATTATGGGAGCCGTTATATTATCTTGTTTTATATTTCTGCAAAGTTTTATCACCGATTCTCCAAATTTTGCCGTTCTTTCTTCCAAATCATATTTTTTGTCAGTTTGAATCATTTTTTAATTGAAAATTTATTGAAAATTCTAAATTGAAAATTGGAAATTCTGCTACCCTTTTGACCTTGCAGTTCTAGATATATTCATAATAATTCCAGCTTCTACCAAAGTTATAAACAAAGCAGTGCCACCATGACTAACAAAAGGCAAGGGGATGCCAGTTAAAGGCAGAATTCCAAGCATACCGCTTATATTAACAAATGCTTGAGATACAATAAGTATAACAATTCCTAGAGCCAACAGTCTACCGAAGTCATCTCCTGATTTTGAGGCTATTTTTAAGCCTTCTAAACTAAACATAACAAAAAGGCCGACAATAACAAGAGCGCCAACAAAACCGAATTCTTCTGCTGCCACAGCAAAAACAGAATCACCAATTGGCTCGGGTAAATAGTGAAATTTTTGAATACTTTGTCCAAATCCCCTACCCCAAATTTGTCCCGAACCAATCGCTATTAATGATTGATTTAACTGATATCCTGAAGTTTGCCTGTTTATGGAGGGATTTATCATCACATCAATTCTTTGTTTTATATAAGGTTTGGTTAAATAAAGAGTGGCCAAAAAAGCTATTCCTATAAATAATATTACAACAACATGTCGCATTTTAGCGCCGGCGGCTATATACATTGAAAGAGCGGCAGCAACAATAACTACAAATGTATCTATATCAGGCTGAGCAATAAGAATCACTCCCAGTATTCCCATAAATATTCCAAAAGGCAAAAGACCCCAAGAAAACGTTGCCACTTTATTTTTTAATCCGGTCAACCAAGCGGCGAAATAAGCGATGAAAGCAATTTTTAAAAGTTCGGCTGGCTGAAAAGTTATAAATTTTAAATCAAGCCAGCGCTTGGCGCCACCGTGTTCTATGCCTATACCGGGAACAAAAACTAAAAGAGTGAGAATAATAGAACTGATGAAAAAAATAAAGGCAAATTTTTTCCAAATATGATAATCAATTCTAGCAAAAATAATACAGGCAATTGATCCCAAAAAAAGTCCGTAAAAAATTTGATTAAAAGCGACACTGGAAAATTTGATTTCATTTTTGACCAATTCTCCGAGCGAAGCTGACATAAAAATAAAAAATCCAGCCACCACTAATACAATAGTCCAAAACAAAAACGGTCTACTTATTTTTCCGAGCTTAGTTGCCATATAATTATCATAACACAAGAACCCCACCCTGCCCTCCCCTTGATCAGGGGAGGGAAAAAATAAAGAAAAAACCACCTGCTGAATTTCAGCAAGTGATTGAATTTGGTGGAGGAGAGAGTAATCTCTCCTCTACCAAAATTTATAATGGCTTCATACGAAGTAGCTGGTCAAGTTAGGTTCCGTATACTGCAGAAACGTCAGCTAGTGTTCTTTACTGTGCCGCAAGGAAGGGAGATCGAAAGGTCTCCCTTATTTAATTACCCAATCAAGGCTAATGTAATCCCCAAAATGGCGCAGATGAAGGAGAAAATTAGCTCTCTTTTACTAATGTTATTACTATATTTAAATATTTTTCAAAATCAGAAAAATTAGTTTTAAGATCTTTTATAAAAATTGGTTTATCAAGTTTTTCATAACGATGCACAATCATATTTCTTAAACCGGCAACCCTCTTTATTTTTTCGGCAAATTCTTCCTCTAAAATTCCTATTTCTGCCAAAGCAACGAAGGTGCTAGTAAGATCGTCCGGGGCTTTGTTCCCAAGTTCTCGAATGAGATGTATATTTATATCGATCATTGTATCTACTGAAAGTTGAAAAAGTCTCTCAATACTGTGGTATTTAAGAGAATCTTTCAATATTTCAGTTTCTTCAAATACAACAATATCTTTAAGTTCTGCTATATAACCCTTAAGTAATTCAATTTTTTTTGATAAAAGAATATAATCTATGGTCATTTTGTTTTAAAGTAACGCTAATCTAAGTTTATATAAAGGTGTAGCTTCTTCATATAAGCGTAGTGATTTAATAAAGTATTCAGAAAAAAGTCCGCGATCTTTTTCATATAAAGATTTACCGTATTTAAAAATATTGTAAAGAATTAAAGGGGATGCTTTTTTTATGTTTATCGCATCCACATCAGTTTTTAATGTTTGCCCAATGTCTCCCACCAAACCAGATTCTTCCAAAAAAGATAAATTTTTATTAGGCAAAAAAGCCACATCTGTATCACTGTGTTTATGAGTATTTCCTTTGGCCTGTGAGCCAAATAAAACAATCAAAGAAACATCGTATTTTTTTGCCACTTCTTCAATAGTCATAATTTGATTATACCACAAAATAAAAATTTACCCAATTAAAGCCAAAGTGATGCCTAAAATGGCGCAGATGAGGGAGAAAATCCAGTAGCGCATGGTTACTTTATAGGCGGGCCAGCCTATGGCTTCAAAGTGGTGGTGAAGAGGGGCGACTAAAAATATTTTTTTGCCACGAATTTTTTTAGAGGCGACTTGCAAAATATTTGAGAGGACGGTTACAACAAGTGGTAAAGCTATAACCGGCAGAACCAAAAAACCATAACCCTCCCCCAGCCGGTCAGTCATAAAAGCGACGACGGTCAAAGTAATGGTCAAACCCATGGTGCCTGTTTCTGACATATAAAATCTGGCGGGCGGAATATTGAACCACAAGAAAGCTAAAATTCCTCCGGCTATGGTAGCGCAAAAAGCAGCCAAGTCAATTTGTTGTTGATAAAAAGCAATGCCCCCATAGGCGGCAAACATAGTGGCAAAAACCCCGCCAGCTAATCCATCAAGTCCATCAATTACTCCGCCGGCATAAACAAAAAGTGCTGTGGCTAAAAATAATAAAATAAAAAGAGGACCCAAATAAAATTCACCAAACCCGAATGGTAAGCCAATACCAACTACATCCAGTTTTGCATAAAACCACCAAGCGCAAAGCAGAGCAATGACAGAAACTATTATCAGACGTTTTTTTAAAGACAATCCCCCATTTTTGTTCCCTTCTTTTTTTGACCCTTTTATTTCCAAATAATCATCAATGAGCCCGGCAAACGCTCCCAAAAGCAGAGTGGCTAGAGGCACCCACGTTTGGTTTCGGGAAAGGAAATCAAGTTTAGTTGTAATCTCATTTGGGAAAAATCGCGCTATCAGCCAGATGCCTATGATAACCGCTGCCGAGCTGAACCAGATAACAATACCCCCCATTCTCGGCGTATTAATTTCTTTTTCTTTATGAAGTTCATTAAAAATAACAGCTTCGGTGCCGTCCAGAGCGGTCTTGCCCGCCTTCTTTTTCCACATCTGGTGCGAGTAAAGATAATTAGTCAAAATAGGCGTTATCAAAATCCCAAGCACAAACGCTCCCACTGCCGGCAAAAAAACTTTTACAATATCTATAATCATTACAGTGCTATTAGTTTAAAATAAGACCGCCTTGCCTTTCTTGTGAGATCACAACTTTTTCGTATTGAACCCGCAAAATATCCTTTGAAAAATAAACTTTCTACTCGTTTGCCTAATTTTTTAGTGTTTTCAATGGCACTTATAAAATCTCCGTCATTTGAAACTAGAATGGCAGTATCATAATAACCAAGAGCGGCATGTGCGACCATGTCAGTTCCAAGCTGGGTATCAACATTTTTTTCTTGCGGATTATTTTTATCTCCTTGTAAATATCCATATTTCACTTCAACATTGGGTAATTTTGCAATTGCAGTATAATATTTCATAGCGGTTGAATATTTTTTCTTGCCTTTTTCTCCCTCATCTAATAACCATGGGGGTGGTGGTACACAATAGAAATAAACTTTTTCAAGTTGTCTTGAGCCGGCGAGTATTTTGGCAAGCTCTAGTGGATCATAAAGCTGAATCCATGATTTATCTACCGCTTTTATTTTCTTTATGTTCTTAAAAACATTGCTATTATCTATATATACAGAAACTCTTTGCATAAATTTAATAGAATTATATAAAAACGAAGGGGGGCTGTAAAGCCCCCCTCGTTGCTTGTGATTGCCGAGGCAGACCACAAGGATTTCTTACAGAGGAGTATATACGAGTGCTTTATAAAAGTCAATATTAATGTGGATAACCAAAATTGTCGTGTATTTAATTTGATAATTCATGCTTGTAATGGAGTGTATTTTTTGCTATTGACTTTATATATTGAATATGTTAAGCTTTTAAGCGGGAGGATTGAGTTGTGAGAAAACTTTTCTCGCTTGATAACCGAGCATGGTCTGCCAGTTTTTTCAATATTCTGGCGATGGCTCTCCAGTTGTGGACGCTCTGGACAACTAAAAGTGTCGAAGGTGTGTCGCTTGGAATGATGGTGATCTTTCTGTATGTCCAGATCACTTTCGGCCAAGTTGGTTATCGCACTAAATCGCTGGCGTTGTTTTGGGGAATGGTGTTCAGTGCCATCTTCACTACGGCGATCATTGTTCTCGTTCTATATGTTCGTTTCTTCCGTCCCCATCTGCTCTCATGAGCCGGTGGGGCGGTTTTTTTATTAAATAAACTAATTGCTTATAAATTTTATTGTAGCATTTACTAATTTTAATGCATCTTCAAAACGACCTTCGGCGGTAGAACCTAAAACAGAAATAATAATGGGACGATTGAGGCCGGCATCAAAAACTATAACTAAATTACCGCCAGCCAGATCTGTGTAGCCGGTTTTGGAGGCAATGATATTTGGTATTTTGTCTATGACAACATTTGTGTTCTCGGCTGAATATTTTTTATTAACACTGGCAAATTCCAAGTTTTTATAACGGGTGGCCTCTAAAATTTGGGGATAATTTTTGAGAATGTATTCAAAAAGAATGGCCATATCTTTAGCTGAACCATAGGCGCCGCCCCTATCGGCTTCCCTATCCAAACCATGCTCGTTAAAAAATTTGCTGTTAGTCAAACCTATTTTAGAAGCGGTGTCGTTCATTTCTTTTATAAAACGATTTCTCAATTCCTCGGGGCTGGTTGAAGCTGGATTATTATAAGGTGGCACAATTTGTTCAGATTCAGCCACAGCCGCCAAGGCAAAAGCGCCATCATTGGAAGAAGTGAGCAAAGTAAAATCTCTCAAATCTTTAGCTTGCCAAGTATCTCCGACCACCAGTTTTGAATCCCCTTCTGACTTCAAGTCTGCCGGAGTTATTTTTACTTTTTGGTTGTCATTAATTTTACCGTTAATAGTAATGGCAGTCATTACTTTGGTAAGCGAGGCTAAAGGTAATGGCTCGTTTGAATTTTTGCCAAATAATTCTTTATCATTAACCACATCCCAGACCACGGCGCTTTTTGCTTCCAGGCTTATTTCAGCAAATGGACTCGGTTTGACAACTATTATTTTTTCTTTTTTATTTAAAGCTTTTTCACCTATAATCAAAAGGCTAAAAACTACAACAGAAATAATCAAAAGACAAACCAAAACTGGAATAAAATATTTCGTCCTGTTTTCTATATTAAAAATTTCTTTCAAATCATTCTGCATTTTCTGTTTTTGTTATATCTTTCGATTCTTCTATCTTATTTCTAAACATATTAAATTCAGGTAACTCTTCAACCTTTTTTATACCCAAATGAGCCAAAAGATTCAGAGAGCTTCTGTATTTAAAAATTTTCTGGTCTTTGGAATCTGCTTCTCTTTCAACCAAACCGCGCACACAAAGATTTCTTAATATAAAAGAAGAATTAACACCTCTTATGTAATCAATTTCTCTGCGAGAAACAGGTCCGTTATAAAGAACAATGGCAAGTGTTTCCAAACCCGCTTTGCCTATTTCAGAACTCATTTCATCTTTGGCTATTTTTTCTATCAAATCTTTCATTTC
>ERZ1292633.2918-Hain-H41-02um-R1-2918-length-17065-cov-8_pt2 | contig 12409 bp, 4 predicted proteins | sample MGYA00564406_ERZ1292633 | MGnify/ENA primary metagenome ERZ1292633 (study PRJEB36523, sample SAMEA6512639) | groundwater metagenome | collected 2019-01-08 | study: AquaDiva: Metagenomics assemblies of 32 groundwater samples
ACGCCCCCCCCCCCCCCCGGGCTATCTTACGAGAACCAATCAGGGACGATATCCTGTGGCAACCGCAGCCCCGAGAGGGTCTCCACCAAGGACATGCCTGCCACAAAGACGATGGTGTCCAGCGGTCGCTTGTGGCTCTTCATGTGGTCGTGAAAGGCCTCGGTCGCCTTTCGCGTCAAGAGCCATTTTCGGGACGTCCACGTGAAACACAGGTAGCCACCGACAAGCCGCATGTGCTCGACGTAATCGATAATGGCGAGCGAGCTCCAGACTTCACTCAGGATGACCTTGGGGCGAAATGGGGAGTTACGTGAGAAAAACCACGTCGCGCCGCGCGCCACGTGGAACTCATGCCCTTCGACATCCATCTTCACCACATAGTCCTGCATCCACAGCGACGTTGGCGGCAACGGGGCGCGCGGATCGTCCAGCAGCCTCGTGCCGAACTGAGGCGATGCGGAGGAGGCGGCGGTCACCACGGCATCGCGAATGATGCCCAGAAGTAGATTCATGCGCCACAAAGAGTGGTGTCGCTTGCGGCGCATGAAGGCGTCCAGCGTGTGGATGCCCACCTTGCCCCGGACGACGTACGGTGGCGACGCCGGGGACCCTGCCGCCGGCGGCGAAAGCGTCGTGGGCGGTGCTTCACCGCCGCTCCCTTTGCGGTCTTCCTCGCACTTCAGGATCACGTCTCCCTTGTTCACATCGGTGCTGATCATCACGCACCATCGGCCCTCGCGGACGACAGGAGACGTCCTTCTGCTATCTCGTGCGTCGTCCATGGCGTGCGCATCGTACACCCAAGCCGCGGACGGATTGACGTGTGCATGCTTATTCGCCGGCACGCCGCTGAGATGCTCGTCCTTTGCATTACCTTGCGGAGTGGTGGTCTCCGTATCGTCGTCAGCGGATGGTGGCGGTGGCGATCCCAGTGCGGCGTGAACGATGGTTAGCTCCGACGATGCCGCCTCCATGTCCGAGGCACGAGGGACCGTAGCGTGACGCTGCAACAGGGCGAACTCGTCCGGGTCCAAGACGGCCCCCCCAGAGAGCACGCTGCGATCGCGGTCCGCGAGAGCGGCCCTCAGCTGCTGTGGTGGTGGCGACACCGCCGCGCGGCGGGAGCCGTCGTCGCTTTCCGAACGGACGTCATGGCCGGCGCCGAGGGAACGCGCCGACATGTCATCGGTCTCCATTTGTGCCTCGCCCTCCTGTGGGGCGGCCCAAAGACTGAGTTTATCGGACCACAGTTCGCCACGCCACCCGTTGAGGCACTTGGACGTGGAGAGCAGCTGGGCATTCCACGGCATCGCCTCAAACACAATCACAGGAACACCGGCGATGGGAGCGGGGCTGGTCTCCTCCAGCGAGGCTTGGGCCCCGGCCCCTGGCCGACGGTACTTCGCGGCCCGGAGCACCGCCGCTGCCGACGCTCCGTCGGTCGTCGATGCCAAGTGCTTCGGCGGCAAACGGTGCATGGCTAGGGCGAACGCACCGACATTGCCCCCGATATCGAGAAACGTCACGGCCTGACTCGCTTCTTCCCGAGTGCTGCTCCTCCACGGCATCGTTGGGTTCATCAGCGCGCCGTCGTCGCCACCAGTCCCGCTCCGGCGGCGACGTGTTGCCGTTCCCACTGCCGCGCCATTCTCGGCTTGCTCCACACTGTCGTCGATGCGGTCCGACCAATGCTGGAGCAACTGCCGCAGAGTCGTCGTCTGGCGGCTCTCGTCACGAAGGGAAAGTGGTGGGACGATGGGGTCGTCAACTCTCGCCACGTGAACGTGATTATCCGTTCCCTCCGCAACCGTCGTGTCTGACCCATTGGACCCGACTCCACTGGAATTCCCGGCGGCACGGGAGGCCACGTACGCCAAGAGTGCGTCGCGGTAGACGTCTCGGTCCGCCTTCGCTTCATCGCGCACGGTCGCCATCGCGTCCCAGAGCCACCGCACCAAAAAGTGCTCCCACTCCCCGGAGCGGCGAAGGGACGCGCAGACCGTGTCCCCCTCTGCGTAACACAGCATCCATGGCCCATCGCTCAGCCGCGTCAGGGAAACGGGAACGCTGATCAGAGGCACGGCGGGGTCGACGCAGCCTTCGACGCTATCCCGCGTGGACGCGTGTTTGTCCTTGCTACTGCATCTTGACAGGCTGCCCGGCGACGCCACGACGATCGCCTTACGCGTAGCTTGATCGGGACGTCGTCCTCTAGGCCCTCTCCATTCCGCAACGCAGTCCTGAAACGATTGCGTGTCATTGTGGTTCGTCATCTGAAAAGCGAAGGAAGCAATTTCGCGGCTGGGACAGAGGAGATCGACGCACACCTGAGAGCGGAGCATTCGCGGCGGTGGCGGTCGTCGTCGCCGCTTTGGGAATCGCGGCAACGACGCATACGGATGGCGGCGGACGGTCGAGCTAGAGGTTGCTACGGTGGGCCAACGTGCGGGCTCCTCGTTAAGCCGATGAGCGACGCCTCGCGAACGGTTCGACGTCGGCATGATGTTGCGTCGCGGAGAACGCGAGGAGGAAGGTTTCGCTGCCGGTATAACAATGCTATGGCGTTGGGCCTCGTCGGCTGATGGGTCAAGAGGCGAATCCGACGTCGATTGCCGTGAATTGGTTGCCGAAGTGGTCGCGGCGTCGTGAAACCACAAGATGGTGGTGCCAAATGGCCACACAAAAAAGGCAAACGCCGAAATCCACACGAAGAGAACGAGCGCGATGCGGCGGCGGTTGGGCGGGCGAAGCATCCTGATGCCCCCGATATCCCGGGGGTTGGAGAAGATTTCAAGTTTGCGAATAAATTTCAATCAACACATTGGCGCCCGCCAAGGTCACCCCCCCCTAGGGTCCCTCCTACTCGGTTGTGCAGCATCCGTCGCTCTCGTCACACCGTCGTCACGTCGAACGCTACGTGAAAAGGGCCATATTAATACCGGTATATAGAGAAAAAATTAGACAAATAACAAGGGCAAGTTGACCGTGGGCGGCACTCTGAGGCCAGGCCCACCCCTTGATATCCCCCGTGCTCGAAGAGGAGGCTTACGCCGGAGCCGCGGTGGCTACAGGACGGCCTTCACCGGTGTGAAACGCGCTGCCCGTGAGATAGAAATTCAAGATGTTTGTCTTGGCGGCGTAGTCACGCACCGCCTTGTCTTGAATGTTATCCAGCGCCCAATTGCTGAGATGGTCTGACCCGCCTAGGGGCTCGATGATGTTCGGAGTGCGCTCCAACCAGCAGAATGGGGAGGTCGCGTGCCCCTTGAGATGGGGCGGGAAGGGGACACTGTCAAACTTCGCCTTCGTGAAGGGGTAGAACGCGAAGGAGTCGAAGTAGTACCACGATTCGTACTTGGCCGGGTTGCTGCGCGCAATGAGGTCCGCCAGGTAGTGCGCCTTCGCGGTAGGGCCACTGTGGGTAAAACCCGCGACACAAATGCGAATCTTGCCAATGGGAACCGGGGAGCTCTTTGGCGGGTTGCAAACGGCCGTACAGTTACCATAGACCACGAGGGCGATCGCGCTGGCGAAGCACAGACAGGAAACGTAGCCAAGGGCACCGACGCCAGTGGCCAGGTAAAGGAACAGCGACGCGACCGTTCCACGGAGGCAATGAGCAATCAAGCCCATGTTGAACGACGGGTGAGGGGATAAGATAATACACCCGAGATACTCTGGGGAGCGTGGGAGTGTGGTGATCCCGCAGAAGCAACGCGCGAAAACTCAAAAACATCAATTGAAAATTTGAGACCGGACAGCCTCAGTTAAACGAAGAAGCGAACGAACGAAAAATCAATGATCGATGGGCGTTGCGGCACGAAGAAATGAACCAACTGTCGTTTCCGAACACACCGTCGTCTCCTCAAAGAGAGTTGACATGTTGCGTGCAGCGACACGGGGCGGAAGAATCATTGGCCAATCGCGCACTCAATCTCACACTCAATTGCACAATCTCAATCTCAGTCAACAGTTCGGGTGGGAGTTTGCATTGTCTCTGAATACCCCCAAAGATTCGAGTGCCCCCCCCCCTCCCCGCGGTCCATCAAGTTTTCACTCTGACGACGTCACGTAACGGAGCAGCCAGTATGGATACAGCCACATGGCGGGTGATTGAGCATCCCATCCGGAGCCCTGACGCACATCATGTGGATTGCTGTTCCAACACAAGGTTGTGATCTCGTCGTACGGCAAGGCTTCCTCGAGCAACTTCATAAAATGACCGTTTCGGTCGCGGTGGGGAGAGAATCGAACGTCGAGGCGGTGGCCGTTGTCGGTGGGCCAGTCGACGAGGCTGACCGGCCACTCCGCGAGTGTCTTCAAGGCGTCGCTCATCCCGTCATGTGAAGCGGTTATTACGGGCACATGCGGCGACGTGCTGCCCGCGGCGTACTTCGAGCGGCAGTGACGCGCTAAAAGGTCGATGGCGATCCACAGCCACGGGTTCCACGGCCGCACGAGGCCCACAGTGCGACGCAGGGAAGCATCGAGCTGCGGCAGCACGGCGTCGATCATCGCGCGCATCGAGCCCTCGAGTGATGCCGGCACGTCGCCGGCCGCGACACTGCACAGGTTCCAGTAGTAGCCAGCGTAGGCCAGGAATATCAGCTCGTCATCGCTGTAGTCGATGTCGCTCGGCTGTGTGATTTTCAGATCGACCATGTTCCAGTGGTAGCCGTGTTCGTTCACGAGATTGAAGAACGTGTCCTGGAACGCCTTTTTGCCGGTGAGTCGGTATGCGGTCGTGAGGAACGAAAGAATTTGCATGGAATTCACGCCTCGTTCGTCGTACCAGAAGGGATCGTCGTTGAGATCAACCGGATTCCACCGGCCCCATTGGGTGGGAAGGCCGGTGACGTCGTACAACGTGAGGTTATGGGCGACCAGCGCCGTCATGATGTCGTCGACAAGCCGAACCATCGTGTCGCGCGCTGCGGGGTCAGCAGATCCAAGGAGGTCCGCCGCGATGCTGTACGCGTGCATGTGCCCGGTCATCTCGTCGCTGCTCGGATTCCCCTCGAAGTACCAACCGGGCATCGTGGGACTCGCGTGCCAGTTGTGCCGCCCTTTGCCCTTCGCCGCGGGTGCGAGCGACCGTGCCATCGTACCGGGCGTACCGGTCACATTCAGGAGGGTTTGCATTCCCACCAGCGCGGAGAGCGCAGAACGAAACCGATCCGTATCGTTCGTCGCCGCGAACGCAAACGTCTCACCCATCAAGTACATGCTTGTCCAGAGGCCGTGGTTACAACTGTCCGAGGGCGTCGCACTGGACGCGTTGCCCCATTGCGTGAGCGGCGCGTCAGCGACGAGGCCAAAATAGTACCGGTTGCGGGAATCCACCATGTCCTGGTAGTGCCTCGCCTTGCGATCCCACGCTTCCACGGCGACGCTCGACGGTGTTCCGGACCAGTCGACAAGGCGAATGACCGAGACACCGCCGGCGGTGACCATCAGCGCTTCGGGCACCGAACGCTGAGCGCCGACGGCGGCCGCAGACAACGCGATGACGCGCATGTCCGCGTCAGCGATCGCCGCCGACCTGCCAGGCAGCCAGCGAGGGCCGAAGAAATACTTCCACGTGCCGTCCGGCCGCCAGAGCGTGACGCCGTAGCGCGTGCCGAACCAGACGTACGTCGAGACGTCGACGTCGGCGCCCGATTCGTTCACGGCGCTGACTCCCGCGCACGTTGTGTGGTTCATCGGCAACCCTCCTTCGATGCCGCCGATACGGTGAAGGCTGCCGTCGCCGGCGAGGAGCGACAGTGCGACGTCGTTGCCGAGGTGCAGCCGCCGCCGCATGGTGTCGAACGCGATGCCTGCCGGCCGCGCATCGACGACGCCCGGGATCCGCACCGTGTGCCGGGCGGCCGCGGCGGTGCCCTCCACGAAGTGGACAAGGTCAGCCGGGCAAATGTTGGCGCCGCAGTACGCCTCGCTCGTCACGACGACGCAGTCGGAGCGGAAGAAGCTGCTCGCCCCTCCCCCGGCGGCCTTAGCCGCGCGCGTCAGACAGTGCACGTTCGTCGCATTCGCCGACGCCGTCGCGGTGCCGTTGGTGTTCACCAGCACGACGGCCGCCAATGTGAGAACGACCGGCGCCGCGTCGCTCGTCGCCGTTTGCGCCACCAGGAGTGCTTGTTCAGTCGCGTACAGCACGGCGATCGTGTCGCCGCGAAACAGGATGTCGGCGGCGGCCAGGATCGGCAGGTCGCTCATGCTCGGAGGCGGATCGATGGCGAGGTCGGCGACCACATTGAGGCTGCCGGCGGCGCCCTCGCCGAGGAGCTCGAAGAGGACGAGCGCCGTCGTGCAGGCGATCGCTACGCGACTGCTCGCGCGCGAACAGAAGGGCGAAGCGGCCGACGCATTGCCACAGCTGCCAGCGGGCACGGCGACGAGCTTGCACACCTGATCCACGCCAGCCAGAGCCGGTAGCACGAGCCCCCCGTAGAATGCGAGCGACGGACGGTCGCTTCGCTCGGCCGTCGCGCCCGCCCGGCGGTCCGTCCACCAGATGGCGCCCGTTCCGTCCAGGATGATGTACGTGTCGCCGCTGCTGTCGTAGACCGTCGCGTTGACCGACGCGAAGGGCGTCGCTTCCCACGTCGCCAGCGGCGGGGTGCCTTGATAGCGGAAAATCGTGCTGACGAACTGACGCGGCGGTTCTGTCCAGTTGTGACCGTCGAGTGCGGAAGCATCCGCGGCCAGACTGATTGAGGCGGAAGGGCGCGCCAACCCGTGGTGGAAATGTCGAGCAGGAGGCACGCCTGCCAAGGATGAAGACGCGAGCAGACCAACAACGAGGCACACGAGCAACGCGGCCAACCGCGGGAGAACAAACATTAATGGTGCCGTGATGACCAAATTGCAAAGACCCCGATGTTTAGAGATTTTATTGATGACCCGGAAAATCTCGATAGAGGGGAAGGTTTTTAACAACCCACTGTCGGTGAGTGTAACTTGAAGTGCTGAGGAAACTCCAAGTCCAACGGCTGTGTTTTCCCCGTCTCGGCTGCGGCGGGGGCCATTCGTTCTCCGGGCCGCACAAAATACCGCGACGTATTATTATTCATTCAGTTGAAGCGCGTTGTTGCATGTTTCGATTCCGCGTTCGAGGGGGGGCTTCCGCCCCCCCTCCGCCAGAAAAATGATACGTATCGAACGTCGTCGTCGAACAGATTTTTGGAGAGGCCGTTTGTGCTCGAAAGTTAAAATGAAATGAGTTCACTACTCGGGGGACGTCACGTAGCGGAGCAGCCAGTACGGATACAGCCACATGGCGGGAGACTTGGCATTCCACCCGGAACCTTGCCGCACATCATGCGGATTGTCGCTCCAGGTTAGCGTCGTGATCTCGTCGTACGGCAAGGCCTCCTCGAGCAGCGTCATAAAATGGTCATGACGGTCGCGGTGGGGAGAGAATCGAACGTCGAGGCGGTGGCCGTTGTCGGTGGGCCAGTCGACGAGGCTGACCGGCCACTCCGCGAGTGTCTTCAAGGCGTCGCTCATCCCGTCATGTGAAGCGGTTATTACGGGCACATGCGGCGACGTGCTGCCCGCGGCGTACTTCGAGCGGCAGTGACGCGCTAAAAGGTCGATGGCGATCCACAGCCACGGGTTCCACGGCCGCACGAGGCCCACAGTGCGACGCAGGGAAGCATCGAGCTGCGGCAGCACGGCGTCGATCATCGCGCGCATCGAGCCCTCGAGTGATGCCGGCACGTCGCCGGCCGCGACACTGCACAGGTTCCAGTAGTAGCCAGCGTAGGCCAGGAATATCAGCTCGTCATCGCTGTAGTCGATGTCGCTCGGCTGTGTGATTTTCAGATCGACCATGTTCCAGTGGTAGCCGTGTTCGTTCACGAGATTGAAGAACGTGTCCTGGAACGCCTTTTTGCCGGTGAGTCGGTATGCGGTCGTGAGGAACGAAAGAATTTGCATGGAATTCACGCCTCGTTCGTCGTACCAGAAGGGATCGTCGTTGAGATCAACCGGATTCCACCGGCCCCATTGGGTGGGAAGGCCGGTGACGTCGTACAACGTGAGGTTATGGGCGACCAGCGCCGTCATGATGTCGTCGACAAGCCGAACCATCGTGTCGCGCGCTGCGGGGTCAGCAGATCCAAGGAGGTCCGCCGCGATGCTGTACGCGTGCATGTGCCCGGTCATCTCGTCGCTGCTCGGATTCCCCTCGAAGTACCAACCGGGCATCGTGGGACTCGCGTGCCAGTTGTGCCGCCCTTTGCCCTTCGCCGCGGGTGCGAGCGACCGTGCCATCGTACCGGGCGTACCGGTCACATTCAGGAGGGTTTGCATTCCCACCAGCGCGGAGAGCGCAGAACGAAACCGATCCGTATCGTTCGTCGCCGCGAACGCAAACGTCTCACCCATCAAGTACATGCTTGTCCAGAGGCCGTGGTTACAACTGTCCGAGGGCGTCGCACTGGACGCGTTGCCCCATTGCGTGAGCGGCGCGTCAGCGACGAGGCCAAAATAGTACCGGTTGCGGGAATCCACCATGTCCTGGTAGTGCCTCGCCTTGCGATCCCACGCTTCCACGGCGACGCTCGACGGTGTTCCGGACCAGTCGACAAGGCGAATGACCGAGACACCGCCGGCGGTGACCATCAGCGCTTCGGGCACCGAACGCTGAGCGCCGACGGCGGCCGCAGACAACGCGATGACGCGCATGTCCGCGTCAGCGATCGCCGCCGACCTGCCAGGCAGCCAGCGAGGGCCGAAGAAATACTTCCACGTGCCGTCCGGCCGCCAGAGCGTGACGCCGTAGCGCGTGCCGAACCAGACGTACGTCGAGACGTCGACGTCGGCGCCCGATTCGTTCACGGCGCTGACTCCCGCGCACGTTGTGTGGTTCATCGGCAACCCTCCTTCGATGCCGCCGATACGGTGAAGGCTGCCGTCGCCGGCGAGGAGCGACAGTGCGACGTCGTTGCCGAGGTGCAGCCGCCGCCGCATGGTGTCGAACGCGATGCCTGCCGGCCGCGCATCGACGACGCCCGGGATCCGCACCGTGTGCCGGGCGGCCGCGGCGGTGCCCTCCACGAAGTGGACAAGGTCAGCCGGGCAAATGTTGGCGCCGCAGTACGCCTCGCTCGTCACGACGACGCAGTCGGAGCGGAAGAAGCTGCTCGCCCCTCCCCCGGCGGCCTTAGCCGCGCGCGTCAGACAGTGCACGTTCGTCGCATTCGCCGACGCCGTCGCGGTGCCGTTGGTGTTCACCAGCACGACGGCCGCCAATGTGAGAACGACCGGCGCCGCGTCGCTCGTCGCCGTTTGCGCCACCAGGAGTGCTTGTTCAGTCGCGTACAGCACGGCGATCGTGTCGCCGCGAAACAGGATGTCGGCGGCGGCCAGGATCGGCAGGTCGCTCATGCTCGGAGGCGGATCGATGGCGAGGTCGGCGACCACATTGAGGCTGCCGGCGGCGCCCTCGCCGAGGAGCTCGAAGAGGACGAGCGCCGTCGTGCAGGCGATCGCTACGCGACTGCTCGCGCGCGAACAGAAGGGCGAAGCGGCCGACGCATTGCCACAGCTGCCAGCGGGCACGGCGACGAGCTTGCACACCTGATCCACGCCAGCCAGAGCCGGTAGCACGAGCCCCCCGTAGAATGCGAGCGACGGACGGTCGCTTCGCTCGGCCGTCGCGCCCGCCCGGCGGTCCGTCCACCAGATGGCGCCCGTTCCGTCCAGGATGATGTACGTGTCGCCGCTGCTGTCGTAGACCGTCGCGTTGACCGACGCGAAGGGCGTCGCTTCCCACGTCGCCAGCGGCGGGGTGCCTTGATAGCGGAAAATCGTGCTGACGAACTGACGCGGCGGTTCTGTCCAGTTGTGACCGTCGAGTGCGGAAGCATCCGCGGCCAGACTGATTGAGGCGGACCCGCGGTGGAAATGTCTAGCAGTAGGCACGCCCGACGCACCAAGCACGGCCAACGTCGATGACCCGACCAGAGCAACAACAAACATCAGCAACAGTGCTTCCATAGGCGCTGCGAACCTCGATGCAGATGATGATGCGTTGCGGACCATTTGCCGTTCGTTTGATCGACCGTTGCGGCGTAAACAATATTCGGAAGGCAGGAGGGAAGAACTGCGTTGGCAATCATTGGAAGAAAAAAACCCAAATTTTGTGGAATCCAAATACCGTGGGTTTGCAGCATGCGCTTCGGTGCCGCAGTAATCATACAAAAGCGAACCAAGGGGGCACACACCACTGTCCTCCCAGCTGGCTTCATCATCACTCATGCTGCGATGAGCGTACAAAAAAAATGTCGGCGTGCGCTGACCACCGCACCGTAGGGTTGGGAGGGCTCTCCGTCTCTCACGCAAACCGGGAGGGGAAGCACATCATCATAGTTGGAACAAAACCGAAGAGAGAGAGAGAGAGAAGATGAGACGGAAAACTCAGCGCGGTTCGCTGCGCGTCATCTGAGTTCGAATGCTCGAGGGGGGGGGAGGAGGTGGAGACTAGCGAAAAATGGTTGGCCGGGCCCAGTTTCATTTCTTCCCAGCGCATCTCAGTAACGCAGATATGCGCCGGGCTGCCGAGGAGCCCGTGCGGAGCTTGTTGGAGTCATCGATCGTGACTTGCCTCGGTCCGCAATGGCCGCCGGGACCCAGTCGCGATTGTACCGGGCTACGGCCCCGGCGTGCATCATGCCCTGCGAGGATAGCGCCGCGGCGTCGCCCGTCAGCACGAAGGTCTGAATGGAACCGCCATTGTCGCAATCGACGTGGGTGGGTTTCACCGCGGGATGGCTCGACAGGACGACGGGCACGGATAGGTGTCGACGAGCGACGAGATCGTGCACGACTTCTTGGATCGCGCGGAAGGTGGTATCGTGGCTGCCGCCGGTGTAGTCGCGCACAAGAAGGCCATTGTCTGGCTGTTCCTTTAAACAGTCGGGCGTGTTCTCGATCATGAGCGTCCGCGACAAATTGCGACCAAGGGCGCGTAAATTCTTCGCGTAGCCCGGCACCCCCGTCCACCATTTGGAATGCCGGTACACACAGTGTTGAATGACACCATGGGGGTCGATCTGACGGATGACGGTTTGAGCATACTCCCGCTCGCCGGCGGTCCAGAGTACGACCTCGACGTCGGCGCTGGCCAAGTCACGAAGGAAGTCGGCGACAAAAGGGCGAATGCTCACCGGCCCATGGCGTGCGTAGACGAGTGTTTCGTCTAAGTCGAGCACGAGGCAAAGTCGATCCACGTCTTGCAAACTGACAGGCGGGAGAAACGTGCTGCATGGGTCTTTGACCATGCTAGGGGTCCGACGCGGTCCGGCAGACCCGCGCATTATTGGCCCACCTCGTTGGGATGTGGGCACAGAGGAGTTCAGGGGAACGCGGTACCCTTGATCCATGAGGTATGCCGACGAGGTCACGCCGCCGTGGACGTCAGAGGTGCGCAAGTCGTCCTCGTACGAGAGGTGCCGCCGTATTGGCGTCACGGCCGTCGGGCGTCCCCGACCTTCCACTTCATAGCCAGCTGCACTACGGCTGCCGCTCGCGGAGGCATCGCCGTGACCCCCAGCACCGGCGCGCATCGGTGAATTTCGTCCCGGTGACGCTGTCGTCGTCGTGTACGTAGACGGGGCATCCATTTCCTCCCACGAGTACCCTCCACTCCCGTGGGCGTGTCGGGGTGACCCATCGTTGCCTCCTAGGTACGACGCATGGGGCGGCGCGTGATACACCCCCCCGCCGGTGGTGGAGTCCGGCGGCACATTTCTCCACGTCGACCCACCGCCAGTTGGTGTCGTGGAACGGGGGCCCCCGAAGGCGCCATTCTGACTCCAGCCCGCGGAAGACGGCGTCGCCGCACGGCCACGTGGCGTTGGGGTTTGCGAATCAACTAGGGGTTCACGACGCCGACCGCCGTCGCCAAAACCGACCGTATGGTAATCGTAGTAGCCCGACCCGCGGCGGCCCGATGACGCAACGACCGACTCGTGCACGTATTGCCGTTCCCGGGCATCCATCACCGGAGACGTCGCGACATTGCTGCGGGCCGCTACGACGCCGCCGCCCATTCCCACTTCGTAACTGCCTGGTCGTCCGCGGTACGCGTAGTACTCCTCGGCGTCGTCGGCGCGTAGGTGGACGGGCGCCACGGACGGGGTGACCCAACGCGACGACATGTGTTATTTAGAAGAGGGAAACCCCTCTCGCAGAAGTAGGAAAACGAGAGGGGCGGCGAGATGCCGCGAGCCCTGTACGGATGATCGGTTCGGCGACCCCTCGCGCAGAGAAGAGAGGTTTGAAAACTTTAGTACGACCGCAAAACGCAACAACAAATTCCCCCTCCCAGCTGGTACAAAATCACTGTTCGGTATTGAACCGTTGAACCCTCTCGTAACACACAAAAAGACCCCCCCCC
>ERZ1292633.937-Hain-H41-02um-R1-937-length-32264-cov-7_pt3 | contig 12409 bp, 4 predicted proteins | sample MGYA00564406_ERZ1292633 | MGnify/ENA primary metagenome ERZ1292633 (study PRJEB36523, sample SAMEA6512639) | groundwater metagenome | collected 2019-01-08 | study: AquaDiva: Metagenomics assemblies of 32 groundwater samples
GCTCGCAAGCACCAGGTGACGGAAGACGCGATCCGATCCAGCAACCCCGCGATCGCGCATCTCGCCTCGGACGCGCCACTGCCGAGTGGTGCGACGGTCACGATCCCGCCGAAGGGCCCAACGATCGCGGAAGTCGCGGCCAAGAACGGCGTGGCGGAGTTGGCGATCCGGCAGGCCAATCCCGACATCGCTCACCTCGCGTCGGACGCGCCGCTTCCGCCGAACACCGTCGTTCGCGTCCCATCGAAGCTTGAGGTCGAAAAGGGTCCAACCATATCGGAGGTCGCCCGGAAATATGCGGTCACCGAAAAAGAGGTCCGCGACAACAATCCTGACATCGCGCATTATCCGAATGACCGGCCGCTGCCTCTTGGGCTGGCGCTCCGTGTGCCCGTTCCATCGCCACAAACGATCGGTCCCACTCCATCGCGGCCAGCACCCGCGGCCCCGATCAAGCTGCAGACCATTAGCGACCTTTCTTGGAAGTATGGAGTCTCCGAGCAGCTTATCCGTGATAGCAACCCCGAACTCGCTTCCTACCCATCCGACAAGCCTTTGCCGCCCAATACCGCCTTGCGCATTCCTGCAGGTGGCCCATCGCCTACGCCACGGCCGGAAGATTTGGTCACAGGCAGCAGTGCGCCTTCTTCGTCTCCGCCGCCGCCGCCGCCGCGCCACACAGCCGAAACCATCACCACGGCGGCACGGCGCCTCGCGGTCTCTGAGTTAGTCATTCGGCAGCTCAACCCTGACGTGGCCGGGCTTGCGTCGGACGCGCCGATTCCGGCGCACGTGGTGCTGCGTGGACCGATACCGTCGGGTGCCCCATCCCGTGTGAGTGGTGACTCCTCCTCGCCCGCGTTGGTCTTCGCTTCTACCATGGGGGGGCCATCGCATCCTCCTCCTCTTAGCGCCGGGACCATCGCCGACATATCGTGGAAGTACGGCGTCACGGAACAAGTGATTCGCGACCATAACCCCTCGATCGCGCATTACCCGTCCGACCGACCGCTTCCTCCGAATACGAGCATCCGAATTCCGGACGGGGTGGCCACCGCGCCAGCGATGAACGCAAACCGCCCAGCGACTCCGATAAGAGCGTCCGACTTTGCCACGGGGGTGACCACAACGACGACGGCGACGTTCGTCGCGTCGAGACCGCAGCCTCCGCCTACTCTCGCAGGCGCCGTGATCGAACAGCAGCAACCATCTCCATATGCGACGTCGTCCGCCTCGTCGTCGTATGGAGCGACCGCCGACGCCCGGAACACCACGGACGTCCTAACCATCGCCAGCGTTTCGTGGAAGTACGGAGTGTCCGAGCGTCTCGTGCGCGACTACAACCCCGAGTTGGCGGACTACCCCTCGGAGCGTCCGATTCCCTCGGGCGTGTCCCTCAAAATCCCTGGCGCCGCCGTCGCGGCGGGTACGGCGATCCCTACTGCGTCACCATCCGGCGTGACGACGATCCACTCTGGTGGGGGCGAGGAGGGGGGCCGTCAACTCCGGGCGGAGGACATGTCGACCCTGCGCTCCCCTCCGACGCAACTCACGACGACATCGGGGGGCCGCACCACGAGCAGCAGTGGCAACGTGGTCGCGGGCAGCCGCACGACGATTTCGGACCTTGCCTGGAGCTACGGTGTGACCGAGACAGCGTTGAGAGACGCTAATCCCGCGATCGCGCACCTGCCGTCTGGCCAGGTTCTCCCTCCCGACACGACAGTCATTTTGCCGGCAACAGTCAAGGGTCCGACGTCACCTACCATCAACGACTGCGGCAATTACAATCAGCAACAACTGAAAACCGTTTCCATCCCGCCAAGGCAGCCGCTGCAGCCCCCGCCGCGAACCACGCAAGTCGCTCCCGCAAGCCACCACGTGCTAGTCGACCACGTCAGCCTCACGTTGGTGCACATTTCGCAGCGCTGCGGGGTGCCCTTGCCGTCGTTGTTGCGGCTCAACCCCGGCATTCGCAGCGCCACGGCACCGCTGCCTCCTGGAACTGTCGTCATCCTCCCGGCAGGTGTAGTGCCTCCCTCCGATGCGGTCTTCATCGCACCCGATGACGCCGTGGCGATGGGTCGGCCGGCGTTCGTTCTCCCGGACAACAGCAGCCCAGATCCACGCGGCGGTGCAGTCGCGGCGACAAGTGCGACGGGCGTAGCGTCGTTGCAGTCCAGTGCCATACCGTTAAATAGCGGCGCCGTGAACAGTCCCTCTCGAAGGGTGGAAGACGACGACGCGTCCGGGGGTGGCGCAGTGTATGAGTATACCACCGAAGGAAACGAGACGCTCCGAGATGTGGCAGGACGGTGCGCGGCGTCGGAGGAAACCTTGCGCGACCTCAATCCATTCCTGCGCCGGTACCATTCGTTGACCGTCATCCCTCCCGGGACAACGATTGTGGCCCGGAGCGACGGGACGCGTATTAATCTGTTCGGACCCCTGCGATCGCCGTCGCCGTATCTTGGACGGGGCGGTCCGTCGCCCAGCCCGCGACATCGGGGCGGCCGTGGAGAGGCGGCCACAACATCGCCACCTCGGGACATTGCCATTATTCTAGAACACACAGTCACCTCACGCTTCGAGACGCTGCGGCGCATTCAGCAACGGTATCACCTCAGCGAGGGCAGCCTACGTCGCATGAATCCACACTTGACGCGGTTCGATCTCGATGAAGAGCTGCCGGTGGGACTCACGGTGGTCTATGCCGCCCCCATTTACTCGCATCATGAACGTGAGTTCGACTCTTGGAGATTGGTGACAGCGATGGGGCGACAGGCCAAGGCCGCGACGGCGAGCCGCTTCTTGCACAAGTGGCGACTCTTTTTGAGTCTCTTTGCTTCGGGTGGAGAGGCTAAAGTCGCGAAGGAGCTGATGGTCGACCGCGACCGGCTGCAGTTCGATCTGGAAACGGCGCGGATGCGAGAAAACGACTTGAGGCACCGTGTATCGGAGTTGAGAATCGAAAATGATCGGCTCTCGCGCCAGCCGTCTCCAGTTCGCCACAATTTATCCCTCGGCGGCGACGTAGGGGGTGGCGCAGCCAGCAGCAGCCGCCGGGCGCTGTTCGCCACGGCGGCGCCTCTCGGCACATCGTCGCCAACGCGGTCGATGCCGTCCCCGACTCGCGCACAGCCTTACAGCCCTCCGGAGGTGCATGCGCTGGAAGCAGAAAGCCGAGCTGCGAAGCGCCGCGTGTTGGAGCTGTCACAGGAGAATCAGATGCTGCGGTACCGGGCGAGCCGAGCGGACGGCAGCAGTCGTTCTCCACCTCCAACGTCACCCGCATCGCTTCTGTCGGGGAGAGTCGCATCGGGAGACCGCCTTGCGAACGCGACACGACTCGCGAGCCAACTGCAATCCACGATGGTGGTGGAGGACGCCAGACTGCAGGCGAAGAGGACCTCTCCATTGAGGCAGCACTTTTCCACGACGCCACCGCCTGCGCAACGGTACCCGTCCCCGTCAGCCTCCAGCGGCACACCCGGAAACACGCCGATTCTCGGCCTCTTACTTTCAGGTCTGGAGGTGGTGCGGTCTCACGGACCCGCGGCCGAAGCCGGCATTCAGCCAGGAGACCGCATAACGAAGGTGCTAGGTCGCACCGTGGGCACCGCATCTCAGCTCCGAGGCGCTATCGGACAGTACGTTCGCTCCGCGAAGAGCGGCGTGACAGGCACGCGGATCCCCATTTCATTAGAAACCTCCGGTGGTGAACACATGACGGTTTTCGTGTCGATCGGCCGGCCGACATCGCCTTCCCCGGGACTGTCGCGTCACGCGCCAGCGGCCGTCGGTGTGGGATTCACCCGGCATGCCACCCCGCCCCCGCCGCAGCATCCACCGTGGGTGACGCCTCCGGGGCACACGTCATCCCCCACAGGGCAACGATAAAAAAAAGACCTTCGGCGCCGACGAGTGACTCTCTCTCTCTCTCTGGGCCCCGCTTTTGCCCGAGTGGTTCAGGCTTGCCTTTGTACGACGAGAACAAGAACGGTTTTGTGTAGGTGTGTGTGGTTGTGGCTTGTTTTGTGTTTTATGGCAAGTGACGACGGGTCGTTCTCCTTTCCTTGTGGGAAGCATCCACACACGCCTCCCCGTGATAAATCGCGGGATGGCAAGTTCGCTCGGCCAGAGCATCGGATCGGTTTGTAGCTTCTTCTTCTTCTTCTTTGTACGATTTACAACAGCATCACACGTCAACTTCGCACAATATGCAGCTGTCGTAAGTTGACGTTTGTCAAACATTTGCATTTTTGGTTTTTGCCTGCAAAAGAAAATCTTACTTTTTTTCCTCTTCTCTCTATCTCTCTCTCGATAAGCACTAGGGAGAGCTGCGCGTAAATGGCCACCCTGAGTCCCGGTGTGGTGCCCGAGTACCGGCTTTTGCTACCACACTACTGGACGGCATTGGCAGGGGAGCCGCGCGCGCATATTCGTGAGAGAGGTGCTTTCACGACCCACCTCGATCAGCGAAACCCGTTGCCCGTACTGGGGCTTCACGATGGCGGCCAAGACGCATCTCGCCGCCGCGAGCTCAAGCAGCAGTTTCCCGACTTCAAGGACTCTCAAATTGACATCCTCCTCTATCAGGAAGATCAACAAGCGCACAGCCATGCCGCGGAAGAAAAGGAGCGGCTCTCCGTTATGTTGCGCAACCGCACCGACAAGCATGAAGCACGGGTTCTTCACGCCTGCAGCGTCCCGTCATTGAAGGATGCTAACGGCAACGACGTCGGTCTGACGCCCTCGGTGCGCAACTGGCTGCAAGAGTTCCGACCGGATGTCTTAGCCAAATGGCAAACGTCCATCGTCACGGCCGTCGGGCTGCGTCCTCACGGGAAGCAGCGCCGGATCGGTGGTGACGTAACCACAAGTGGCGCGGCAGGCGAATCGCCCGGCTCCACCGGATTGACCCCAACGACCACCCGGCGGCGTTCTCAACGCATCAGCGCCGGCGGCAGCAACAGCCGAATCCTCATTTCAGCCGATGGGTCTTCCGCCGAAGTGTCCCCTCGTGCCCCGCTGCCGGCATCCGGGAAGGTGCCGTGGGCAGCAGCGGAGGACTTGGTCGGTGGTGCCGCAGCGTCTCCTAGTGAGGGTCGCCCTGTCACGTCGGGTGGATCGGTTGTCGATGCGGTGGACTGGGAATACGACGCGAGACGCGCTGCCATGGAAAAGCGAGATGCCGCCACCAACAGGCGCCTGCAGCATTTCGAGCGCTGCACCACGGAGGACCGAGAGGCCGCGAAAGCTCGTCAGGAAGAACAGCTTGCCGCCAAAAATGCCAAAATCTTTAAATTGAAGGAGCAAGACATGACGTCAAGGCTAGGTCTGGAGGCGGAGTTGAAGGCTAAACTGGACGAGGCCGCCGAGCACCGGCAGCTTGCAACACAGGAACGGACGTCCCGCCACCGAGAGAAGCAACGTGTTCAGGAGGCGAACATCGAGCGGATGGCGATGGAAAAGGCCGCAAAGCTCGAGCAGTCCGGCGACCTGCTGCGGCAGTCCATGGCCCATCGGCTTTGTCGCGTCGAGCGTCGCCGAGAGGAGACCCTCGACATGACGCTACGCGAGCGGCAACGTGACGATGAAAACCTTTCGCGACGCCTCCGCGAAGAGCAGACTCGCTGGCAGGCGAAGCTGGCGGAAAGCGTGAAAAGGGAAGCCGAGAAGCAGCAAAAGGCCGCAGCCTGGAAGGCGGCCACACGAGATGAAAACATCGACTGCGGGGAGGCCACGCGACAAGCTGAACTCGAACGTGCGAGGCGCCTCGACGAGTCGGGCAAAGCCCTCCTCGCCCAATCCTCGGTACTAGCGGCGAAGAGCGTCGAGAAGGTCGATCTCGTTGCCCATCGTAAAGTATTGCTCCTTGCCTCGCAGGGCTACCTCCGCCACGTCGCCGACAACATGCACGAGTTGATGAATGAGTACCGGGGCTTGGTCCACTCATCGGCGTCGTACAGACGCATCGAAAAGCTACACCAGCAAAAACAATCCGAGACCCGTGCGCGACAAGAAACACGACCCGTCGTGCAGCCGCCTTCATCACCACGTGCCGTGCGATTCACGGAGGCCGCCGGGGCGGCGAGGTGGTCGCCGGCCGTGACAGAAGAGGAGCACGGTGGAGGCCAGGGGGATCCCAGTTCCGGGACCGCGCACCAGGAAGCATCTTCTAGCTCGCCACGACAGCGATCTCCGAAACACCTTGCGGCTGCTGGACACGACCTCCGAAAGCCGCTGAACGCCACGACGCATCGCAAGCAACCGGGCGAGCACGTTGCCGATGCTGCCGGAAGAGAAAGCGACCACCACCGCGATCCACCCAAATATCTGCAGTCGCCCAAGCGAGGAGCGACGGATTGGGCGCAGCTTGAATCGAAACAGGCGGCGGCCGACGCGCGTCGACGGGAGATGAACCAAGAAAGGGCATCGCTTGGCACGGCGCATGACGAAAAAGTGCTGGAGGTGAGAAAGACGGCCTGGGAGCTCCAAGTGGCGCATGCAAAGGAAAGAGAAGAACGCTTGGCCAGTAAGATGGAGCGTCATGAGGCCGCCCGTGAGTGGCACCAGCGAGCCGCCGCTCGGTCGCCGTCGTCATCGTCGAAGAGGCCTGCCATGCCGAACAGCCGAGTCGTCTGGGGGTCGATTGAAGCAGATGAAGGAGCGGATCGGAAAAACGAAAAAAGTTTGCTGCCGGATGGGGGAGGTGGTGCGAATTCTGTCTCCCGGACAATGTCAATGTCCCACCAGGAAGGAGGTGGCCCCTTAACAGCTCGGGTGCCACGCCCTCCTCCGCAAGCAGTTGATCCAACCGGGCTACGAGGAGGGCCGCGGGAGCAGCAAGTTCCTGCAACCGCGCGCCGCGGCGTTGTGCAAGAAGCGCCGCGGGATCGTTCGGCTCCTTCGCGACACCCTAACGACGAAGAAATAGGCGCCGCACGGCAAAAGCGGGAAATCTACACCGAACGTGCGGATGCGGCGAGGCATCGCGCGGAGGACGCTCGCATCGCGCGGCGCGCGCAGCTGCAAGAGGGGCAAGCCGTCGCGCTACAGACGGCGATGCTCAACCGGCAGGAGCTGAGCGAGGAGCGGCGGCGGGCCATGGACGCCGCGGACGCGCGCCGCATCGAATCGGAGCAGCAACACATGAGCAAACTGGTCGCCGATTTGACGGGCGGTGTGAAGGAGCGCGCCGCGCAGCTCAAACGTTCTCAGGACGTCGCCAAGAATCGGCGGGACGCAAAGCTGCTGGAAGTTTCCGAACAAGCGAGAATGAAGAATGCAACGGTGTTCTTGACGGCAAGTCGGCAAAAGTCTGCTCTGGTGGAACAGCAAGAAATGCTTGATCCAGCACGCGCACTCTGGGAGCGCAAGGAACGCCTCGCGAAGCGCTACAACGTTCAGGAGGAGTAACGTCCCTCACAATCGAGTATCGAACGAATCGAAAGCAAAAGCGTGGTGTGTACATCGGATTCGGAGTTGTACGCAAACCCCAAGTATCAGGTGAACCCCCTTCTTACACCGACTTTGAAGCGCCCCTGCTTTTCGTCGATCCCTCTCCCCGTTGTTGCTTTCGTCGCCACAACCACACAGATAGCTAAAGAACGGGGGTTTCTCGCCTTCTCGCCCGTCGCATCGATCATACAGTGTACTGTATGTCCATCACGTTCGACGGGGAACCGTTGCCAACGTCGGCGAGAACCGGCGGCTCGTCGTCTTCACTTGCGGCATGCCGGCCGCCCGACCTCATGGTGCCACCTGCGCCAGTGGCGTCGACGCAACCCCTCGCATCTCCGCCTTCTCCTCACTATCTCCGATCGTCATCGTCGTCAGGGGTCGCTATCTCGGTGTTGTTGTCGACGCCTCGACCAGCCCCCGCCAATTCTAGTGCGCCGGCACCCGCTGCCATTTTGTGTCTTTCGCAAGACGTTGTCAATCGCATCGCGGCGGGCGAGGTGATCCAGCGGCCCTCGTCGGCACTTAAAGAACTGCTGGAAAACTCCCTCGACGCTGGCGCCACGCGCATTTCAATCCTCGTCGGGCAAGGTGGGCTCGGACTTTTGCAAATTACGGACAATGGCCATGGTATTCGACCGGCGGACTTTCCCCTTCTGTGCGAAAGGTTCGCCACCAGCAAGCTGCGGACGTTCGACGATTTGTTTAACATGTCCACATTTGGTTTTCGAGGCGAAGCGTTGGCCTCGATCTCTCACGTCGCGCATCAAGTGGCCGTCGTCAGTCGCGCGCGGGACGCCACGGCGGCAGGCATCGGTTTCACCGCTCACTTTCGGCATGGCAAAATGGTAGAGGCCGAACCCGCCCCGACGGCATTCCCGGATGCGAGTGGTACGACGATCTCTGTGGAATCTCTGTTCTATGCCTCACCTTTGCGCAAGAGTGTGTTTTCTAAACATCAGGACGAGCTGGGCCGCATCTGTGAGGTCACCGAGCGCTACGCCTTGGCCTATCCGTGGGTGAATTTTACGGTGCGCAAGCATGAAGCGTCTCACGCGGCGGACGTGTGCGTGGGTGGCGTCTGCAGCGTGGCATGCACGGCCCTGACGACGTCACTTCAAAGGTCCAACCCCACGCGCAGCGGGCCTGATGCTGATGCAATGGTCGACAGTGAACTGGCAACGAAGGGCGCGAATGGTGCAGCATCGCTCGCCCCGCAGCTTCATGAAGGACGAAGGGCGGTCGTTCGCAAGGTGTTTGGTGGCGATGTGGCCCAGCGGCTGCGCCACACGTCCGTGAGCCACCGGGACGCAGCCCTCAAGTCACCGTTCATCATGCGGACGGGGGCCCCTCAAGCCTCCGGTGAGCCTGAAGAAGTGGGCGGTCAGTCCATTTCCGCCATTCCACGCGGAGGCCAATCACGCAGCACGCCGTCCCCGGCAATGATGATCAGCGACAGAACGACGACGACAGCCTCCTCTCCGTTTACGTGCGACCTCTACTTCTCTGACCTGAACTACAAAGGCAAGCGCACCCTCTTCACGCTATTCGTCAACCAACGGTGGGTCGAGTCCCCTAACTTGCGCAGGGCCTTGGAAACGTGCTACAGCCGCTTCCTCGTCGCCGGATCGAAACCGTTCTTGCTCCTCTTTCTTCAAGTCGATCCCCAAACCGTGGATGTCAATGTCCATCCCACGAAGCAGGAAGTATTATTGCTTCACGAGGACGTGATTTGTCGGGCCGTGTTTGTCGCCTTGCAGCGTTGCTTGGAGGCCCAGTCAACCGACGGGGCACGCCAGATGGCAGTCGCCGGTCGCCGTGGTGGCAATGTCGTGCTCTTACCACAGCAACAGCCGCCGCTGCCGCTCACGGCCGTCGCCAATACTGCTGGTGATCACAATGATATGGGCCGATCCAATGCGGGCGATGCCGCACCATCACCTGCTCAGTTGTCGCTCGAAGGGCAAACGGACGAGGCAGCAGACACGGATAGGCAATGTGCGTCCATAGTCCGGGAGGCACGGGCCGTCGACGGTCAAGGAATCGGAGAGAAGCGGCCTCGAGGCGATCATCCAGGGACGGAGGACAGAGCCGCAACAGCGGTTAGTGCAGCATTAACCAGCCATGCGGTTGACGCGGATGACGCTAATGAGAGTCGCCTAACTATCGGTCCCCCGACTGTTATCGTCGAGAAAGTCGCAGGGCAAAGTATTAGCACCCATCAAAATCCTTCGCCTTCCGCCATTCGCCCTCCTTCGGATTGCGAAGCAGTCCGCCTCACCCATCAACCTGCGACTCCACGGGAAACGGCTTCGGCATTGAAATCGCTGAGTCAGTCAAGAACGTCCGGCAGCTCCACCGCGGTGCGCAACGAGAGCGCCTTCGCTCTTGGGGGAGGAGCCTCTTGGGGCGGCGGCGGTCAGAGCAGCAGCAACAACCTTCTGCCTTCGGGGTTGTTTCTATCGGTGGCGCCGGGAACAGTAGGGGCGTCCAAACCGTCGACGCTGCAACGTGTGGACTCGGACCGCGGTGCTCTTTTAAAATACTTGGTACCCATCGCGACATTGCGTCAAGACGAACGGAAGGAAGAAGCAGCAACCGTTGTTGTCCTCGACGACGATGACGACAAAAAATATCCCCCGCAAAATGACATTGAAAATGCGTCCGGCTGCGTGTCATCATCAGCCATAGTTAGCAACCGCAGCATCGATGTGGACGATGATGACGGTCCACTTGTTGCTACGGACGAGATGAGACCCCCGTCAGCGAACGTTGTGGCGATAGAGGGAGGCATCATGGCCGATGTCCCCTTGGGCGTTTCCTTGGCCGAAGCAGTGGCTGCCGCCGCCAAATCTGCCACCGCGGCAGGCCATCCCGCGGACAGCGATCGGGAGTCCGAGGACGACGACGGGGGGGCCGCCGCATTCCGGAGAATGCGCCGTGGCTCTAACGCCAACCACCCCGCCACAGTCACCGAAATGCCTGGAACCACGGCGAATGCGTCGATGTCCGGCACCACCTCTGCCTCAGGAGGCACTACCTCCTCCATCTTCGGAAACATTCGTGCGCCCGTCACGGAATCCGATCTCGCGGCGTTAACGAACACGGAGAGAAAGACGATGACGAGACTCTTGTCACAATGTTGTGGGACGCGAGAGGCATCGGAGGTGGCGCCGCACGTTGGCCGCGCACCTCTGCAGGACGTGGTAACGTCGCGTGTCGACGAGAAGGAGGAGCCGACGACTCATGAACCGGCAACGTTTCCGCGGCCAGCACTGACACGGCCTCCCCTCCTGCTCACGAGCGTGCAACAGATCATCACGTCCATCGAACAGCAGCGGCACGAGGCACTTTCCCAGCTCTTCGAGCCTTCGCGGATCTCGCTCATCGGCTTCGCCAACAGCTTTCACTTTTTTCTGCAGAGCGGCACTACCCTCTTGCTCGTGGATGGGCCACTTCTGGCCTATCATATTGCCTACCAGACCGTGTTTCGGCGCTGGGGCCGGCAAAAAGTGGTCTCCATTGGTGCGTCGACGACGCTTCACGGTGATGCTGACGATTCCAAGAAGGAGGTTGTCGTCGGTGCCAAGCGGGGCCGGACGGGAACGCCGGGGGGGGGAGAGAGAGCGTCGGGCACTGCGCAGCCCGCCTCGGAAGCTCAGGGCAGCAGCACGGGGTCGCAACAGGCAACAGGGCTTACCATTGCCTCTTTGTTGACGACCGCGCTTCACGAACGCGCGCTGCGACAGCGGTCCTCTTCTTCTCAACCACCGGTGTCCCGGCCCCAAACATCCAAAACGGCGCGTTCAAAGGTCAGTGGAGCTTCGGAACAGGTGGCGGCCCTGCAATGGTGCGCGTTGCCGGAAGTGTGGGTCCCGGATGATGCCCATCATCATCGCAAGGTCTTAGCGCCGTGCCATGAGGAAGTTGCCGAGGAGCGTTTCTGCCCTGTGAGGATTTCGACGGGGGGTGGCGTGGATGTAAAATCTGAACCTTCATTGGCGCCTAATGAGGTCGTCCCTTCGACGTCCCCCTTACAGCCCAGGAAGAAAAGAACCTTGCCGTTCGACGAGTGTGTCTTCAAAGCGCAAAGGGCGTCTTCATCCTCGGCGCTGAAAGCTGCCTCCAAACGCGACCAGACAGAGTCGCCTGACAGTCGGGCCACAACGATGACGACGACGGTCGAAGAGAGCGCCAGCGAGGCAGCCACAGCCGCCACCCCCAGCAACAAATGGAAACAATCCTACTTGCACCCCTCAGTGGTGGCTCAACTGTGCCGTCGCCTGCTCCGGTGGTCGCCGATGTTGTGGGAGTACTTCGGGCTGCAGTTCACGGAGCCGCCGGAGACGACAGTATCCGACGACGACGACGGTGCTGATGGGGCAGAAAAGCAGTCGGTGGGCCCCCATCGGCCGCCGCCGGGCCGCGAACCGCTCCACGTGCCACGCAGTCTCCTCGATGGAAGTCAACATCAGCCGCGTCATACGGCGGCGGATTGGCTGGAGAAGGATGGTGTGGTCGTCGTCGATGACGATGACGACGGTGCGGCGCCGGTACGTTGTGGCATCGCGTCGTCGGATGACGAGGACAGTTCGCCGTTCGTCGGGAAAACCGAAACACTTCAGGAGCTTTCAGGTGATGAATCGCCTCGTCGGAAGGTGCCTCCGCGACCGTCGTCGTCCAATACACCGGCGCATTCTGATTTGAGACCACCAGATGCGTGGCAGGCGGTCTCGGATGAGTGGCTGTTGTCGTCTTCGTTTCGGCTGACCGCTTGCCCGGCTCTGGTATCCACCGGCTGGCCGATCGTGGCGGCGTCATTGCCGCGCCTGTTGCTCGGTTTATGCCTCTGCGTAACGTATCCTGGTGACCCTGTCGCTCCGGCGGTGAGACCGGTGTGGGATAAGGGCGACGCCGCGCAGCCACCCGGACACGAACGAAAGCG
>ERZ1292633.3078-Hain-H41-02um-R1-3078-length-16529-cov-6_pt2 | contig 12407 bp, 4 predicted proteins | sample MGYA00564406_ERZ1292633 | MGnify/ENA primary metagenome ERZ1292633 (study PRJEB36523, sample SAMEA6512639) | groundwater metagenome | collected 2019-01-08 | study: AquaDiva: Metagenomics assemblies of 32 groundwater samples
CGAAGCGAGCTGGAAGCGGCGACCGCAATGGATGGAGAAGATGGTCTCCTCGCGCAAATGACAAAGGAAGCGCATCTCGCCACCCTTGAGGAGTTGAGGGCCAGGCTGGCTCGAGCGAATGGCGCATGCGAATTAACGGAATGTATCAACGCTCGGCTCACCGCATTGTCCACGGTCCACGTAATCGAGTTGGAAGAGAGGCATCGAGATGCAGTGTCGGATGCCGCATCGCTGGGCGCGGGTGCCTTGAAAACGGATGCTCAGCTGGATGCTGCGCAAATAAATTTGCGCGCTGTTGAAGCGTCGTTGGAGACGTTGGTCGAGATTCGCGCGGCGGAGTGGAAGCGGCTCGCCGACGACGCGGCTGGTCGTGCGGCGCATTTCGAAGCGTTGACGCAAATTCAGACCGAACGCCAGGCACTGCTGGAGCAGCAGCTTGCCGCCGGCGAGGCCCGGCTGCATGACGCAGTTGGTGATTTGCGTGCCTCCACGCACACGCTCCGCCGTCATGAGTTACTTGCTGAGGAACAGCATGCGCGAAGCGAGCTGGAAGCGGCGACCGCAATGGATGGAGAAGATGGTCTCCTCGCGCTAATGACAAAGGAAGCGCAGTTTCGTCGGCACACGTACGAGGCCGGTGCCTTGAGAATGGAGGACCAGTTGGAGATAGCGCAAAACAAGTTGCGCGCGATGGAAGCGTCGTTGGAGCGGTTGGTCGATGACGGAAGACGACAAGCGGTTTGCGATGCAGCCGACCAGGAACAATTGCAGACGCAACAACACACGGTCGTCTTGCTACAACAGCAATGTGCGGAAAAGGAAACCTGCCTGCGAAGCGCCGTTTCAGACTTGACGGACATGGGTCACAGATCGGCGCTCGCCACGGATGAGCAAATCGCCAGATGTCAGCTGGAGGCTCACCGCGCAGTGCAGCTTGAAAGACTGGAATGGGCCATGGCCGCCACGCAGATGCGGACTCGGTTCCATGCGCAGCAGGTTGCGACGGGGATCTCTCATCTCCTGGAAATGGAAGGTGCTTGCCGGTCGTCGATTTCCGACGTACTATGGGCGCAAGGCGCTTTGATAGACATTGTTGTTGTCGGCCTGGCTCAGTCGCAGCCAGCCCCGCTCCGGCGCCAGCTGGAGGGGATGACGCCGCTCTGCATCGAAATGGAACGGCCCACTCGGTCCGCGCTAGGCGACTCGGAGAGAAGTGACCGTGAGGCACTGAGCGCGAACCGCCGGGCGATGGTGGCTGAGTGCGGCGCTGCACGAGCGAACGCGGCAATATTAGCGGCGGAGCAACAGATTACTCACACTGTTCAATCCATGTCCGACCGCCACTTGCAGGCCACATGTTACGAGTCGGTTCGGCACCAGCTTATCGTCGACGAGGTGATGCATCGGTGCTCTGCTTTGGCCGATGCGTGCTACGGCCGCGAAGACGCGTGGAACACGTACCTATGTGCCGCGCAAAGTACGTTCGACACGCAGCAGCGTAGGAACAACGCCGATAGGGAACGGGCTAGTGCCGCGTGCGAGCACGACGTGGCGGACCTGCGTGGCCGACTTGCGGAGGCAGAGGCAGCGCACCATCGCACATCATCCGAGAACCACGTATTACGGCTTGACGTTCAAACACTCGAACAACAAGCCGCGAAGCTTGCGGAGCACCTTTGTTCAGAGACCCGGACGGCGCAAGAGCGCGACGAATTCAGAGGAGCAGCCGATCAACTCGCCCTCACCGTTGTAGCAGCAGAACAACGGGCATCGTCCGTGGAAGCCTCCGCTCGGCACCGCGTTGAAGCTGCCGAACGACATTGGCACAGTTGGCTTTCCTTGCTAGAGTTTACTGTCCCAGTAGTATTTTCTGCGTTGTCGGATAGCCATGCTGTGGAGGCCAACGGCGCCCTTGAGGCATCCGAGTTTCAACTCCGCCTCGCGGCTATGTCGGAGCGCCATCGACAGGTCTCTGTATCATTGCAAGGTGCGTTGACAGTTTCTCTGGCAAACGCGGAGCACTTACAGCAGCGCCTCGAGCAGTCAACTTCGACTGTGGGCCCTGCAGCTGCCACGGTTCTCGGAGAGCATGGGGTGGGCGAACACGTCGTCACCGGTGAGCGTCGCCGATCGCTACGAGCCATCATTGATGCACAGAGCGTTTTGTCGCTCGAGGCGGATGCCAGGGCGGTCGTGGCAGACGCCGAACAAGTCGACATGCTACGTTTGTGGAGAAGCGAACGCATCGTGACATCTTTCAATTCAGCGCGCGCAGACCATGGTCGCTTGATGGCGGAGTCATCGAGGGACTTTCACGGTTTGATTTTGACCGAAGCAGAATCAAGATGTCAACTGTGCAACGGTTACTTTGTCGACCTTATCGAGGAGGTTACCCAGCTCACATCGCTGCTCGCGTGGGAGGGAGACAACCGGCGTCAAGTGATCCAGCGCGCATCCCACGCCCCCGACGACGTTTCATTACGGGCTGCGGTTGCGACGTCCATACCGGTCGTGGCCAACTCACGTGTGTTTCCCACGCCGAACACGGCACGCACAATGGACCACAACCATCTCTCCCGACTCGTTTCGTCAGCAGACGTTGTTTCGCCAACTGCCGCCCCGGGGACTAGACCAGGTGATGCGGACGGAGGCTTGGGAGGGAAGGCGCCCGTCACGAACATGGATCCGGTGAGTGAGGCCGCAGAATGCCTCCGACTGGCCAACCAAGTGTCTCTTTTGGACGCGCGAACGGCGACGTTCAGCGACGTGGCACTTGATGCAGCGCTTTCTTGGAACAAGGGCGTGTACGCCGCGTTGGAAGCTGGCATCACGGCCTCCGTGACGGCTGCGTACCGACAGTCGCTGCACGCGGCATGCACCGCTATCATTCGCTCGTTGCGCGAAATCGAACTGTTCGTCTCAGGCAAACCGGGCGTCACGTCGAAACTGCAGTCGGCGATCGACGCCGTCGCCGCGCTGTGCAAGGGAGGGAGCGCGCATCAGGCGGCGTTTACCGGGTCGTTCATCATCGACGAGCTAGATCCGCGGTTCAAGTCGCTCGCCTGGTTGGTCTCCACCCGAGGGCCGCTGGTGGACGCCCTTGGGGAGTTGTTCAAAATCGTTCACACGGAAACGAACAGTTCGACCGGCTCACCCAGTCGGCCCGGCTTGACAGTAGCTTCGTTTTGCGAAACGTCCATTGGCCCCCTGCTGACCAACATACTCGGACGATTTCTCAGTCGACTGGAGAAAGTCTATCTCGGAATGCCCACGTCGATCGTGGCTGTGGCGGAAATGCCTCGATCCGCGAACGAGAAAGAACTCTTGCGATCGTTACACATCTCATCGAGTGGCGTGTCTCGACCCCGCCATGCGCCGGAAGCGGAGGCGTCCGGCGAGTTCACGCTCACCGTGGGCCATGACGGTCATCGATTGCAGCGCAGTGTGTCGAGCACCGAGACGTATGCGGCCCCACGTGCGGGAGGGGGCCCCCCCGATGCGGCGGCCCCACCTCCCCCCGCCGTTTCAGGCAACAACAACAGCACATTCTCCCGACGAGCCACGGCTACGACGACGGCTGCCGGAGGGGGCAGTGCGGACCGCCGCGCGAGCCCACAATCACGAATCGCGCTGCCAGATCAGTCAGTGCGACCCCCTTTTCGCAAGTCGGCGATGGTGCCCCCGCTGCCGTCACGGCCTGCGACCTCCCCTTCAAGGATGGTGCCGTCTCCCCCCTCCAGTCGTCAATGAGCCGATCGTTACATTTTTCTGCCACGAGGTGCTTTCTCACTCCCCCCTCTTTTTCTCGTTCCTGGCAATCTACTGGTATCGGCTTGTTGTGGCTTGGTAGCCACCTCCCCCTCCCACCTCACCCCGACGGAACACAGCAACAGAAAAAACTCCGATCGATTCGCTGCCGGCCCGATGGCGCTTGCCCCGATGGCGAATGCGTTGATGCTAGGCCTGCTGCGCTCGCTTCAGCAATTTGGTGCGGGATCGTCGGGGACCGATCACTCCGCAGCCACTTTGCCTCTTCGCAGCGAAATCGATGCCGTGACACGCTCGGCGAAGGTGATTCGCGTTCGACTGGTGAAAGAACACGAACGCGTTCACCGCGCAGCCCAGAGGCTACGCGGCGAGGCCGAGGACGAAGGTGAGAGAGACGACGACGACGACGAGGAAGGCGACGACGGCGAGGGGGAGGCATCGCGCCGCCGTCGCCGCCACCGCTTGGATTCGCCCGCGTCGTCCACGCTGGACGGGGGCACGCAGGGACTTTCGCGGCACGATTTTTTTCTGTTCTCGAGCCAGAAGGCGGTATCCAATGCTGTAATGCCGTGCTTTGTGCGGGCCACCTCGTTGCTGCACGGCTCCCACCCGCCGATTTCGACCACCGCTACCCCCATCTGGACATCACCGTCGTCGTCCGTTCGGGCCGGATCGTCGTCGCAAGCAGGAGAGCCACGCCCCCATCACCACATCCAAGGGGTGAAGCCCTACGCCGCCGCCTTGAAATCCCTTGTTTTGGAGCTGGTGAAGTTGTTGACGGTGTCCATTCTGCCTGCACCATCCGGCTCGTTCGACGAAGCCCGTCAATGGGAGGCGGCGGATGGGGCGCGAAGCGCAATCTCCATGGATCACCACTTGTCCCTTTTTGTGCAAGTGGCGGCGCCGCTTGTCGGCCAGCGAGTCAAGAGTGATCTTTCCCTGGACGACGCCGTGCTATTGGAAGTGTTGTTGACCCTCCTGGCGAATTTGATGAAAACGCCCAGTCCGTCGATGGTCGAACACGTGGTCGGCGCGCTGTGTCGCAGCCACTGTCTGGAGCTGCTCATGGTGTGCCTGCAGCAAAACAAGGCGAAGATGGACGAGGCCATCGACGCCTTCCGACGGCATCATCGAATCGAAGCTGCAGACGGGGAACATCCTCACACTCCATCAGGTCGTGCCAGCACCGTAGGGCACTCATCCGCGACAAAGTTGAAAGACATTGTGAGTCTTGATTTTGAACGCTTGCGCGCACAGAGCGAGGAGCGGCGCAGCAGCGCAGCCAGCACCGTGCGAGGCGCTCTAGTCACCTCCGGTGAGTTACAGGATGATTTTCAACATGCGATGGATGAAGGCGTCCGCGCTTCTCTGGCGCGCGCTTCTTCAGAACCGCGTGGCCCCGATGATCGCACGGCAACAGGACGCACCTCAGAGCGCTCCGCGAGTCCCCCGATGCGGCGGGCTAGTTCATCGCGAGCACGCTCGGCCGACCCCGTGAACACGCCGCTGGCGTCACCCTCTGCGACGCGAACCTCCTTGCACAGATCCGTGACGCCTCCTCCCGCCAATCCGCCGACCGCCACCATCGACAACCACCTGCGCGTCATCGAAGAGGTCATGGCCGTCGCCGCCGCCGAGGAAGTTGAAAAGGTAGCCTTCGTCGACGCCACTGATGACAATGCCGAGGAGGGCGCCATGCTCCAACCGCAGCCCACCGTCCTTCAAGTATGGGAGACTCTTGCTGATGCCCCGCTCGACGGCACGCAGGAACCGCCGGATGGGATGCATGACGTGCCAACCCGATTCGCAACCTCCGCGGAGCCTGAACCGGCGCAACCTGCGTCGTACACCGACGTCGGGGACGCTGCAGCTGCGGCGCGAGGTTCACCCACGCGAGACACAGACGGCCACGACCGCTTTGATCACCGTCAGGGTGTCTCCCAAGATCACGCCGACGAGGAGGCAGCTGAAGAGGAAGAGGACGACGAGGAGACCAGCAGTAGTGACGAGGAAGGCCTTGCCGTCGTGGACGACGAGCTGATTCAGAAAGACGAGGTGTTGGCCCAACTTGTGCAGCAAAAGGAAGCCGCAGACCGCGGCGAAGCGATTTCCCGCATTACTCGGTGGAATCTTGTCATTCTGGAGTGCACATCTTTGATTTTCCGCGTCGCACCAGCCGCCGTCATCGCGACCTTGGGATTCAGTACTGAGCAGCTAGCCGGCCCGAATGCCCCGATTGGCATCGCTGCGTTGGCTCAAACGGCAACCCTCGCGGAACCGCTGGTGGCGGAAGTCGAACATTTGCGACAGCAGCGAGCTCTGGCAAGGCGCAACTTTGGCCCGGCGATGTCGACGGCGTTGTTCGTCAAGCGTGAAGTAGCGGCCCCAACCGCCGGTCCCGCGTTGCCCTCCGTCGCCGTCTCCGGCGTCGCGCCTGTCGGCTGGCGTCCGTTCGCGGCCGTTGGTAGAGCGTCGGCGCTCGCGGCGGCCAAAACGCCCCTTGATTCACTCATTGAGCGTGACAACACAAAGCGCGTCCGATTTGCCCGAAAAGCTCTTCAGCAGCATGCGAGCATCACGTCCATGCCACTTCCCACACAGCTGCTGCTAGCGCATCAATTCCACATGTTTTCAGATGCCGGATTCGCGCAGCTGTCGAGTATGGTGTGGCCAGAGATCCACCGCCGCATTCTGGAGGTGTGCGAATATTTGGTGACTGGTCGGAGAGAGGCCCGGGCGAGTCGTGGCGACCGAGCCCTTGACGACGAGGGGCCGTTGTTGTCAGCCTTGGACGACGTTCAACTCGGTGACGCATTCAACTACATCGGCATCATCGGCACGCTTTTGCGGTTCGCAAAAACGACGCTTCGGCTGCGACTACTGGCGGCCGAGGCAACACAATTGCAGGCGACTGGCGTTTCCGCGCCGACAGACGCGAGCAACCCTGGCTTCGTGAGTCTTGCCGTCATCGCTGAAGTCTTCGATGTCTCTCACTTTGACACCTTCTTTAAACTGCTTGCCACCACGCTACAAGTCCGGTCCGCGTTCGCCTCGTTTGGCCACGACGTCGCCAGTTTGTATCAGTGTCTCGCGGAAATGATCCGCATCCTCGTCTTCATGATCGACGGTCAGGTGTCACATCATGCCGCGGTGAAAACGGCGGCCATTACCATCGCGTTGTCCATCACCTACGCGGACGCACATTTGAAAGCGCTGCTTGCCGTGTGCGCTGAAATTGCGTTGAGACCGCGCCTTCGTGACATCGAGGCCGTTGTTTGCTTAGCGCATGGCTTCGTGTTGACCATCGAGCGCATCGCGGTGAGCGGACAGTTTGCTCAGCCAAAACGCAAGGCGCCTCCACGAAGGAAGAAAGCGCCCAAGTCAAAAGTCACAACGGTCGCTGCCGCAGATTCCGTCAAACAAGGCGACCGTGAGAAGCACGATGGCCCGAGCGACGTGGACGCCGCGACAGGGGAACATGACATTACCGAGATCGTTGCTTCGCCCGACCATCCCAGTGAAATGGTTGTCGATACTGGGAACTCGGTGTTGCCGGATGAACCCGCCGTATCGGATGAGGCCGGGAAGCCTGACGACGACGAAGAAGACGACGGCGAAGAGGACGCACCCGTCGATGACACCCCGGCGGGCGACAAGGAGGTTTCGGTGGCATCGGTGCTTACCATGTTGGCCAAGCCGCGGACCGTGTTCTTTCTGTTGCACGCGTTACGACTCTGGCGCCTGCTCCCCGACGACGCGATTGAAGCTGTCACCTACTTTTTGAACGCATTTCTGCGTGTTCCAGAATGCCGCTCCATTTTATTCACATTGCACGTGCTGCTTCCGGTCACCGACATTTTGCGAGCGATTTCGCAAGGACAGTCGGCACACACGCAGCGTCCGCAACATCAGACACTGTTTCGCGCGTGCCTCGCGGTGGCGCTTGCCTTCTTCAGCGTCGGTGTTAGCCAACGAGGAGGTGCCTCAGTGCCCATGTCGACGTTGGAATTGTCACTTCGATGCGCTCGATCGTTGTTCCTGTTTTCTTCAAACGAGGTGCAGTTGCTGACGTCAATGGGACTGCCTGAACCCGCTGAACCTTCGATGGCCCGGCCGGTGCCCGTTGAGTATCCCGAGGACGAGATTGACGTCACGCGACCGGAGCCATCGCAAATGTCGAAGCGAAAGCGATCACGCGGGCCAAAACCCGCCCGTTCGAACCGACGATCACAAGTGGACAACGAAGAAATAGAAGACACTCAGCACCCAGAGGCCTCTGGTGATGGATTCGCAACCGCCGATGGGAGTCAAGTTCCTGCCGGCGCCGTCCTGATGCAGGACCCTGATAATGGGCAGTTCTACTACTATTACACGATCGATCCTGGCACCGCACAAGAACCCGCCGACGAAGGTGGCCACGGGGGTAGCTCCGTGATCGCCGACGAAGCTGAGGGTGGAGCGCCCGACGCGGCCTGTCCTCAAGCCGCGAGCGAAGCGCAGCCGGCCGATCTTCTGACTGACGGCGCATCGGAAACCCACCACGTAGTTGCGACAGACGAAGCCGCGGAGCCGCGGAGCCGAAGATCGCGACCTAAGCGCCAGCGACCGGACGCAGCGGCGTCAAACGGCCCCATCATTCCCTACCGAGACCTGGAGGAAGACGAAGTGGCATTGCCGTAGCACTGTGATTCCACCCCGCATACCAGGTTCCTCGGAGCAACCAAGCCGCGTGCAGCCCCTTGCCCCGGCGACATAGACATATAGACATAGCGCGAACCCCAACACTAAATGGTGGTCCTGAGACACCGTCGACTGTTCCGAGCGGTAACACTTTGCAGTGACTCCAAGTACAGTACCGTAGGATTATGATGCAATGCAATGCCGTTGAGTTTGTCGTGCTCCAATTCCCGTCACAATTTCGTAGTTCGGCCACCATGACGCACCAGGGCCACGATTCGGATGACTCGCACATTCTGCAAAATCTGCGCAACTTGGAGCTTGACGAAGACGATGTGAGGCCCAGCTATCGCCCTCCTCGCGTCCCGCAAGTGGCTGGTGATGGGGACGACTCATCTGACGGAGAGGCAGCAGGAGGCGGCGACGACGACCATCACCGCCGTCAGCGTCTGGAGGAAGAGACGCGGCGCCGAAAGGAATGGGCAGCCGAATTGGCCGCGGACGCCGCCGCTTTGCCTGTTGTCGGTGGGTCGACGCGGAACCTTGCCGGGACGACGTCGGGGAATATCCAGGAGCAGCTGAAACGGATCAATGACCGCGAAGCGGCTCTGAAGGACGAACTACGCGCCTTGGAGGCGGAGAGGCGTGCACTGCTAGGAAAGCTACAGCTGGCGGCGACGTTAACCGAGGCTGACATCGTGTCGGCATGCACGGTCTCGCAAGAATCGTGCCACGCCGCTTACAGCTTCTTCGAGTCATCCCCACTTGACGTCCAAAGTCGAATCCTCGATCGCGTGGCAGCCGCTGCGGTGCCGCTCATGGCCGATCCCATCGGTTATCAAATGGTTCACCGCCTCATCGACCGCTGGTCGTTGCAACAACTCAGCGAACACATCGTCGAACCACTCACGAAGGAGCGCACTCTTTTTGAGACCTCTGCGCTTTCGGGACAGGGGGTGTTGTCTCTGCAGCGCGTGGGCGAGACGCTCAACTCGCTGGTCAACTCTGCGCAGAACGCGTCGCCGCGCGACGAGGCGACCTTGCAACGCGTCGTTTCCGTTCAACACGCCTTCTACGCGCTGGTGGCCCGTTCCATCACTCCGCTGTCGCGAGACGTTAACGGCCGGCATTTGGTGACGAAGGCGCTGCAGCAGGCCATCACCGCGACGATCAAGCTGGGCAGACGATATGCCGACGAGAGCGAGCCCGTCCTTCAAGTGGCAGCTCGACAAGTCCCCGCATTCGTCGTGTGGGATTCGCTTTTAGCCAACTGTCGCGACGTCGGGCTCAGCCGCCATGGTTGCGTGGTGCTGCAAAAGGCATTGGAGCTGACGAGCCAGGCGGCCGACGCTACCGGCACGTCGCAGTCGCCCGCAGCTGCCGCAGCAGCTAGCCCCGCTGCCGCCAACCCAGCCGCCACGGCGTTGGTGGGCGCGCTCATAGACGCGCTGCTGGGCCACATTCTAGCATACGTTCAAGATAGCTTTGGCAACTACCTCGTGCAGGCTCTTCTCGACTTGAACCGCGACGCGGTCACGAAACGCGTGGTACAGGCCTTGCTTCACAACGTACCGCCTCTTGCGTGCAACAAATTCGCCTCGAACGTGGTCGAGAAGTGCTTTCGCCTTGCCACCGAGGAAGTGCGTCGGCTGTTCGTCGATGAGTTGACGGATCCGATGTGGCTAGCGAAACTCGCCCAGGACAACTACGCGAACTACGTGCTCCAGACGGCGCTGGTGGCATCCTCGCCGGAGCAGTTTAACCAGTTGCACGATGCGCTTCGACCGCTCTTCGCGACCCTTCGCCATAATGTGTACGGCTCAAAAATCGAGCCGCGCATTACGAAGCGACTTCGAGAACTCAACCGTCAGCAACGCCGCCTGACGGCGAGGCAGAACAAACAGCAGCAGCAGTCGAGCGGTCAGCGCCGCGGAGGGGGTGGGCCGATGGGAGGTTCCGGCGGCGGTGCGGAAGAGGCAACGGGAAATCGCAGTCAGCGGCTATCTGGCACCGTTGGGCCGCAAATGCAACAACAGTTGCAGATGAAGGGGGAGTCCCGGCCACAGATGTCGAACGGGCGTGGGGGCTCGCAAAGTGGGGGTGGCGGACCCAGCCGACGACAACCACGGGGCCAGGCACCCGGCTCGGGAATGGCTGCTGCACCGGCCGCGCCCGGAAGCCTCACAGCACAGCAGCCCAGGCAAGTATTCGGTGTGACAGCCTACCCTAGTTCAGCGTCCACGCAGCAGCAGCAGCTGACGCAAGCAGGCATGCTGTACTACGCGGCGGCGGCACAATCGGCTCCTGGTGCCGCGATCCATCACGTCACCACAAATTCGGCGGCAGCCGATTGGTTTGGTCCCCAGCAACAAGCCTTCGCCGTCGCGCAGCACCAGCACCAGCAGCAACAGGCCTTCCTGCAGCACCAACAGCTGCAGCAGCAATTTCCCGGGCACCCTATGATCTCGATTGGTCATCCCCCGCAGTCCGCCGTCGGCGCAGTGGCGACACAGTACTCCAATGCTTCCGGCAAGTGATTGCCAAGTCAAAGAGTTTACAGCAGCCAGCGGACACTCGCGCAGAGAGCGCGTTGCATTTTTGTTGTGGTGAAGCCTCGTGATGTGTGATTCCGTGGTGACGTCGCTCTCAGGGGTCGCGAAAGTGGCACGCAACGGAGCGCGAAGGCGCTTCGCTCTCACACTTGACGACGCGTTGGTTCCCTGTCGTCCCTCTTTTTCCATAGTTTAAGGCCCGGGTAGCGCGCAATTCCGGCGAAAACAGCCTGCGCGAGACCGGCAGTGCGATCGACCGGGGAGGCATGTCGTCCCGACGAGCAACATCTTCCGGGAGCCGGACGTTAGACGCGACAAATCTTCCTTCCGACGTGCGAGACACGATTTTGGCACTAGCGCAGCAAAGCCGTGGAGACACCGATCGACTGGCGAACGTGACGCGCGAAAGTAAAGTATCGTTCGCGAATAGCGCCCGGAGCACCTCCACCGGGTCCTTGCAAGGTGAAGTATCGGAACGGCTGCACGTCCTGAAGCAACGCGTTTCTGTTTTAGAAGATGCATTTGCCAAGTCGGAGCTGGACCGCAACATGGTGTACGAGGAGAATCAGAAGCTGAAGCAAGAAACGCAGCGCATGATGGAGGACCGAGCCAGCCTGTTGCACGCCCTACATGACATGGACGAGCAGCGGCAGTCGATGCAACCCGCGCTGGACGCCGCGGACCGCAAGGCGATGAGCGATCGAATCGACGCGCTCGAGCAGGACAAACAAGCCTCCGGCGTGCGAATCGATGAGCTGGAAACAACCATCAAGAGACTGAACCGCGAGCGAGCCCGCATTTTGCGAGAATCAGATGGTGTTTCCGTGGCGGATCTTCACTACAGCAACGAACGGCTTAGCGCGCAGCTAACCAAACTTCACCAACTACAGTCTCGAGTCACTTCGGCGGACGACAACAAGGTCGCCTCGTGCGAGTCGGCAATTTTTGCAATGTCCAGCGATGTGCAGGCTTTAGAACAGAGGCTGACGTTGATGCAGCAACAACATTTCGCTGAAAAGCAGGCTCTTCAGCATCAACTTGATAAACAATTTCAAGAATTCTCCGTCGAGCGAGTGGAGTGTGAGAAGCTCGTGGGCATATTAGGCGCCAAATTGGAAGCCTCGTTGAGCGAAGGCGTCCTGCTGCGCAACCAAAACGCATTGCTTCTCCAGCAGCAGCAATTTCAACAACAAGCGATCACCATGAACACCAAAGCTGCTTCGTCGCCCCCGGTCGCACGGAGGGCACTCTATCACAGATGAGTTCACCGCCGAGTGGAGCCAGAAAGGGGGACAATAGGCGGTTTTTGCGTTTCCCGTCGCATTATGGCGACCCCGCCCCTTCCTTGGCCCCGTTGTACAGTACGTTACACCCCATTTGGCCACGGGGCAGAAACGGAGAACCATGTCA
>ERZ1292633.3790-Hain-H41-02um-R1-3790-length-14416-cov-5_pt1 | contig 12404 bp, 4 predicted proteins | sample MGYA00564406_ERZ1292633 | MGnify/ENA primary metagenome ERZ1292633 (study PRJEB36523, sample SAMEA6512639) | groundwater metagenome | collected 2019-01-08 | study: AquaDiva: Metagenomics assemblies of 32 groundwater samples
GTCAAGACGACCATGCGTCGCGTGATGCGCTTGTTGTGGCTCGGGCCGGAGGACACGGAGGGCATGCGGGCGCGAAATAGCGGGGGGCGTCAACAACGCGCAAGAGGCGCTTTCTTTGCGGAAATTTGCATCGAGGCGACCCTCTTCAACTTCATCGCCAACTACTGCGCCAGTTTGGTCCTCGTCCATAACGCGACGACGACGACTGCCTCCGCCGCCGCCGGTATAGCGAACGGCGAACCGACAAACGGAGGAGGTGCCGTGGATGCCGCAATGATACCAGAGGGCGACGACGGTGTCCCCTTCGGATTTCTCTTCTCCGCTCTGATGAGCTGGATCGTCGTCGGAAGCTACGTGGTGGCTGTGGTGAACGCCCGGGACGACGAGGAACGCCGTCGTCAGGAGCCGAAATATGAGCGGGACTTGGGCGGCGTCGGGCGTTCGACACTGCCGAGTCGCATGCTGCTATTGAGCAGTTTGGTGCTCGGAGTTGCCTCCGTGATGGCCGCCGCATTATCGTCCACAAGGATGCTTCCGTCATGGCTCTCCTCCGAACCCGGTAAATGGCTTGGGTCGCCCACCCTCGTACGGTTGCTGCATTTCGGCGCTCTTTGTGCGTGTGAGTTCGCCTTCGGCGTTTACTATCCATCGCTGGCGGCCCTCCATTCCCAGATTTTTGCCCACGTCGACGATGGAGCGGCCGAGGTGGCCGCCGCCGCCGCTGGGTCGTCGCACGACTGGTTGAGCGATGGGTCACAGCGCGGTCTGATTTCGTCCGTTGTCCGCGGAACGAGCTACGCCTTGGCGCTCGTCGGGCTTGCCGTCAACACGTGGTTCGGCGCGCCTGCCGCATGGTTACTCTCCGCCCTGCAGAGCTTGGGAGCGGCGGCCGCCATTTACTCGACGACTGTCGCGTAGCGGTCCTCGCGTTCCCCTTCTGCGTGTCGTCGATGCCCCTCCATTCTAGTTCGATGGCATCCCATCGTTTCCTGCCTTCCATATCGACTCTTGGCTCGCGTGATTTCAAATCTTGAGAGACGATGATGAACGGGGTTCTTCTTTTTTCCCTGTGACCGCTCTCACATCCGCAGAAAGCGTCCCCCTCTGCCGCACCCACCATCATCATGTCGGTCGTTTTAGAGAATCACTATGACCCGAACTACGAGCCCACCACACAGGAGGTGGACGACTACGGTAAGTGGCTCGGCCTGGAGCTGCCCGCGGACGTCGACTTGCTCTGGATTGCACGGGAGGGACTAAAGGCGCCGTTGCCTGAGAATTGGAAGGCGTGCAAATCGGAGAAGGGGGAGTTGTACTACTTCAACTTCAAAAGCGGGCAGTCGATGTGGGACCACCCGATGGACGAACACTACAAGCAGCTGGCGCGCACGAAACGAGAGGAGCTGACCGCTGCCAACGTCGCCGCCGCCGCCGCAGCCCAGATGACGACGGCGGTAACCGATGCCGCCACGAAGGCGGCATCAGGCACCAAGAAGCGCCGCACTTCCTCCCCGGTCGTCACCGTGCTCTCCCCCCCGCCGTCCTCGGCGCGGAAAGACCACACGGCCCCCTCCTCTGCAACGGCCTCCTCGTCTTGCGGGGCGCCGGTAAAGGGAAAGAAATCGCCAACACCGCTGGCGGAGTCGACGACCGCCGCGCCTTCCCCGGCGGCGACGGCGGCTGGACCGACCCTTGCGCCGCTCGAGCTCAAGCGTGGGTTGCTACCGCCGCAAGCGCAGAAGACGGACTTGCCCATCACGCAAGCAGCAGCCTCCACCCCTGGCTCATCCAGCTCCTTCACAAGTGGAACACCGCAGCCAGCGGCACTTCCGAAAAAGGCTGCATTCGGGGTAGCTGCCCCCGCGTTAGCCGCTAAGGGGGGCGTGAGCGGAGGGACGGCTGCGTCGCCCGTCGAGCTACCGCTGACGTCGCCTGCCAGCAGTGAGAGTTCCAGCGGCGGCGGGGGCACTGCTACGGCCCTGTCGACCGCGGCGCCGTCGTCCCTCGCGATGCCCCGTAGCGGAAGCGCTGGCCGCCTCAAGCAAATCAAAACCATGAAGCATGGCGGCGCCGCGGCCTTGTCCTTAGATGGAGGAGCGGACACCGATGAGGGCGGCGCCAGCAGCTCACCGGCGACTCCGCTGACGCAAGCCATCGCAGCCGCGGCCGCAGCGCCACAGGCTGCCGCTCAAGCAGCCGCTCTGGTCGGCACGATCGTGGCCAAGGAGCTGCCCCTCGTCGACACGCTGGCTGTCAAATGGCAACGCCGAATGTTGGCCGCGGCCGCCTTCCAGGCCCTCGCGGCCTCTCAGCGTTACGATATCATGACGCACGCCGTGACCGTCACCGCGCAATCGTGGCTGGACGAGGAGCATGGCCGCGTCGAACAACACCTCAGCGACTCTGCCGCGCAGCATCGCACCGCGATCGAGCCTCGACTGGAGGCACTGCGCGCGGAGCTGGACGCCTTGAGCCAAACGTCCTCGACAAGGCTGCAGCAAGCGCAGGCGGAAAGCGAAGCCGCCGTCGCCATTTTGGCCGCGAATTCGTCCGCCGAGTTGACCGAAGCGAAGCGCTTCCATCAGCAGCAGCTCCGAGCGCTGCAAGACGCGAACGAGCGAGAGCTGCAGGCGTGCCGCGACGACCACGCCGCGTCGCTACACCGCCAGACGTTAGACTTCAGCGATCGCCAGAACGAACTGAAAGCTCAACTGATGAGCGACTTTGCCGCGAAAGAAGCCGATATGCGGCACGTGTTTGACCTCGAGTACCAGCGGCTCGTCGATGAATTACGCCGAGCGGACGAAGACGAGGATTGCAGCAGCCCGCAAATCGACTCTTGCGCGACGAGCGCGGCGTTGCTAGGGCCGGGAACCGCTGTCGCCGCAGGACCGAAGCCAGTGGTGCCCAGGGCAACCAGGGATGCCGAAACCTCCACCGACGCTCCTCCGCCGCCACAGTCTGCGTCGGCGGCGTCGCCGTCGTCCTTGTCGGATGAGGACGCGCTGCAACATCGATCGTTGTCGAGCAGTTCGGTCGCCGTCGTCCCGCGTGCGCCTGGGGAAACACTGCACCACCCGTTTGAGCAAGGCGCGGCGATCCTCGCATCCCGATCGGGGTCGGCGGGCGAGGAGTCGACCTTTGGTTCCTCAGTGCCGTTGCGGAAGGATCAGTCCGCGCTGAACGGCGCTCCGGACGCGGGGGCTGCGTCGCACGTTGCGTCTGGCGTGGTCCTTTCCGGTGCTTCGCTGAGGTCCGCTATCGTCGACGTGCTGCGTGAAGTGCTGAAGTCATCGTCGTCGCTCGCCTCGGCGCCCGGAGAAGATCTGACGGCCACGATGGCAGCTACAACTCGCCAGACGTCAACCTCCGCCGCAGCCTCCTCGTTATCACACAACAATCATGACCGTGTCGACGTAACTGCCCCGCTGGGCACCACGACGCCGCCGCGGCGGACTACGGCAGCAAACGGACCATGGCGCGCAGGAGGCGACGATTCAGAAGCGTTCACCACTCCGGCCGCGCCGACGGCTCGTTTCCTTCACCCCCCGCCTCCACACCAAGTTGGTGGGGGGGCGCCGATGTCAACATTACTGACGTTGGCGTCAACGCTCTCGCAGCAGCACCATCAGCCGGTGCCGCCAAGGACGCCGATGGGCATTCACGAACAGAGGGTGCTCATCGCGCAGGAGCGATGCCGTCTGGACGACGCGGCGGTGTTTGTCGAGCAGCAACGCGAGGCGCTTGATGCGCGCCGCCGGGCCCTCAAGGCGGCGCGATCGAATTGGAAACGAGACGTGTTGAGCGCGAAGGAGCGTGGCGTCTCGGCGTCCTCTAAGAAAGCGGCCGTGCTCCGCCGGATCGAGATGCTGCTGAAGCAGCAAGCGGAGGGCCTCGAACACGACGAGCGGTTGCTCGCAGACACATCGGGCTGGCTAGCCGCGAAGGCGCAACGGCTACTCAGCATGGAGTCCGAGCTGGAATTGGGTCGCCTGGAGGCAAGTCGCGGTGTTGGCGGCGCAAAGAGGGCCGACGCCAGCGCGGACGCTCTTCATGCACATAAGCCCTCTGGCCCGACGCTTATGACAGCCGCCAGCCCACTGTCCCGCGAGGCATGGCGCTTTTTGCACCCGGCGGTCCAAGACCTGACCATCGACGAAGCCGCAGAGAGCCGACCACTGCGGGTTGCCGGGGATCATCCGCTCCCCCCATCCGCGCCGGCGGTTGTTGGCGGTCGCAGCCGCCCGCCGACGGCGGCACCCAATCGTGCGTCTGAAGGCATCATTTCGCGCAGTCGATCCCGCTCCGCGGGGGCACGCGATGCAACGCGAAGCAGCAAGCGGAAAACAGTGGTCACCGACTGGCTGGTGGAGGCGTCGCACACCGCCGTGACCGAAGGGGTCCCACCAGCGCCGGCCGCATCAAGTCGAAGGGCGTCGCCCGCGGGGCAGCCGCCGTCGCGCCTCGCCGTGCGTGACGTGAACGGAAAGGAGCCGCCGCTGCCGATGTGGAAGGCCTCCACGCTCGCCGACAGTGCGGCGACCCTCGAGAAACCGTCTGCGACTGTGCCGCACGTGTCTCGACACAGAGGGGATGTGCTTCACCACCACGCCGACCCGTCCGCCGCTGGCCTTGCAGACGAGGTGCCCCGCCGTCGCCACCCGCAACGATCGGCGGTGGCCGCGAGCCGCACCCACATGAGCCGCCGCACCGTGAGTCCGTACTTCGAGGACGCCCTTCGTCGCATTGAAAGCCGTCTCAACGAAGTCACCGTGATGGTGCGCGGCGGTGGAGGACCACCCCCTCGCTGAGTGAGGCGGAACCCCTTCCCACCACTCCCCCGTGTCTGTCCAATGAGCAGTAGAACCTCTTTTCGACACCAAACCGTGAAGAGGGAGACGAAGAGAAATACATTTCGACTAGAACCAACGCCCTTCCCCAAGAGACGATCCCCCCAACGCAACAACCCCTCCACACCATCCCACGCCTTTGCGCCACCACTGTGCGTTATGTGACGGACCGCGACCGGTTCGGATGACCCCCCCGCAGAAACGGCGGTGTCCCCTTTGGGCTTTCTTCCTCCTCCAACTCTTTTCAGTTCTCTCAACAGCGCATCGCGCGATCATTCATTCAGTGGGAAGGAAAATAAAAGGAAAGGCGAGGAGAAAAGACGCTCCCCCCCAGGCGACACGATGGCGTTTTCAGACAGCTTCGCGCCGTGGAGAAATGGTTCGTTCATCGCCGCTGCCAGGCCGGTCGTGGTCCGAGGCGAGAGAGTGGACGTGACTTGGTCCCTCTCGACGGACATCGACTACTACCCGACAGCCAATGACGAAATCCGCATCGTCACGTCCAGTGGCACGTTGCTCAGCCGCACGTCGTTGGCGATGCTGTTGCACCTGGCCGCGGCCGACGTCAAGAGCGATCGCTCTCACATCACGGAAGACACGGGCCGCAGTCATCACCAAGACCCAGAGAAGCTGCGAAGCGGAACCGTCTCGGTGATCGCCCCACCGCAAGTTGGAGGTCACTTGGTCGCGTTGTACGATTGCTCGACCTTCAAGCGCATTCTCAGTGCCCCCCTGCGCGTCGTCGCCGATGAGTCGATGTCTGTGGGAGGGGCTGCCGGCTTGCTTGCGAGCGATGCGTCGGCCGTGTTTAACGCCACCGCCGGCCCTGCGGCGGGGACGTCGATGTCCCAGATGGTGGAACTGTGGATGTTTCTATCCGCGATGGCCGCGTCTGCCGGCGATGACGACGAAGAAGGGGAAATGCCGACGCTCATCGACGATCCTAATGACTTCACGGTCGTGACGCGGTCGTCAGGAGGCCCTAAGCCACGATCACCACCCTCTCCATCCCGGACACCGTGCGACGCGGGGGGGTCGTCGCTTTTGCCTCACACGTCTCATTCATCGCCAGTGCCGCGGACCTCCATTGGGACGCGGTGCCTAGCGAACACCCTGCTCGATGTCGAAAGGATGGTGGTGAACAGTCGCTTGGACCGCACGGTCGACCCGGTCACGGTGATCGCCGAAGTGCGCGATCTTCTTCGGGCAGCTGGCGGGAGGCGCGTCGTTCATGGGCAGATTCTACCACCACATGCGCACTTAGTCGCACTGCTGAGTCACCCGGGTCAACTGCTCGACCTGGTGCAGTCTCAGCTCGGGGGCGCGAGCGACCCGCTTCACGGGACCCTTCGGCCGTCCCGCCGATCCCCGCTCCAGCAGTCCCTCGAGTCTCTGGCGCTGATGGTGTGCAAAAGCGACGCGGCGGGCAACACAGGCTTCACCACGGGAGTCCACGCCGTCATGTCGTTCGCCTTTACGCACGCCGTCGACTGTCCGTCAAGCGCCCCGCTGGTTCCCGCACGGTCGGAGGAGACGTCCGGGGCGTTGGCGAGTGGAGCTCCGCACAGGCCCCCGCAAGCCCTGCCAACCGTGGCGCACTTCCTTGCACCGGCAGGGCCAGCCTATCCTTCAGACCCTGCCGGTGGCTCTCCTTCTTCGTCGCCCTTCGTGAGCCGGCGCTTCGGCGGCGGGGGGCACAAGAGCATGGGTCAGCTTCCCTCCATGGCGTCCGTGGGCACCCTCTCGTCCGTGTCCGAGGCGTTGGGTAGGGCGAGCACGACTGCAGGGCCGAAAGGGTATCATGTGCGATTAATGTGGACACCACCCGCGGGTGTTCCTTCTCTCCTCGCGTCCTCCGTCGAGTTCGACGTTGCGCCCGCCGACGATGACGCGACGACGACGACACGGTACGGTCTATCGCAAACCAAGTCGGCTTCCTCCGCGTGCCTCACGAACCGTGAAGTGAGCACGGCCTCGACGGCATCAACCCAGCGCCGCGAGGATGCGCCCCGTCTGGCGATGATGAACGACAACCGGGTCTCCGTCGTGCATTCACCCGGTCAAGTCTTTTGCGGGTCGCTGGTGCGGGTGGCCTACGCCCTCGGGTCGTCGATGGACGAGGCCACATCGATGACTCACGCTGCACATGCTTCTGGCCGACCGATGGGGATGCGACCCGGCGGGACCTCTCAGAGCACGGCCAGCACCACTGCCTCCGGCAGAATGGCGGCCAACAGCCACCAACCGCATCAGCACAGCAACGTCGCGCGCGCGGCGGCCGCGTTGCTGGCCCCGTCTTTGTCGTGCGCGGACCACGTGCGCTTCTTCCCGATCGGGCGGTCAGAGCAGGACGTCTTTACGGGGTCCGTGCTGCGGTGCACCGGGCGAGCGGCCGCCACGGGGCACGTGCTCTGCCGCGCGCCCAGCAGTGAGGGAATTTTTGACGTTGGCTTCCGAGTGTTCACGGGAAACGAAACCGTGGCGTTGTCGGACACCACTCTTAAAGTGGTGGTGCCGCGTGTGGAGGTGAGCCCTTTTCACGCATGCGACGCGCTCGTCGACGATCAACGGAGCGTGACGTTCACGATGACTGACGCGTTGGGCTTCCTTGGCCCAGACGACCGACTCTATGCTTTCGATGAGAGGGCGGAGATGGTGGCGTGCGGCGCACCGGACGTGGTGGTCTCATGGCCAATCAGCTCCGCAGCCGGCCGCGCCGGAGGCGGTTTGGGACAATGGAGCACGTGGTCGTTCCTCGCGAAGGCAGAGGACCCTCTGAAGGAGCGAAAGGGATCGTCAGCGACCACGTCGGCGGCGGGCGATTCTATGTCGACCACACGCCGACCCACGGTGACCGGTGTGGCCCCGCACGAAGTTATCCTCCCCGTCACCACGTCGCTCGTCACTCTGCGGTTTGCATCGAGCGGCAAATTCCGTCTCGCGTACTACTGCTCCCGCCTCGCCCGGCTCATGACCGCCTGGCGACTGTCGGAGCTCGTCACCATTGCCGCCACCGCAGCTTCCGTGTTGCCGCGTGCGGCGGTGCTGGCTGTGGCGGCCGTGGTGCCGTCTTCCATCACGACCCTCAGCGTCAATTTTGAAAAAGATTCCAGCTTCGTTGACGGCCGGCATCGCAAGCTGCAACTACGCGACGTGGTGGCCCTATACCGGCTGGGATCGCCCAACACCACCACGAGCGCCGACGGTGGCGGAGCCGGCACTACGCTAGCAGGAGGGGTCGCGGACCGCAACATCGCCGGCGTCGAATCCGGGGTGCTGCAGCACGACCGGTCACTCGGCTTGGCGCCCGATGACCCCAAGATGTGCGACAGCGCGGCTGCGGTTCTCGTGGATGTGTTTTTCCTTCGAGGCGCTGAAGAAATTCTCGTCGCCTTTCAAGTGGATGACCTCAAGCCCGGTCGCTACGCCGTCCGCTACATGGCCGAGACGCAGAGCTTTCTCAGAGTGTGCACGTCCGAAGCGCACGTGACCGTCGTCGCCCATCGCCACCACCACAGGGACCGGTTCAAGCCTGAAGGCGTGGCCCTTCTCGGGGGCGTCGGCTCGGACGACGCCTCCGCGACTGGGCTGCAGCCCACGGAAGGGGCGTGGTCACCAACCGTGGAGCCCACTCTTGCCGCCGGGGGGTCGCAGCGACGAACGTCGCGGCTTAGCAGCGACGGTGCAGACTCGAACTTACCGATCGATGATCGGCGGCTTCTCACCCTCGCGCTTCCCAATGCAACTGGGGACGTTCCCGGGAACCCGAAGGACTGGGCAACGGTTCACCACCGGCAGACGAATATTTCGACCTCGGCACGCGAGGCACTCGCGAAGTCCTACGGTACGAGGCGGTCCATTGTGGCAAAGTCGCTTGTATCGCGCGGCGGTTCGAGAAGGTCGTTGGGATCCGGGCCGCCATCGCGCCAATCCATCTCCAACCCACCGTCGCGACAGTCCGTGTCACCACCCAGAGGCGGACTGGAACTCAACGGGAACGGTGGGATGGCTGCGTCGCCTCGTGCAGCCGGTCTCCTGAAGGCACCAACCCACGCCAACCTCTCAGACGCCAAAGCGAACACCGAAAAGTTAGATCGATATGCAACGTTTTTCGCCCCGCGGGCCGTCCCGATGGCGCCGCAGTGCTGCGTCGTGCGGCTCCCACCAGGGTCCACGCTGCCCTCGGGGCTTCGGCTCGAGACAGGACCGCTCCCGCCGGTCGCAACCACGTTGGACGACAACACCTCCGCGACACCTTCCATCGCATTCGACGGCTCGATCGACTTCAAGGTCATGCTGATGGTACCCGACAGCAGCACCACGGGCGACGTCACGGACGTGCGCTATTGCATCGTGGCCGGGGGACCGTCGCGTCGGCAAGACCACATCGTCCTGTTCAACGAGGATGCCACGCGTGTGCTCGCGATGGTCGCCTTGGAGTTCAGCACCCAGTCAGCGGCGGACGGGGGACTGTCCGGTGTCGCGAGCGTCTATGCGCCGCCGCAGCCGTGTCGTGTCCTGGCAGGATACTTTAGCGCCCAGTTCGGATGCACGATCGCCCTCTCCGAGCGCGTTAAGGTACGCAAGGCGCCAGCCATGACCGGCGCGGCGTTGACGCGCTGGAACCTCGTGTACTCACAACCAGTCGGCCACGCGAACCGAACGGCGAGTCCAGCCGCATCGTCCCCGCGGAAAGGCGGTGGCGGTGGCGGGGGAGCGTCGCCGGGTGCTCGACGCGTGTCGCTACCTTCGACGGCCGCGGGAGAGAGAGCCCCGCAGCAAACATGGCTGCCGCGGAAGACAAGCTTCGACGCCTCCGTGACCGAGGTACCGGCGGCATCCGGGTCGCCAGAGGGCTCCGCGCGCGCCGCTCAACGCTCCGCCCACCGCTTTTCGCTCACCGAGCCGGCAGGAGCTTCATCCTCGAAACAGCGGCTCCAACTCTTTTCCTCAATGTCGATGACGGCGGAGCCCGAGCGGGAGGAGTGCGGTCACAACTCCGCGGCCTCTGGGAGCCCCCCGGCGGCCGCCGTCTCAGGCTCACCTTTCGTCGACCGGAGGTTGTCCCTGTGCTTGGACGCGAGCCATCGCCGGCTGTCCCTCTTTGGCGCCGGGTCGAACAATCCGTCTCCCGCCGATCGCCGCCTGTCCTATCACGGTACGGGGTTGCTGGGTTTAGCGGGATCGACCAACTCCTCTCCGGCCATGTCGCGACGCAACAGCTGCTCCAACGTGGTGGACTCGATGCAGACCTTCGTGGCCACGTTCTCACTCGATGGCATCAACGCCGATCGCGCCCGGGAGATCACGCAGCACACCGCGTTGCCAAAGCGCCGGGGAACACTGTCGAACATCGATCTGCAGCTTCACATGACGTCGCCAAGGCGCTCCTCGGTGAGCGTCGTCGTGGCCGATGGCGACCGCCGCGCCGCAGGTCGGGTACCGCCGGTTTCCATGTCAAACCCGACCAGACCGCGCGTCGCTGACCAACCGGCCGTGCGCTCTGGGGTGACCCTCTGCGCCTTGCTGATTGGCTGCGCGTACGTGAAGCAGCGTGCCCCGCTGGGCGGGTCGTTCAACGATGTCACGTCGGTGGCCAAGGCGCTCGAACATGTGGCCCGAGCCCATCACGCGGCCTTGGAGGAGAGCCGACAGGCCATGGCCCGAGCGGCTTCGCCGTCGTCGAGGCCATTATTCGACGTCGACGACGATCACAGCGCCAGCGGCGTGGCGGCCATCCGCGCGATGCACGAGTTGCAAGATGACGGTGACCTTGTGCCCACGGCGGCGAACATCCGTGCCGCCATGCAGTGGCTGGTGGCGCATGCCGCCCCCGGCGTCACTTGTGTCTTCTACTTTTCTGGATTTGGCTGCGTGATGCTGAAGGCCCCCACTAATGCGCCCGCCGTGGCCGTCAACAGTGGGGGCGGAGGAGGCGGGGGGGGATTGGGGGACGAAGGAGGCGGCATCGTCAAATCGCTTCTGCCGTGCGATTTTGACTTCGACCAGCGCATGATCACGTACGACGAGCTACAAGCGGTGATGGATAGCTGCCGCCTCAAGGGGGCGTCGATCACGGCGCTCGTCGATGCCAGCTTCGAGCCCGACGCGCTCGACGTGCTCGATCAGGGCTTGTACCCAGACAACACTGGCCCCGCGTCCTCCTCCGCCTCGGCGGCACACGCCAGCAGCTCGCAAGGCCGCCGACGACTTCAGCGGCACCGGTTGATCAACGGCATGCCCGCACGAAAACGCTGCCACCCTCCGCCGCCGCCGCATGGCTGGATGGCGATGCGGATCTCCGTGTTGCAGCAAGAGTCAGCCCTCACGTGCGTCCCGGAGCCCAATGGCGCGCCGAGAGCACCGCCACCGTGCCTGCACTGCGGGGTCACAGGCTTGCGCCCGTGTTATGCGAAGCCTCCGTCGATGGACCGGAACAGCGTCGTCGCCGAGCTGCTCCCGTTCATGGATGAGGACGCGATCGAAGAGGCGGAGCTCGCGGCCGAGGCCGATGAGGCGATGACGGCGGAGCTGCTCCTGGTGGCGTCGTCGTCGCCGCATGGGCGCGCGGCCGCGTCGCCCTCCCCTCGTCAGCTTCATCTCGGCGCCGCCGCCCGGAAGGGGGCCGTGGTGCCCCTACGAGCGCAGCGAAAACCATTTATGGTCTTGTACGAAGCGAGCCGGCCGACAATTGGAGAAGGCGAGATCGGCGCGTGGGACGCCTTCGTCGGCGAAGCGGGATTGACCTGCGGCGTGTTTACCTATGCCTTGTGTCGAGCCCTGAATGAGGTGGCCGTGTCAGAGCAAGGCTTGGCCGGGCTCCGTTGGTTCGAGCTGCACGAGCGGGTGTGCCGTATCGCGACGACGTTGATCCCTGCGTGTGCCCAACTGCCGTGGCTCAATCTGAGCCACCCTCGCGTCCTTACCGTGCCAGTACTGGGCATATGATGAGGACGGGCGTTGGTAGCCCATGCCATTGTCTTTCTCTCTAGCGCCGTTAGTCAACGTAGAACGCTTCCGACCTCATCGCTGATGATACTGTAAACAAAACCCTCCAAACCCCCATTCTTCGCTCACGCTTACAGAAACGACGAAGGGATCTTGTCCGCGATTCCGTCCTGAATCATTTGTTCCGTCTCTGGGCCCAGGTTGTTTTCACCCCCAAAACCCGAAGTAGCCTCGAGTCAAAAGTCAGCGACACAATAGATCCTATGTCGTCAGCCGCGACACCGTCCAATTCTGGGGCAGCATCGGCTGCCGCGCCCCGCAAACGCTTTCCGATCGTGAAAGCGCTGGACATTCCACCGCTTCCTCGTCTGCCGCGCCGGAACATTCTTCTCCGAGCGATTGAAAAGTACCACATCGAGTCGGTGCTCTACATGCTCGAGCCGTGGGAGCGGGCCACGATCGACGCCGTCGTCATGGTGTCCGTGTGGTTCAATTTGATGTTCGCCATCTACGCGGTTCAGTGGTTCGCAGTTCGATGGCTATGACGCGCAGACCCAAGGAGGTGGATTTTCGCGTCGTGTCCCCGTCGCGGGGGGGGGGGGGGGG
>ERZ1292633.4806-Hain-H41-02um-R1-4806-length-12403-cov-5_pt1 | contig 12403 bp, 6 predicted proteins | sample MGYA00564406_ERZ1292633 | MGnify/ENA primary metagenome ERZ1292633 (study PRJEB36523, sample SAMEA6512639) | groundwater metagenome | collected 2019-01-08 | study: AquaDiva: Metagenomics assemblies of 32 groundwater samples
TTGCCTCTAGATATCCGTGATCAGTAGGAGCCATTTGTTCAACAATCTTCTTAAACTCCTCAATCGCAAGATGATAAAGTTTTTTATCCATATAACAAAGCGCAAGCATGCTGGAACTTTGAATAGTTTTTTTAGGATCCTTTGATGCAATCTGGAATTCTCTGATCGCATCCTCCAACAGCCCCATCTCTCTATAGGCAATCCCCAAATTGTAACGGGTTTCAAAATCTTCATCCCCAAGTTCCTTATCTATGCCTTTTTTGAATTCATGAAAAATATCTCTTAAATCATGATCTACCGTGTGTTCGCCGGTTTTTTCAGCAGGTTTAAGGGCGTCGAGTTTCCTCATAATTTCATCGTTGCCGGAGGAAGCTGCGAGCAACTCTTCGTAAAGTTTTATCGCCTCATCCTTGAGCCCTTGCTGGACATAAAAATCTGCCTCTGCCAGCTTTTCTTCAAAACCCTCCTGAGCATATTTTTCAGAGGGAACCGTTCCTTCTTCCGGCAGCACCTCGCTATCCTCTTCTGATACTGCGCCGAATTCTTCCTTAGGGCGAGTTGAGATACCGGGCGCAGCGAGTCTTGGGTCAGCAGGGTTTAAGCTCACTGCTTCTGCAATTAAGTTGTTTTTTGTTTCTAAATCGCCTTTTTTCTCATAAAGTTCGGCAGACAGCAGGCATTCACCAATTGCCTTTTCTTTGTCATCATTCCGGACATAAAGATTTTTTAATCTCACATGAATATCTATATTGTTAGGTTCCCTGTTCTTTAATCCCTCAAGCACATTAATAGCATCCTTCAACATTCCGTGACGTATATATACATCCACTTCTGATAAAATTTCTTCAACAGGTTTTTCTTCAGATAAAGTCCCCGCAGGAGAAACTGCCTCAACCCCTAAACTTGCCTCAATTTCTTTAATTCTGTTCTGCGCTGTTTCATCTGAGGGATTCAGTTTCATAAGCTCTTTATATAATTGAAGCGCATCCTGAAGCATGTTTTTGCTCTCGCAAATGCCTGTCAGCGTCTTTAGCTCGTTTATTGCCGCATCCTTATTCCCTCTTCCTTTGTGAACGTTTATAAGACGGCGTTTGACTGCTACCGGGTCAAACTCCTCGAACTTGTTTAGTAATTCAAGCGCCTCATTCCATTTTTCAGCGAGCAGCGCCTCATCTATGCAGGGAAGCATTTCCTCCCATGCCTTTTCAATCAAACCTTCCTTAAGATATATGCCGCCGAGCAGGTTTTTGTACTGGTTATTGGAAGGGTTTATCCCGACAAGTTTTGTTAAAGACTGTTTTGCCTCTTCAATGTTGTTTGTTTTTATAGCCAGCTTTGCGCAGTTCAACATGACATCGTTATTGTCCGGAGCAATCGATTTTGCCTTATTAAGATACTCATAAGCCTGCTGTATATCATTTGTCTCATCTGCCACACTGCTAAGCCCGACCAGCGCTGTGACATTGTTAGCTTCAAAACCCATTACTCTGAGATAAAACTCCTGCGCCTTTCCATGCTCTCCCTTTTCCAAATAATCTAACGCAACTACCAGATATTCTTTTATTGCCTCATTTTTTAAACCGATTTTTAAATATAATTCCGCGATTTTTATTTTGAGACTTATATTAAACGGGGTAAATTTGAGTATCCTCTCATAGAGTTCCAGCGCCTTCTCGGTTATGCCGTCTCTTATATATATCTCCGAAGCAGCAAGAAAGTTTTCATTTGCATTTACTACTAAGCCTTTTTCAGCATTCAGCTCTCCTAATGCTATAAGCGCTTCCACTTCCAGAGGCGCTACATTAAGAATCTTTTTGTACAAAGCCATTGCCTTAAGATAAAAGCCGTCCTCCCTGAAAATATGGGCAGCCTTCATAAAGGCATCCACAGCCTCGCGTTTCCCTTTTTGCTTTAAATACAAGTCCCCGACAGTGTTGTAGATATTGCCGTCACGGCTTTCCTTTAAAAGTTTCTCCCATTCTGCAATGGCTTTCTCTATCTGGCCCTTTGCAGCAAATTTTTGGGCGGCTTTTGTTATAGCAGACTTGTCTAACATTTCATTTGCCCTTTTAAAATATATTTTTAAAGCCTATCACATATAAAATAAAGGTGTCAATAATTCCCTGTTTCCCTTAAAATATAGAACCCAAAACTATTGTAAAATCAATAAGTTGATAGGAGAGGCTGAAGAAGAATTTCCATACGACACCTTATAAAAAAATGTTTAGGGATTAACAAAAAAACATTGCAACTATAATCATAAAACAAAATCTAAATAAATTGTCGATTATAGAAATTATGAGCCAGTCTCTCCTATCTCTATTCTGCGAATATTTCTTATTGCGTCCGCAACCTTTGCCGCTCTATTCATAGCCTTTACATCATGCACCCTTATCATATTTGCTCCATTAAAAATCCCGATTGCAACTGCCGCGGCAGTTCCTTCAAGTCTTTCTGTAACAGGTAAATCACAAAATATTTTCCCTATAAAAGATTTTCTTGAAGCGCCGATGAGTATCGGTTTTTCAAAGCCGGCAAACTCACCCAGTCTTTTTATTATCTCAAGATTATGCTCAACAGTTTTTCCAAAACCAATGCCCGGGTCTATTATTATTTTATCTTCAGCTATTCCTGCGTCCCTGGCGATTTCAATTCCCTCCCTGAGATAATCTGCTATCTCGGGGATAAGCGCATTGTAAAAAGGATTTTTCTGCATATTCCCAGGCGTGCCTTTAATATGCATTATTACCACCGGTACTTTATGGGCTGCTGCAACTTCCGGCATCCTGGGGTCAAATCTGAGTCCGCTTATATCATTAACCATTGAAGCGCCTGCTGAAAGAGCTGCTTCTGCAACAGCTGATTTATATGTATCAATTGATATGGGAATTTTCATTTTTTTCGCAAGTTCTTCAATTACAGGCACAACACGCCTTATCTCTTCCTTAACAGAAACAGCTTTGGCTCCTGGTCTTGTTGATTCTCCGCCTATATCTATTATGTCAGCGCCTTCATCCTGCATTCTAATGGCATGATTAATGGCATTGTTTTTATTGATGAAAAGCCCGCCGTCCGAAAAAGAATCAGGGGTAACATTAAGGATACCCATGATGTAGGTTTTCAAGGAGAAATCGAATTTAAAACTGTTCCAAGAAAGATTCATTGGTTGTAAGTTGTTGGTTATCGGCAAGTGTACTTTAGCATCGGGAGATTTTCATAATGGATTTTATCGGGATTTAAAAACTATGTCGTCGTGCCTGATGCAACACTGAAGTCGTCTTTAGCCGGTGATTTCTCTGTATTATCAGTAAAGCTCTTAATAATAATGTCTATTTCAACTCCATCAATCGTCTCCTTTTCAAGCAGGGTAACTGCAAGCTTTTCAAGAAGTGCCCGATTGTCGGCAAGCAGGCGTTTGGAAAATTCATATCTTTCATTAATAATTTTCCGGATTTCTTCATCAATTGCCTCTGCTGTCCTTTCGGAATAATCTTTATGCTGTGCGATTTCCCTCCCGAGGAAAATCAGTTCCTCCTTTTTACCGAAAGTCACGGGGCCCAGTCTTTCGCTCATACCCCATTCGCAAACCATTTTCCTGGTGATTTCCGTTGCTTTTTCAATGTCATTACCCGCGCCTGTTGTGAAATGTCCGAAAGCAATTTCTTCAGCAGCCCTTCCGCCGAGAAGTACAGAGAGTGTATTCAGAATATATTCTTTGGGATAGGTGTACCTGTCGTCTATCGGAAGCTGCTGGGTTATTCCAAGCGCCATTCCCCTGGGTATTATGCTCACCTTGTGTATCGGATCAGTGCCGGGAATCAGCTTTGCCACAAGCGCATGACCTGACTCATGAAATGCTGTATTACGCTTTTCGGTTTCAGACAGGATCATGCTTTTTCTTTCAGTGCCCATCATGACTTTGTCTTTTGCATTCTCAAAATCTACCATATCAACTTTACTCTTGGACTGTCTTGCCGCAAGAAGTGCTGCTTCATTAACAAGATTTGCCAAATCTGCCCCTGAAAATCCAGGGGCTCCCCTTGCAATTGTATTCAGGTCGACATTTTCAGCAAGGGGTATCTTTTTAGCGTGAACTTTAATTATCTCAAGCCTGCCTTTAACATCCGGCTGAGGGACAATAACCTGCCTGTCAAACCTGCCCGGCCTTAAAAGCGCCGGATCAAGCACATCGGGTCTGTTGGTGGCAGCAAGCACTATTACACCTTCATTCGGATCAAAACCATCCATCTCAACCAAAAGCTGATTCAGGGTCTGTTCCCGTTCATCATGCCCGCCGCCTAATCCTGCTCCCCTGTGGCGGCCTACAGCATCAATCTCATCAATAAATAAAATGCATGGAGCACTCTTTTTTGCCTGTTCAAAAAGGTCCCTCACCCTTGAAGCTCCTACTCCTACAAACATCTCCACAAAATCAGAACCGCTTATAGAAAAAAATGGAACACCCGCCTCGCCGGCAATAGCCCGTGCAAGCAATGTCTTGCCTGTGCCGGGCGCTCCGACAAGCAGGACTCCTTTGGGGATTTTCCCGCCGAGTTTCTGAAACTTACTTGGGTCTTTCAGAAAATCAATTACCTCTTGAACATCTGATTTTGCCTCTTCAATGCCAGCCACATCTGAAAAAGTTACCTTTATCCCTTTTTCAGATACAAGTTTTGCTTTGCTTTTGCCGAATGATAATGCCTTGCTGCCGCCTGTCTGCATCTGTTTCATGAAGACAATCCATATAATTACGAGGAAGATAATGGGCCCCCAGTTCATTAACAGGTCCATATACCATGTACGCTGGTCGGATTCTGCCGTAATTTTTACATTCTTCTCTCTCAGCTCTTTCACAAAGTCAGGGTAATCAAGAATAGTTGACTTAAATTTCTTCCCGTTTTTCAGCGTTCCGGTAACTACATTCTCCGGTTTTTTTATCGTTACTTCAGTTATTTCACCCTTATCCAGCTGGGCCATGAAATCGGAAAAATCTATTTTTTCCATGCTGACCGGGGCATTGAAAAGGTTAAAAGCCACGATCATCATCAAGACAAACAACACCCATATGATTACACTTCTATGCACAATAAATAACCTCCTGTTTTGTTAAATTAACATATTTTTTATTGTTTTACAATAAAGGAACCATGGCTTATGCAGTAACCAATACCATACAAGAGATTTATGTTCTTATAAATACTGAATAATAAAAGTTAAGAGTTTAAAGTTTAGAGTTAAGGGTTGCAGATAAAATAACTTCTCACTTTTAACTCTATTTAATAATTCTGTCGGTTATAGAGATTCGGAAACAACTCTTTTCCTCTCACTGAAGCGCTGCCATTCTTGACACTTACTTCTTTAAGATGTTAATTTTTAAAATGGTTGCTTTAAACTGTAGCATGTAAAAAAGCTGTAACTTTAGCATCGCAATTGTAATTTATAGACATTGTCTGCGATTTAGTGTTCAATTTCCGACTTGTCCGCCAAGACGGATATATCCGGAAATTTTTTAGTCTTATTTTTATGTATTCGCCAGTTCAATAATGAAGTGCAACACTTGGGAGAGCAGAAAGGTAAATGCTATCTTAAGTGTCTATGGGAAAACGATATAATCATTTAAGCCTTGAAGAACGAGACAAAATAACCATAATGAAGTCAGAAGGAAAAGCGATAAGTGAAATAGCCAGGGTAATTGGCAGGGACAAAGGAACGATTTCACGTGAGTTGCAGAGGAATTCATCATCAGAGTACAAACTTTATCTCTCGCACAGGGCACAAGGGAGGGCAGAACAAAGGAAGCAAGAGGCATGTGAACGTCCTCGACTGAAGAATAATCGAATTAAGCTCTATGTACGCAACAAACTATCAGAAGGCTGGTCGCCGGAACAGATTTCCGGAAGGATAAAAAAAGAACATGCGTGCCTTTCAATTAGTCACGAGGCGATCTATCAGTACATTTATGATTCAAAGACTTCCGATAGAAAAGAGTTAATAGGCTGCTTAAGGCGTGCCTACCGGAAACGCAAGTCAAAAGGGATAGGGAGAAAAACAAAAAAGACCAAGATACCAAATCGCACCCCGATTGAGGCAAGACCTGCATCTGTAGAAACCCGTCAACAGTTTGGACACTGGGAGGGCGACAGTCTGGTATCCGGAAAGAGTACCATCTCCCTTAATTCTCTGGTTGAACGCAAAAGCAGATTGCTCATACTTACAAAGCTCAAGAGAAAATCCGCAGATGAAACGAATAAAGCTGTTGTTAAGAGATTAAACGATTTTCCTCAGAAGAGCAGAAGAACTTTAACCATGGACAACGGATCAGAGAATGCCGGACATCAGAAGATTACTTCTGCTATAGGCATCAAGTGTTACTTTGCTCAACCATATGCATCATGGCAAAGAGGCACAAACGAAAACACCAACGGTCTGGTTAGATGGTATTTGCCAAAGGGCACAGATTTCAGTAAGATTTCAGATGAACATATCGCTCAGATAGAATCTTTGATAAATAATCGCCCAAGAAAATGTCTGGGATTTAAAACGCCAATAGAAATCGCTTCTTCTTTTGTTGCACTTCGAGGTTGAATGTAGGATTATATATTGCGCCTGCCCTGCCTGCTCGCCTCTCAGCCCTGCCCGTACAGGCGGGGAAGCGGGCCGGCAGGCAGGGAGCACAGAGAGTTTTTTCTATTCTTAAAAATATAATGTTCTCAATAGGTTTTCTTTGTGTTCTCATAAAAGATAATTATTTGTTACACTATATCGTATTCACTTATTGAGTGCGCAGAGAAAAAAGATTTTATGTTCTTATTTTCTTTTTTATCTTTAGGTTTTCTCTGTGTCCTCTGTGGTGAATCACTTATCTTAGATATTATATATTGGCGCCTGCCTGGCGGCAAGCAGGTCGGATTACATTAAGTAAGTTGACATAATCCTTTGTATTGTCATTCCCGCTTGTCCCGACTTATTCGGGATGCTTCGGGATTCGGAATCGTAAAGAAAGATTCTGGACAAGCCAGAATGACAGAAAATTTAACATTACTTATTTCGTTTGCTATAACTATGAAAACAGATTACAAAGAGACTCTAAATCTGCCTAACACAGCTTTCCCGATGAAGGCGAATCTTGCCAAAAAAGAGCTGGAAACCCTTGATTACTGGGAAAAACAGGAAATCTACCGGAAAATCCAGGAGAAAGATAAATCAAAAACTTACATACTCCATGACGGGCCTCCGTATGCCAACGGTCATATACACTTAGGGCATGCCCTGAACAAGATCCTCAAAGATCTCATAGTCAAATACAAAATACTGAAAGGTTTTTATTCTCCTTTTATCCCGGGCTGGGACTGTCACGGTCTGCCGATTGAACACGAGGTGGATAAAAAACTCGGCTCAAAAAAAGGTGATGTCTCCAAAATTGAAAAAAGGAAACTCTGCAGGGAATATGCCTTAAGTTTTCTGGACATCCAGCGGGAAGAATTTAAACGCCTCGGAGTATTCGGCGACTGGACCGAACCGTACATTACAATGTCTTTTCCCTACGAGGCGTCCATAGTGAGAGAATTCGGCAAGTTTGTTGAAAAAGGTTATGTATACAAGGGCAAAAAACCTGTTCACTGGTGTCCTACGTGTGTTACAGCTCTTGCCGAGGCAGAAGTTGAATATGCAGACAAAGAATCGCCTTCAGTATATGTGAAGTTTAAAGTTAAAAATGCAAAAGGAAAATTCAAACCTGATGCTGCCAAAGGCACATATTTTGTCATATGGACTACTACTCCGTGGACACTTCCTGCAAATTTAGCATTAGCGCTGCATCCTGAGTTTACGTATCGTCATATTTTAACCCCTGACGGTGAATTAATAATAGAGCAGAAACTCATTGAAGACTGCATGGGGAAAATTGGCTATAAAAAAGGAGAGTATAAAATAGCAGAAGGCGCATGGGGTGGTTATGAACTTGAGGGCATAGTATGCTCACATCCCTGGATTGAAAGGGATGTAGAAACCATACTTGGCGGGCACGTTACGTTGGAGCAGGGCACAGGCATTGTTCATACAGCGCCCGGACACGGTGAAGAAGACTATGAGATAGGATTAAAGTACGGGCTTGATGTCTACGCTCCTGTAGATAATAGAGGCTGTTTTACAGAAGAGATAAAAGATTTTGCAGGACAGAATGTATTTAAAGCAAATGAAGGAATCATCGAGAAACTTAAAAACAATAATGCGCTTCTCGGCTGTGCTGAAAAAATATCCCACTCTTATCCTCATTGCTGGAGATGTAAAAAACCTGTTATTTTCAGGGCAACAGAGCAGTGGTTTATATCAATGGAAAAGAACGAGCTCAGACAAAAATCTCTTAACGAGATAGATAAAACAAAATGGATTCCTCAGTGGGGCAGAGACAGAATTTATGGAATGGTTGAGAACAGGCCTGACTGGTGTATTTCAAGACAAAGGGCATGGGGAGTGCCTATAACGTTGTTTCAGTGCAAACAATGTAAAGAAATTATATCTGACAAGGCTGTAATTGATAATGTTGTAAGGGAAGTAGAAAAAGCAGGCGCTGACATATGGTTTGAGAAATCCGAAACCGAATTAATCCCCAAAGGATACAGGTGCAAAAAATGCAATTCCGAAGAATTCACAAAAGAGACAGATATCCTTGATGTATGGTTTGACTCGGGGATAAGCCATGCGGCTGTTATGGAGGCTGATAAAAGACTCTCATGTCCCGGAAACGATCCCGAAGCGTCGCATCAACCTGCTGACTTATATCTCGAGGGCAGCGATCAGCACAGGGGATGGTTTCAAAGCTCGCTCCTTACCTCAGTCGGCACAAGAGGAAAGGCGCCTTACAGGGCAGTATTAACCCACGGTTTTGTAGTTGACGGGCAGGGGAAAAAGATGTCTAAGTCTATAGGCAACGTCATTTCTCCGCAGGAGGTAACGGATAAACACGGAGCAGAAATACTAAGACTCTGGAGCGCATCTGCAGATTACAGGGAAGACATGAGAATTTCAAAGGAAATTCTCGACCGCCTTGTAGAGGCTTACAGGAAGATAAGAAACACCTGCAGGTTTCTTTTGGGCAATCTGTATGATTTTGACGTCACCCGAATGAGCGATTATGAATCAGCTTTTAAGGGTAAAAGCCAGTTGCTTGAGATGGACAGGCTTGCTTTAAGTATGCTGCAGGGACTGATAGAAAAGGTATCAAATGCATATGAAAACTTTGAATTTCACGAGGTCTTTCACGCCATCTATAATTTCTGCGTAATCAACATGAGCTCTTTTTATTTCGATGTTCTAAAAGACAGGCTCTATACATTTAAAGCCGGCTCAGAAGAAAGAATGGCATCGCAATGGGTACTGTATAAGATACTGGTTTCCCTGACAAAGATGATGGCGCCTGTGCTGTCTTTTACTGCCGAAGAAATATGGAGTTTTATCCCGGGGAATAAAAAGGAGAGCGTTTTTCTTGCGGGCTTTCCGGATGTAGAGACGGAGTTTTTAAATAAAGCCCTTGAAAAAAAATGGGCAGACCTTTTAAAAATCCGCGATGAAGTGAATAAAGCTCTTGAGATAAAGCGTCAGGAAAAGTTCATAGGAAATTCCCTTGAAGCAAAAGTAAATATATATGCGGATGAAGAGGGCTATGAAATTTTGACAGATTATAAGTCTTTTCTTCCTGCTTTTTTTATAGTTTCCGCTGTGGAACTTTTCAAAAATACAAAACCTCCCGGGATTGGTCCTCCCGACGCTTCGGGATCGGGACGAGGGGAAAGTTACGAAAGCCCGGAGATAAAGAATATGGCAATCCTGGCAGAAAAAGCCCCTGGCCGGAAATGCAGCCGCTGCTGGAACTGGAGTGAAAGCGTTGGCAGGAATAAGGACTTCGACGAACTGTGCGGAAGATGCTGTGAGGTGTTAACGCGTTGAGAAAAGCACTCTCTGTGTTTGCAGTATGTTCCATAGTCATATTTTTTGACTATGCAACAAAGCAAATAGTTGAGGCTTATGTCCGGCCTCATGATATTATCACTGTCCTGCCGTTTTTAAGAATAGTAAACGTAAAAAATACAGGCGCGGCTTTTGGGATCCTTTCCAGCTTAAACAATAATATTTTCATACTGATAACGCTTGTCGCTATAACTTTTATAATAATCTGCATGTTCAAAATCCCTGAAAAAGGACTCGAGCTTTTTTCTCTTTCCCTTATTCTCGGCGGTGCCACAGGTAATTTCATAGACAGGGTAACAATAGGCAAAGTTATTGATTTTATTGATTTTTTTGGTTATTGGCCGGCATTCAATGTTGCAGACTCTGCTATAAGTATCGGGATAGTTCTTTTTTTATGGGCAAATATAAGACACATAAGAAACAGAGAAAGGGTCCAAAGTTAATTTGTTTCGAGCAATACTTTTAAATATTAGAATATTATTAAAAGATATAAATGAAAGTATCAAGGTATTGAGGTTTTACTTTTATTTTTTTAAAATTGTTAAGGCAGTATCCGGATCCTGTTTTCTTTAAAAAAAATTTAAGGAGAAATAAATGTATCCTGTTCTGTTCCGAATCGGGCCTTTAACATTACATACTTACGGGGTCTTTGTTGCCCTGGGTTTTATTGTTGGTATTTTGCTTGCGCTCCATCAGGGGAAAAAAGAAGGTTTTCCCAAAGAAAAAATACTTGATATAGGCTTTTATACACTGCTTTCAGCAATTATCGGCTCAAGGCTTTTTTATGTACTCGTAGAGTACAAGTATTTTATCAAAAATCCGGTTCACATATTTAGAATATGGGAAGGCGGTCTTGTATTTTTTGGCGGGTTAATCGCGGTGCTTTTCGTGCTTTTAATTTATTTTAAGAAAAATGCGCTTCCAGTATGGAAAACCCTTGATTTGTTCTCTCCGTCGCTTGCATTGGGACATGCTATCGGCCGTCTCGGATGTTTCTCTGCCGGTTGCTGCTACGGCAAGCCGGCAAACCTGCCGTGGAGCGTAACATTCACTAATCCGGATTCTCTGGCAATAATAGGCGTACCGGTTCATCCAACGCAGTTATATGAGACCCTGTCTTTATCAATAAGTTTTGTTATTCTCATATTGATCAGAAAATATAAACATTTTAATGGCCAGATCTTCTGGACGTATGCACTGCTTTACTCAGTCATCAGATTCACAATCGAGTTTTTCAGGGGTGATGGGGCAAGGGGTTTTATTTATAAAAACCTTTCAATTGCTCAGGGTATAAGTGCAGTTCTTTTTATGACTGCTATATTTTTTATGGTATTGCTCAGGAAAAAGAAATCATGACCTAAATTGAGCGATTTTTTAATGAAAGACCTTATTTGTCAAAGCATATTGAGAAAATGTAATCACCCAACAAGTGTCATTCCCCCCATTCTTGCTTTCGCAAGAATGGGGGGAATCCTTCTTTGAGGCTAAGAAAGATTCCGAATCCCGAAGCATCGGGAGAATGCCAGAATGGAGAATCACTCAATTTAGGTATGAATAAAAAATCAGGAGAGAAAAAAGCCAGGGCAAAAAAGCCCTGAAAAAGTTTAAGACTTTTTTAGGTAGCGGACTTAAAACTGAACGGGTTAAATGCCCTTACTGCAAAGACGTCTTTAACCCGGAAAATGCAGATAGAAAGATGATTGGGCAGGCATACCTGCCTCAAAATCTTTACAAAGCAACAAGATATTTATATTTTGTCTTAATTTGCTCAATAGAAAATCGAGCATAAAAATATGCATTTATTTTGCTTTATAAAGCATACCAAGGTGTTGCTGGTAAAGATTTTTCCTCAGCCATGCCTGTAATCAATTGCATTTTTTGGGTTAACAGCATCAGGTATTGGGGGCTGCACATTAAAGAAATTCACTGCTGTTGATAGCTTTTTATGTTTAACCCAGACTATTCATGAATTAAGGGCAGGTATGAGGAGTGAATGCAATATTTTAATAATAACAGTTCCTTACATTGAGGCGAAGCATCCAAACATATTGAGCGATACCTTAGCGAAAACTGAAAAAATACACTCTGTAATTTTAAAATTCTCGCCTCGGCGAGTCGCCCGTGGCGACAATATTCAAAATTTAAAAAAATTCATTGCATTCAATATGTTTTTGAGTTATGCCTGCTCGCCTCGCAGCGAAGCGGGCCCTGTTATAAAAAGTTTATGAATAATCTGGGTTAAGGCTGGCTGTAAGCTGACCCGAGTGGAAGATAAGCCTTTGGATTTAAATCGAAATATGCATATTTTCCGTGTTTAAAATGGTAAAATCCTGCAGAAGCTATCATTGCAGCGTTATCTGTGCATAAATTAGGCGATGCCATGTAGACTTTAAACCCTTCTGCTTCAGCCCTTTTTGAAATTGTTTTTCTCAAAAGA
>ERZ1292633.4808-Hain-H41-02um-R1-4808-length-12398-cov-5_pt1 | contig 12398 bp, 11 predicted proteins | sample MGYA00564406_ERZ1292633 | MGnify/ENA primary metagenome ERZ1292633 (study PRJEB36523, sample SAMEA6512639) | groundwater metagenome | collected 2019-01-08 | study: AquaDiva: Metagenomics assemblies of 32 groundwater samples
CTTCCTTCCCCCGCTTCAGCAGCGCGCCGACGACTTCCTGCACGTGCATGATCGAATGCGTCGTCTGAAACACGACGCCCATCCGGGGAATGAATTTCAGGGCATTGGCCTCGGCTGTCGTGTTCAGCACGATCGCCTTGCCGCTGGTATGCGCGACGATTCCGACCACCTCGGGGTGATGCGCGTCGCCGATCACGACGACCTTGTACCCGTCGGCGATCAGGCGTCCCGCGTACTCCTGCGCCTTCGTCACGAAGGGGCAGGTCGTGTCGACCACCCGGAGGCCCTTCTCTTCGGCCCCCTTCTTCACCTCGGGACCGACGCCGTGCGACCGGATGACGATCGTGGCGCCGGCAGAGAGCTCTTCCAGCGACCCGGCCACTTGAAGGCCGCGCCGCTGGAAGGCCCCGACGACCTGGGGATTGTGGATCAACGGTCCTAGCGCCTGCACCGTCCCCGTCGCCTGATCCAGCGTCTCGTTCGCCATCTTGATCGCGCGCTTCACCCCGAAGCAGAAGCCCGCGTTGTCAGCCACGATCACGTCCATGGAATCGCTCGTCTCCGTCCGCCTGTCAAAGGGCCCCGATCGCGTCCATCACCTGCCTGGCGAACGCGCGACCGCCTTCCTTTGTCACGTCTTCGCCCATGGGGGGCATCATCGGCGCGCCGAACGCGATCCGCACCAGAACCTGCCTCAGCATCGATCGGCGAATCTGGCGTGAACCGGTGATTCTCGCGGGGACGATCGGCGACCGCGTAAGCGCCGCCAACCGCGTAACTCCAGCCTTGGGCGGCAGAAACGCGGAACTCTTGCTCCGAGTTCCTTCCGGAAAGATGAGTACCGCTCCGCCATTCGCCAAAACGTCTTCCGCGCCACGAAGCCCACCGCGGGCCTTGGCCCCCCGATGAATGGGGATGGCATTATACCTGCTAATAAGCCCCCCGAGTAAGCGATTCTCGAACAGTTCCGCCTTGGCCACGAAGTGAATGACCCGGGGGATCGAGGACCCCACCAGGGGGGGATCCCAGAACGAGGTGTGGTTGCAGGCGACGATCAGGGGACCCGACCGCGGCAACCGCTCCAGCCCCTCGATCTGGAAGCGCATCCCCAGCACCGCGAACCAGTGGGCGAAGTCGTGCCCAAAGCGGTAGATCGCGGTCATCTTCCCCGGGCCGGCCAGCGCCAACCGGGCCCAATGGGTGGCCAGGTCAATCTGCTCCTCCAGGGACAGCGACGTCGTGTCGAACGGAATGGCGTCGGGGGCCGCCTTCAGGGGGCTGGCCGCGCGCTCCTCGTCGCGTCGATCGCGGTCGCGGATCATCGCCTCGATCTCCGCCAGGTCGGCCGGTTCGCCTCGGCCCTCCAGTTCCTCGTGTCGGCGCCGCGCCCTTGCCTCCGTGCTGGCCGTGAGGAAGAGCTTCAGGTCGGCCTTCGGGAAGACGACGGTGCCGATGTCCCGTCCCTCCATCACCAGCCCGGGGGCCGCCGCCAGCGACCGCTGCAGCGTCACCAGCCTCTGGCGAACCCGCTGGTGAAGTGCGACGACCGACGCCGCGTCGCCCGCCTCGGCGCTTCGGATGTGAGGCTCCACGAGTTCCCCGTCAGCCCGTAGCCCGTCGGGCCCCGCTTCAAGCCTCACGCGTTCCAGGAGGGCCAGGACGGCACGCTCGTTGTCCAGCGCGACGCCTTTCGAGCGGGCCAGCCACCCGACAGCTCGGTACATGGCGCCCGAGTCGACGTGCCGCAGGCCCAGGCGCTCGGCGACCGCGCGCGCCGTCACGCTCTTCCCCGCCCCGGCGGGGCCGTCGATGGCCAGGACGAACGGCCTCATCGCACCAGCCTTCTCAGCCGCGTCAGGAATTCCGGATCAGAGACCGCGGCCGGCGAGGCATCGTCCACCGTGACCCCTTCGGTCGCACGGAGTCCCGCCACCAGGAAGGCCATCGCGATTCGGTGATCGCCGCGCGTCTCCACGCTCCCCCCGCGGAGGCGCCCCGTCCCCTCGATGCTCCAGCCGTCCTCTCGCTCCTCGATCGTTCCGCCGATGGCCCGCAGCGCGTCCGTGACGGCGGAGATCCGGTCGGACTCCTTCACGCGAAGCTCGCGCGCGCCCCGCACGGTGGAGACGCCGCGTGCGAGCGCCGACAGAATCGCCACGAGCGGCAATTCGTCGATGAGCCCGGGAATCTCCTCGGCGCCGATCTCGATGGGACGAAGCTCTCGGTGTCGGACGCGGACGTCCGCGACCGGCTCGTGGCCCGCTTCCCGCTCGTCGTGCATCGAGACGTCGGCCCCGGCACGGACGAGGAGATCGAAGAAGGCGCGGCGCGTGGGGTTCACCCCCACGCCACGGAGGAGAAGGTCGGAGCCCGGCACGATGGCGGCGGCCGCGGCGAGGAAGGCCGCGGCCGAGGCGTCGCCGGGGACGTCGATCTCCGCGCCATGGAGTGGCGCACCGCCAGGGACCGAGATCGCGAGGCCGTCGCGCCGGACGGGAACGCCGAAGAGCGGGAGCATTCGCTCGGTGTGGTCGCGCGTCTCGGCCGGCTCGCGCACCACGGTAGTCCCTTCCGCCTGGATCGCCGCCACCAGAATGGCGCTCTTCACCTGCGCGCTCGGGACCCCGGTGTCGATGTCCGCGCCTCGGAGCGGGCGTCCCCGCACGACAACGGGCGCCAGACGGTCGCCGGCGCGCGCGGAGATATCCGCGCCCAGAAGGCGAAGCGGGAGGAGAACGCGGTCGACCGGGCGGCGCCGGAGCGAAGCGTCGCCAGTCAGGATGGAGAGAAACGGTTGCGCCGCCAGGAGGCCGGTGGTGAGCCGCAACGACGTGCCGGAGTTTCGCGCGTCCAGGAGCCGCTCGGGTTCCCGGAACATGCCGCCGCGGACGACGAGTTCGCCCGCGCGCCCGCGACGAACGGCGGACCCCAGCGCTCGCACGATCCCGAGCGCCGACGCGGCGTCCGCGCCCGGATTCGCGCCGCGGATCGTCGTGGTGCCGGGAGCCAGCGCGCCGAGGAGAATGGCGCGCTGCGTGATCGACTTGTCACCCGGCAGCGAGGCCTCGCCGCGCAACGGGCGGCCGGGGCGGACGGTCGCTCGACTCACGCGATCCGGCGTAGAGCGTCGATCAGCCGTTCATTCTCGAAGCGCGACCCGATGCTGATGCGCGCGTACTCGGACGGGAGACCGAAGGAAGTCATGGGCCGGATGATGACCCCATGGCGTTCCAGCGATCGCGTGGCCTCGATGGCCGAACTCCGGAAGCGCGCGAGGACGAAGTTCGCCCACGAGGGGGTCAGTTCGATGCCGAGTGCGGGGAGTTCCTTCTGGAAGAGGGCGAGCCCATCGCGCACCAGTTCCCGGCTCCGCGGCACCTGATCCGGATCGTCCAGGCTGGCGCGAGCCGCGGCCTGGGCCACACTCGTCACGTTGAACGGAAGGCGGACACGATGCACCAGCCCCGCCAAATCTACAGGGAAGAATCCGTAACCGACGCGAAGCCCCGCCAAGGCGTGGATCTTCGAGAACGTGCGAAGCACCGCGACGCGATGCCCACGACGCAGGTAGTCGATGCCGTTCGGGTAGTCGGGATCTTCGACGTATTCGAAGTAGGCCTCGTCGAGAATCGTCGTGACGTGGGCCGGCACGCGGCGGAAGTAGTCGTCCATCGCGCGGCGGCGAACGATGGTGCCGGTCGGATTGTCGGGATTGGAGAAGTAGACGAGCCGCGTGCGATCGTTGATGGCCGCCAACATCGCGTCAGGGTCGTGGAATAGCGCCTTGCCCGGCACGCGAATCAGCGTCCCGCCAGAGACCTTCACCGCGACCGCGAACATGACGAACGCGGGGTTCGACATGATCGCCTCGTCCCCCGGACCGAGATGGATGCGGCAGAGGACATCGATGAGATCGTTCGAGCCCGATCCGACCGCGATCTGCTCGAACGGCATCCCCGCGAATGAGGCTAGAGCCTCTCGGAGATAGAACGAGCCGCCGTCGGGGTAGCGGTTCGCGCCATGGATGGCGGCCTGCATCGCGGCAATCGCCATCGGCGATGGCCCGAGCGGGTTCTCGTTCGAAGCAAGCTTCACCGCGCCGGAAATTCCGAGTTCGCGCTCCAGCTCTTCCACCGGCTTTCCCGGGACGTAGGGCTGGAGCGATCGGATCTCGGGGCGGACGCTATCGGTCACGCGCACGCTCATTCGTTCGTCCTTCCACGACGAGACTTCGCAATCCGGACGGAGTCTATCACCGCGGCCCCTGTCGCGGAAGGCGCGCCCCGCGCGGCACCGCCAGGCGGCGGAGCGCGCCGAGTTCAGCCGAGGTGAGCGCTCGGATGGCCCCCCGCCTCAAGATCCCGAGTTGCACCGGTCCGAAGGAGATACGCAGCAGCCGACGAACATTCAGCCCGGCGCTCCTGGCGAATTCGCGGATCTCCCGCTTCTTGCCTTCCCGAAGGTCGATCCGGAGAATGCCAAGTCCCTTTTCGATACCCTCCAGCACGACAGCCTCGGGCGCCACGGCGACTCCCTCCACCACCGTTCCAGCCGCCAGGCGACGCATTCGGTCGGTATCTGGAACGGGCGTCACCCAGACTCGATAGCGGCGAAGAACTTCCGACCGCGGGTGGAGGAGCGCCTCCGCCAGCGTCCCATCGTCGGTCAGGAGTAGGAGTCCCTCGGAATCGTAGTCGAGACGGCCGATGGCGTGGAGTCCCTGGGCGCGGGAACCCAGGCGCAGGTAGATCGTCGGCTTCCCCCCCTGGGACCGGCGGCTGACAAGCGTTTCCGGCGGCTTGTGATAGGCGAGGTAGCGGGAAGTATCGGGGAGCTGAACGGGATGGCCGTCGATCGTGACGCGATCACGCGCGGGATCGATCGGTTCTCCGAAGCCCTGAGGCGTGACGCCGTTGACCTGAACGCGTCCCTCTCGGATCCATTCGTCCGCCTCGCGCCGCGATCCGCGGCCAGCCCGCGCGAGGTAGAGGTTAAGCCGCACCCTCGGGAGCGCCCGCCTCGACCGGAGCCGGGTCGGCGTCCTCGCTGGCCACGACACTCTCCACGGAGGGGACGGCATCCTCGTCCGCGAGTTCCATCTGGGCCCGCTCGCGTTCCTCGAGCACGCTTCCCAGTTCCTTCAACTCCGGAAGATCGGTGAGATCGTTGATTCCCATGTACTGGAAGAACTCCTGCGAGGTGGCATAGAGAAGCGGCCTGCCCACGGCCTTCGAGCGACCAGCGATCAGCACGAGATTCCGCTCCAGGAGCGTGTGGAGCGAGCCGCTGGAGTCGACGCCCCGAATTCCGTCGATCTCGGTCTTTGTGATCGGCTGCTTGTAGGCAACGATCGCGAGGGTCTCGAGGCCAGCCCGGGAGAGCCGGACCTTTCGCCTGGAGCGGAGCATTTTTTCGATCCAGGGCGCGCACTCCTTGCGCGAGAGAAGCTGGTAGCCGCCCGCGATCTCCGCGAGGGCCACGCCACGATGCGACTCTTCGAACTCGATGGCCATCTCGTCGAGGTAGGTTCGAATCTCGTCCTTGTCCGGGCCCGCCATCACCTCCACGAGCGTTGCGAGACCGATCGGCGCATCGCTGGCAAAGAGAAGCGACTCGAGTATCTGCTTGGGCGTCGGCATCGGTTACTCCTCGTTCGCCGGAATGCCCGGCTGAATTTCCAGGTAGATCGGGCCGAAGGCGTCCTCCTGCGCCGCGCGAACGTCGCCCAGCTTGAGGAGTTCCAGGAGCCCGAGGAATGCGGTGATCTTCTCGATTCGCGTCACGAAGAGGTCGAGCATCTCGGCGAAGAGGAGCCGGCCTCGCGTCTTCAGATTCTCGCGCAGGAGCGACATCGCCTCGTCGATCCTCATCGGCTCCGCGTGAATCGTGTGGATGACCGACGGTACTCGGCGCGCCAGGGCTCCCTTCAGCGCCTCGAGGAGCCTGAAAAGACTGACCGGCAGGAGTTCGCTTGCCTCGGGATCTTCCAGTTGCGCCGGGGCGCCGCGCTCGAACAGGAGCCGCCGTTCCGCCTCTAGCCGCTCTAGGTCCTTCGCCGCATCCTTGAAACGGCGGTACTCCAGAAGCTGGCGGACCAGTCCCTCGCGCGGATCTAACTCCTCCTGCTCTTCGATGATCGGCGGCAGGAGCAGACGCGCCTTGATGCGCATGAGCGTGGCTGCCATCACCAGGAACTCCCCCGCCACTTCCAGGTCGAGCTCCCGCATGAGTTCGAGCGTTTCAAGGTATTGCCGCGTGATCTTCGAGATCGGAATGTCGGTGATGTCGATCTCGTCCTGCTGGATCAGATGCAGGAGGAGGTCGAGCGGGCCCTCGAACGCGGGGAGATTAACCCGGATCGCGGCGCGCGCCGGAGCCGATGCTTCCGTGTCGCCACCTCGGAGCAAGCCGGACGGCTTCTCCATCACCGGATTGTCGGGGCGCTCGTCGCTCATGCCAGTTTCATCGCCTCGCGGACTTGCCGCATTGTGTCCACCGCCATGGCGCGCGCCTTCTCTTCTCCGTAGCGCAGCGCCTCGCGCACCCGCTCGGGGTGCGCCTCCAGTTCCTTCCGCTTATCGCGGATCGGCTCCAGCGAACGGGCCACGATTCCGGCCAGTTCCCGCTTGTCCGCGACGCATCCGATCGCGCCGGCCCGGCAGTCGCGCTCGATCTGCGCGGCCCCCGCCGGGTGGAAGGCCCGATGATACGCGAAGACGACGCATCCGTCCGGATTTCCCGGATCGTCCTTCCGAAGTTTCTTCGGATCGGTGAACGCGGTCCGGACCTTCGCCTCGATTTCCTCGGGAGAATCGGCGAGGAAGATCGTATTGCCAAGCGACTTGCTCATCCGCCGGCCGTCCAGCCCCGGCAGGCGCGGAAAGTGAGTGAGCTTGGAGTCCGGAACGGGAAAAACCTCGCCGTAGAGCGTGTTGAAGCGGCGCGCGATTTCCCGAGTCAGTTCAACGTGCGGCACCTGATCCTCGCCCACCGGCACCAGCGTCGCCCTATAGAGAAGAATGTCGGCCGCCTGGAGCACCGGGTAGCCGAGGTGCCCGTAGGTGACCGACTCCTCGAGTTCCAGGTCGCGAATCTGCTCCTTCACCGTCGGATTTCGCTCCAGGCGGCTGACCGTCACCAGCATGGAGAAGAGAAGATGGAGTTCGGCGTGCTCCTTCACGTGCGACTGGATGAAGACGGGGCTCTTCTCCGGATCGATACCGGCCGCGAGCCAGTCGATGACCATCTCGTGCGTGTTTGGCGCGATCTGGTCCGTGTGCTCCGTGTCGGTCGTCAGGGCGTGCCAGTCGGCCACCATGAAAAACGACTCGCACTGATGCTGCATGGCGACCCAGTTCTGGAGCGCGCCCAGATAGTTCCCCAGGTGTAGCCGTCCCGTCGGACGCATTCCCGAGAGAACGCGCGGGCGCTTCGCTCCGGCACCGCTCACAGGATTCCGCCGGTCACGAAGGCGCCGACAACCTGGACGAAGGGCGAGACGATGAATCCAATGACGCTGATTCCACCCAGCGAGCCAAGCAGCACGAGACCCAAGAGGAGCATCGGGCCGTAGGCGTCGAAGGAGCGGTATCGCTCGGCGTGCGCCGTGGGCAGAAGCCCGGTCAGGACGCGTGAACCATCGAGGGGGAAGATCGGGATCATGTTGAATGCCGCCAGGATGAGATTCAACTGCACGCCCTTCGCGATCATGGAAACCGCGGCGGTGGCCGCGGGGCCGCTCTCCAGCACGGAATCGAGTGGCAGGAGCCGCAACACGGTGCCGAGAACGATCGCGAGCAGAACATTTGAAACCGGGCCCGCCAGCGCGATCCACATCATGTCGCGGCGGGGATTCTGTAGGTAGCGGTCGTCCACGGGGACCGGCTTCGCCCAGCCGAAGTGCGGCGGCAGGAGCAGGAGCAGCGTTCCCAGCGGATCGAGGTGGGCGAGCGGATTGAGCGTCAGCCGGCCGAGGAGTCGCGCCGTGGGATCCCCCAGGCGCATGGCGGCGTAACCGTGGCTCCACTCGTGCACGGTGAGCGCGAAGAGAAGCGGTGGAATCAGGAGAAGAAACTCGACCGGATTGTTAAGCACGGGCGGAGATCCCGTCGAGACCGCGAAACGCGACGCGGCTCGCGGCCACGCTAAGGCCCGACGGCACCGGATGGCGCGAGCGGAGGACCCAGGGTGACCTGGCAGGAATGCGTGAACCAGCGCTCCGCGGCGGCGCGCACGTCTTCCGGCGTCAGTTTCAGCAGCGCCGTCTCGAACTGGCGCGGATGGTCGAGCGGAAGGCCCTGCGAGGCGTAGCGCGCGAGATTCCGCGCCCGCACCGGCGGCTCCCCCTGCTTCGAGAAGTAGCCGTCCTGAACTCGCTTAAGCTGAACGGTCCACTCCCCCTTGTCTAACGGTTCCGTGCGAAGGCGCTGGAGCACGGAAAGCACGGTGTCTCGCGCCGCCGCGAACTTCTCCGCCGTCGCGCCGAAGTAGACGCACATCGAGCCGCGCACCGGAAAGAGCGTCCAGACCACGCCGGGAGAGACGGCGTCCTCACGATTGGCCATCCAGTAGGTGATCGGCGAGCGGTCTTCCGATCGAAGGTACGAGTCGATCATGGCGAAGGCTGGGAAGTCCGGGTCCTTGTACCCCGGCGCCGGATAGCCGACGACGTATGCATGCGCCAGCCAAGGGCGCTCTTGCGTGACGAGCGTATCGGCCGCCAGCGGAGTCGGCTCGGGCCCGGCCGGCTCGATAGCCGCACCAGGCGTCGCGGTGGCGAACGCCTTCTCCAACTGCGCCAGGAGCTTCTTCCCGTCCACATTGCCGACAAAGACGACCGTCATGTTGCCGCCGACGGAGAGTTTCTGGTGGAGCGCGAGGATGTCCGACCGGCGAGCCTCCGCGATGGTGGAGACGAGTCCCTGCGGAAGGCGCTGGTAGGGCGTCCCGGCATGCATCGCGGCGAGGTACTGACCGAAGGCCGAGGGAAGCGGGCTCTCCGCGGCGAACGTGGCATCACTTGTGGCGCGAACTCGCGCCGCATCGAACGAGGAGTCGGGCAGCGACGGGTAGAGCGCGATGTCCGAGAGCAGCGCCGCCGCGCCGGCCGCGTGCTCCCGGTCGGTCTGAATCATGATCTGCCCGACATCGGCGCCCACGCTCGCTTCAATCTTGGAGTTGGTGCCTCTCATCCGGACGTGAAAGTCGGAGCCGGTCGACTTCGAGGTCCCCGCGATCATGGTCTGCAAAAGTACGTTTCCCAGCCCCGAGGTCTCCTCGTTTTCATAGCGGGTTCCCATGCGAAAGGAGACGACGCCCGCCACCGTGTAGACGGTCCGTTGCTCCTGGACCATGATTCGCACCCCGTTTTTCAGGACTTTCTCGAACAGCGGCTGCCCTGGTTCGTAGATCGGGACGCGCGGCCGCTCCGGAAGACTGTCGGGAATCACCCGCTCTTGCGCCTGGGCTGTCCCAGCGCAGACGAGGAGGGCGAGCCAGACAAACATGCTCGGGAAGCGGCTGAGGGCGGGACGAATGGGGGTCCAGAAGGGGCTCTGTTTGCGTCGTTCGTTTTTCATGGCTAACCCAGGCTAGCAGAAGTCCTTACAACGCGTCAACGATAGCCCCGCCCGAAGGACCTTCCGTGGCCGGGGCGTTCCATTTGGGACACCCTGCGAAAAGGGGCCCGCGCCAGGTAAAGCTGCGCGATCCGGGGCCGATGCATTTCGTAGAGGCCGGGGGGCCTTCGCTCGAACCAGAGGGTTCGTCTATGGATCGGTACCCCGATCACGCCGGGCGTGTCCGTCCCGGCGCCAGAATCGCCCTATTGGGCGGCTTGCTCGCCCTGGAGCTGGCTTGCGCGGCTCCGGCCGACGCGGGCAAGTTCGACGCCGCCGACGTGCCGGCGATCATTGCTGAATTCCAGCAGATCTGCGGCGAGCTGGAGCAGGCTCGCACCGGGCTCCGGAACGGCTCCGTCACCGACGACGATTTCGCCGACCGCGTCCTGGATCTCTTCGTTCGGGCCGACAGCCTGTACGAACAGGTTCCGCGCGGTGGATGGACCCGGAGCACCACGAACCCGGCCGGAACCTTCGCCCTGTCGCGCGCGCTCCGTTACTTGATTGAATCGCTACGGGGGAATTACGTCGGCATCGCGGCCAGGAACGGAGTCAGCTTCGTGGAGGCGGATCGGGCGTATCAGGCCGCGGTCGCGTGGCGCCCGGAACTCGAGGCGGCCACCGCTACCGCGGCGCGTTGAGGATAAGTGGAGCTGGTCGGGATCGAACCGACTACCTCTTGACTGCCAGTCAAGCGCTCTCCCATCTGAGCTACAGCCCCGTCAGGAACGGACGAAAAGGGTACGACGAGCCGTGTCCCTGCGTCAACCGCCAAGCGGCTCCCCTCTCTTCCCTTCCCACGTCTTGACCCACGCCCTTCGCGCGGCGAGACTTCTCCGCATGCACCTTCGGCATCTTCACAAACCTCGGCCACGTGACACCCACGCGGGAGCATCCTCGTGACTCCATCCGAACTTCCGTTCGCCGGGCGCCGTTACCATTTCAGCGGCGTCGGCGGCAGCGGCATGTCGCCGCTGGCTCTCCTGGCGGCCTCGCTAGGCGCCGACGTGACGGGTTCCGACCGGAACCACGATCGCGGGGTCGCGCTCCCGATATTCCAGCACCTGCGAAGCGGCGGCGTGCGGCTGGTGCCCCAGGACGGCTCGGCCGTCCACGCCGGGCTCGATGCCGTCGTCTACTCCACCGCCGTTGAGCGCGCCAATCCCGACTTTCGCGCGGCCGAGGATCGCCACGTCACGCTGGTGCGCCGCGGCTCCTTCCTCGCGTCGATCGCGGCCGCGCGCCGCGCTGTCGCGGTGGCGGGAACGAGTGGAAAGTCGACGGTCACCGCGATGATCGCGCACCTCTTCGTCCGCGCAGGCCTCGATCCGTCGTTCCTGGGAGGAGGCGCCGCCGTCGGCTTGCCAGGTTCCACGCCGCCGGGAAGCCTCCGGCTTGGCGCGAGCGACTGGTTCGTGGTCGAAACGGACGAGAGTGACGGAAGCGTCTCGGAATTCGCTCCCGCCATCTCGGTACTGACAAACCTGAGCCGCGACCACAAGGAGGTCGAGGAGACGGCCAGGAATTTCAGCCGGCTCCTCGCCCAGACGCGAGAGGCGGTGGTCATCCACGTCGGCGATCCGCCGCTTCAGACCGTCGCGCTGCCCTCCGGACTCCGCGTCATTCGCGCCGCCGTGGAGGGCCATGGCACCTGGGCCACGCCCGATCTCGTGGCGCGCCGCGTGGCGCTCTCCCCCACCGGCGTCGCCTTCTACGTCGAAGGGGTTCGCGTGACGGTCCCCTTTCCCGGACGACTCACCGTGGAAAACGCGCTCCACGCCGTCGCGACCGGCGTGGCCGCGGGAATCCCGCTCGAACGATCGGCTGCCGCTCTCGCCGATTTCGGCGGTGTCTGCCGCCGTCTGGAGCGAGTCGGCGAGACGGGCGGCATCGACGTCTTCGACGACTTCGCCCATAACCCGGTGAAGATTGCCGCGGCGCTCGAGGCGCTCCGCCCGACGGGGGCGCTTTGGGTCTACTACCAACCCCACGGCTACGGTCCGACGCGTTTTTTCGCCGACGCGCTCGTCGAGACCTTTCGCCAGGGTCTCCGCCCCGGAGATCACCTCCTCCTGGCGCCGATCTACGACGCGGGCGGAACCGCCGACCGATCCATTCGCTCGGAGGACCTCGTGTCGCGTCTCGACGCACCCGGCGTTCGCGCGGCCGTTCCGCCGACCCGCGAGGATGCCGCGCGCTGGATCGCCGAAGCGCGCCCCGGCGATCGCGTCGTCGTGATGGGAGCGCGCGACGACACCCTGCCGCTCTTCGCGCGCCGCCTCGTTGAAGTCCTAGAGGCGAAGACCGCGACGGCCGATACCGAGTCCAAGCCCCGCTAGCGCGCCGATCCAGGCGAACGCCGCGGGCGGCTCCGGCACGCCGGCCGAGACGGGGTCAGGATTCTCCTCGGGCCTCGCCTCGAGAAACGCACCGGTCCACGCGCCGGATGTGACCGACACTCCACCGCTCGAAAACGTCGGCAGGTCGAATCCGAAGGCGACGCGCGCACTCTCCACGTCGCGTCCGAAGGCGGCGATCCGGATGAAATCCTCGACCTCCACCGATTCACCCGGCGCCAGGCGAAGCCCCGCGAGAATCGCCGCCAGTTCGGCGCCCGAAGCCCCGGTGACGGCAATCCAGCAATCGGCGACACCCGTGGCCGCGCCGCCACTACCCCCATGCGAACCGACGACCGCACCGGCGATGGCTTCGAGCGGCACCGTGAGGTCGAGCACGCTTCGGCTCACCGCTCCCGCCGTTCCGGTCCCGCCTGGCTTG
>ERZ1292633.4811-Hain-H41-02um-R1-4811-length-12396-cov-6_pt1 | contig 12396 bp, 6 predicted proteins | sample MGYA00564406_ERZ1292633 | MGnify/ENA primary metagenome ERZ1292633 (study PRJEB36523, sample SAMEA6512639) | groundwater metagenome | collected 2019-01-08 | study: AquaDiva: Metagenomics assemblies of 32 groundwater samples
GCACCGCTTGCCCCTCACCTCACACCCCCCCTTCCCGCCCTTCCCAAACGAAAAAGGCCCCTCACACCTTTTTTCCGAAAGAGGTCAACACACAACACCACATACCCCCGTCGCCGCAAACACATGACCCGGGAGGGAACTATACGGGGGGTCGATCGGTCACAGAAGAATGGCAAATCGGAGCGCCGACTCCAATTTGATTCCTCTCCCTCCCTCAACTCTGACCGCCGCGAGGCGCTCGCTGCAGGTGATCGTTGCAGTGTGTTTTTCTTTTTGTTGGTTAAAACTTGAACACCTGCGACGATTCGTAGCCGAGCTCCTTGAGCACCCCCGTGAGTTCCCCTTGCTTTGGCGGCTGGCCCGTGACAAACTCCTTGTCCCCACTCAGATGCTTCATCATGCCGGGCGGGCCGCAGACGAGCACGGCGGTGTCCTTCTCCCCTGGCGGCGGCAGAAACGCCTTTAGCACCTCCTTCGTGATAAAGCCAATGCCGCCGAGCCACCGGCGCGGCGGATCGACCAGTGTCAGATACATGTGGAAGTTCGGGTACGTTTTTTGGAGCTCGCAGAGTTCGTTGCCTAAAAGAATGTCCCGCCGCGAGTTGTTGGCGTAGATGAGGGAAAGCTTCGTCTTGTCAGACGGGTTATCCAGCACTTCACGGATGACTTGATACATCGGCGTGACGCCCGTACCGCCGCAAATCATGCCAACGTGATTCTTCGTGTTGGGTTTGTATTCGAATTTGATGAACGGCCCCTTCACCAGAAGTTCCTCCCCGGGGCGAAGCGTAAAAATGTGGGTTCCCATTTTGCCCTTCGGGTACCGCTTTACCAGGAGCTCGAAATGGCCCTTCGTGGCGTTGGTCGTAATCGGCGTGTACGGACGTACGACTTCCTTCCCGGTCTCAGGGTCGGTGAACTTCGTGAGGATGCAGGACGACACGGGTAGGTTCATCGACGCCTCCGGGTCCGCGAGGGCGAAAATAAATCGCCGCGTATCATGGGACTCAAACCTGGACGACATGAGCCGGAAGGGCGTAAAATCCGTCGGATTAAAGGCACATTTGCCACTCACACCACGGGACGCATTCGGCTGGTTGCTGCCTGCCGCCTGGGGCGCGCATTCCACCCTGCTGCGACTAGGCGAGCCACTTCCCCCCCAAAACGACGAGGAGGCTCCACCGGCGTTGCTTCCATAGTAGCTGCCCATGGTGCCTCCCGCAAAGGCACCACATGCGAGTCCAGCTAGGCGCAGCATTTTTTTTATATCTTCCGAGACGTTCGAATACTGCCGTCAGCCGCCTCACGGTGGTCTTGCTTTTCTTGATTATTTGCGCACCTTGGAGTCACCCCACCCCGTTGCTGCTTGGAACACCCGCGCGCGCGCAAGAGAGAGAGAGTGTGTGTGGCGGCTTACCCTTTCTAGCCACCCACGTTGCTCCTTGACGAACCAATCGACAACGAACAAACAAAAACACCCATGTGAAAAACAGGCGATACGTTTTGCAAGCAGTGCCAGAGGAAAATGGTTGTTGTTTTGATACCGCAAGAGAAGAGGAGAGATATACGCAGGCGGTTAGTGGAAGGGAGGTGCGGTGCGCTCGGGTCGCCTGGAGGGAACGACGCAGGGCACGCCGCTCATCCCCCGAGCAGCTTTGCCCATCTGCGGAATAAGTGCCGATTTGTGGTGGGGGCTTAAAGAAGCCCCGCCGTTCTTTCGCATGTCCCCCTTTTGTTCTATCAATCCAGTCTCACTCACCAACTCGCCGATACCCCCCGTGCACGACAATGAGCAGAAAGGAGAACATCCGCACACGGGAACGGAAAAAAAAACACGACACGAAAGAGAGAGGAACCGGAACGATAACCCCCACTGGCCCCCTACGTTCCTCATCCTTCATCCGTCCGTCTCGCCCCTCGTCTCGCCCTTCCTTCCCCTCCCCCATGTCTTTTCCTTGCGCCCTCTTACAACAGGTACTTGGTGAGGTCGACCTTTTGCGTCAATCCGTCGACCGCCTTCTTCACGTACTCCCCGTCGACGGTGAACGCCGTCCCCTTGCGGTCCGGCGCATCGAACGAGATCTCCTCCATGACCTTCTCAATGATCGTGATCAGCCGACGGGCGCCGATGTTCTGTACGGTACTGTTGACGAGAGTGGCGAGTCGCGCGATCTCGTGCTTCGCGCACTCCGTCACCGTGAGGTCGACTTGCTCGGTTTTCATGAGCGCGATGTTTTGTCGCAGGAGGTTGTACTTTGGCTCTGTGATGATGCGGTAGAAATCGTCCTCTGTAAGGGGTTTCAACTCCACGCGAATGGGCAGCCGGCCCTGGAGCTCGGCGAGCATGTCACTCGGCTTCACGCTGTGAAACGCACCGGAGCAAATGAACAGAATCTTATCGGTTTTGACCTGGACGCCGGATTTTGTGGTGACCGTCGTGCCCTCGATAATCGGGAGGAGGTCTTGCTGGACACCCTCCGCGCTTGCCTGATGGCTCTTCGCCCCAGTGGACGGCGACACGATCTTGTCGATCTCGTCGATCACGACAATGCCGTCCTCCTCGCAGGCCCGCAGCGCTTCTTTTTGCATATTCGCACTTTCCACGAGCTTGTCGAGCTCCTCTTGGATGACGATGGGCATGGCCTCGGCGATCTTCATCGTACGGCGTACGACGCGCTTTTTGTTGCTCCCGCCGCCGAATCCCATCATCATCGGAATGTCGAGCGACACCACTTCCGGCCCTCCGGCGGACTTCGGCGCCTCCTTGGGCTTCTCAACAATGTCTAAGGTCACGTCCAGGTGATTGAGTGCCCCGCTGCGCAAGTGCGGCTTGAAGGTGGCCGAGCTTCCGGAGAGGGCTTGTAGGATGCGCTCCTCTGCCTTTTCCTTGGCCTCCGCCTCATGCTTTCGTTGCAACACCACTTTGGCCTGATTCTGGGCCACCTTCAGCAAATCGTCGATGATCGTGTCGACATCGCGTCCGTGAAAACCAACTTCGGTGAATTTCGTCGCCTCAACCTTCACGAAGGGCGCATCGGTCAGCTTTGCCAGGCGGCGCGCGATTTCCGTTTTCCCGACGCCCGTGGGGCCGATCATGAGAATGTTCTTCGGGTTGATCTCCTCCCGCATGTCGGGTTCGCACTGGTGCCGGCGCCAGCGGTTGCGGAGGGCCACCGCGACCGCCTTCTTAGCATCGCGTTGCCCGACGATGTACTTGTCCAGCTCCGCCATCAGCTGCTTCGGTGTCATGTCTCGCACGGGCACGGGGTCCGCTTCGCCGGATCCGAGCGGCGGAGGCGACGAGGATGGCGCGGGGGTGGCAGTGGCCGTCGCGGAGGTGGACGTCGTAGTGTCCGTTGGAGGCGTTGCCGTCGTAGTGGGGGGTGGCTCGTCGCCGCCAGGCGGGGCCGCGGGAGGCGGAGGCACTCCGGCCCCAGGCGGCGGAGGAGGATTGGTGGGTGTCGAGGTGGTGCAGCTTCGCGCCACCACCCACAGATGCGTCGCCGCAGCCGAAGGAAGCGACACGCGATAGAGGCGCCACGACGGGGTGGGGAGGGACACAGCGGTCGACGCCACCGCGAAGCGGCCCGCCGGGTTCGCGGCGCCCATCGCCCTAATCGCACGGCGCATGTATCAAATAGGTAGAGGGGAGAGGAAAGAATAGGAGAGAAAAAGAAAAGCTCTAAACCCCTCTGATCGTCTCCCCTCAACGCTTTCGGCTTCGCCTTTTGGAGTCTACACCGCCCCCCCACGTTTTCGTGGCATACTTTTTTCCGGGTGTGTTGCTCTAGCGACACGGAGGGTCCTCCTTTTTTCCCGGAGACATGAACGAGAGCCACACCGCGGAGGGACTCTCAAACGCTCCTCCCCTCTCAAACTAATTGGGTCACCAAAAGAGGGTAAGAGAAATGAGGAGGAGAAGATCATCGGAGGGATGAAGCAACAACAGAGACTTGCGTGCGACGGCAAAACGCGCACGAAACAGAATGTGCCGTCCGAATGTGTGCCCTAGTGCAGGCGACGGGCACGACGCGAAAAGGGGGGACACTACAAGCACTGTGGAGAAGGAGGAACGCCGGCTGGCAAGTGCCCGGCAAGCATAGCGCACGGGACGAAACCAACACGACACGACACCACACCAAGAGAACCAAAAAGACTTGTTGCCCCAGGAAGGAAGGCCAATGAGAGGAAGGAAGGAGAAAAAATGTAAAAGGAATGGAGTGATGCTTGTGGGATTCCGCTCGAAAAGACATTGCCGCTGTCGCCATGAAGGGGCGCCTCGAAATATCCGGCCTCGAACAAAAATATCCTCTGCTTGCATATGACGCCAAGCATCCCGGCCCTCTTTTTGGTCAAATATCCTCGAAGGTGAGCTCGCGGTCATCGCTGATAAGGCGCAATTCCACCGCGTCGTCCTCCATCAGCTCGAAGCGCTGGGTGTACTTCGTCGCATCCTTGAAGGCCAGGAGGCGCTTCGCGGCGGTTCCAAGCTTCCCGGGCTGCAACTTGTTGAACACGAACAGGAGCGCGGCGATCAACAGGACGGCCCCGCCTGCAGCTGCCGCGTAGATCCACCACTTCGGCGCAGCGCCGCCAGACGCGTCCGGCGGCGCACCAAGCATGAGCGCAAATTCGTCTTCCAAGACCAAATTTTTTGGACATCCGAGGGCAAGCGCCTCGAGCACTTCGTCTGATGCGAGCCAGTCCGCGAAGGTCATGCTCTTGCCTCGCTTGGTGCTCAGGTCGCGGGCCTCGTAGGCAAAGACAGGCGATGCCGTGATGTTCCGGTATACGGTCACGCACGCCCCCTCCGAGTTCGTAAATGGGACGACCGAGAAAGGTGGCGGCGGCAGCACGTCTCCTCCTCCGCTACCGTCGCCGCTGCCTGCGGCGGATGGCGCCGGTGGCGTCGACTGTCGAAACGTGAGATTGAACACGGTGCAGCTAAGGGGAATCGAAACGCTCACGATCGGCACCACCGGCGCGCCTGGGGGGATGAGTTGCAGCCACCGGGCCCGAGCAAAGTCCTCGATGATCATCGCCGTGCGCTTGGCAGAGAACGTCGTGGCCGCCGCAGAGGGGCGACCACGACCTGCGAGGGACAGCGCGGCGGCCACGCACGACGCCGCCGCTTGCGCCACCTCAGGCCGCGTCGCGTTGATCTGAAACTCCACCATCACGTCGCGCTGCACGAGGAAAGGGAACGGCCCCGCGACGGCGGACGGCGGCGCCGACCGGTTGACGCGCAGGTAGATTTTCGTGATGCCGGCGTGGTTCAGCCAAGCCCGCGGCGGGTCGGCCGTCGACCGATAGGGGCTGGCTCCGGCGGAAGCGGTGTCGTTTCGCTGTGCTTCTAACACAGCCGCGTCGATGCACGGCTGAGTGCCACGAAGGAGGCCGACCAGGTTTTCCGCGCCTCCGACCACGTTGGAGACGAAGTCTTCCTCAATCGTGCGCCAAAGCTCCGTCCACGCGGACCCATTTAGATGGACGGCACCCGAGGTGCCATCCGCGAGCGTCAGCTGGACCACCTCTTGGCTCCGGTCCCCGACGATGTCGCACGCGCCTTCTAACGTCCAGTTCGCTATGACATACCGGCGGAAGGCACAGTCTGTCGCGGCCGCGGCGGCTGGGTTCCTAAGCGCGCTCGTGGCGCAAGTGACGCAGTTGGGCGCGGCCGCGAAACGCGCTGGACAGGCGCTGCACAAAGCTGGCAGGGCGACAGGCATGTCTGGAGCGGCACCGGGCACCGGCGCCACGATCCTCCCGGCAACCGCGGTCGTGTTACCCGGTGTGAGAGCAAGGATCGTTGTCGTCGTCGTCGCGGACGACGTGACATAGTCCAGCGGTACCATGGGAGGTCCCCAGTTCGACTGACACTTGCACTGACAGTCGCGCAACGATGGGGAGGTGATCGCGACGAGTGAGCCGTGCCCGCTGCACCAGTCGAGGGGACATGTGGCGTTGGGCGCCGCGGTGGTCGTCGTCGGAGGCAGGGTCGTCGTTGCCGTCGTCGTGTTGGTCGCCGTCTTCGAGGCCGTCGACGTTCCAGTCGCCGTCGAGGTGTTGGTCATCGTCACTGGCCTCGTCGGCGTCACCGTGGATGTGATGTTCGTCACGGTGGCGGAGGTTGTGTTGGTGACGGTGCGCGTCGAGGTCACCGTTTGGTTCAACGAGGACGTTGCCGTCTGCGTCGTGGACGCGGTGGCCGTTCCGGTGACGGTCGCGGTCCCATTCAGCACGGTTGTGGCCGTTTTCGTCGCCGTCGACGACCGTGTCAGCGTGAAGGTGCTATTGGGAGGCAGCGTGTAGGTCTCCGTCGGGGTCGACGTGGCAGTGTCCGTCGTCGACGACGTTTCGGTGCCGGTCGTCGTGGTCGTTGGAGGCATCGTCGTGATGACCTTGGTCATGGTTCGCTTCCGAGGTTGAGACAACGTTCGCGACTGGCTATGCGTGCGCGTCACGTTGCCATCCGAAAACGTTTCCGTCCGCGTTCGTCTTGGCGCCACGGAGAGGGTCATGCTGTGGGTCGTCGTCTGCTCCATCGTGGGGCTCACCACCGCCGTGCAATTCGGATAGTGCTCGTAGTACTTGGCACATTGCCCACAGTCCCATCCAGGCGCGTAGTTCTCCGGGCATGCTTCGCACGTGGTATTCCGCCATTGATTGCGGCAGGTCACGCAGGTGCAATTCGGAAACACACCGCTCACCTCCTCGGCGTGATGGTTGCAGTCTAGCTCACTCGTGCAGAGCCGCCGGCAATCGGGATAGGCGCCATAGCCTTCCGCACAACGGTCACAGTCATCGGTGGCGTTGTGGTTCACCGGGCACGTGGAACAGTTGGTGGTTGCATTCCAAAAGTTACGGCACGTGCAGTTGCAGCCTTCCGGCCCTTCGTTGCCCGTGACGTTGGTCGCGTGGCCGTGGCAGTTCGGTGCCAGCGTGCATGTGCGGTAACAACGGGGGTAGTCCTCGTACCCTTCGGCGCAAGGGTCGCAGTCCAGTGACGCGTTGCGGTTCACCGGGCACGTTTCGCAGTAGGTGCCGACATACCCGGTTTTACATTCGCAGTTGCAGTCGGGATAGGCGCCCGAAATGCTCACCGCGCGGTAAGAGCAGTTCGCGCCGGTGCAAATCGGACGGCAGTCAGGGGGGTTTCCCTCAAACCCTTTGGCGCACAGCCCGCAGTCCTCGTCGGGGTCGATGCCTTGTGGGCACTGGCTGCAGTTCGACCCAAACCACTGATTGCGGCACGTGCAGTTGCAATAGCCGTAGCCGATATCCCCGCTCACGGCGCTCGCGTGACTGGAGCAGTTCTTCGCGGAGGTGCACTTCTCGTAGCACTCCGGGTATCGATCATACCCATTCGCACACGCGCCACATTTTCCTTTGGTCGAATTGTCGTACCGGCGGTCGCATTTTTCGCACTTGTCTCCGTACCATTGGTTACTGCAATTGCAGACGCAGTCGGGCCAAATACCACCAATGCGGCCTTTGGCGTGGTCGGTGCAGTCGAGCACGTTTGAGCACACCTTGATGCAGTCGAATGGATCGGCTGGGTTGAGCGGGTTCGGCCCGTAGCCTTCGGTGCAGCTGCCGCAATCGTCATCGATGTCGTATAACGTGGTGTTGCAGTAGTTGCACGTTGCCCCTTTCCACGCATTCCGGCAGCTGCAGTTGCACCCCGTGTGGGCATTGCCGGCCACCTCTGAGGCATGATCGCTGCAGTTCGAGATCGTGGTGCAGGTAAGATAGCACAACGGGTAGTCTCCTTCGTAGCCGCTCGCGCAGTTGGCACAGTCTTTGGCTCGGGAATATAGAGGCGGGCAGACGTCGCACGTCGGCCCCTCCCACGCGTTGCGGCACTGGCAATGACAATTCGGGAGCAACCCGCTGACGTTCACCGCGCGCAGGTTGCAATCCGTTTGATTGGTGCAGATGCGCGAGCAGCGCGGGTAGTCATCATACGCGCGCGCGCACGTGCCGCAGTCCTCCGTTTGGTTGAAGTTGAACGCGCACGAACTGCAGTCCAAGTCCTTCCACTGGTTGCGGCATGTGCAATTGCAGCCCCGGTTCGTGTTGCCCGTGACGTTGGTCGCGTGGCTCGAGCAGTTGGCGTCGACCGTGCACGTCAGATAGCACGCGGGATAAGTGTCGCGTGTGTCCACACAGCGGCCACAGGAGTCAAATTGCAACTGCGCGGGCTTCGCATTCGGGGACAGGGTGTCGTTGTAGAGTTGCGTGTCGCATTGATCGCACTTCGGCCCCTTCCACTGATTCCGGCAGCTACACTGGCAACCTTGAGGATCACCAAGAAGACCCGTAACCGTGACGGCGTGCTCAAAGCCGCCGCAGTCGGCATCGACTGTGCAAATTCGACTGCATTGCGGATAGCCAGCAAAGCCAAGGATGCAAACGCCGCAGCCCACGACGGTGGTCGGCTGCGCTGCGTTAAACGCGGGCAAACTAGCGTTGAACAACGACGTGTCGCATTGGTCGCAGGCCGCCCCGGTCCACTGTTGACCACAATTGCAGGTGCAACCAGCCACCACATTGCCCGTCACTGTGACGGCGTGCGACGTGCAGTTGTTCGCATTGGTGCACTTGAAGTAACACCGGGGATAGTCCTCGTAGAAGGAGGCATTGCATGCCCCGCAGTCCGCGGCCTTGTCATAGCGAGGATCGCCGACGTAGTCCCCGCAAAGGGCGCAGGATGGATCGGTCCAACGATTACGGCAGCTGCACGAACAGTTTCCAACGACGCCGGAAACATCGGCGGCGTGATTGCTACAATCCGTTGCGTTTGTGCAGATTCTAGTGCACTGCCCTGGATAGCCCGTGTAGCCCACAACGCAGTGGTCGCAGTCGCCCGCGTTGGGGCCCGATGGATCGTGAGCGACGAGGGACGCGCAGCTGCTGCAGCGACCGTCGGTCCACTGATGCCGACAGCTGCAGTTGCAGCCTGTGAAGGTATTGCCGGTGACGTTGTCCGCGTGGGAGGAGCAGTTAGCGGAGACTGTGCAGGTCAGAAAGCACTGCGGGTAGCTCGTGTAAGCATTTAAGTATAGCTCGCTGCATTCGCCGCAGTCTAACGTGCGATTGAACGGGGTCGCGCACTGATCGCACGCCGTGCCCTTCCATTGGTTGCGGCAGTTGCACACACAGGAAGGGAAGAGCCCCGTGACATTGACCGCCTGGCTGTTGCAATCCTGTTCGACGGTGCACACGCGGGAGCAACGTGGGTAGTCATCGTACCCCAATGCGCACGTGCCGCAGTCTTCCGAGGCGTTGTAGGTCGAGGCACAGCTGCTGCAGTTGCCACCTTTCCATTGATTGCGGCAACCGCAGTTGCAGCCAATGTTCGTATTGCCCGTGACGTTGTCCGCGTGGGAGGAGCAGTTGGCGTCGACGGTGCACTTGAGAAAGCACGCGGGCATCGTTTCGCGCGTGTCGATGCACTGGTTGCAGTTCAACGTCCGGTTGTAGCGAGATTCGTCACAAATGTCGCACGTGGGCCCCGTCCACTGGTTCACGCAGGGCTCGCACACACACGCCCCTTCCAATCCGGTGGTATTTTTACTGCGGCCGTTGCAATCCTGCACGCTAGTGCATTTTCTTTTGCACACGAGCGGCGGCGTGACGAGTGACGCGGGGTCGATGCCGTAGCCCAGGACGCATTGATCGCAGTCCCCGACGGCCTGCAGAAACAACGGCGGGCACACGGAGCAGTCGGACAACGTCCAAGCCTTGCGGCAGGTGCAGTTGCACGTCGTTGCCTCATTCCCGGTGACGTTCGTCGCATGCGCCGAACAATTGTTGTTCACGGTGCACTTGGTGTAGCAGCTGGGGTAGTCTTCGTATCCTGCGCTACACTGGCCGCAGTTTTTGTTTTTGTCAAATTTCACCGGACAGAACTCACAGGCGCCACCGTACCATTGGTTCATGCACGTGCACGTGCAATTCCCTTCCACGCCAGAGACGTTTTGGGCGTGGCCGTTGCAATCCGTGGCGTTGGTGCAGTATCGAATGCACGTTGGATACGACGGACCATAGCCTGCTTTGCACGCCGCGCAGTCCTTCGCGGGGTCGTAGACGTCAGGGCAATTCGAGCAGCTCACGCCGTTGTAGCTGTTGTTGCAAATACAGCTGCAGTTTACGAAACCGTCTCCGTCAACGGAAATCGCGTGTCCGCTGCAGTTGGCTTGATTCGTGCACAGCATCTTGCAGAGTGGCGGGTTGCCATAATAGTCAGGCCCTTTACAAATAGCGCAGTCGAAAGCGGGATCGAAGTAGATGGGGCAAAAATCACACGTGTCGCGCTGCCACTGATTTCGGCAGCTGCACTTGCACGTGCCGTTCCGGAAGCCTTGCACCTCGCTCGCGTGATTGGTGCAGTCGTCTTGTACGGAGCAATTCTTGATGCAATCTGGCGGGCTGCCCAAGTAGCCGGCGATGCAGAAGCTGCAGTCTGCCCCAGCAAAGGGTGATGGGCAGCTGTCGCACGTGTACCCCGTCCAACCGTTCCGGCAGTCGCAGACGCAGCTGCCCTCGAAGCCGGTGACTTCACGGCCGCGGTTGTTGCAGTCGACGCTGTTCTTGCACAGCCGAGAGCAGTTCGCGCCCGCATAGCCCTCGATGCACTCGGAACAGTCCGACGATGCATTGACCGTGCCGGGGCACACGCTGCACGTGGGTCCGGACCACTTGTTGCGACACGTGCACGTGCAATTGGGGACGAATCCCACGGCGTTGGACGAATGGTTGCTGCAGTCGATGTCAACGCAGAGCCGCGTGCAGTTGGTGCTCGGACCTGGGGGTAGTCCATAGCCCGTATCACAGCTGCTGCAGTCATTCGACCTATTCACGCCGACCGGACACTGGTCACAAGCGGGTCCGGACCATTTGGACCGGCAGTCGCAACGACAGCCGCTTTCCTGGTTGCCAAACGCCTCGCGGGCGTGGTCGTTGCAGTCTGCGGCAGGGGTGCAGGTGCGGGTGCAATTCGTCGATTGGCCGTTATTATTCGAGAAACCGCCGTTGCAAATCGCGCAATCCGCCGTGGCGTTGTAGTTCGATTTGCACGTGTCGCACGCGAGGCCCAGCCAGAAATTTTTGCAGGTGCAGTTGCACCCTGTGTTAGCAAAACCTTTCACGCTGGCGGCATTTCCAGAGCAGTTATTCGCGTTGCTGCAGGCGAAGGAACAGTCGGGGTACTTTGGACCATAGTTTTTCGCACATGCACCGCAGGTGATATTGTTGAACTCGATCGGGCAGGAGCTGCAGTTGCTGCCGTACCACTGCTTGTCACAGGTGCAGTTGCAGCCGTCGGCGCGGTTCCCGGTCACCGATGCGACCCGGTTAATGGGCCCACAGTCTTGCGGTTGGCACGCGTCTGGAATGCATAGGGGATACGCCGGGTTGCCCACGTAGCCGGGCGAACAGCCGCTGCAGTTGTTGTTCTTGTTGTACTCGCGCGCGCAGTCTTGACAACCATCGCCCGTCCACGAAAAAGCGCAGGTGCATTTGCACGTTACCTCAGGAGTCAGTTCGACGCTGGTGGCGTGGTTGTTGCAATCGTCTTCGAGGGTGCATTGTGCGAGCGGCGGGCTCTGCGCGAACGCCCAATGGATCACTGCGGGCGGTGGTGGCGAGGAGAAAGGAGGAGCGTCCGATCCGATGACGACACCCACTGGGCGGCCGTCGTCTCCCACTGCCGATGCCGCACCTCCGCGGCGACGTTGCCGCGATGCCATCTGTACTCGGCGTCGTTGAACGCGAGAAGCATAGCCGAGGCCTTCCATTTCGGTGGCAACCGCCGTCATCGGCGACCGCAACGCCTCCTCGATCGACTCATTGTCATTGTCCGTCAATCCCTTTCCACTCTTTTTAGAGCGAAGAACAACGAAGGCCGCGGCCGCTTTGGGGATTTTCGGAAACACCCATCGCTGTCGATGACCCCTGCTAGTTGGTTGCGCGGAGGGGCTGCTGTGCATTGGAGTCACGATCGTGGCGACGACAAGCCCAACCACCGCCGCGAAACACATGAACCACTTGGACGGCCATGAATAGCCTCCACCTGCGGCTTCGCCACGCGCACCTCTCTCCGACGAACAGGATGCCTTCGTGGGGCGATTTGCCATCGGTGCGGTGCGGTGGGTGCGCTACGATCGATCTCCCGCAAAAAAAAGGAATACAATAATTTAAAAAAACCACCAGGGATCGGGTTTTGCTATAAATGCTATAAATATATCAAAGTCAAAGTCGTGTAGCATCGTGTAGCATGGTGCTATAATATACGTTGCTATATGCCCCCTCCTTTACAGGGTGCTCACTTTCAACTGTGGAAGTGCGATCAAGAAAAGTTAAATGGACAAAACCGCGCGCGTGGAAAAGGAA